>Ga0209542_10005873_pt1 | contig 24212 bp, 27 predicted proteins | sample RifCSPhighO2_01_FD_184028 | JGI IMG/M metagenome (GOLD analysis project Ga0209542, IMG submission 184028) | Soil microbial communities from Rifle, Colorado - Rifle CSP2_plank highO2_0.1 (SPAdes) (version 2) | ecosystem: Environmental > Terrestrial > Deep subsurface > Rock core/Sediment ...
GCGCCTGATATTTTGCAGGTTTTATATTGGAAGAGACAATTTCACCTGGGGCTTCAACCTCGATTTTTTGAAGAGCTCTACGCTCAGGCTTTTCTAAAACCCAAATTGGCATATATTCATCATTGATTGTTGAGGTACTTTCATTTGTTGAGTAGTAGCTATCGGGTAGATTATTGAAGTGTTCTGGGCGAATGTAGAATATTGTGGATATGATGCTGACTAAAATTATTAAGAAAGCGACAAATTTTCTTTTAGCGTTGGCATCTGTTACATAGGCTGCAAGAATCGATACTGAAAAAATGATGTATCCAAGCAAACGCCAGGGAAATTGGATAATATAGGCAAATGGCACATTCAGCCAAAACCACATAGATGTTTTAGTCATTAGGAAAATTGAAATACAAACTGTCGTTACAAGAAACCAAATTATTCTCAACTTATCTCTATTTTTAAAAGCAATATATATTGAAAGAATAATTACGCAAAACGAAACTAAGCCAATTTGCACCGATAGACCATTTGAGCTTGCAGTTTTAGGTATAGGACCGTATCCCCAATTTGGAACAAACAGATATTTTAGAAAAACCAAGTGATCAGATATATTTGAGACGTTGATTCTGGAAAGTCTTATGTACTGGAGGTCATAAATCGCAGGAATCCAAAAAAAGGCAGATACTGCAAGACCAGCAAGGAATGATACTACCACTTTAATTTTCGACTTAAGCATAACAAGAGCAATTATAAAAAGGGCTGGAAGATATAAAAATGCCATTATATTATGGGCAAGCACCAGCAGAGCAATGCTAATAGCTAGAAGCGGTAATAAAATTTCTTTCCCTTTTCTAAGTTTGAAGATTACGCCCAAAGAAAGCGGGGCAATTGCAAAAGCTAAATTTTCACCTATAGATCCCCTGACGTAAAGATCAACAAATCTATAAGGGGTGTAAAGATAAAGAATCGACCCGGCCAATGATGCTTCTTTTGAAAATATCTGAGAGAGGGCCCAATACATTGCCACAGACGAAAGAACTGCGGATGCTACAAAAACGATTTTGATGCTGTCAACAAACCCAAATCCGATTATTCTGGGAACTTCCGCAAGATAGAAAGGTAATGGATAATCAAAATTTAAAACCGGATAACCATAATTATTGTTAAGTCGATCAACAAATCTGACCGGAAATTGGCCCGCCGCCAGAGTCTGATGAAAAGCAGAAAATCTTATAATCCACCACTGGCCGTCATGGGTTTCAAAGTAACCTTTCTTAAAAAATGGCCATAGCGCCAAAAGAGATAAAACTAATATGATAAATAAATATTTTTTCACTCAATCAATCGAGACTTTTGTGCTTTTCCACCAAAAGATCTCCAGGAAACTCCTTTTTATCAACAACCTCGGTCTGATCCCTTATCTTATCTCCATACCAACCGCTACTATAATATTTCCTGGTTGAAGCCTCGCGTATAACCAAGTACATAATTTGCTGGTTTTCCTTAGGTGCCTCGATCAAGCCTCTTTTTGAATACCATAATATTAGATAATCAAAAGGATAGTCGAAAATTGCAGGCGAATATGCAAAAAAACTAAAATCGTGCGGGTTATTTGAAGCAATATAATCCATCACCTTCTTCTCATTTATGTAAGTTCCTCCATCTCCCTCCCAAGTGATGTGAAATGGAGGAATATAATCTGTGCGGAAATTTAAAAATATTAAAACTAAAAGAACGCCGACTATTGGTAATTTTAAGATTTTTAATTGATACCCGTGTGAGAGAATTCTTGCGATTATCAAAATGAATAAAGTCGGTAATGCTATTAAATAATAATCCCATACATTATCCGGAAAGATGATGAAAAAAATAATTGTTGCTGATAGGAAAGAAAATAAGTATAAAAACATAAAATCTTTTTTTAGACTTGAAAACATCTTTTTATTTATCTTTAAGAGAATTAAGAAAACACACAGAATTAAAGCGATAAATAATATTGCAAGAGCTTTATTTTCATTTGTGAAACCTTCCGCGAAGATTCTTAGCATCTGACCAAGCCGCGCTAAGACTCGCTCAAAGAGAGTCAATCTATCTCCGTATATTCTGGGTTCCATTAGATAAGCGATAACCGCTTTGGTAATCAAAAAATTATTGCGCAATTCAAATAAAATTCTGGGTAATAAAACTATAAATGCACCGATAACTGCAAAAAGATATTGTTTTTTAAAAAAGACTTTTTTAAAAATGAAAGGGGAAATTACAAAAAGGATGAAAAGCAACGCCCCAAATGAAGCTGTAGTATCTATCGCTAAAAAAATACTTATACCATATATAAAAAAAAGATAAGGATTGAGATTCTTGACAATTTTATGCACAGCGTAGATTGAAATCATTAAGAATATTGGTGTCAAACTCGGGTTCCAAATACTGGGTGGGCCAATCATCGAAAGGTTGGAAAAGGAAGCAATCGTTGCCAACATGAGAGAGATAATAATATTGTTAGTCAGCGCTTTTAAGAGCAAATAGAGTGCCACTATTGATAGGATGCTAAGAAAAGCAAAAAAGACAGCAACCCCTTGAGGATCGCCGCCCGATACGAAAACGACTGGAGCTAAAAAATAATACCACCAAGGACCATAAAAGATTCCAGGGAGCCCCGTTGTTTGTCCTATTAAAACCAGATCTTTTTCCCAAATAATTTTTGAAACAGCCAAGAAATCTCTTCCTTGATCATAATTAAAAGCGAACAATCCGTGGAGAGGGAATATTAGTCTTCGGGGAATCGCCGCCAAAAAAATCCAGATTATGCCTAAAAGCTCGTAAAGAAACACATTGCTTATTGTTCTCATCTATCTTTCGACAGTAATTTTTGAATAAAGATCACAATTAACCCTAAAGTCAAAGGCACAACGGTAGCTACCTGCATGAATAAGATTGTGTGCGCATGACTCCAGTCTCCGTAAAATAAAAATGGTAAATATCTTAAGCTTGCTCCTGCCGAAACCAAAATCCCTAAAATTAAAAGGGGGCGCTTTGGAATAAGAGCTATGTATGGAAGCGTCCAAAACAGATACCAAGGCTGGAATTGCACCTGCGTTGAACCGCCCGGCACGAACGGAACCTTTATGGCAAATGTTGAAAAGATGAAAGTGAAAATCGTCAAAGTTGCCAGACTCAAAAAAACAATTAATTCGTAATTAGCTTTTTTCCTGCTAAGGAGTGAAAAAATATACCATGGTAAATTTAAAATGGGAATATATTTGATTAATGCACCCGCAAAAATGACGGCAAATGATTTTGCATTTTCTTTGTGAACATAAAAATAAACTGCTAAAAGTAAAAAAGAGGCAACCACAATGTCATTGTGTGCATTCGCAACGCCTTCTATTAAAAGTAATGGGTTCAGAGCGTAGAATGATGTTCCCAAAAGAATATTTTTAATTCCTGTTTTTCTTAATATTTTAAAAATTAAATAAGAATTTAATAAATGAAACAAACCAATAAAAATTTTAAACATCAATAAATTTAGGATGAACTTACCAAATCCTAAGATAGCGGGAATTAGTGCGCCGGCCAGCCATAAAGGACCATATGGGGCATAGCCGTGAACCCAACGCATAAATCTTAGCCAATCATCCCCGGGAAAATCCAAAGCTCTGTGGGTATAAGGGTTGGCATGGTATTTCAGAATTATTTTTGAATAGAAAATATAATTAAAAAGGTCCGATGAAAGAAACGGGTATGCAAAAATTAATATTAAAGTACAACATATTACAGCATACTTAAGGTAAGTTTCACGCACTTTCTTTTTATAAAAAAGCCATAGATTCAGAATGTAAAAAGAAAATGCTGTTGCAATCCATATCACATAAATTGATGTTGCTAAAAACCTATGAAAATATCCAAGATTCTGCAATCTCCCTACAAACCAAAGGACTGCCGGGTGTTGAGAAAGGGTAAGATTTAAATCTACATAAGAATAGGTGAATACTGCTAGTAGGCTGTATAAGACGAAACTAAATACTATAAAAACTTTTTCAATGCTTGACACTGATTAATTCTACTTTAATGATTTTGTAGGAATCAATTAAAACTTAGGGAGGTTATTGGTACACGCCACGCAAATCGTTTAATCGAATTCTTAATACATCTCTTAGCATTCTCAAGGAATCTTTTATCGGACTTACTCTGGTCGTTGCCTCATGATGCCAAATAATCGGCACCTCCTTGATTTTATAATTGTGTTTTTTGGCAATAAATAAAAGCTCAACATCAAATGCAGTTACCAACGCTCCTTTTACTTTTTTGCCTTTACCGTAGACTTTAAGTTTTTCAAAAAGAATTTTGGCAACGTCTTTTTTGAAGCATTTAAATCCGGCCTGTGTGTCCCAAATACCTCTGACTGCAATCGCCTGAACAAGTAAGTTAAAAACCAAACCCATAAGGTGGCGGTAAATCGGTTCTTTTTCTCTTTTTGCACCTGGTAACTGTCTTGAACCGATAACAATATCAAATTCCTCAAAAAATGGAAGCAGCTTTTCAAGTTCAGAAATCGGCGTCGACTGATCAAAATCGGTAAATAAGATGTACTCCCCTTTTGCCTGACGAACTCCGGCTTTTACTGTTTCTGCTTTTCCCTGATGGGGATTTTTAATTACCCTGAAATTGTTGTGCTTGCTGGCAAAATCCGCGCAAAGCGCGGCAGTTGAATCTTCCGAACCGTCATCAACAACCAAAACTTCCCAAGAGTATTGCTGATTTGAAAGATACTTGGAAACCTGGTCGAGCGCCCCTTTTTTAAAATTGGGTTCTTCATTGTAAGCCGGGATAATTACCGAAAGATGGGGAATGTCTGCCATTTACCTCATTATGCGGCAAGATTTTAGTCAATGTCAAAGAGAAACATCAAGATAGCCATTCTGGTGTAAACTCCGTTTTGCGCTTGTTCAAAATAGATGGCTCTTTGGTCTTCGTCAACTTGCGGGCTAATTTCGTTAATTCGGGGCAAGGGATGCATAATTTTCGCATTCTTTTTGATAAGCATTAATGATTTTTGATCGATAATATAACGCCCGAAATATCTGCTGTAATCGGATTCTGTCCTAAAGCGTTCTTTTTGAATTCTTGTCTGATAAATAATATCCGCCTGCTTCAAGGCATCATTCAAAGATTCAGTTTCGTCGAATTTAATTTTTTTCCGTTCTAACTGCTCCTTTAAAAATTTGGGGATTGCCAATTCCCTGGGTGAAACGAAAATTATTTTTATATTTTGGTATAGCGCCAGTAAAAGTGACAGGGAATGGATTGTCCTCCCGTTTTTAAGATCTCCTACCATTGCTATAGTAAAGTTTCCCTTTTTATATTTTGAGAAAATGGTATATAAATCAAGAATTGCCTGAGTCGGGTGTTCACCTTCTCCGTCGCCGGCATTTACAATAGGTACTTTTGAAAACTTGGCTGCGATCTCGGAAGCCCCGACTGCAGGATGCCTCAGGACAATCACATCGCAAAATGAATGCACAACTCTGATTGTGTCTTCCAAATTCTCCCCTTTGGCAACGGATGAAAACTCGCTGGCATTTTCGGTTGTGATTACCTTTCCTCCTAACTTAATCATGGCAGACTCAAAAGAAAGACGGGTACGGGTAGACGGCTCATAAAAAAGAGTGGCCATAATTCTGCCTGACATAAAGTCTTTTCTAAATTTATTCTGTTTTATTCTATCTGTGATCTCAAAAATTTTATCCAAATTTTTTTTATCAAATTGGCCTGCGGAAATTATGTGCGCAAGTTTCATTTGTATTGATTATATAACATGACCAAGCTAAGAATTAACCGAGTTTATCCGCCTTTTTGGGCAGGTTTGCCGGCAGGCGACGGTATACCGGATAAATGTTCGAGCCTGAAAATTTTAATTGCAAATTTTTCAAGATCCCACTGGCCCGCAATCTGGGCCCTGCCAAACCCTGCTATTTCCCAATTAGGATGCCCTAAAGGTTCGCATAGTTTTGATTCGCAAATGACCAAAAGCTGATTTGTTATTTCCGACTCAAGAGAAATTGGCGGACGGTTTCGAACCTCCAAAAAATATCTGTATGCGTGGTCTGAATTGCTTTCGGAAATCAGAGCAAAATTATATGGTTCCCCATTTGTTTTCTCCAAAACGAGATCTGCGATTTGGGCAGTCTGATCAATAATTCTATTGGGTGCGGATCTAAAAAATCCGTTATTGATAAATGTAAAAAGCAGCACTCCAGAGATTGCAACAACAATCGGTCTGAATATTCTTTTCTGCCATAATTGATAAAATACAAGACCTGTCGCCAAAAACGGCGCCGGAAACATAAACCCGAAGTAATAATCTTGAATTTGGCCAGTATAAAATCTCAGCCCCGCAAACCCTCCTATGAACCATATCAGGGCTATTGTAAAAATAATGCGGGTTTTTTCGTCTTTCCAGCTTTTAAAAAGTCCCCATATCAAGCCAATTGAAAGAAAAAGGAGTGCTGCTTTTGTATAGATAGTTCCTATAATATGACTTAACTGTGATAGAAAAATATTACCTATATCAAAAGTGAGAAAAAATATATTTGCAGACTTGTATCCTAAGTTTGAACCGCGGCCGAGAAACTCCATAATTGTTCTGAAATTGGGAAAATTGTGTCTTGCTTCAAAAATTAAAAACGGTGAAAATGTAATTAACGCTCCTGTCAAAGAAAGAATAAAAACAAGGGGCCATTTTTTAAAATTCTCATTGACTAAAACAATAAGTCCTGCGACAAGCGCTAAAATTGCTGCCAAATAATGCAGCTGGATACATATACCAAAAGCCGCACCTGCAAATAAAAAATAAAGAAATTTTCTTTTGCTTATGCCAAGGTATAAAAAATAAACCATCAAGAGGGCAAAAAACGGCAGAACGTTAGGGTTCCAGGAAGATCGGGAATATCTGACAATTAATGGGGCCGTTGCATAAAGAATGCTTGCAAAAAAGGCGGGCCATAGCCCTACCGTGTCTTTCAAGAATTTAAATAATAAAAATACGGTCAAAACCCCCACAATCGCCACAAAATACGCCGGACCCACCGGATCATAATTTGAAAGCCATAAAAAAGGGGCTGCCATCCAGTAATAAATGGGGCCAAGATAAAAACCGCCTACCGACGCAGATGGTCCCAAAAACGGTATGTCGCCTTTTGTAAAAATGTTGCGCATCACAATCATATCCCTGCCCTCATCACCCAAAAAGACAACATAATCCCTTATTTGCCAGAAACGGAAGAAGATAGCTGTCACAATTAAAATTACTAACAATACTAATTGAAGTTGTTTGAAGTTCTTAAAAATGTTGATGACCATCCAATTTCTAATTATTCTAATTTCTAATATCAGCAGGTCAACTTGAAACTTTGTTTCAATGTTGCTCCTCTGATATATCAGATTCAGCTATGCTGAAGGCTGATATTGATCTAACTAAATCCCAATGACTTAATTTCTAATTTTTAGAAATTGATGCTTTTGTCATTAATTAGGTAATTAGAGTAATTAGGTCAATTATGTTAATTTTCCGAATGAGCTTTCCAGATCCAAAGTGTATTTGCCAAATAATTGACAAAAAGGCCTATTGCAACACCGAAGGCCAGTCCTATCTGCTCATGCAGTGAAAAAGCTCTAAAGAAAACTAAGATCGAAACAAGTTGAATGAAAGGGCTTCCGGCAGAAGTCAAGTTGAACTTTAAAAATCTTGTGATCAAAAGACCGTTCTTTGCTCGAGTTTTAAAAGTCCAGTTATCATGAAATAAAAAATTAAAAAATATCGAAAGCTCAATCGAAATTACGGAGGCAACAAAAAGCCTATCTAATGTCAAAAACAAAAACCGGCCGGCTTCCTGATGCTGCGGAATGAAAGACAAAATCGGCTGAGAAAGAACCTTAAAACTATAAACTTGTCCCCTATTTAAAAGACCTAAGGCAATAGCATTTGTTAAATAACCGCCTGTGCCGACCATCAAAAATTTAACAAACATTTTTGATCTTTGAATCCTGACTTTCACCCCAAACTTCAGAACATCAAAAGTGTAGGCTATAATTTGAGCCTTAGAATAACCGCGTTTCCTATCAGTAAATTTTATCGGTACTTCTTTAATTCTGGCGCCTGTCTCGAGCGCCGCATAAAGAAAAGATGGCTGGATGATATATGTTTTTGCCCTCCAGGGAACTTTCGTAAAATCAATCTTCTCAAATAGCACTTTTGTAAACATCCTGTACGAATTTGTGTATTCGGATAAATTGAACGTTCCCCAGCTTAATTTACAAAAAAGGGCAGAACCCCTTGTAAAAAGCCTCCTGTGCCACCCTAAAAGATTTTTGCCCCCCGGCATTAAACGGGAACCGTTGACCAAATCATAGCCCTTTTTGATATAGTCAAACATTATAGGCAATGTTGAGGGATCATGAGACAAATCTCCATCCATTTGCGCCAAAACGTCCGCTTTTAATTTATCAATGGCAAAACGGTGACCTTTCACAACGCCTACACCCAATCCCCTAACTTTTACGTCAAGGTAATGAACCTTAGGATTACGGCTGGAAATTTTTTTGACCACTTGGCCGGTACCGTCAGGCGAGGCACTGTCGGCAACTAAAATGTGGACATCGGCATCAATTTTTTTACACGCAGAAAGGACACTTTTTATGATCTCTTCGATATTATCCCGCTCGCAATATGTAGGGATATTTACAACAAGCCTCATTTGGAATTCTTTTTGAGAAGTTCAATATCTGCGTCAACCATCATCTTCACAAGATCCTTAAAGCTTGTCTGCGGCTCCCACCCCAGTACTTTTTTAGCCCGAGCCGCATCACCAATCAAGAAATCAACTTCGGCGGGTCTGAATAATTCTTTGGAGACTTTGACATACTTTTCCCAGTTATCAATGCCAACGGCGCCAAACGCTTCTTTGGCAAATTCGGCAACGGTATGATTTTGGCCCGTTGCAACAACAAAATCCTGCGGCTTCCCCTGCTGGAGCATCATCCACATTGCTCTGACGTAATCACCGGCAAACCCCCAGTCACGCTTAGCTGATAAATTTCCCAATACCACATGATCGGATTGACCCAAATGGATTTTGGCAACACCATGGGAGATTTTTCTGGTGACAAACTCCAGACCCCTCCTTGGCGATTCATGATTAAAAAGAATCCCAGACACGCAAAACATATCATAAGATTCACGGTAATTAATCGTGATCCAGTGCCCATAGACTTTGGCAACACCATAAGGGCTTCTGGGATGAAACGGCGTATTTTCGTTCTGGGGACTCTCTTTGACCATGCCGAACATCTCCGAAGAAGAGGCCTGGTAAAACTTTGCTTTGGATTTAACCTGTCTTTGGGCCTCAAGCATCCTGGTTACCCCCAAAGCGGTAAATTCACCGGTTAACACGGGCTGCGACCATGACGTCTCTACGAAACTCTGGGCCGCCAGATTATAAATTTCGTCAGGATCCGACTTTTCAATTGCGGTAATTAACGACTGCTGGTCTAAAAGGTCGCCGGGGATCAGCTGGATTTTGTCTTCTATGTGCTTAATTCTCTCGTAATTAGGAGTCGATGTTCTCCTCGTCAGACCAAAAACTTTATAATCTTTTTCAAGTAAAAACTCGGCCAGGTATGAGCCATCCTGACCAGTTATTCCGGTAATTAAGGCTGACTTTTTAGCCATTTTGCTTGCCTCTTTCGTAATCAATTGTATCAGAAAGCGTTTTTTCGATGTTAATCTTCGGCCTCCAGCCGCACTCTTTTCTAAATTTTGAACTATCGCAGTATATTTTTACAATATCGACAGGCCTGTAAAGCTTTTTATCGGCAGCAACCTTAATTTTTACATATGATAATGAAAGTAAAATCTTAAGAATTTGGGCGATTTTTGCTGGCTTGCCAACTCCGATATTGTAAACGCTACCTACCTTTCCTTTTTCAAGCGCCAAAAAATAGGCGCGTACCATATCCCTAACATCGGTAAATTCCCTCCAAGTCTCAAGATTGCCTACCCTTATTGTGCCGCCCCCTTTTTTCTCCAATTGGGCAATCTGAGATGCGAATGCGGCAACTACAAAACTTGCTGACTGTCTTGGGCCGATATGGTTAAACGGCCTTACTCTGACGATATTCAGATTATGATGCAGGAAAAATTGAAGACCCAAAAGATCCTGGGCAACTTTAGAAACTGCATACGGAGAAGGCGGCGCAAGAGACGTATCTTCGGCAATCGGCAAATCGGAAGCATCGACATTGCCGTATTCATCGGCGGAACCGACGATTAGAATTTTGGCTTGGGATTTAATTTTGACAAGCGCCTCAAGAAGATTCAGCTGCCCGACAATGTTATTTTCCAGTGTTTGGCGGGGATTTTTAAAGCTTTGGGCAGGCGAAGCAAAAGCCGCCAAATGAAAAACATAGTCGGGATTAATTTTGTAAACCTTATCCTCAACATCTTTTTTATTTGATAAATCACAGGCAATCAAATTAATTTTTTCTTTAATAAGGTCAACATTTTCAATTGAATGGCCGGGCAGATAAAATCCGAAAACTTCAATTTTTTGAGAAAGTAAAAATTCTGCAAGATGACTTCCAGCAAAGCCGGCAATGCCGGTGATCAACGCCTTTTTCATGATCCTATTTTAAAATGGATAAAGCCCGCCCGTTTAACCTTTTCGGAATCAAGGAAATTCCGGCCGTCTAAAATTATTGGCTTTTTAACAAATTTTTTAATCCTTCCGAAATCAAGCTCTGCAAATTGAGTCCATTCGGTAACAAGAAGAATTGCATCTTTTCCCCGGACTGCATCGTATTCATCTTTCGCATAATTAATTTTTGGCAAAACTTTTTTAGCGTTTTTCATGGCCTGCGGATCATACGCGGTTATCTCTGCCCCCAATTCAAAAAGGCCCCTGATTATTTTTACAGAAGGGGCGTCTCTCATGTCATCTGTATTCGGTTTAAAAGCAAGTCCCAAAACCGCAAGCTTTTTGCCTGCCAAATTTTTGCCTTTTTCTTCCTTTGCATCAAGTGCCGACCTGACCTTATTGATAAAAAGAGAGATTTGTCCTTCATTAATTGAATCGACGGACCTTAAAAGATGAAAATCGTAATTAAAACTTCTGGCAATTGCAATAAACGCCAAAACATCTTTCGGTAGACAGGAGCCGCCGTATCCCACACCCGGATATAAAAATGACCGGCCTATTCGTCTGTCGGCGCCGACCCCTGCAAGAACTTTTTCTACATCGGCTCCGGTTTTTTCACAGATTGCGGCGATTGCATTTGCAAAAGAAACCTTGGTTGCCAAAAGCGCATTTGATGCGTATTTTACAAGCTGTGCACTTCTTATGTCGCACAAAATTCTCTCGCCGGAAATAGGGGCATGCAGCGAAAGTAAAATCTTTTGGGCTTTTTTTGAAGCCGCACCGATTACAATTCTGTCGGGATGCAAAGTGTCCTCTATGGCAGTTCCTTCCCTTAAAAATTCGGGAGACGCTGCAAATTCGAACTTAGCTTTTGCATGTTTTTTAACCGTTTCTTCAAGATCGTCTTCAAATCCGACTGGGATCGTGCTTTTTATGGTAATTAACGTGTAGCCTGACAGATGTTTTGCCGCCTCCTCAACTGCTGCAAAAAGAAATGTAAGGTCTGCCTCGCCGTTATTTTTAGGAGGCGTGCCGACGCAAACAAGAATTACCTGTGATTTGGGAACAGATTCAGCATAACTTGTTGTGAAAAAAAGCCGTTTTGATTTTAAATTTCTTTTGATAAATTCATCAAGCTGCGGTTCGAAAAAGGGAACTTTGCCCCTTTTGAGATCCCTGATCCTGTCTTTATTTATGTCAACACAACAAACTTTATTCCCGAGATCAGAAAAAACTGCTGCTGAGACTAATCCTACATATCCGGCGCCGATTACCGTCAAAGTCATAGTTTGAAGTTTATTTTAGCCATATTGTGCTTTTTAAATCAATTTACCGCCTGATTGCAAAAAGACGGCCTCTATGCCCTTTTCCCAATCGGTCGACAAAAATCCCAATTTCCTCAATTTTTCTACTTTTAATCCACCGTTTACCGGCCGAGGAGTCACCGAAGGATTTTTTAAAAATTCCACAATTGATCCCCGTTTGAGTTCATCTGTATCCTTGCCGAATGTTTCAAGTACTTTTTTGGCAAATTCGAAATGGTTTGTAATCTTCGGGCTTGCCAGATGGAAAATCCCGCGTGCCCCTTTTTTAAAAAGAAGTGATACAGCAGGCGAAACATCATCTACAAAAGTCGGCGTAATAGTCTGATCGTCAAACATCGGATAAAGATTCCCCGCGTCATAAAGTCTTAAGATTCGCTTGACCTGATCGTCTTTCCCGCTAAACGGGCCGCGAAAGGGATAGGAGATTCTCAAAATGATAAATTTTTTGAGAGTTTTTTGAATTAGCCTTTCCGCCTCCAGCTTTGTGATTCCGTACCACGAAACTTTATCCAGGTCCGGTCCAGCGGGGGAATTTTCGTCGTAGGGACCATCCGAGCCGTCAAAAACAAAATCGGTTGAAATAAATAACAAATTCTTTTTGCCTGCTGCGCACTCTTCGACTATATTCTGAACACCGCCGACGTTGATTTTCCAACACAAACCCCCTTTATTGCCTCTTTCTTTTTCTGCGGCATCAACATCGGTAAATGCCGCAAATAGAAAGACCCAGTCGAATTTGTGATTTTTAAAAAAATCGCTGACAGACTTTTCCCGGGTGATATCAACTGCGATTTTGCCGGAGAGATCACCTTTAACTAGATTAAAATTGTTCTTTGTTAAATCGCAGAATCTCGAGGCAACCATTGAAGAAGCACCAACTACAGCAATGGTCGCTTTGGGGTTAGAAACCGAAGTCATTGGCAATCTGCCTCCAGTCAAGCTGGGAGTTTTGTACCCTTCCTTCATCTTCACCCGTATACAATTGCGTTGGAAAATTTAAAAGATATCCGGGCTCTTTGGAAACCACCATAAAACCATGATAAACATCCTGGGGAATAACAACCATATACATTTCACCCTGTTTTTCCGGCCCCATTAAAAACAAATCGGTCTGGCTCTTGGTTTTTGACCCTTCCCGCGGGTCATAAAGTGCAGTGACGATTTTTCCTGAAACACAAATAAAACGGTCTTTTTGTTTTTTATGGACGTGCCACTTATCTTTGTCCCTTACGAGCCCTGACGGAGTAATGGACAAATATTGCATAGAGAAATTCAGCCCTTCATCGTCAAAGACATCTTGCCAGTCGCGCCTCAAAGTTTCCACCAATGTCCCCGATTCGTCTTTGTGGATTGTAAGTTTTCTTAAAATTACATCTTCAATTAATCCTTGCTGATTTGGAAGTGTTGTATATTGATAGTTCATTGTTAAGTTGATTGAGCTGATTGGTTAATTAGTTAACTTAGTGACTTAATTAACCTAGTTAACTTAATCTTACTTTCTTATATATTGCTTGTTGTAGTAGTCCATATAACTTTTATCTTTCAGCTTCTGCCACCAGCTAGCATTACTTTTATACCACGCAACCGTCGCATCTAGCGCCTCTTCAAGATCAAAAACCGGCTTCCAGCCAAGCTCATTTTTAATCTTTGCGCTGTCTATGGCATACCTTCTGTCATGACCGGGTCTGTCAGCAACATACTCGATCATTTTTTCATCTTTGCCCATTATCAAAAGCAGCTTTTTAACCAAATCAATATTGGCCATATCACTATCCGTGCCAATCAGATAAGTTTCGCCAACTTTGCCTTTTGCAATCACCAAGTCAATTGCCCTGCAGTGATCCTCCACATAAAGCCAGTCCCTGACATACAGCCCGTCGCCGTAAATCGGCACTTTTTTGCCTTCCAAAACATTGGTGATGGAAAGAGAAATCAGCTTTTCCGGATACTGGAAGGGACCGAAATTATCGGCACAATTGGTGATTGTGATTGGCAGTTTATAGGTAACATGATAGGCTCTCACCAAGTGATCGGCAGCCGCTTTGGAGGCAGAATAAGGGCTTCTGGGGCTGTACGGCGTTTCCTCGGTGAATCTTTGGGGATCATCAAGTTCCAGTGCCCCAAAAACTTCGTCTGTAGAGATATGGTGAAATCGCCCGACATTGGCATCAAGCGCTTCGTTTAAAAGAACCTGCGTTCCCAAAACATTGGTTTTGACAAAGACAGATGGGTCCATGATCGAGCGATCAACATGGCTTTCGGCGGCAAAATGGACAACGACATCGACCCCTTTCATTGCCTTTTTGACAATTTGGGGATCGCAAATATCACTTTTAATAAACGAGTAGTTGGGACTGTTCTCGACAGCTTTTAAATTCTGGCGATTCCCTGCGTAAGTTAATTTATCCAAGTTGACGACAAAATCGGCGGGGTGATTTTTTAACCAGTAGTGAATAAAGTTTGAGCCGATAAATCCGGCGCCTCCTGTAACCAATACCTTACTCATAATTCGTTTGTGAAGATTGTGAACAAACCATTTTATTGATCACTCCGTTTTGCGCTTATTTCGCTATTATGGGCATTTTTGTAAAAAGCCCATAACGGCTACAAAAGACTAGAAACCGGCTCCGCCCGTAACTAAAAGCCGCATAGCAAGAATCCCTAATCTGGCTCTTCCCGGAGCCTTTTTCCGGCTATTTTGTTTGCCCAGAATACGTTTGTTTTGTAAAGACTCGCGAATGTGCCTGCATCCGACCAGTAACCCTCAAGAGTCGCCCACCGAAGTGTGCCTTCCTTAATATATATGTTGTTGACGTCGGTGATTTCCAACTGCCCCCGCGCTGACGGCTTCATCTGGGAAATGTGATGAAAAACGTGAGAGTCATAGATATAAACGCCGGTTACAGCAAGATTACCTTTAGGTTTTTTGGGTTTTTCGACAATGCTTACAACTTTAGTCTTGTCTTTGGGGTCAATCTCTGCAATTCCAAAGCGGTGAGGGTCGTGAACTTTTTTTAAAAAAATTAAAGCTCCGTCATTAAAATTTTTGACTTCTTTTGAAATATCGGCATCGGTACAATTATCGCCCAAAATCACAGTCAAAGGGCCATTATCCGAAAAATCCTCGGCAAGTTTTAAGGCATCGGCAATTCCCCCATCGCCTGATTGCTGGTAAGCATACTCCAGATGGTCAATGCCAAACTCCTTGCCGTTTTGCAAAACCCTAATAAAATCTCCTGCGTGGGGTCCGCCGACAACAACCAGAATATCCCGAATTCCAGCATTGACCAAGGTTTGAATCGGATAAAAAACCATCGGTTTATCAAAAACCGGAAGCAAATGTTTATTGGTTGCGTGCGTCAGAGGATAAAGCCTTGTCCCCAAACCGCCTGCTAAAACTACGCCTTTCATCTTTTTGCTATTATAGCCAACTTTAATTTAGCCCACAACAACTTTTGTATTTTGATTGGGAAATTCCTGATTTCTAACGAAGACTTTTTTGGGATTGCCAAAGGCCTGTAGTGACCAAACCAAGACCCAGAAGCGCAAAAAGTAAATTAGTAGATGTTCCTGTTGCTGCCAATACGCCGGGTTGGCCTGCGCCGCCTGCTCCTGCCGAACTTGAGCTACCCCCGCCGCTTGAGCCCCCATCGCCTCCGGGACCTCCTGCTCCACCGTTGGGCTTAGGAGAAGGACTTGCTCCGGGTGTAGGGGTTGCGCAAGTCGGGCAAGTAATTCTGGTTATGTTTGTATTGAGCTGATTAGTAATATTAACAGCCGCTTCGCAGTTACCGGTAGTTACTCCGGTTCCTGCGCCTGTATTTCCGCTTGCTGAATTGCCTCCCGTGTTGCAGTTCGCGTCCACGTTGTTCGAGACATTGGCGCTGTTGTTTTGATTGACGTTTGTCTGGTTGTTTTGATTGACGTTTGCACTATTATTGCTTCCTGCTCCATTACCTTCAATGGAAACGTCTATGGCACGGGCCACATTCAAAATTGCAACAAGGGATACGATTGATAAAAGAACAGGAACTCCAAAAATCAGTCTTTTGAATATCATTTATTTATGAGGCAGTTGAGCAGTAGTTAGGCAGTAATCAGGCAGTAGTATGAAGCAGTTTGAGCATTTTATAGTATGAATTATAAGTTGTCAAGCCCCGAGCTAGAATAAAGTTCAGTTCTGGGCGCAGACCCCGTAAAATCCCTGCCCGTCAGTCGCCTGCGGCTCCAGCCGTTGGCAGGCGGGGCTCTTCGAGCCGTGTATGGATAAGAATCTTTCAGATTCTTGCGGTCCTCGCTTCGCTGCGGGACTAAATACCCAAAAAGGCAAGAAGTGAAATTCGGCTGGGTCAAGTCTCAAGGAAGGAAAGGTGTATAGGCATCTGGAGATCCAACGTAAATTGTTGACATCTTGATGACAAGATGCTAATATAAAATTATGCAGCAAACAACCCGCACTACTATTAGAATAAGAAAAGATCTGTTAAATATTTCCCGTGAATACGCATTAAAAAGAGGAGTATCTTTGCAAGATACCGTTAACGCAGCTCTTGCAGCCGGATTTCAACGGATTTCAGATCTTGAATCCAGAAAGCAAGCTATGGCCAAAATAGATCAATTTAGGGAAAGTCTTAGTGGCAAGAAGATCAATCTTCAAGAAATTTTACAAGAGAGTAAAAAAGACCTCAAGTGATCAATATTATCCTTGATTCCTCAGCAGTTGCAAAATGGTTTTTTCCCGAAGAACAAAGCAATATTGCTTTCAAAATAAGGGAGGACTTTATCAACAAAAAAATAATAATTTCCGCACCAACACTGATTTTTTACGAAGTTAATAATATATTAAAAACAGCTGTTAAAAGTTTAAGAATAAAGAAAGAAAAAGCAGTCAAAGCTTATAGAGGATTTCTGGATCTTGGCATTATTGTTTATTCTTCTAAGGAATTGCTGGAAAACACTTTAGACAAAGCTATGAATTTAGATCTTTCTTCTTACGACGCTTCCTACATTGTTTTGGCAGATTATCTTAAAGCTCCGCTTTTTACTGCAGATAAAAAGTTGTTAAGTAAAGTTAAAAGTAAATTTACTTTTAACTTGGAAGAATATCCTATTTCGAAAAACGGATTCTAACGTATTTCCAAATTATGGTTGACAATTATTAAGAAATATTGTTAAATATTAACAATATGGCTACCTTAACCATCTCGTTGCCAAAGCAAATTGCAACTAAAATTGACTCAGAAACTGAAAAGCTCGGGTTTTCAACACGCTCAGAATTTATTCGCAGCATACTTCGTCAATACTTTTCCGAAGGTGAACTAAAATTTGAACCATACGAGACTCGTCCCTTAGCCCAGATTAAGCTTGAACTCGCAAAAACTGGCAAGTACAGTCAAGACTTTATTGAGAGCGTGACAAAGGGACTGGCTAAATCTTCAAGATATGGTCGTTAAACAGCTACGACCAGACCTCAAAAGGTATCTTCAGAAACATAACATTACAAAGAAATACTTAAAGCAAACTAAAATCTTTGAGGATAACCCTCGCCATCCTTCGCTTAATACAGAAATATTAGAACCAAGGTACCTTAAGATTTACTCATTTCGGATTGATCAAAAATACCGCGCCGTATTCATTATGACTGGTCATAATGAAGCTGAAATCGTCGACATTAATTTACATTATCAATAAACTTCCGAGGACTGAAAGTCTTCGGTTTTATTCTTTAAGTTTTAGGCCCGCAGTCCTGAGTTCATCGAAGGACGAGGACCGCAAGCTTTGCTTACAAGAGCGAGCAGAAAATCCCATTTGTTTCGGCTATAATAGCCTCGGAAGTATGTAATCGCTAATTTAGCATTCATCCCTACTTTAAGAAAGTAGGGTTTTCTGCTAAGCGATTATAAAAGATTTAAGCTGGAACCGGTTAACTAGATTAAAGGTGGCCAATAATTGCATTTGCCCAAAGGGCGTACCCGCGGTCGGAAGGGTGTAAACCGTCTTCCGAAATTAACCCTGTAGATTTTCGGCCGTATATTTTGCTGCCTGTGTAAAGATCAACGAGAATACACCTAAATTGTTCGGCATGCTCTTTGATTATTCTGTTAAATCTTCCGGTTGCAAATCTTAACAAATGCTTTACCAAAATCGGAATCGAAGGCACAACAGACACATCGGGAATATTGCTAATGATAATTTTTGCTTTTGTCTTTCCACTCAGTGTTTTAATTAACTCAAGAAAGTCTTTTTCGAAGTGCCTTAATTTTGTTCTGTGACGCAAATCGTTTGCACCAACCGAAATTGTTATCAGATCAGGTTTTAATTCAACAGCTTTTGCAAGCTGCAATTCAACTACATCCTTAATTCTCGCCCCACTCTTTCCCAAATTATAAAAGTAGGCTCTTTTTCTCTCGTTTTTTATCTTCTCAAAAACTAACGCCGGACAGGATCTTGAAGGATCGCTCGCACCTACCCCTTCGACGGTACTGTCGCCAATGGCAACATACACAAATGTGCCGGGACGCCAGACCAACTGTCTTAATTTAATTAGCCACTTAAAAAGCATAATAAGATGTATTTCGAAGCTAAATTATACCAAAAGCCCGTTAAAAATCCAAGTGAGTAGTGTCCGACTTTGGTATAGCCTATTTATTGTCTTTTACTAAGTTCCATACAAAAAGGAGATAAAAGAAATAACAAAAGACACCTCGCCAAAAGTATCCTCTCTCGGCCACGGAGCAAAGTGGGTCAATTGAAGACTTAGGGTTTGGGGGTGCACCAGGGCAACTGCCGCTATATAAAGCCAACTTAAATCCTTTTCTTCTATCCTATAATTTCGGCCAATTTTAACTGCAGATAGTTTTTCCTGTCTGATATATTGGTACACCGTTAGGATATTCAGTTTAAGAACCTGCGCGACTTCGCTGACCTTTAATAAAATTGTCTGTGACATATAATAAAATACTATATATCATATTCTCCTTTATTTGTCTATGGTTATCTATGTTCTTTGGAATTTTTAGCTGCAGGTGTTTAGCGTAAAATTAAGGTAAGTTTTATGTAGTTATTTGCTCTTCACCCTGTAATACCTCCCTCTTGTTTCTCCGCTTTTTTCAATAAGTTTGTGGTCTAAAAGTTTCTTTAGATCGTATCGCAATGTCCTTTCGGGTACCTTGGTAAACCTGCGTCTTATCGTATCAAAGGAAACAACTTTATGGTCGCTTATAACATTGTATATCTCCTCTTGCCTTGGAGGTAAAAACACTTTTTGGTCTTTTTTTAGCTCCTCTTCGATTTGAGCCTTTATAGTTTGGGTCTGTTGCCAGAAGGCCTCAAGCATAAAAAGCAAATAATCGTTAGTATTTTTTTGTCCTTTATCCAAGTGAAAATAGTAATCATTTTTGTGGTTATCCAGATATTCTTCAAAAGGTACGGTGAAGATAAAATCCCAGCCGCGGGATTTTAATATAATGGCAATAAGAAGCCTGCCTGCTCTCCCGTTTCCGTCTAAAAAAGGGTGGATTTTTTCGAAAGTGAGATGGGCAATAAAAGCAGCTATAAGAGGAAACTTTTCCGTATCGGAGTTAACAAAGGACAATAAATCATCTAGCAATTTTGAAATGGCACGAGGTGGCGGTGGCATGTAAACGGCAATACCGCTCTCATTGAAAATCGCACTTGCCTCGCGTCTAAGGCGGCCGGCGTCCGGACTTAGATTTTTGAGAACTAGCGTGTGAATCTGCAAAAGAATATCCTTCTTAAGATCACCTTTTCTTACATGTCCGTCTATAAACCTTATTGCTTTTTCAATATTGAATACTTCGAGCTTCTTTTGGGATTTTTTATCTCCTATGTCAACATCTGAAAGTTCAAGCGGGTTTCCTTCAATGCGGGCAGAAAATAGAGAGCTTTTTAAAAGGCTGACCCTTTGGATTTTTTCCTTTAGTGGTTTTGGGAGGTTAAGGGAAGCAATATGCAATCGCTCGGTTTCAATTTTGGCAATAAGCGCCAGCATTTGGGGGGTAATGGTATACGAAGGAGGGATCTTCATACCAACATATTACCAAATGTTGCCGAATCTTGCCGTATATTGCCAAAAGTTGCGGTATGACATTTTAGCTCTTGCCAGTTTCTTGGAGTTCGTAGGTGCAAATGTTGAGTGTGGAATTCAAACGGAATTGTTAGCAAGTTGAAAGATTAATATGTTTGATGCTAATTCACCATATTACTCTGAGTCCATAGTCTTTATAGCCAGCAAGCTCCTTGTCATGGGTCAGCAAGAAACAATCTTCTCTGATTGCCTGCCAAGCCAGGATACGATCAAAGGGATCTTTGTTTTTGATTTTGGGTAGCTGATAAAAGGTTGATGCGGTCTGTGCGTCCAAATTTAAAATCTCAAAACCAGTATCTTTTGCGATAGCGGGCAGTTTATCGGGCAAAATACCTTTTATATCGATCTTTCCAAGCGAAAATTTAAGAGATATTTCCCAAAAAGTCATTGTGCTAACGTATTTTGTTGACTCTTCGTTAAGTAGAATATCCTTTACCTTTTTGGAAATTTTTTTGGGTGACAGTTCAGCCCACAAAAAAACGTGTGTGTCGACGAGGTAGTTCACAAAGCTAAAAACTCTTCGTCTGAGATTTTAAAATCCTTGTGTATTTTAAAAGATGCTTTACCTTCTAATAATCCCAATTTAAAATTCGTTTTCTTTATATATTTTTTATAAGGTATTAATGCCGCTACCTTTTTTTTGTTTTTGCCAAATGTAATGCCGATACTTTCACCTTGCAGCACTTTTTCCAATACCTCGGAAAATTTAGCTTTAAATTGTCCTACAGTCATCTGATTCACAATTATAATTTAACATTTTCTTGACAAGTTGTCAAGAAAATTGGTAATTACCTATACAAATTACTGTGGGAATCTATGATGACAAAAAGTGCGCTTTCAGAATCTCTTTTAAATATTGCCCGCATATCGCCGGTGACATTTATACTCCTGTAGCCCAACCACTTACCTTTTAATGCATGGTTATTCAAAACGGGATTAAATTCATCTTTACTAAACAGACTTAATCTATCGTCAAGTTTCTTTACAATTTTTGGAGATAACTTGTGGTATTTCTTCTTGAAGTCTCTATGAAAGACAATTGTCATTTAGACTTCAACCAGTTAATTGCCTCCTTGGCCGACTCAAACTTAGGAGACAAATTACGGTTATGCTTAATATCTTCCTCTACCTTATCAAGAAGCTTCTCAAGCTCCGGTGTCATTTGTGGAGTATCAGAAAAAATTACTTCTCGAGTCCTGATAAAGTTTCGCAGTGAGGCGTTAATGACATCACTAAGATTCAAGCCGAGTTCGCGGGCGACTTTAGCTGCGTTTTCTTTAACTTCTTTATCAGCCTTTATGTGAATTACTGTTTGCATAGTAACTAAAGTATATACAATAGTTACTTATTTGTCAAGAAACCTTTTTGGCGACAACTACAAACCTTGCCGTATCCAGAAACCCGCTGCATGTATAAATTGTCAGGCGGGAATCTTCTGTACTTTCCAAAATTTCAACAGAATTTGGCTTGACCTCTTTGCGCTCAAATATTTCGAATTTATGGATATTGCCTTCACTATCGGTTACTTCAACTATATCTCCCGCCTGGACTTTCCATAGGCTTCCTAGTACGTCTTTTGTGTTATGGCCGTATAAAACCACGTTGCCCGGTTCGCCCAGCCTTCCTGAATTTATCAGATACGAAACCCCAGTCTGGGAAACTGTCCAGCGGTTATCCTTAATAAAACCGTCTGAAACATCAAGAGTCCTTTCAAGCTTTGGAATATAGATTTTGGCAGGCTTCGGAGCTTCTTTATCTGTTTGTTCCTGATTCAATTGCGGCTCAGCTTGAGTTGGTGTCTGCCATCCATAACCCTGACGAAAAGAAGACCAAAAAATAAGCCCTGCACCGGCTAAAATTAAAAAAATTGCAAAAGCCTGGGAAAAATAAAGCCTTATTGGGCTTTTCTTTTTGCGGGAACGTGAAGTAGCTGCCATACACCTGCTCCCATTAATATTAATCCTAAAATCATCGCTACCTGTGAAGCGCTAGTGCCGGTTGATGCCAATGTGCTTGCCCCAAGAACCTGGCCGCCTGAACTGTCGCTTGACGTGGAAGACGAACTTGAACCTGAGCTGTTATCCGAAGAGCTTGAGCCGCCGGATGACAGACTTGGTGACGGGCTTGGATCAGGGCTCGGTGACGGATTAGGGCTGGGTGATAGATCATTGCCTCCTGTATTGCAGGAGTCCCCTTCACACTCATCTTCGGGATCAGGTGACGGTGATGGACTTGGGTCTGGGCTTGGATCAGGGCTCGGTGACGGACTAGGCGAAGGACTTGGTGATGGTGAAGGCGACGGACTAGGGCTTGGGCTGGGTGATGCACAAACCTTTTTAACTTTTACCCTTGCACTTTCAATGTCTCCGCCCGGACTTGGATTAAAGTTGTTTAACGGGCCGGTCGAATAAACCCAGTATCCACCGTGGTTGTCATTCTCAACATCAAGTGCAACCTCGATTATCTGATAACCTGAATCTGCCGAGACATCGATTTGTTCATCGCTGTTTTCAAAATTAATATTTACACGGGAGTCATTAAAGTCGTTCGATTTTGTATAAGTGAATACTTCGTCGCAATCATCTTGATGTGTGGCACCACTTGAAGGAATCTGCCATGCAAAACCGCCGGCAAAAAGTAAGATACCGGCAAAAAGAAAAGCTGTTTTTGTTAAATAACTTTTAGTCATATATTATGGGCAGAAATCCAATCTAAATGTGTTAGCACTTAGACAAGACGAGTATTCTATAATAAATAACTATCGGTTGTCAAGTCTCCAAAAAAATCACATATACCGTCTGTTCGTACAATCAGTTGGGGTCTATGGGCTATGGGGTAACGGCAGCTTCGGCGTTGACCCGGCCGGCGGACCAATAGGTACCTGTTCCGGGAATCTTGTCGGCCGTTGACTCAAGACGGGACCTAACTGATGATGCAGAGGTACCATAACCTGTTGACCAAATAAGAGCGGCGGCGGCTGAGGTCATTGGTGTGGCCATGGAAGTTCCGGAGCCATAATCGTAATTTGCCGATTTGTTAATTTTGTAAGGGTGATTTGGAAAGGTTGAGAAAATGTCCTGACCAGGAGCGGCCACATCAACCCATTTGACACCATAACTTGAAAATGAAGCTTTTTGGTCGCGATTGTTGGTTGCGGCAACAGCAATCGCGTTGGCGTATGCGGCAGGATAGGTCTTCGACTGATTTGCGGAATTGCCGGCGGCGGCAACAACAACCGCTCCTTTATTCCAGGCATAATTAACTGCCCTCTGAAGAGTCCTTGAGGAAGCAGATCCCCCAAGACTGAGATTAATAACCTTAGCTTGGTTATCGGCAGCCCAGGTTATGCCATTGGCAATCCATGAATAATAACCAGCCCCGTCATCCCTAAGAACCTTACCGTTTAGAATCAAACATGAAGGACAACCGCCCGAAACTCCGATTTCATTGTCGCCTGTGGCCGCAATGATGCCGGCAACATGCGTTCCGTGTCCGTAAAAGTCATCCGGCGACGAGGACGATGTAAAATTTTTCTGAAGAAAAATCTTGCCCGCAAGATCCTCATGATCCTGATCAACGCCTGTGTCCAAAACGGCAACTTTAACCCCTCCGCCGAGAGTTATATTCCAGGCAGAAGAAGCGTCAATATCGGCATCTGCTGTCCCCTGCTGTCCTGCGATTGTCTGGCCCGTATTTTCCAGTCCCCATTGGTTGGCAAAGTAAGTGTCGTTTGGGACGGCAGTGGTAAAAGCTAGATAATCGGCTTCTGCGAATTCAACATTGGGATTTTTAGAAAGAGCGGTAATTATTCTGCTTTCTGCATTTTGGGGTACGGCTAAGACTAATACGCCTATTGCAGCAACTTGGTCAGTGACTTTAGCGCCGTGGCGTTTAAGCTCGTTGTCGATAGTGTTTTGGGAAGTATCAGGCTTGAATTTAACAAGAACTTGACCCGGGACTCGATCATTTGGGCTTGCGGGTGCAGCAGCTGTCGGCCAAAGTGGCCAGACAAAAAGAGCTATAAGAAGAAAAAGTAAGACTGGAAGGGACCTTTTTACCAATTAATTATAGAAGATTTACATCTTCTTAAACAACCAG
>Ga0209542_10005874_pt1 | contig 24212 bp, 25 predicted proteins | sample RifCSPhighO2_01_FD_184028 | JGI IMG/M metagenome (GOLD analysis project Ga0209542, IMG submission 184028) | Soil microbial communities from Rifle, Colorado - Rifle CSP2_plank highO2_0.1 (SPAdes) (version 2) | ecosystem: Environmental > Terrestrial > Deep subsurface > Rock core/Sediment ...
GGGTCAAGGTTGCTCTCGATGCGATGAGTGTGTCCGTCGGGAGTAACGTATTCGTCTCCAGCAACGACAACGGCCTGTCCTCGCGCTTCGTAACAAGCGGGAATAGGCTGAGCCACCTCATCCATCGCGGTACAGATGCCGGGCCCAACTACGACGCGGAAAGTATCGCGGCGTCGGTGCACGAGCTCATTCACCGAGGGCTTCTGCCGCGAATCGTCGTCGACGCCAGCCATGGTAACAGCCGGAAAGACCACATGAGCCAGGCGTCCGTCATCGCGGATGTCGTCGACCAGGTAATCTCCGGCAGCAAGTCGATTGCCGGGTTCATGTACGAGAGCTACCTCAAAGATGGTAATCAGCCCATTCCGCAGGACCTCTCGGAGCTCAAGCCGGACGTGTCGGTGACGGACGGCTGTGACGGGTGGGACAGGACAGAAGAGGTGCTCCGCGAGGCGCACCGACGGCTGAAAGAAAGCCGCAAGTAATGTAGTAGGGACCAGCCAGGCAATGCCGACTGGTCCCTTTGAACTTCTACTTTAAACATTTTATATATTTTGAAAAAGCCCTGCTTCAAGGTAAGATACTTTTATGCACGAATTGGCGCTGTATAGGAAGTACCGGCCGAAGACTTTTGATGAAGTCTTGGGACAGGATCATATTGTAAAAATTTTGGAGAGCTCGGTGGAAGCCGGAAAGGTTTCGCATGCGTACCTTTTCGTCGGTACTCGCGGTACGGGCAAGACCTCGGTGGCCCGTATCTTCGCCCGGGAGATCGGCGTGTCCGAAAATGATATGTACGAGATAGACGCCGCTTCAAATCGCGGCATTGAGGACATGAAGGAGCTCCGCGACGGGGTGCGGGTCCTGCCCTTTGATTCCAAATACAAAGTCTACATCATTGACGAGGTGCACATGCTCTCGAAAGACGCATGGGGAGCATTGCTGAAGACTCTGGAGGAGCCGCCGAAGCACGTAATATTTATCCTAGCGACGACCGAATTTCATAAAGTACCGGATACTATCATTTCCCGCTGCCAGGTTTTCACTTTCCGCAAAGCCTCCGAGGCTATTTGCAAAACGATGCTGGAGAAGGTGGCCAAGAAAGAGGGTTTCGAGCTCGATCAAGGGGGAGCGGAACTGCTTGCTATTTTGGCCGACGGATCGTTCCGCGATGCGCTGGGGGTGCTCCAGAAAGTGATAAATTTCTCCAAGGGCAAGAAATTAAAAAGAGAAGATATAGAGAAAATTACTGGCGCGCCGAAGACGACGCTGGTAAATGATTACATCTCCGCCATTGCAGAGAAAGATCTGGAAAAAGGGGTGCTGGCTGTGCGTAAGGCCGCCGGGGAGAACCTGGACATGCGGCTGTATATGAAGCTCATCATCCAGAAATTCCGGATGGCGATAATCCTGCGCTACGCGCCGAAGCTAGAAAAAGAAATGACCGGGGATTTGTCGGTAGAGGATTTGAAATTTTTGGCCGGATTAATAAAAGAAACTCCCTTGTTTACATCTAAAACGCTGGCGGTATTGCTGGATGCCTATCAAAACATCGACCGGGCCTTCATCACCGAGCTCCCGCTCGAGCTTGCGCTCATAGAAATACTGAAGGGGGAGAATTAGTTTTTCTTATCTTTGTTCAACCCTCGAGCCATCATCGGGGGCGTTAGTCTTTCAGCTAGAAAGGCCCGGAACGCATTTCTAGATTCACTGCGAGAGAGCCGCACATCCTGCTCATAAGCCCGGAATTCCTCCAAAGCTATGCGATCCGGGGCCTCTTTTATTCTTTGCCACATGCGAATGTCGGCGTCGACCAGCTGGGAGGGATTTACATTTTTTAAATTAATCCAGCCGAAGAGTTTACGGCCGGGCTGTGTTTTGCCCGAGGTAATCAGGCGCTCAATTTCTTTACGGGGATCTTGTAAGTTTAAGGCAGCCCCCCGCGGAGGCGATTCTCTCTGGCTGTGCGGAGCTTGATCCATGTTTGGCATATATCGGGATTATAGCAAGAAACTACTTGAATACAAGTTTAATGTATACGTGATTTATTGAAGGAAATATGATAATCTCTAATTGTCATTACCAATTTGGGAGATCGTCTAACGGTAGGACAGTGGCCTTTGAAGCCATTAATCTTGGTTCGATTCCAAGCCTCCCAGCCAAAAAATAATTATGAATTACAGCAATTTTGGAAAACCTCTTCATGAACTCACAGATGACGAACTTGTCCGTCTAATAAATGATAGTAGTCCCCAATATGGCAGCCTAGCTCAATACGAACTTATGAGAAGGTTGTCAGTTATAAATCACCTTCAAACTTCAAATTTAATTGATGAAATTAAAAGTCTTAGAAGGGATCTACAAGAAAACAGTTTATCAGCAAATAGAGAAAGTAGAGCAATGCGTCATCTAACTTACGCTCTCGGTGTTGTTGCTCTTTTGCAGTTACTTATTGCTTACGGTCAATACAGACTAGGGGAAGTTCAAATAGATGCTTCTCGTGAGCAAGGTGGTCTACAAAAAGGTGCTTTGTTATATGAACAATTGCGAGACGAAAGGCTAGAAGTCCGAGATGTTCAATGGAGAAGAGAAGATTTAGAATTTCAAAAGAGACTACCTGCTTATTAATTGATATAATAAAAATATGTGGTATCTAATAATAATTGTTGTGGCTCTTTTTATAATCAGGCAAGTTGCCTATAAAACTTTTTACTGGGATACAGTAATAAAGCATTTATGGAAACAAGTGTATTGGAAAGCTGACAATATGGCTTCCCATATGGAACAATTTGGCCAAAAAGAATTTGAAAAACTCAACATGGAAGGATTCAAGGCAGAGATTGAGTTTAGGGGGAAATTAATTAATTCAATACTTGATTATATTAACAATATAAAAAGGGAAGATGGAGAAACTCTAGAAGAGGAGGAAACATTCGGATATGGTCGGTATGATTTCGACAAAATCTTAATGTTGGCAAAAAGTAATCCAAAAGCTTTTGAAAAATTCGAATAAAATTATGAATTATTACAGAGGAAATTTTAGAAAAGATAGAGAAGCTAGAAAAAATGACTGGCTGGTCGGTCATTTTATGAACGAAAAAATTGCAGACATCAGAGGCATTAATACAATGTCAGTAAAATTCTGGCATTTTCAAAAAGGAGAGAAAGACCATAAAACAAAATTTCAAAGATTTTCAACTGAATGTACCGTAGTGATAAAAGGCAAACTCAAGGCGAAAATTGAATCCGATGAATTTGAATTTAACGAAGGAGAATATGTCGTAATTCCTCCAAATATAGTAAGTAATTTAGCCATAGAAGCTTTAGAAGACTGTGAAGGTATCACCATTAAAGCACCCAGTATTAATCCTGACGATACGGTTAAACTTGATTAATTTTGGTTCCAAATTCGTTCCACACAGCCAGCCATTATTGATTATATGAAGAAAAAAGATTGTGATTTATGCCAAAGAAAAAACTTAGTCAGGGATACTCTGCTTTATGAGAACAGATACGGTATGATTGTTTTTAATCCTATCCCGTTCATAAAAATAAAAGGTAAAAAATTTAAGGTTAAAAAAAGATTTTCGATGGCGGTGCACAAGCATATTAAAAAGCCCGGCTCTTACTTACTGAAAATGGTAAGAAAAACATTCAAAGATTTTTTGAGCCGAAAATATTCCTTAAAACATAAAAAGGATTACGAATTTTTTATTACCCTAACTACTTACCCGAAACATTGGCATATACACGCATGTATTTATCCTTTCAAAGACGCCAGCCGTTAACTTTGGTATAATAAAAATATGGAACAAATCACTTACGATGATTTTCAAAAAGTAGATATACGCGTTGGGAAGATTGTGGAGGTTTTGGACTTTCCAGAGGCGAGGAAACCAGCTTATAAACTTAAAATTGATTTCGGACTGGAAATTGGGATTAAGCAGTCCAGCGTCCAAGCTGTAGGGACGCATAATAAAGAAGAACTACTGAATTCTTTTGTATGCTGTGTAATAAATTTCCCACCCAAACAAATTGGTCCGTTTACCTCGGAAGTCCTCACTCTCGGTTTTAAAAATAATGCCGGTGATGGCTGGGTATTAATAGAGCCAAAAAGTGATGCTGTAGATATTGGGAGCAAGCTTGCGTAAACATGAAAGAATTTCTAATTTTCGGCATGAAGCAGGCTCAAGCGGCGATATTCGCCGGTTCTTTCTTTGTACTGCTTTTTGTTTCAAATCATATTCCGCTTTTCGGATTAGCCCGATACGATTTTCTTTTTATAGCAGCTGTCCTTATACAAATAGTCCTTTATTTCACCAAGCTGGAAACCAAGGACGAAGTAAAGGTTATTTTTCTATTTCACATTATCGGGCTTGTCCTAGAGCTTTACAAGACAAGCCCCGCAATTGGCTCCTGGAGTTATCCTGAAGAGGGGATCTTGAAAATCGCCACGGTGCCTCTATACAGCGGATTCATGTATGCCGCTATCGGGAGCTATATCAGCCAGGCCTGGAAAATATTTAAATTAGAGCTGACGAATTATACTCATTATTTACTGAGCGTTTTTCTGTGCCTGCTCATTTACATTAATTTTTTCACCAATCATTATATTTACGATATCCGATTGTTTTTAATAGCCGCTGTTTTTATTTTCTTTTGGAAGACAAAGGTGTACTTTACCGTCACCAATATCCGCCGCTATATGCCCATGAACGTTGCCTTTCTCTTGATTGCTTTCTTTATCTGGGTTGCGGAGAATATCTCCACCTACCTGGGTGCCTGGCAGTATCCCAATCAGGTGCATGCTTGGGCGGTTGTTTCTACGAGCAAAATAACTTCCTGGTTTCTGATGGTTATTATTAGTTTTATCTTGGTTGCTTATTTAAAACACTTCAAGAAGGATATTCTAAAGAAAGCAAACTAAAAAGCGCCCCCGGTCAGGCGCCCTTTAGGCTGTGTCCATCCAGCCGCGCTAGCTCCCTTTGGCTATGGTCATACCCCCGATTAAAGATACCAGGAATAGAACCAGGAATATGTAGAATAGAACCTTGGCGAATCCTATTGCAGCTCCGGCTATGGTGGTGAAGCCAAAGAGTGCTGCAACTAGAGCCACTACCAGAAATATGATACTCCATTTAAGCATATATTTATTTAATTTAAATTAATATTTCGACCTGCTTGAATTTTATCATTAAATCTAGATTAAGTTATCCACACAATCCACTAATATTAAATTTGCCATGTAAGCATTACAGACTATAATGAAAACTAGGTCGATCATTAGCAATCTAATCATAACATTCAAAATATATTAAAATAGTATAAAATCATGATCCATCACAAAACAATAACAAATAGGGACAATAAAGACGACAATTCTCCTAGCAACAATTCATCTCAAAGAGGGAGCGATAATCCTTCTGGTGGCGGTGTAAGCGACGACCGCAACCCATAAACACTAATGGGCACAAAAATTGAAAAATAGAAAGGCGCCGTGCTGCGGCGCTTTTCGGAAGGCCGCACATTATCAATATAATCAACATAACTAAATCAACATGCCAAATAAAAATTGGATACAAGAACGAGAAGATCGTGACAACCAATATCTGAATGATGAAGAAACAGATGAAGACCTCTAAAGAATCCACATCATTCTCCTAAATAGCGCCTCCGCGGGCGCTATTTTAGTGTGATACAATAAGTTCACTTATGCCCGATGTTCGCACAATCAGCGAAACGAAGGAGGCCGCCGAATTTATCGCGGATTCCATTTTAGATCGGCTAAAATCGAATAAAAAGGTAATCTGGCTTGTGCCGGGCGGATCGGCCATACGGGCGGCAGTTGAAGCGGCGAAAATAATTTCAAGTCAGCCTCACCGAAATTTAACCGTCAGCTTGACAGATGAACGCCTAGGGCCCGCGGGCCACCCGGATTCAAACTGGCGAGAGCTAAAGGAGGGAGGATTTTCACTTCCCGAGGCGAAACTTATCCCCGTGATAGGAACGGCGGACTGGGTCTTTGTTTTGGAAAAGGAATTTAAGAACAACGATTACCGGATCGGGCTCTTCGGTATAGGCGTTGATGGCCATACCGCGGGGCTCTTACCCCCGGGTAGTGCCTCTAAATTCGATAGAATAAGCATAAGTAATGATTTGATCGGACAATTAGACGAAGTAGTGCTGTATGCCGAAGGTAAGGAAAAGGAAGACGTGATAAATAAACTCAGTGAAGATATAAATATAAAAATTATGCCGGCACAAGTATTAAAAAGGGTTCCTAAATTAACTGTATTCCATAAAATATGAAAATCGCAGTCGCAGGTCTGGGTAAAATGGGGGCGCAAATAGCTCAAAAATTAGAGGAAGGCGGGTTTAAAGTCATCCCTCATCATCGAAATGATGATAAGAAAAAAACTATAGAATCTTTTATGGGCGATCGAGTGATCATCTGGCTTATGATACCAACTCCCGCGGTGGATAAGGAACTAGATACGTGGCTCGAAGTTATCCCAAAGGGAAGTGTCTTGGTGGATGGCGGTAATTCGGATTTTCGTCTAACCCAGAAGAGGGCCCAAAAAGTTTTACAAAATGGGTCCACACTCCTTGATGTTGGCACGAGCGGAGGAGTCTGGGGTTATAAAAATGGATTCGCAATGATGGCCGGCGGCGATGTGGCATCTTTTAAAATCATTGAGCCGGTATTGAAAACTTTGTCCCTGCCTGAAGGCGCATACTTTCATTTCGGAGAAAGTGGCGCGGGGCACTTCGTGAAGATGACCCATAACGCCATCGAGTACGGGATGATGCAGTCGCTCGCCGAGGGATATAGGCTGCTCAAAGAGGGGCCTTATGAGAACATCGACCTTTATAAAGCAGGGGACGTGTGGCAGCACCATAGTGTGATAACTTCCTGGCTTAATGAACTCTCCCGGGATGCGCTTAAAGAGAATAAAGATCTCGTGGACATCGAGGGAGTCGTAGCTGAATCCGGTGAGGCGCGCTGGGCGCTCGAAGCGGCTAGGGATTTAGGGATAGAAACTCCGGCAATACGGGCGGCGTTTGATGTCCGCCTGGCTTCACAGAAAGGCAAGGTGAACTTTGCCACCAAGCTCCTGGCCGCCATGCGTAATGCTTTCGGCGGACATAATATTAACCCCGACACCCGATGAAAGACAAGAAAATAAACTATATAGTTTTCGGCGCTTCCGGAGATCTCGCAAATAGATATCTGTTTCCAGCGCTTGAAAACTTAAATGAGGTGAAAGTGGTGTCGATCTCAAGAAAAGATTACGGTAATCTGAAGATTCTGGTCGATAAAAATTCAGAAAAAATATTCCACCTAGCTATCCCATCAGAAGGCGTGCCGCAGGCGGTAGAGCTGATCCGGGAGAGCTTCGGTAAGGATGTAAAGATCCTGCTAGAGAAACCCTTCGGGCATAACCTGGCAAGCGCCCGGGAATTGGTGGCGCACGTAAAAAAATATTTTGACGAAGCGCAGATCTATCGCGTCGACCACTATCTGGCAAAAAAATCGGTGCAGGAAATAATTAAAAAGGATTGGAGCAGGGATGAGATTGAAAAGATAGAGGTGGTCGCGAGCGAGGAGATAGGCATAGCAGGGCGCGCGGATTTTTATGAAAAGACCGGGGCTTTGCAAGATTTTGTCCAAAGTCACCTGTTGGAAATTGCGGCCTTGGTGCTGTCGGGGTCGTTTCAGCCGTGCTCCCGGTGTGAGGCGCTGAAAAAGTTAGCAGTCGTTTGCGACATCACCAAGCATGAGTGCGTAAAGCGTGGCCAATACGAGGGGTATCGTCAGGAAGTGGGTAATCCGGAGAGCATGGTGGAGACATACGTGTCCATAAATATGGTATCCAATGATCCGGCGTATCGCGGCGTGCCAATCACTCTGAAGACTGGCAAGGCGCTGAAAGAAAAGCGTACGGAGGTACGGATAAAATATAAGGACGGACATAATCTAATATTTACCATTATGCCCGAGCCGGACGCTTACGAGCGGGTGATATCCTCCGCGATAGCCGGCGACCAGGGGCCGTTCATGTCCGAGGACGAGGTACTTGAGAGTTGGAGGATCCTGGACTCGATTCAGCAGACCTGGAAAAACTCCAAGGATGATTTGATAATTTATAAAAAAGGGAGTAGTATAGACGAAATATGAAGAGGAACTTAAAGTTAACCAGCCAGCCTAAAGCGCTCGGGCAGGGCCTTACTTTTGATGATGTGCTCCTGGTGCCCAACTACAGCGAGGTCTTACCGAAGGAAGTGGACACGCGGACTCGTTTAACAAAAAACATTTCTCTCCACATCCCCCTAATGTCGGCGGCAATGGATACGGTCACGGAGTCTACCATGGCCATAGCCATGGCCCGCCTCGGGGGCATAGGGATCATCCATAAAAATCTCCCCATAAGCGCCCAGGCCAAGGAGGTGAGCCGGGTTAAACGCTACGAATCGGGAAAAATTTTAAACCCGATGACTCTGCCTGTGTCGGCCACGGTCGGCGACGCGCTGGCTATACAAAAGAAGCACAATATCGGGGGCTTTCCGGTCATTGATGCGCGCGGCGTCCTGGTGGGAATTGTGACCAACCGGGACCTCCGCTTTCAATCAGACAGTTCTTTGCCGATAAAAAAAATAATGACGATAAAACTTATCACCGGCACCGCGAACACAACCATCGAGCAGGCGAACGCGCTATTCAATCAGCATGCGATCGAAAAGCTTCCACTGGTAGATAAAAACAACAAGCTCGTAGGCCTGATCACTTATCGGGATATTGCGAAAAGCAAAGAACACCCGGACGCGACCAAGGACAAGCTAGGCCGACTATGTGTCGGTGCCGCCGTCGGTGCGGGGCAGGACGTGCTGGAGCACGTGCAGGCGCTGGTAGAGGCCGGTGTCGATGTGGTCTGCGTGGACACCGCTCACGGGCACTCGAAGGGCGTAATTGAAGCGGTGAAGAAAATTCGCAAAGCGCACCCAACGCTCGATATTATCGCGGGCAACATCGCTACGGGTGAAGCCGCCTTGGCGCTGATTAAAGCGGGAGCTAGCGCGGTAAAAGTGGGCATCGGACCGGGCTCTATTTGCACCACCCGGGTTGTCTCCGGGGTGGGCGTGCCCCAGCTCTCGGCGGTGCTTGCGGTAGCGGGGGTATGCCGGAATAAAAATATTCCAGTCGTTGCGGATGGGGGAGTCAAACATTCAGGTGATATTGTCAAAGCTCTTGCCTTCGGTGCGGATGTGGTGATGTGCGGCGGCGCTTTTGCCGGCACGGACGAATCGCCCGGGGACACTATCGCCATGAGCGACCAGAAATTCAAAAAATATCGGGGGATGGGCTCGCTTGGCGCAATGCAGAGAGGCTCCAAGGACCGGTATTTCCAGGCCGACGAATACGACATGACCAAGCTTGTACCGGAAGGCGTGTCCGGCCACGTGCCTTACAAGGGATCACTCTCGGAAGTCATTCATCAGTATGTCGGGGGGTTGCGCGCCGGTATGGGGTACCTCGGTGCAAAAAATATTTCCATGCTGCGCAATTCATCTTTCTATACAATGACTGCGGCCGGATTGCGCGAGAGCCACACGCATGACATATTTATGACCACCCCTGCGCCCAACTACGATAAATAAGCATGATAAATAATATGAAGGGACGAATCACACCAATAATCGGCTTGCAGTGGGGAGATGAAGGCAAGGGTAAGGGAGTTTCCCGTATCGCCGAAAAAATGCAGACGAACGACCTGATCGTACGCTTCCAGGGAGGCAATAATGCGGGGCACACAATTTACCATAAAAAGGAGAAATATGTCTTTCATTTGATCCCTTCCGGAGTTTTCGGCCGCGCGCAAATTCATCTGGGAGCCGGAATGGTAATAAACCCCTTCGCCCTCCTCGAGGAAGCGCGGGAAATTCCCAATAATACCGGTTTTCTGAAAAGAATGTCAGTTTCACCCCACGCTGTTCTCACCATCCCGACTCACATACTGCTCGATTCTGTTTCGGAGAAAAGTAAGGGCAAGAAGAAGATCGGTTCTACTGGCCGGGGCATCTCGCCCTCTTACACCGACCTGACTCTGCGCAGGGCCCTGCGGGTGGGGGATATTTTTGAAAAAGATTTCAAAAAGCGATACGAAGATTTAAAAAATGAACATATAAAAACACTGCGGATACAGTTCGGATACCAAGCAAGTGCCGCCGACCTCAAAGAAAGGGAAAAGAATTTTTGGCAAGGAATTAAATTTTTAAAAACACTACGGATTAAAAATTCAGCTTCTCTAGTGGAAAGAGCCTTATCCAAGGGAAGTAAAGTTATAGCCGAGGGCGCACAAGGTAGCCTGCTGGATGTGCGGTTTGGAAATTATCCGTTTGTAACCTCTTCCCACACCATCGCGGGCGGGGTAAGCACCGGGCTTGGTATTCCGCCCTCATGGGTGGGGGGAGCCATAGGAATTTTCAAAGCCTATGCGACAAAAGTGGGTGAAGGGCCTTTCCCGACCGAACTTGGAGGCAAAAAGTCGGCGATCTGGTGCCGCGATAAAAAATTCATAGATGAGAAAGGAAGATTTCCTAACCCCGATCCGAACAGTCAGGATCCGTTCGAACAAGGAGTAGCACTCCGGAGAATAGGCTATGAAGTGGGGGCGACTACCGGACGCCTGCGCCGTACCGGCTGGATTGATATTCCGCTCTTAAAGCATACGATAAAAACCAATTACGCTACCGAGCTCGTACTGACCAAGCTGGATGTCTTTAACGGCTTTAAAGAAATAAAAGTTTGTACGGATTATGTGATTAACGGACGAAGGACAAGAGAGATCCCTTTCGATCTCGCGCGGCATAAAATTAAGTGTATTTATAAATCTTTCCCCATGTGGAAGGGAAAACTTGCGGATTATGGAAAGAAATTACCAAAGGAGGCGCTCCATTATATAAAATTCTTGGAAAAAAAATTAGAAGCAAAAATAATCTACGTTGGCACTGGCCCGGAAGACCATCACGTAATCGAGCGGTATTGGTAAAAATAGAATGGGCCGGTCGACATCGTCGGCCGGCCCTGGGATTCCGCCTCCTGCCTAGCCTAGGCAGCCGGCTTCGGAGTCGCGGCGATGTAGCCTGTATAGGCAACACCGTGTATATCGCACTCGTGCTGCTTCCGCTGCTCCTTCCATTTCAGCGGTCGCCCGCAGAAACAGGTCGGCCTCTCCCGCTGAACCTGTGGTTCACAAATTTTCATCTCCATACGGCAAGGGCTCCTTTCAAACCCCTTTGTTTGAACGACTTACTTATCCTTAAGTATGAACTTTTCAATTTCAGTGTCAATATTCTGCCCGGTGTAAAGTATGGTTTTCAGATTCGGGCAGTTTTTTATATCAATATTTTCCAAATGCTTTATTTTATCATCTATGAAAACAATGGTTTCTTCTGCGTGTCGGGCGCAAAGCTTCTCCAATTCCTCATTTTTCTTATCATTTTTAACAATAATGATATCGGAAAAAAAGTTTTCGATTCCACTCCGCTTAATTTTATCCAGCTGAAATTCTTTGTCTCCGTAGCTTAAAATATAGCAATTTTCTTTGCCTAGTTTCTGTACCTTTTTAACCAACTTGGTATTCACAAAGGCTTTACTGTTGGCCATTATATCTTCATATAAGTCCGGAATTGAAAAATGTTGCAGGAGCTTCTTAATAGAAAAACGCCGTCCTCTAACCCCTGTATAATACGCATCTATTTTTTCTCTGGGTATACCACAGCTTTCTAGAAAAGGATAGATGTGCTCCCTAAGCCGCCGGGTGGTGTAAAATAAAACATCGTCAAAATCGAAGATGAATTTTGTGTTCTTTTGCATGGTTGTTTTTGCTATCCCCATATTATAGTATATCTGTATGATTTCAAGGATATATGTCGTCCCTAGATCGTGGCAATTTTCCGGGGGGCATAGCGCCTTTGCCTCCTATCTCCTAAGGCACGAGCTCTCGGATGGAGACCTCGGGCGGATAGCCGTCTCGCTCACCAATCCTACCTTGGAAAAATTTTACATAGATCAGTTCCCGAAGGTTTCTGGGTTTAATTATGTAGTTGAAATCGGGTTCAAGCCCGGTGTTACCGACAATGCGGCTCATACGGTCAAAGAAATAGTGAAAGATATGCTTCATTTGCCCGCGGATACAATTTTAGAAGTTTTTTCATCGAAAGTTTATCTATTTAAATCAAAACCAAGGATTGCAGATCTTTACAATCCCTTGATTGAACGTTCTTATACACAGAGTTTAAGTAAAGTAAGTAAAATTGGCCTGCCGAAAGATCTTCCGGAGGTAATTTTACGCCAAGCCATATCAGTAAACGAGGTATCGCTCAAAATCACGGACGACGAATTGTTAAAGATCGGAACAGAGGGCATCCGAAACCAGGACGGCTCCCGCCGGGGCCCGCTCGCCCTTGACCTCTTATCCATGAAAACAATTGCGGATTATTTTGCCAAATTAAGGAGGAACCCGACGGATGTAGAGCTCGAATCGCTGGCCCAGACGTGGTCGGAGCACTGCAAACACACCATTTTTGCCAACCCGATTGATGACATCGAGAAGGGGCTTTATAAGACCTATATCAAAGGCGCCACAAACTTGATCCGGAAGAAAATGGGGAAAAAAGATTTTTGCGTTTCGGTTTTTTCCGATAATGCGGGCGGAATAGTTTTTGACAAGGATTACCTTATTACCCACAAAGTTGAGACACACAACAGTCCTTCGGCCCTCGACCCGTTCGGTGGAGCCATTACCGGAATTGTCGGGGTCAATCGCGATACCATCGGATTCGGATTGGGCGCCAAGCCCGTGGCCAACACTTACGGATTCTGCTTCGGTAACCCGGAAGACGCTCGTCCGATTTACCGCGATAAAGATTTAAAACAGAAGATGCTTCCGCCCAAGCGCATCATGGAAGGCGTGATAAAAGGCATCAACACGGGAGGTAATTGCTCGGGCATACCTACACTTTCGGGTTTTGTAAAATATGACGACAGGTATAAAGGCAAACCGTTGGTTTTCGCCGGCACGGTGGGGCTCATCCCTAGGAAAATAAACGGCAGGTTCTCGCACGAGAAAAAAGCGGAGCCCGGAGACTACATCGTAATGGTGGGGGGCCGGGTCGGCGCGGACGGTATACACGGAGCCACATTTTCATCGGTAACAATGGACGCGAATTCTCCGGCGACCGCGGTGCAGATCGGCGACCCAATAACCCAGAAAAAATTAAGCGATGCGATAGTGAAGGAAGCCCGGGCGATGGACCTATATAACAGCATCACCGACAACGGTGCCGGGGGAATTTCCTGCTCGGTGGCGGAAATGGCCAAGGAGTGCGGAGGGGCTCGGGTAGAGCTGGAGAAAGTGCCGCTCAAATATCCGGGCCTCGAACCCTGGCAGATATGGATATCCGAATCACAGGAGCGGATGACGCTCTCCGTACCGCCCGCAAAATGGAACCTATTTGAACGACTAATGCAGAGCCGGGGAGTGGAGGCCACCGCGATCGGGCAGTTTACTAGTTCGGGAAAATGCGTGGTCACCTACAACGGCCGGGCAATCATGGATCTCGAGCTTGAGTTCTTACACAACGGCCTGCCCAAGAGAGACCTGAAGACAATAAAGGCAACCTCTGTACATAAAGAGCCGCGGCTTCCAAACAGTACATCCCGGACAAAAATGCTTGAGAAATTACTGGCAGAAAAAAATATCAGCGGATTTTCTTTCATCTCACAGCAATATGATCATGAGGTCCAGGCATCATCGGTAGTGAAGCCTCTCTCGGGCGCCGGCCGGATAAATACCGACGCGCAAGTTTTCCGTCCGGTGCTCTCTTCGACGAAAGGAGTGGTTTTATCTTTAGGAACGTATCCGTCTTATGGGGACATCAGCACCTACCACATGTCCGCCTGTGCGATAGATACCGCAGTCCGCAATATTATAGCGGCCGGGGGAACACTCTCGCACCTGGCGATACTGGATAATTTCTGCTGGTGCTCATCGTATGACAAGGAGCGATTGGGCCAGCTAGTAGAGTCGCTCCGGGCCTGCCGCGAGTATGCAGTGGGCTACAGTACCCCGTTTATTTCCGGCAAGGACAGCATGTTCAACGATTTTAAAGGCTATGATGAAAAGAGTAGGCCGATAAAAATTTCCATCCCTCCGACCCTGCTCATCTCCGCGATCGGGGTGTTGCCGGATCTGTACAAAGCAGTGACACCGGAATTTAAAAGTGCAGGCGATGTTATCTATCTGTTGGGCGAGACGCATGATGAACTTGGCGGAGGCGAATATTTCAAGATGCTGGGCTATGTCGGGAATAATGTACCCAAAGTCAATTTAAAAAAGAATTTGAAAACTTATAAAGCGCTCGAGAAGGCGATTGAAAAGGAATTGATCGCATCCTCACTCTCAATCACCTCTGGCGGCTTGGGAGTCGCCCTGGCAAAAGCGAGCGTAGGTGGAATGCTCGGATGCAGCATATCTCTTGCGGAAGTCGGACATCCGCAAGCTTGCGGATGTCCGACTTCCGCAAATTCAGTAGACGTGAAGTTGTTTTCTGAAAGCCAGGGCAGGATTCTGGTATCGGTAAACCCAAGGAAAGTAAAATCTTTTGAAAAAATCGTAAAAAATATCCCACACAAAAAGCTTGGCGTAGTGCAAAAAGGCGGCAAATTTGTTATTTCAGATAAGAATAAAAAAGTAGTACGGAGCTCAATCAAAACTCTCGCCAAGGCTTATCATAGTTTTTCTAACAAAATGTCATGAAATCTGAAACGAAACAATGCCAAAATTGTAAAAATAATTTCACAATAGAAAGTGAGGATTTTAATTTTTACGAGAAAATGCAGGTGCCGGCACCGACCTTTTGCCCGGATTGCAGGTTCCAAAGACGGCTGATGTTCCGCAACAATAGAGTGTTTTATCGGCGTGAGTGCGCATTGTGCAAAAAGTCAATGCTGAGTGTCTATAATAAAGATAAGCCCTATGTCATCTACTGTCGTGAGTGCTGGTTTGGGGACAAATGGAATGCTTTTGATTATGGGCAAGAATACAATTTTTCTAAACCCTTTTTCGAACAATTCATGGAACTACAAAAGAAAGTACCTCGATCCAATTTATTCCAAACCAACTATGTAAATAGCGAATATTGCAACTACGGAAAGGACTTTAAAGATTGTTATTTGCTTTTCGGCGGACACAACAACGAGAGAGTATATTTTGCCAATCAAGTATTCGATTCCAGGGATTCCATGGATATCGCTTTTTCAGATAAGATTGAATTCAGCTATGGATTGTTCGAGTGTTCTCGAACAAATAAACTTTTTTTCGCGCAATATTGTACCGACTGCGTAGAAAGCTCGTATCTGATAGATTGCCGAAATTGCATTAATTGTTTTGGCTGTGTGGGTTTGGTAAACAAGCAATATCATATTTGGAATCAGCCCCACTCCAGAGAAGAATATTTGAAGTTCATTAAAGATAATCAAGGAAATTATAAGAAACATCTGGAGAATTTGAAAAAATTAAAGGAATTGGATTTAACCATACCCCATCGTTATGCTCGGGTGTATAAATCAGTCAATTCTGATGGGGATGATTTGTCTGAAACCAGAAATACGCACAACTCTTATAGTTCAAAAGAAACGGAAGATTCAAAATTCTTATTCTTTTGTAGGCATGGGACCAAGGACTGCTACGACATTTCGTTTATAGGATTTAACTGCGAGCTTGAATATGAGAATGCCCACAGCTTCAACGGCAATAATGCGGCTTTCGGAGTCCGGAACTTTTTTAGCCAAAATATACGCTACAGCGAGGATTGCCATGATTGCCAGAATGTATATGGCTGTATAGGATTGCGCAAGCAAAATTACTGCATTTTAAATAAGCAATATTCTAAAGAAGAATACGAAAAATTAGTGCCGAAGATTGTTGAATATATGAAAAAGAATGGAGAGTACGGAGAGTTTTTTTCAAAAGAACTTTCACCTTTTGCCTATAATGAAACAATCGCTCAAGAATACTTTCCTTTGAGCAAAGAAGAAGCCCTAGCCAAGCATTATGAATGGCAGGATATTAAAGATAGAAACTATAAAATAGATATAAAAAATAAAGATATTCCGGATAATATAAAGGATGTGAAGGATGATATACTGAATAAAGTTATTGAATGCGGGCATGACGGGGAATGTAAGGAACAATGCACCGAAGCATTTAAAATAGTGCCGGAAGAGTTGAAATTCTTAAAACAGATGAATTTACCTCTGCCGAGATTGTGTCCGAATTGCAGGAATTATCAACTTTTGAGCCTAAGAAACCCCATGAAATTATGGAGTAGAAAGTGCATGAAAGAGGGATGTGCTATAGAGTTTAAGACAACTTATGCGCCAGATAGGCCAGAAATTATTTACTGCGAGAAATGTTATCAGCAGGAGATATATTAGCTAGTTATAAAGTTGAAAGTTTCTAAAGTTATAAAGTAAATGAATAAGAAACCAAAAATAATAATTTTATCGGGATATGGACTCAATTGCGAGGAGGAAACTCAATTCGCATTTAATAAAGCGGGCGGGGAAGCGGATATCGTGCACATCAATGACCTGATTGAGAGGCCGAAACTGCTCCGGGATTACCAAATCCTGGCTTTCCCTGGTGGATTCTCCTATGGGGATGACACCGGGTCCGGCAAAGCATTCGCGAATAAATTTAAGAACCATTTATCGAAAGAACTACAGGAATTTCTAGCACGGGATACTTTAGTCATCGGTATATGTAATGGATTCCAGATTATAACTTCGCTTGGCATCGCCCCTGGTGCCCTTACGCATAATAAAAAAGGGTTATACCTAGATCGCTGGGTGGACCTCGTAGTGGTGGGTAAGAGTCCGTGGCTTGTTGGAATTGATAAAATATCTCTGCCGATAGCTCACGGGGAAGGGAATTACATAGTTGATGAAAAGGTAAAAACTCCTGTCGGATTTAAATATATAAAAGGTGACATTTGTAAGTTTCAGAGCCTAGAAGCGAACCCAAATGGCTCGGAACGTGATATCGCCGGAGTTTTAGCGTATAATGGACGGGTCTTGGGCCTTATGCCGCATCCGGAGCGCGCTATGTTCGACCACCAAAGTTCGCTATGGCCCCAAAGGAAAGCAAGCTCCCTGCGGGGCAAGCATAAAAATAAAGAAGGTGAGGGAATGCAGATTTTTAGAAACGCGATAAATTATTTTCAAAAGAATAGATAAGTATGGAGGAATTAAAAGAAAAATGTGGAATCGTAGGAATCTACGGCAAGGGGTTGCCCGTTTCCAGGTTGTGCTTTTTTTCTCTTTTTTCACTTCAGCATCGTGGACAGGAGGCGTCCGGCATCACCACTAATGACGGCGATAAGCTGAAAACACACAAAGGTACCGGCCTTGTTTCGCAAATTTACAAGGAAGAAGACATTAATGCTCTCTCGGGTTATATAGGCATCGGCCACAACAGGTACTCGACCTCCGGCGGCGGAGCACTGAACCACGCCCAGCCGGTTTTGAATGACGATGAAACGTTTGCTCTGGCGCATAACGGAAACCTACCCTCAGTAAAAGCATTAGAAGAATTTTTGAAATCCAATAATTGTTTGAAAATTGATCGTAGCGATTCCGAACTCATCTCAGACGCCATTAGCTTTCATTTAGGGCAGGGGCTTAAACTCGAGACTGCGGTTGAAAAAGTTTTTCCACTTTTAACCGGTGCCTTTTCTTTGGTGATGATGACTAATGACACCTTGGTGGCTGTGCGTGATCATTACGGGATGCGCCCGCTCTGCCTGGGCGCCATCGGGGATGGCTATGTTATAGCCTCGGAGACCTGCGCGCTCAAGACTATCGGCACCGAATTTATGAAAGAGATTGCTCCGGGCGAAATGCTGGTGATAAACGATTACGGATGCAAATGTGTCCAACTCGCAGAGCCCACGCCGAAGCATGACATTTTTGAATATGTATATTTTTCGCGGCCGGACAGTGTCTTGAACGGTAAATTGGTCTACGATGTCCGCAAAAATTTTGGCAAAGCGCTGGCCCGGGAATGTAAGGATCTTAAAGTTGACTTCGTGGTGCCGGTGCCGGATACAGCAATGCCGGTAGCAGTTGGCTTCTCCCAAGAGTTGGGGGTACCAATGGAGCTCGGCTTGGTGAAGAACCGATACGTGCACCGCACTTTCATCGAGCCCAATCAGGAGTCCCGTCGGCACAGCGTAGCCTTGAAATTAATCCCATTACCGGAAGTTCTAAGCGGCAAGAGAGTGGCGGTCATCGATGATTCGATCGTGCGAGGGCATACTTCGCGCAAACTAGTGGAATCCTTGTTTGCCAATGGCGCTAAAGAAGTCCACTTGCTCATTTCCTCCCCGCCGGTCCGGTATCCGGATTTCTATGGTATCGACACTCCCAAACAAGAAGAATTAATTGCCTCGAATAAAACTGTGGAGGAAATTCGTGCCTGGCTCGGAGCAACATCATTACATTTCCTTTCGTTGGATAGCTTGATATCCTCAATAGGACTTCCAAAAGATCAACTCTGCACTTCATTTTTCACCGGCGAATACCCGATAGATTTAAAAGAAAGAATCTCCGAAGTGAACTACGATGTCCCAAAAAATTAAAATTGTAATTTTACTTTCGAATGCTGGTACAGGCACAAACACCCAAGCCATTATTGATGGAGTCGAGTCTGGTAAAATAAAAGCGGAAATCAACGCCGTGATTTGCGACAAAGATGATGCACTAGGACTGGAGCGCGCCCGAAAACACAATGTACCTATCGAGATGTGTTATAAAAAAGAAGATTTACTACCGCTTTTACAAAAGATCAACCCAGACTACATATGTCTGGCTGGCTGGAAGCAAATCATACCGGACGAGGTTATTTTGGAATATCCGAATAAAATCCTTAATCTACATCCTGGGCTCGTGCCAGATACCGTAGACGGTGTGGTAGAGAATCCGGACGGAACTCCGGGGCTATGGAACAAAGGAGTATTTGATACTAAGGCGATTCAAAATTGCTTAGACACTCATACCACCTTCGTAGGGGCTTCGATACACTTCTTAACTCAAGAATTTGATTTCGGCCCTGTACTTGGGCGAGTATTTGAAAAAGTTGAAGCAGGTGATACGGTAGAATCCCTTTACGACAGACTAAAAAAGAAACAAGGCGAATTATATGTGCAAGTTTTAGAAAAATTAACTACAAATGGATAAAAAATACGACAAAATTTTAATGCTGGGTGCCGCAGGTGGGCGGGAGCATGCTCTGGCCTGGAGGATAGCGCAGTCACCTCGATCGGGGGAACTATTCTTCGCTCGGGGTAATGCCGGCACGGCGCAGCTGGGCACAAATTTAGATATGAAGGAAACAGAAATACCAGATCTCATTCATTTCGCCAAAAAAGAGGGCATTGATTTAGTTTTGGTTGTTTCTGACGATCCTCTGGCGCTGGGGGCCGTGGATGAATTTAAAAAAGCAGACATACGAGTTTGGGGACCCACTAAAATGGCCGCAGAGCTTGAGTGGTCAAAAGCTTTTTCCAAAAACTTCATGAAGAGGCACAATTTACCTACAGCCAAATTTGAAATATTTAAAGATTTTGAAAAAGCTAAAGCATACATTAAGTCCCAACCTTTGCCTATTGTCATAAAAGCCAGCGGCCTTGCCCTAGGTAAAGGAGTGGTCATTACACAGACACAGGAAGAGGCACTAGATATTCTTGAAAATATGATGATTCGCAAAGTTTTCGGTGAATCAGGCGCAGAAGTAGTAATAGAAGAATTTTTAACCGGCCCAGAAATATCGATTCACGCATTCTCCGACGGAAAGAACTATAAAATGTTCCCGGTTTCTCAAGATCATAAGAAAATTGGTGAAGGGGATACTGGGCCGAACACTGGCGGAGTAGGCGCAATTACTCCATTACCTTTCGTGAATGAACAACTCATGAAAGAAATAGAAGATACTATCGTGGCCCCGACTATTCACGGAATGCGAGCGGACGGAAAGCCTTTTGTCGGTATTTTATATCCCGGCCTAATGCTCACACCCACTGGACCTAAACTTTTAGAATTTAACGTGCGCTTTGGCGACCCGGAAGCAGAAATTTATATGCGTTTACTTGAAACTGACCTCCTAGACATAATCGATGCTTCTCTAGAGGGTAAATTAAATGAAATAAAAATAAAATGGAAAAATGAAGCTGCGTGTAACATTGTGTTGTCCTCTGGAGGATATCCTGGAAATTACGAAAAGGGGAAAGAAATTAAAATTGGAGAATTGGATAGTGATATAGTAATTTTCCACGCGGGAACTAAACTAGAAAACAACAAATTAATTACAAACGGCGGGCGAGTACTGGGAGTTTCTGCGACCGGAGTTACCCTACAAGAAGCACTGAATAAAGCATATAAAGCAATTGAGAAAATTTCATTCGAGGGTATGCAATACCGCCGAGATATTGGCAAAAAAGCTTTAGATATTACCATCTAGTAAATTTTATATTTTAATGTATACTCCTTCTTGAAGGGAGGGACCCAACATATGTGGGTGGGAAACTCGTTCGTCGGATAAGGATGGCCAAGCACAGCCGTTACGAGAGTAGGCTCAGCCTAATCCCCTGAGGGAAATCGGAACATCTCCTACGAGGCTTCGCAACCTTCGGGTTGTATTTATTAGAGGAGGGACCGGGCAGCGCGACTGCCTCACCAGAGCCAACCCTCTGGTGTTTTATTTTTTAAATGATAAAATCAAACCATGAAAAAAGACGTACTCGTGGGTATAATTATGGGCTCGGATACGGATTTGGCCATATTTGCCGAGGCGGGGGCACTACTCGAAGAGTTTGGGGTAGAGTATGAAATGACGGTGGCTTCCGCGCACCGAGCGCCGAATCTGGTACATAAATACGCGACTGGCGCTAAGGACCACGGATTCAAGGTGATAATTGCCGGCGCAGGTGGCGCGGCGCACCTGGCGGGCGTTGTGGCGTCAATGACGACCCTGCCTGTCATCGGGGTGCCGACCAAAGCAAAGACCTTGGATGGCCTCGACTCCTTGCTCTCCACGGCGCAAATGCCCCCGGGCGTGCCTGTGGCAACCGTCGGCATCAATGCCGGCAAAAACGCCGGAATATTAGCTGTTCAAATTCTGGCTATAAACGATGCAGACCTAGAAAAGAAATTGCTTGCCTATAAAAACAAATTGGAAGAAGATAATAAAACAAAGGGCGAAAAACTTCTAAAAATCGGATATAAGAAATATTTAGAGAAATAAAATGTCCGATGTGATTGATGCAGTAATTAAAACTAGAAAACTTTCTGCAGACGTAGCTACTCAGTCTTTGGTGAACATCGAGAATATTTCTGAAATCGAATTGCACAGGCGAATTCTAGACGAGATGTCTGCTTGTGATACTATTTTCCCTGCTGGCTGGTATGAACCACCACAGGGGGGTGTAAGCGTGCTTTTTGATATAGCTCCATTCAGTAGACTTTTATACGGCACACTACGGGATCCGGAATTCTTACCGAGTGAAACACACAAATTCACAAAAGAAGCAGTTGGAAGTATATATTTCTCACCAGTAAACAAAACAACAAAAACATTAGCAGACATTGGATTCACAATTTATCGAGGCCAGAATAGGGAAATAAAAAATCATTTAAAGAAAACGTACAATATCGTGCATAAGATTGCAGAGCGAGTAAGGATCGGAATGAGATTTTCTGATTTGTGTATATTCGCTACCGAACTATTTCAAACGAACAATTTAAGACCGTCTAAAAGAGTAGTGCTAAATTCTACCCAAAAACAAAGTTTGAATCTGGGCCACTCAGTACCCGGCATATTGCCAAATGATCAAATTCCAGGGAATAGCCTTGAAGAAATTAAAGAATATATCAGAACAAAACGAGTGAGCTTTATTGATACGGAAAATTTCGAAATCCCAGAAACATACGCCTTTACCGTAGAATCAAGATTGGAAAGCATCACAGATTCAAGTATGCCGAGTGCTTCTTGGCATTTTATGGTATGTTTTAATAAAGGCAAAAAAACAATAATAGACAACTTTGAGGAAATTTTTAAGGTTGTAGGAATGGATTATATGAAGACAAAATAATAACATGAGCGAGACCTCAAGAAACAAAATTTATTCCCGAGATGGTGTAGATGTTGAAGAGGAAGCTTCCTTTAGTAGGTTTGCCGGATCTATTTGTAGGAAAAGTTATAGGAATTCCCCATTCATAAAAGTAAATGATCTTTCTAACGGTAATTTCCGAGGCCCCAGGCCTTTTAGTTTTAAAAATCTACCAAAAGGATATTTAATAGAAGCATCGACCGATGGTATAGGAACTAAAGGAATAATAATTGATGCAGCCAAAACTCATCACTTGGCAGCCTACGATATTATTGCAATGACTGCGAGCGACATAACTCGCTTTGGAGGAATACCGCTTGTATTTATCAATGTTTTTGATACTAGCTCTATAGGCAATGAGGGTGATGAGGTTAGTGAAACTTACAAAGGTGCTATTGCCGGCCTTGGTAAGGTAGCTAGAGAATCCAAAATCGTAATTTTGAAAGGGGAGACGGCGCAAATGGGAATCGCCATAGGATCAGAAATAACTGACTCAAAAACCAAACTTAATTGGTCTGGCACAATGATTGGCGCTTATCATAAAAACAAAATGATAACTGGGAAAACTATTAAGCCCGGCCAAGTGATAATCGCTCTAAAAGAAGACGGGTTTCGCTGTAATGGCATAAGCTCTCTACGAGGTGCTTTACAAGCCAAGTATGGAAAAACATGGTGGAAAAACAAGGATGCTAAAGAAAGTATCCGCGAGGCTGCCACACCTTCAGCTTTATACGACACTTATGTGAATACCTTACATGGGTGGTTTGATAAAAGTTTCAAGCCGGAAATAAAAATACACGGAATTGTTCACTTATCAGGAGGCGCATTAAAGGAAAAGCTCGCAAAAGATATTTTATTACCTAAAGGTTTATCGGCTGAGCTAAATAATTTATGGAATCCGCCGCAAATAATGAGAGATTGCGCAAAATGGCGAGGAGTTACAGACGAAGAATTTTATGAAGTTTGGAATGGAGGGCAAGGTATGTTATTAATTATAGATGAAAAGGATGCTAATTATTGCATTAAAAGAGCGGCTAAGTTTAAAATTCAAGCCAGGGTTGCGGGTAAAATCACAAAACAGAGTAATCCCAGTGTTTCCATCTTATCAAAATTAACACCTGGTAAAAAAATAATTTATAAGTAATATTTGATTCATGGACCTAGAAACAATCAAAAAGCACATAGATGACGTTCTCCGGGAGACAAATTTCACGAATTTGGGTGAAAAGAAGACCGGCAAGGTTCGGGATGTGTACGTGGCGAATGACCACATAACTTTAATTTCGACCGATCGGCATTCGTCTTTTGACCGGATAATTGCGCATATACCATTTAAAGGCGAGATACTTAATCAAGTCAGCCTATTTTGGTTCGAACAAACCAAGGACATCATTCAAAATCACATTTTAACTTCACCGGACCCGAATGTAGTCGTGGTGAAGAAATGCAAGGTTATCCCGATAGAGATGGTTGTGCGCGGCTACATTACCGGAAGCACCAACACCTCGCTCTGGACCCTATACAAGGGCGGCCAGCGAGATTTCGGTAGTTTTACCCTGGCGGACGGAATGAAAAAGAACCAAAAGCTCGCTTTGCCGGTCATCACCCCTACCACTAAAAGCGATGAACATGATCGGCCGATAACGCCGAAGGGGATTGTGGACGAGGGTATCCTTCCGGAGGACCTCTGGAATCAGATGGCTGACACGGCAACGAAATTATTTACTCGCGGACAAGAAATAGCTTTAAGGCAAGGCCTGATTCTAGTGGACACCAAATACGAGTTTGGGCTCGACGAGGATGGCAAGCTCATACTCATAGATGAGATACACACCCCGGATTCTTCCCGCTATTGGCAGGCTAATTCATATCAAGCCAGAATAGATCAAGGATTAGAGCCAGAAAATTTCGACAAAGAATTTCTACGATTATGGTTCAAGGACAATTGCGACCCTTATAATGACAAAGTTATTCCCCCGGCTCCG
>Ga0209542_10005875_pt1 | contig 24211 bp, 23 predicted proteins | sample RifCSPhighO2_01_FD_184028 | JGI IMG/M metagenome (GOLD analysis project Ga0209542, IMG submission 184028) | Soil microbial communities from Rifle, Colorado - Rifle CSP2_plank highO2_0.1 (SPAdes) (version 2) | ecosystem: Environmental > Terrestrial > Deep subsurface > Rock core/Sediment ...
ATCACCGAAAGCAAAAGTTTAAACAACAAGAAAGGTCTTTATTAGCAACATTATTTAAGCATTCGTAGTTATCAACAGGTTCAAAAATTGAACTTTACCCTAAGAAATATCTGCCAGCCTGTTTTTGCTCTTTTTGGGCAAGGTGATTCCCAATTCATACCTAAGACTTGACATCCGAATAGAATTACCTTGCCATTCCCCGAGCTCCTGCACCACACCCCGGTCAGGAGCTTCTTTTTTGTCTGGATTTTGGTTTGAAAAAAGTTAGGGCGCGAGGTACAGTGGGGAAATATGAGTGAAGTGCCAGCCGCTGGTTTCAAATTACATAATCCATTTCAACCCGCCGGCGATCAGCCGGCGGCGATCGCCGCGCTTACGGCTGGTCTTAAGCGCTGTCTCAAACACCAAACCCTTTTTGGTGTCACGGGATCGGGCAAAACTTTCACGATGGCGAACATCATTGCTAATTACCAGAAGCCAACTTTGATTATTGCTCATAATAAAACTTTGGCTGCCCAGCTCGCACAGGAGTATAAAGATTTTTTTCCCAATAACGCGGTTCACTATTTTGTTTCCTATTACGATTATTATCAGCCGGAGGCCTATATCTCGGCTACCGACACTTACATTGAGAAGGACGCCATGATCAATGAGGAGATTGATCGTCTTCGTCATGCTTCAACGCAAGCTTTACTCACCCGCCGCGATGTGATTATTGTTGCGTCCGTTTCTTGTATTTACGGGCTTGGTAGTCCAAAGGATTATGAAGCGGAGAATCTCAAACTGACAATTGGCGACTCACTTTCGCGTATTGATCTGGCGCGTCGTTTAATCAAGGTTCATTATGAACGCACGAATGTCGATCTAATGCCCGGGACCTTTCGCGCTCTCGGATCAACAGTTGAAGTAATTCCGCCAAGTGGTCGGGAGATCTATGCGATCAAAACTGGCACTAAAAAGATTGAGGAAATAATCGAACTGAATGCGATAACGCGAGAAATAGTGGCCGAAAAAGAAACCATTTTTCTCTTTCCCGCTAAGCACTTTATCACCAGTCAATTGGCTCGACGGCAGGCCATCACTTCGATTAAAGGTGAGCTAGACACTCGACTCAAGGAGTTGAACAAATCCGGCAAACTTTTAGAGGCCGAACGCTTGAAGCGGCGGACAAATTATGATTTAGCATTGATGCGTGAGGTTGGTTACTGTTCGGGAATAGAAAATTATTCACGGCACTTGGCGGGGCGCCAGTCCGGTGAGCCGCCGGATACCCTACTTTCATATTTTCCCCATGATTCGAGCGGACAGGCTGATTTTTTGACTATTATTGATGAGTCACATGTGACGGTGCCGCAGATTGGTGGCATGTATGCTGGTGATCGGAGCCGAAAACAAACTTTAATTGAGTACGGTTTCCGTTTACCATCAGCGCTAGACAATCGACCGCTTACCTTTGCTGAGTTTAATAAGCAAGTGGCCGAGATTATTTACACCAGTGCGACCCCCGGTGATTATGAGCGAAAAGTTAGTGATCAAATTGTCGAACAGATTGTCCGGCCAACGGGATTAGTTGATCCAAAAATTGTTGTGCGACCGATCACTGGATCAGCACCAAGGACTCCCCTTAAGAGGGTGCCCCAAGGGGAGTCCTTAAAACCAATCTTAAATTATCAAGGGCAAATCAAAGATTTCGTGAAAGAGGCGACCAACGAAATCGCTCGCGGCCATCGAGTGATTGCAACGACTTTAACCAAAAAGATGGCGGAGGACTTGAGTGCTTATCTTAAAGAAGCGGGGATTAAGACGGAGTATTTACATAGTGATATCAAAACTATTGATCGGATTAAAATTTTGTCTAACTTTCGCCGCGGGGCCAATGGCGGGGAAGAAGGATTTGATTGTTTGGTTGGAGTCAATTTACTCCGCGAGGGGCTCGATTTGCCGGAAGTGACTCTGATCGGAATTCTCGATGCTGATAAAGAGGGTTTTTTGCGTTCGACGGTGTCGCTCATCCAGACGATCGGTCGAGCGGCGCGCAATGTTGAGGGGCGGGTGATTCTTTACGCCGATCGAGTTACGAATTCAATGAAAGAGGCGATCAATGAGACCGAGCGACGACGGGAGAAGCAGTTGGTTTATAATAAAGAACATAATATTACTCCGAAGACAATCATAAAAAAGATTAGCGATATCAGTGAGGGGATTGAGAATGAACGGGCTCGAGCCTTGGCTGATCTGGTTCAACTCGACCGCGTCGCTTACGGTGGCAACACCAGAAAAATAATTAGAGAGAAAGAGCGTCAAATGCGCGAAGCCGTGAAAGAGCTCGATTTCGAAACGGCGGCTCTTGTTCGTGATGAGATCAAGCTATTGAGGGAGAAGAAAGATAAAAAATAAAATAGGAAAATGGTAAAATAAAAAAATGTTACCATAAATACCACGGCCGTAGGATTTCGTCGTAATTTGTTTTTATTTAATTCTTATCTAGTTTTTGTTTAAATTGAACCTGATTAATAACTGTGCCTCATTGGTGATTTGATCAATTTCTGCGAGTAGAACCCATTTTCTTACTTCGAAGAATTCAATCAAAAAGTTTATTTCCTCGAAACAAGGGTAGGGTTGAATAAATACAGATTGCTGTAATTCTCGAAAACCAATTTCTTTTAATTTTTCTCTCAACGCATCGCGAGCTCGACGATGTTTTTCTGGTATATCAAAAAAGACGACTCGCCATTTCCCATCCCACGGCTCGCTCTTTTTAATTTTCATATTATCAATATCGTAATTAAGTAGAAAAAGTTTGCCTCGTTCAGTGATGATGATTTTAATTTCACCGTTGGCTTTTTCTTGATAATCAATCAAACGTTTCTCTCGAAATTCCCCGATTAGACGGTAGAGATATTGTCGATCAATAAATTTCCATTCCTTCGTCGCCATATGAACAATTTTGAAATATTGTTTCGGTGAACGAGTTAATCCCAACAACACACCGGTTGTAAGCAACAGTAAAACCTTTTGTTTAAGAGGACTTTTGATCTTCGGTAGTTTGTTGATCATCGTTATGTTAAATGTTACCACAAATCTAACGGCCGTGTGGGAAATGGTATCTTTTTGTTTGGAAAATTAAATTAAAAATTAAAAAAAGCCACCGGTAACTCGTGAGAGTTTTGGTGGCGCGCTTACCAGTTTTAGACTTGGTTTACCTGTGTTGCTAGAAGGGCGATTTCTTTCGGGTGAACTGAAATCTGGCGGCCATCTGCGAACTCAATAAAATGCAGAATTGCGCCATGAACACCGGGCCTATCAGAGGCGTGGCCGATAACCGTTGCTTCCTCGCCATTTCTCGAGTTATCGTCGTAGTCAGGATTACGAAAGATAATTTTCGCCCCAACAGCATATTGAGTATAATCCATTTCCATTTTTTCATTTCCCTGTCGTCAAACGGCGTTTGGTTTTCAAGCTTTATCTGACCGCGTCAGACATTCTGTATTAAGGTAAACGTACCCAATTATTTTTGTCAAATTTTGTTTGGCGTGTTAGACTGCTTGGCTCATGATTAAAGAAGACACTGGTAAAATTATAATTAAAGGCGCGCGGACGCATAATTTGAAAAACATCAATCTCGAGATTCCGCGCGGCAAGCTCGTGGTCTTCTCCGGTCTCTCGGGTTCCGGTAAATCGTCACTTGCCTTTGATACGATTTTTGCGGAAGGTCAGCGTCGATATGTGGAATCACTCTCGGCTTATGCCCGGCAATTTCTTTTACAAATGCAGAAACCGGACGTGGACGAGATCAGCGGTTTGTCACCGGCGATCTCGATTGATCAGAAGACGCGCTCCGGTAATCCGCGTTCGACGGTGGCGACCATCACTGAGATTTACGATTATTTGCGGGTGCTCTACGCTCGGGTTGGCAAACCCCATTGTCTTCTTTGCGGACGTTTGATCGAGAAGCTCTCGCCGTCGGAGATTATTACCCTGGTTAATAAGAAAATTATTGCCGCGCGGCGACAGAACGCAAGTGGTAAAGGAGCAGTGCTTATTCTGGCGCCGATTATTCGCGGGCGGAAGGGAGAGCACTATCAGTTACTCTACGATCTCCTCGACAAGGGTTACCGCGAAGTGGTGGTGAATGGTGCGCGGAAATTGCTTCGCGAGCAGATAATTCTTGAAAAAAACAAGAAGCACAATATCAGTGCGGTGGTGGATGATTTGTCGCTGGCTGACTTCGGGCGTGCGCCACGCGGTCAGATGAGTAAGATTAAGGTGGCGGTGAAGGAAGCCGTTGTCGATGGAGCGAATACTCGATTGGCCGAGGCCGTCGAGAAAGCGCTCGAGCTCACCGATGGGCTAGTGGAGATTAGAATTGGTGAGGATTCCTTCATTATGTCTGGGCGCTTCGCTTGCCCCCACGATGGTTTCTCTTATCCCGAAATAGAACCGCGACTCTTCTCCTTCAACTCGCCTTACGGCGCTTGCCCGACTTGTCGGGGGTTGGGGACCAAACATCTTTTCGGCGATGATCCGTGTTCGGATTGTGCCGGCGCTCGCCTCCGACCCGAGGCGCTTGCCGTGATGATTGGGGGAATTAATCTGGCTCAATTAACTAGCCTATCAATTTCCGTCGCTCAAAATTTTTTGCACCAAGCCAAGTTGACTGATAAAGAACGCGAGATTGCCAAAGTAATTCTCAAAGAAATCGAACATCGTCTGCAATTCCTCCTCGATGTTGGACTGGATTATTTAACACTCGATCGCCGTGCTCACACGCTCTCGGGTGGCGAATCTCAACGGATTCGCCTTGCGTCACAACTTGGTTCGCGTTTGGTCGGCACCCTCTATGTGCTCGATGAGCCAACGATTGGTCTCCACCCCCGTGACAATGAGCGTTTGATCAAGACGCTCAAAGAATTACGTGATCTCGGCAACACTATTATTGTCGTGGAGCATGATGAGGATACAATCTTTAGCTCTGATTATTTAGTTGATATCGGACCGGGGGCGGGAGTGCATGGTGGTCAGATTGTGGCGGCGGGGGAGACAGAGAAATTTCTAACCGCAAAAATTAATAATTTCGGTTCACTGACCATTGATTATCTCCGTGGTGATCGGACGATCCCCTTGCCCGACCGCCGGCGGACAGCTGATCGGGGAGCGATTAAAATTCGTGGGGGGAAAATCTTCAACATCACCGATCTGGAGACAATGATCCCCTTGGGCCGATTGGTGGCGGTTACTGGCGTTTCGGGTTCGGGCAAATCGTCTTTGGTCTACGAGATTCTACATAAAAATTTGCAGGGGCGATTCGAGCGACGGTACCGGACGAACGAACTCTACAACTGCCGAGAATTTACCGGCACTGAATATATTAGTCGGACAATCTTGATTGATCAATCACCGATCGGTCGGACACCCCGTTCCAATCCCGCCACTTACACCGGGGCCTTCACCTGGATTCGTGATCTCTTCGCTGCCACCGAAGAGGCGAGAGTGCGAGGGTGGCGAGCTAATCGTTTCTCCTTCAATGTTAAAGGTGGTCGGTGTGAGGCCTGCCAAGGTAATGGCACCATTGCGGTGGAGATGCATTTCTTACCAACGGTCTATGTTGAATGTGATGTTTGTCGGGGTCGGCGTTTCGATAAAGAGACGCTCGAGGTGATGTACAAGAAGAAAAATGTTTATCAGATTTTGCAAATGACGGTTGAGGAAGCCTTGGCTTTCTTCCGTGATATTCCGGCGGTGGCTGATCGTTTGAAAACTTTAAATGAAGTGGGACTCGGTTATCTCGAGCTTGGTCAATCGGCAACGACCCTCTCCGGCGGTGAAGCCCAACGGGTGAAAATTTCTTCCGAACTCTATCGACCGCTAACCGAACGAACCATCTATTTCCTCGATGAGCCAACGGTTGGTCTTCACTATGAAGATGTGCGACACCTGATTATAATTCTCGATAAGTTAGTGGAGCGGGGTAATACTGTGGTGGTGATCGAACACAATTTGGAAGTAATTAAGAATGCTGATTGGGTCATTGATATGGGTCCGGAGGGTGGCTCGGGTGGTGGGCAAGTAGTGGCGCAAGGCACGCCCGAGCAGGTCGCCACCGTCGCCCAATCACACACGGCCGAATACCTTAAACGGGTGTTAAAGAGGAAATAGATGTTGTCAATTGCAAAAGTTAAAAAACTGCCTGACACCCCCGGAGTTTATTTTTTCACTCGCGGACGAGAGATTCTATATATTGGCAAGGCCACATCGCTTCGCGATCGCGCTCGAAGTTATTTTTCCTCCGCGACAGTCGAAAGAAGTCGGGGTGGGCGGATTGTGCAAATGCTGGCACTGGTAACCGGTCTCCGCTATAAGCGCACCGATTCCGTGCTCGAAGCTTTGCTTTTAGAATCAGAATTGATCAAGAAACATCAGCCGAAATATAATGCCCGAGAGAAAGACGACAAAAGTTATTGGTATGTGGTAATTACCAAAGAAGATTGGGCCCGGGTGCTTATGATTCGCGGTCAACGACTAAAAGCTATTACCTATAAGCTAGAAGCTGTTTTTGGCCCCTTTCCCCATGGCGCTGAACTACGCGAGGCTTTGCGCTTGATTCGCAAAATTTTTCCCTATCGCGACCAATGTCAGCCCTTGGCGGGGAAACCTTGTTTCAACGCGCAAATCGGTTTATGCCCGGGTGTTTGCTTGTCCGCCGACAAGGCGGGCTTGGGCCATATTTCCCCTGTTGTTTATCATCATCAGATTAGTCACTTGAAATTGCTTTTGTCTGGTCGAGTCAAGTCACTGATCAATATGCTCACGCGAGAGATGAATACTAGCGCCAGGCAGAGCGCTTTCGAGAGAAGTGCCGAGCTTCGCGATCAAATTCGCGCTCTCACTCACATTCAGGACATAGGTTTAATCAAGAAGTCAATGTCAAGGGTTACCCTTGACATGAGTAACATTAATTTTCGGATCGAAGCCTACGATATTGCTCACCTGGGAGGCAGTAATGCTGTGGGGGTGATGGTGGTCGTCGAAGCTGGAGAATTGGAGAGGAGTGGCTATCGGAAATTTAAAGTGAGCCACGGCGCTGATGATCTCGCTAATTTGCGAGAAATACTAGAACGGCGGTTGGCTCACCGTGAGTGGCCAAAGCCGAACCTGATCGTGGTTGACGGTGGTCCTAATCAGTTGGCTACGATCAAGAATATTCTAGCCAAATCTAAAACTAGTATTCCGGTTGTTTCTGTTGTTAAAGACGAACGGCATCAACCGAAAGGTTTACTCGGTGATCAAAAAATGATTGCCAAATATCGAAACTTGATTCTACAACTCAATCACGAAGCTCACCGTTTCGCCATCGCCTTCCACCGCCGCCGGCGAAAGAAATTAACGAGAGAATACTCTTAATTTTTTTTGTCCACCATGATCCTATTCTTCGTCATCTTAACGGGGTATAATGTCTATGAATGGAGATTCCTCGGCATGTTCACTTGGCAGAGTTGGGACGGAAAACCCTCAACCCCCTCGTTTTTTGGGGAATAATTACCGTTGTTCTAACCATCGTTCTTATTCTCATCGTCAACGCCGCTGGCATCCAGAGCGGTGTTTATCTCCTTTTTCTCGTGCCGGTGGTTGCTTACCTCGTGATCATGGGTTTTTTCATTACCTATGTTTCAAAGTTGAACAAAGAACGCAATCGTTTGTTGGCCGATCAAGTTCGAACGGAGTCAACTAAGGCGGAGGAGTTTCAGAAGTTGAATCACGAACTCGAGACTTATGCCAAACAACTTTTCGATAAGGATTTCGAGCTGACGTTTGCCAACAAGCGACTCCAGAATCTCGAACAGGCGAAATCGAAATTTGTCTCAGTGACGACCCATCAATTACGGACGCCACTCTCGGCGATCAAGTGGACCTTCCATATGTTACTTCAGGGCAGTCTTGGCCCAACGACACCCGATCAGCACAATTTTATCGAAAAGGGTTTCGAGAGTACCCAGAGAATGATCGCGATCATTAATGATCTTTTGAATGTTGATTATATAGAAGCCGATCGATCGGACTTCAATTTCTTGTCCGTTGACTTGCCAAAGTTGATCGATGGTATTCTCTTCGAGTTTACCAATCAAGCCGAGAGCAAGGCCATTAAACTGAAGTTCGATAAACCGAAGGTCAACCTGCCGCCCGTCGCGGCCGACCCAATCAAGTTGGGCATAGTCCTTGAGAATTTGCTCGATAATGCCGTGAAATATACTCCCCAGAATGGACAAGTGACAGTCTCGATCGGTGATGCTAGAATGAATAGTGCTCGGAGCAATTTGGAGGTTGTTGTCTCCGACACGGGTATCGGTATTTCGGAGGTTGAGGGGAGTAAGATCTTCCATCGTTTCTTCCGCGGTTCGAATGCAATCAAGGTTCAGACTGATGGCACCGGGCTTGGCCTCTTCATCTCGCGCGATATTATTGAGAAGCACGGCGGGGCAATTTGGTTCGAAAGTATCTTAGGTCAGGGGACGAAATTTCACTTCACCATTCCGGTGTTTCAGAAATAGTTTATCAAGTTAATTAAAAAAACATTAATCACATTTTATGGGAAAAGATGATAATCAGAAGATAATTCTAATCGTGGAAGATGATGAATTTTTGCGCTCTTTGACTGCTAAGCGCTTAGAAAAAGAGAATTATCACATTGAGGTGGCAGTTGATGGCGAGAATGCTATCTCTACCGTCGAAGGGATTAAGCCAAGGTTAATTCTTCTCGATTTACTTCTGCCCGGCAAAGATGGTTTCGAAGTGTTGAAGAAGATCCGTTCCACAGAATCGACGAAGGGGATTCCAGTTATCATTTTTTCCAATCTTGGGCAGAAGGAAGACATTGAGAAGGCTAAAGCCCTCGGGGTAGAGGACTTCTTAATTAAAGCCAACTTCACTCTCGATGACGTGGTCGAGAAGATTAAAAAGTTGATTGGTTAAATGGTTAGAGTTCGGGTTGGTGTTCTGCGTGGTGGTGTGAGTCACGAGTATGAAGTATCGCTCGCGACCGGTGGCAGTGTACTCAAGCATTTGCAGTCGGTTTATCGTGGTCATGATATCTTGATTGATCGTGAGGGAGTGTGGCACTGGAATGGTTTGCCGGCCGAGCCAGATCTCATCGCTCGGCAGGTTGATGTTTTCTGGAATGCTCTCCACGGAGAGTATGGTGAGGACGGTAAGGTGCAACAACTTCTCGACTCTCTTGGTGTTGCCTACACTGGTTCAGGGGCGATGTCTTCGGCACTCGCCATGAATAAAATGGCAGCCAAAGGTTTTTTCCGTCAAGCCGGGCTAAAGGTACCCCCGGGATTCCTTGTGAGAAATGGGGAGACGAGCGCCGCTCCCGCGGCGAGGTTTTCAACACCATTTCACCGCCGTGGGTGGTGAAACCAAACGATCGCGGATCGTCGGTCGGTCTTTTATTCGCTCGGACAATTGCGGAGTTAACTCAAGCGATCAATGCCGTTTGGGAAATCTCACCAACGATAATGGTGGAGCATTATCTTCGTGGTCGCGAAGCGACTTGCGGTGTCGTTGACAATTTCCGCGGTGCGGAATATTATGCTCTGCCTCCGATCGAGATTCGCCGCCCTCGTGGCCAACCAGTCTGGAGTTATCAAGATAAATATAGTGGTGAGACCGAAGAGATTTGCCCGGGTCGTTTCAGCGACGATGAGAAGCGTGAGATCGAGCGATTAGCGATCACCGCTCATCGGGTGCTCGGCCTCCGTCATTATTCGCGCTCGGATTTTATCCTTACGTCACAGGGAATCTATTTGCTCGAGACCAATAGTCTTCCCGGACTCACTGGCGAATCACTTCTCCCTAAGGCCCTAGGTGCAGTCGGTTGCTCTTACCCTCAATTTCTTGATCATGTGTTAAGTCTGGCACTAAACAAATAGAAATCTGGGCCCGTGGTTCAGTGGTAAAATGACCGGTTTGCATCCGGTAGACGGGAGTTCGATTCTCCCCGGGTCCAAAAACTGGACAAAAGGTGATTAATTTGTTAGAGGTTAAGTGGGAGATCTTTGAAAAAGATGAGGAAATTGAAAGAAAGGAGGCCTGAAATATGGCTGAATTGGCTGAAATAACCGAAATGATAGAAGAGGTAATGAAAAAAGGGAAAGTTGTCGAGATTTACAGAATCTTTCGAGCGGGGCTTCATTTTAACAAGCGGAAAGTGCGGGATAGGTGGACTCATAACTGGCTTCGCCGGCAATTAATCTTAGCCGGTCGCGCCAAAAGCGAAGCGCTAGAATTGTTAACCAAATGCCTCGTTATTGAAAGGGATGGTGATGGAGAGATCATTCGAGCAGAGCTTTTGATCCCCGCGGCTTCGACTGAAGATGAAGTCGCGGCGGGTGCACTACTAGATCCAAATCGACCGAAGGATCAGAAGAAAGAAGAAAAGAAAAAATCGAAAAAACCGGTTTATTGCCGGAATTGGGTGTTTATCATGGAGAGAATTCAAAAGAGCCGCTAGTTTACGATTTTATGGAAATATTTCGTGTGCCAAGTGTTGATGCCGTGATTCTGCCAGTTTTTTCTAGGCACTCGCGTTCGCTAGTGAATAAAGACAACCATGCTTTCAAAAAATTGTTTACCCAATTAAGTTCGCGTTATCAAAAACCTTTTTGGTATCATGGAAAATGTGAGAGGTTGGGAAGGATAATTGAGTTGGAAGCAGTACATTTGCGAGAAGCGATTGTTGGTAATCAGACTTGGAAACCATATCAGCACAGTTGGGGGCACCGCCGGCTTTGCCAATAAAAATCTCAACCCTTGAAGGAGTTGAGATTTTTTTGTGTAGAGTTTGGATACGAATTCCTTAGTGGATTAGGAGTGTTATCAAAAGCTATATTTCACAGCCTCCTTTCCTGATTGCCGGTTATTTCCCGGGTGGTGAGTTTGAAGAGCAGTTTCTACTGTGTTCTCACCACCCCTGCTTCACAGGGAACTAAAATCCACAAGAATTCGAGGTATCTACCTAAGGCAGACAATTGCTGGTGCGATTCGAGGTCAAGATAGTAATCACTTACCAACCCAACCCATCCCATCGAGTGAACCCGCAGGCACCCGACTTCGTGTCACGCCCGCGCTGGAGCGAGTCAAGCCGTGGGTTCCGGCCTTGCTTGGGTTTGGCGTATCCGAACTCTCAATGACCAATCTAATTACCAAGCTAGCATACTGGGGTGGCGGGGGTCAAGGGGGAGGGGTATAATATGATTACAATGTCACCAGAATCTAAGCCGGTGGTTACCTACTTTGCCGAAACGGATTTTCGCGCGCGGCGGACGCGCTTTGGCATCCGAGATGAAGATCGCTCCCGACATGTGTACGTGATCGGGAAGACTGGCATGGGCAAATCAAACCTGCTCGAGAATATGGCGATCCAGGATATTCAGAATGGGCACGGCATCGCCTTCATGGATCCGCATGGCTCAGCCGCTGATAGGTTGATGGATTATGTACCGCCCGAGCGTGTTAAGGATGTGATTAATTTCTCGCCTTTTGACCTTGAACATCCGATCTCCTTCAATGTTCTCGAAGATGTCGGTCGTGATCAAAGGCACTTGGTTTCGAGTGGTCTCATGAGTGCGTTTAAGAAAATTTGGGTGGATGCTTGGTCGGCGCGGATGGAATACATTCTCCAGAATACCCTACTGGCGCTGCTCGAATATCCCGGCGCAACTTTGCTTGGTGTCAACCGAATGTTGTCGGATAAAAGTTATCGTCAGAAGGTGGTGAATAATGTGACTGACCCCGGGGTGAAATCTTTTTGGGTTGACGAATTTGCTAAATACACCGAACGAATGGCGGCCGAAGCGGTGCCGGCTATCCAAAACAAGGTTGGCCAGTTCACTTCCAATCCTCTGATCCGAAACATTGTCGGTCAATCGCGCTCCTCGCTTGACTTCCGTCGCTTGATGGACGAAAAGAAAATCCTAATCATCAATCTTTCCAAAGGGCGAATGGGGGAGAGTAACGCCAATCTGATTGGCTCGATGTTGATCACCAAACTTTATCTCACGGCGATGTCGCGGGCCAATCTTTCCGGTGCCGAGTTGCGGACCCTGCCCCCTTTCTATTTTTTTGTTGACGAATTCCAGTCTTTTGCCAATGAATCTTTCGCCAATATTCTATCGGAAGCCCGGAAGTATAAATTGTCTTTAACCATCGCTCACCAATACATCGAACAAATGTCCGAGGAAGTTCGCGCGGCCGTTTTTGGCAACGTTGGGAGCATTATCACTTTTCGAGTTGGTCCATTTGACGCCGAAGTGTTAGAAAAAATATTTTTCCCCACTTTTACAAAAGAAGACCTCGTTAATCTCGGTCGTTATCAACTCTATTTGACGCTGATGATTGACGGTATTGGCTCACCTCCCTTCTCGGCGGTTACCCTGCCACCCTTTCCGCTTCTCCAAGAATCTCATCGAGACAAGATAATTGAACACTCACGACAAGCTTATGCTCAACCGCGAGTGATGGTTGAGCAAGAGATTGCCAAGTGGCATAGCGAAGCGTCATTTACTGGTGTTCCACCAACAGCGAAGCCAACATCCCCGCCCATTTTTGTTGCTAAGCCTATCTTTGTGTCACCAGCGCGCCCGGCGCCGCACTATTCTCCTACCCCTCATCCTTCTGCTCCGTCGTTGCGCCCGCCGGTAACAACCGAAACGTCTAAATTAGCAGTATCGTTAGCGGCCTTGCGTCCGATGTCGGGAAGTAGCGGTCGAAGAATTGTCAGTGAGACGGAAAAGGCTAAGTCTAAAGAAGAACTTCGTCGATCGCTCGAGAAGATTATGACCAAAGCGCCACCACCAGACCTTGGACGCCACGCTTCCATTGGAAGCGTGGCGTCCAAGCAACAACCCGCCCGCGGGCCTAATGGGGAAGTGCCCCGCGAGGTGTTGGAGAAGATGCTTAAGGGTTAAATAAAAAAATGCGGATTTTAATCTTTTCCCTAGCTTATTTCCCTTTTGTCGGTGGGGCGGAGGTGGCGGTGCGGGAGATTACCGACCGCTTGACGGACTACGATTTCGATTTGATCTCGGTTAATCTTGATGGGAAGCAAAAGAAGAACGAGAGAATCAGTCGAATTAATGTTTATCGTTTGCCCAGCAAATATTTTTTCCCGTTCTCGGCTTGTCGTTTGGCTCGCAAGTTGCATCGGGAGAAAAATTATCAGATCGTCTGGGCGATTATGGCTAATCAGGCCGGAATGGCGGCGGCTCATTTCAAGCATTATCTTCCTTCGGTGCCGTTCCTCTTAACTTTGCAAGAAGGGGATGAACTAACGAGTTGGTCATATCGGTTACGATTATTGGCACCAAGATTTTTTGGTGTCTTTCGGTTAGCCGATCAAGTGCAGGCTATCTCCAACTATTTGGCTGATTGGGCCAAACGAATGGGGGCGAAGGTGCCGGTTACCGTGGTGCCGAATGGGGTTGATCCCAGTGGCTTTCAAGTTTTAGGTTCTAGCCTTCAGGTTAAGAAAGATAAAGAAAAAATTATAATTCACACTGGTCGATTGGTTAAGAAAAACGGCGTGGACATTTTAATTGAATCTCTACGATTCTTAGATCCAAAGATTAAACTACAAATTCTTGGAACTGGTCCGTTGGAATCAGAATTAAAGCTACAAGCTACAAGCTACAAGCTACAAGCTCGAGTTGAATTCTTGGGGCACGTGCCGCCAGATCAAGTGGCTGAATATTTAGCTAAAGCCGACATCTTTGTGCGCCCGTCTCGATCGGAGGGTCTGGGTAATTCGTTTCTCGAAGCGATGGCGGTGGGTGTGCCGGTGATTGGGACAGCGGTGGGGGGGATACCTGACTTCCTGAAAGGCGACGCCTTAACGGAGTTGAAGGCGTCGCCTCGGGAGCAAACTGGTTGGCTTTGCGAAGTCGATAATCCAAGAAGTGTGGCTGACAAGGTCCAATATATTTTGAATCCAGTAAATTGTGACCACGTTTTCCAAGTAATAACCAGAGCAAAAAAATTAATTGAGGAGAAGTATGATTGGGATAAGATTGTTAGACAAATGGGGGCCATTATTGCCAGTCTAGGTTGAACAGGCTAGTCTTAAGGCTATGCGCATCTTAATCGCTACTGGCATATACCCGCCCGATATTGGTGGACCAGCCACTTACTCTAAATTGCTTTTTGATGAGCTCTCTAAGAGGGGGATCGGAGTCACGGTTCTTTCTTTTGGAGAGGTGCGAACTTTGCCAAAAATAATTCGGCATATTATTTATTTTTTCAAATTACTTAAAAAGACTCGCGGCGTTGACATTATTTTTGCCCAAGATACGGTTAGTGTTGGTCTCCCGTCGTTATGGGTGGCGAAGATTTTTGGAAAAAAATTTATCGTTCGTGTCCCGGGAGATTACGCATGGGAACAAGCAATTCAAAAACATGAAGTAGAAGATTCAATTGATGAGTTTCAGACTAAGAAGTATGGTTGGTCGATAGAATTATTAAGGATGGTTCAAAGACTAACGGTGAATGGGGCGGAAACTGTCATTACCCCAAGTATGTATTTCAGGCAATTGGTATTAAGGTGGGTGAAGGACCAAGAGAAAGTTTTTTGTATTTATAACGGCATAGATCTTTCCGTTATCCCGCGACCAGTGGGTGTCTATGAAGCCAAAACGATTATTTCTGCCGGGCGGTTAGTCCCGTGGAAAGGATTTGCCACCCTTATTAGGATTATGAAATCTCTCCCTGAATGGAAGCTGTTTATAGCTGGGGATGGTCCAATGAGGAAAGAGCTTGAAAGTGTCGCTATCCGGAATGGTGTTAATACTAGAGTATTTTTTCTGGGACAGGTGACAAGAGAAGAACTTATTCAAAAAATACAGAAGTCTGACACTTTCGTTTTAAACACATCTTTTGAAAGCTTTTCTTTCCAAGTCGTGGAAGCAATGGCCGCCGGTACGCCAGTTGTTGCTACCAACATTGGGAATCTACCGGAAATTATTGATAATGGGGAAAGCGGAATTCTTGTCGCTCCGGATGATGAAAAGGCGTTGTTATCTAGCATCGAACATCTTTCGTGGGATAAGATTTTTAGAGAACAAATCATCGCTGAAGCGCGAAAGAAATCCCAGCAGTTTTCTATTGAAAATACTTCAGATAGTCTACTCAGTCATCTCAAAATACCATGAACATCCTAATGATTTCCACCGATAAGAAAATTTTTGAACCCGAGAGCGAAGTTAAATCCCGAATGCTTGATTATGCTTCCCAGATTGATGAACTGTTTATTGTTATACTGGGAATGGTGCGCGGTTTGAAAATTGAAGGGAAACTTAAATATGTTGGTCTAACCAGATTGAGAGCTTTGTTTTGGAAACCCGCCCGTCCAGCAGGCGGACCGCTGGAGAAATTTGATCTAGTTACCAGCCAGGATCCTTTTGAAACTGGCGTAATTGCTCGACGTTTGGCAAAGATTGTCGGGGCTAAACTCGAATTGCAAATCCACACCGATTTTCTAAGTCCATATTTTGCTAAACAGTCTCTGTTAAACCGCGTCAGAGTAATGATTGCGCGCTGGCTTTTGCCAAAAGCGGATAAGATCAGAGTAGTGAGCGAACGGATCAAAGACTCGTTGATTTCCGATTTCCGATTTCCGATTTCCAAAATTGAAGTTCGACCGATAGCGGTCGATACCGAAAAAATCAAAAACGCGCCAATTAAAACTGACTTGCATAAAAAATATCCGCAATTTGATAAAATAATCCTGATGGCTTCGCGTCTAACGCGCGAAAAAAATATTGGATTGGCCATAGAGACAATGTGTGGAATAGTTAGAGAGAAACCAAACACCGGATTAATCATTGTCGGTTCCGGTGCCGAAGAAAAAAGATTAAAGCTAAAAGCTAAAAGCTATAAACTAGAAGCCAGTATTGTCTTCGAGCCATGGGCTGATCAAGTCACCCTCATCTCCTATTACAAAACCACTGACCTATTTCTAGTCACTTCATTTTATGAGGGCTATGGGATGACGTTTGTCGAAGCGCAGGCGGCCGGTTGTCCGATTGTCTCCACCGATGTCGGGGCGGCGCGAGTATTGGTAGAAAATGACAAAAGTAGTTATATTGTTCCAGTCGGCGACTCCGATCAGCTTAGCTGGGCGATTGCTCAAGCTCTATCATGAATATCCAGGTCAGCAAAAACTACTACCACTCTGACAAATATAATTCCCTGGCACGCTTCATTTCCTATTTTTTCCAGCTCGATTTAATCCGTCGCAGTAAGCCACAGTCGATCCTATTTGTCGGCGTTGGCGATGCGTTAGTTTCTGATTATCTTAAAAAACAGTTTGGTGACAAAAATGTGACAACTCTTGATATCGATCCGGAATTGCAACCTGATTTGGTCGGCGATATCAAATCTTTACCGCTTACTGATCAATCGTTTGACCTGGTGGCTTCGTTTGAGGTTCTGGAACATTTACCTTTTTCTCAATCAGAGCGAGCGCTAGGTGAACTTGCTCGGGTGTCGAGGAAGCACGTTATTATTTCGGTCCCTCATCGGAGGATTGGTTTGGAGGTGATATTTAAGTTTCCCTATATTCGCTCGTTTCTGAAAAGGGAGTTTATACAGTTAACAGCATTTTTGCCGACACGTTTTCCTGGTTTTGCTTCGTCAGGCCAACATTATTGGGAAATTGACGGTCGGGGAACTAAATTGAAAGATTTCAGAATCGCACTTAGGAAACATTTCACTATTGTTTCTGAGCACACCCCGCCGCTCGATTGTTATCATCGTTTTTTTGTTTTGGAAAAGATATGAAGTTACTAATTACTACTCAAAAGATTGATATTGATGACCCGATTTTGGGCTTCTTTCATCGCTGGATTGAAGAATTTGCCAAGCAGTTTGAATTTGTCACGGTGATTTGTCTGGAGCGGGGGAATTATAATTTGCCAGCTAATGTCAAAGTTTTGTCTCTCGGTAAAGAGCATCGCCACTCGCGCTTGGAATATTTATTTAATTTTTATAGATGCATTTGGCGCGAACGTCGTAATTATGACGCGGTATTAGTGCACATGAATCAGGAATATATTTTGCTAAGTGGACTATTTTGGATTTTAAACGGGAAAAAAGTTTTTATGTGGCGGAATCACCACGCCGGTAACTTCTTGACCGACTTGGCCAGTTTATTTTGTAGCAAAGTCTTCTGCACTTCCAAGTATTCATACACAGCCAAATACAAAAAAACGGTTTTAATGCCCGTGGGGGTAGATACAGAAATTTTCAATTCTCAATTTCCAATTCCCAAAGTTCAAAACTCTATTTTATTTCTTGGGCGAATCGCGCCGTCGAAGAATGTTCATATTTTTGTCGAAGTATTAGGTTTGTTAAAAAAGAAAGGGCTAAATTTTTCGGCCAGCATCTATGGCAATGCTTCGCCCAAAGAGGCCGTGTATTTTGAGAGATTAAAGTTGCGCGCGCGGGAACTTGGTTTAGAAAATGCGCTTAAATTTTATGCCGGTATACCAAACCACAAGACTCCGGCAATTTACAATCAATATGAAATTTTTGTCAATCTAAGTTCCAGCGGCATGTACGACAAAACAATCTTTGAAGCCATGGCTTGCGGTTGCCTCACTTTGGCGTCAAATGATAATTTGTGGGGCCAGATTGACGATCGGTTGATTATTAATACGCGGGAAGCGAGAGAAATAGCCGAGTGTTTGGTGAGGACACTGTCTTTTTCAGAAGCAGAGAAAAATAAGATGATCCAACGAGAGATCGCTTTCGCCAACACCAATAATTTGCAAGTTCTTTCCACCAAGTTATATTTATCCATATCATCATGACTATTTGCTGGTTCGGCATCTACAACCCCGATTTTAGTAGAAATAAAATTTATATTGAAGCGCTCAAAAAAGCGGGGCATATAATTATTGAATGCCGGGATAATTCGCGTGGATTAACAAAATATTTTTATTTGTGGGAAAAACATCTGATTATCCGGAACAATTACGATGTTATGATTGTTGGCTATCTCGGTCATATCGTTGTGCCGTTTGCAAAGTTTATCTCTAAAAAAAAGGTGATTGTCGACGCCCTCGGTTCTTTATATGACGCGGAGATAAATTCTCACAATCCAAACTTTTTGAGAAAAATAAAGAGTTGGTTAGCAGATTGGTTGATGGTAAAATTTGCCGATAAGATTTTATTGGAAAGTGAAGCCCAGAAGAAGTTTTTTGAAAAGAAGTTTGGAAAGAGCGATAAATACGAAGTGGTGTATACCGGAGCGGATGAAAAATTCAGTCGAAAATCTGTAAAGTCAGAAAGTGGAAAAGGGAAATTCACGGTTTTGTTCAGGGGAAAATTAACGCCGGAGTCGGGAATTATGCATATTTTGAAAGCCGTGAAAATGTTGAAAGAGAATGATAATATTAGATTTAGCATTGTTGGTTCTGGATATTTTCTGGAAAAAGTGGTTAACTTTATCTCTGAAAAAAAACTTGCCAATGTCGAACTGATATCTAAATTTTTGCCGACCGAAGAACTGATTGATAAAATGGGGAATGCCAATCTCATGCTTGGCCAATTCGAAAACAACCCGCGTCTTGATCGCGCTATACCGCATAAAGCTTTTGAAGCGTTTGCTATGGGTATTCCGTATCTAACTGGAGACGCGCTGGCGATCAGAGAAATTGCGGAAGATAAGGTTAGCGCCTTTTTTGTCCCATTGGCTGACCCTCAAACCCTTGCCAGTAAAATGGAATTCCTATCAACCCGGTCGAAATTTCTTGAACAAATCGCCACTCGCGCGAGGAAGATTTTTGAAGAAAAATTTGCAACCACACCGCTGGTGGAAAGATTGTTAAAAATAATGTTATGATGCCGCCATGGAAAGGATAAAAAGAGTTACGCTGGCAGTTTGGGGTGAAAGGCATAAAATTTTAAGATATCTGTTTTCTGGCGGTATAGCTTTCGGAGTCGATTTCTTTTTTCTCTATATTTTCACCGAATGGGTGGGATTATACTATCTCGTGTCAGTTGTTTTCGCTTTCCTAATCGCGGTTGTTGTCAGTTTCATCCTCCAAAAATTCTGGACCTTCCAAAATAATTCTAAGACCGATCTCCGCCGGCAGGCGGTAACATATATAACAGTGGCGATCATAAACACCGGCCTCAATACTTTGCTGGTCTATCTTTTCGTGGAATATGTCGGTTTTCATTATCTCGCTGGTCAATTTGTGTCAAGTGGGCTGATTGCGTTTGAGAGTTTTTTTGTTTATCAGCTTTTTATTTTTCATGATCGAAACATTTGATGCCATGTCCCGAGGTCAGACTTTAAATCTGAAAAAAGGTCTGACTTTTAAAATCATGCTTTTTTTGTTAGGGCTTTTTCTCTTGCTCCGACTTCCAGGAATCTTCTTGCCCTATCACCAAGACGAGTGGAAAAATGTTTCCGCCGCGGCGACGGTTGAAAGGGCGGGTTCGTTTTTTGCTCATCCACCACTGATGCAAATGATGTTCGTGGCCGCTCACAAGATGTTTGGTGCCGATTATTTTAGAATATTGCCACTTTTGTTTGCATTAGCTTCTGCTGGCTTTTTGTATCTCGTTGTTTGGAACCGTGACGGCAAAAAAGCCGCGCTTTGGTCAACTACTCTCTATGCCACAAGTTTTTACGCTGTTCTTGGTTCGCTCGTTCCGGATGTTGATGGGGCTATCTTACCATTTTTCTTTTTACTGACTATCTACCTATACGACCGTTGGGCAGATTCTAAAAAACTAAAGTGGTTTTTACTGCTTGTTAGCTCACTGATCACCGGTTTTCTTATAAAATTAAGTTTTGTTCTGGTCGTTGGAACCTTAGTCGTTGATTATCTTATTGAGCATTGGAGAAGTGTTACTTTTCGAAAAGCGACTCTTGGTATCGCGGTTTTAGCTGGTTTTAGTTTTTTTTATATCGCCCTGCTTTATCTGATTCGGTTTGCGTATCCAGCATTTGATATTGGTATAATGTTTGGTCATGCTAATCAATTTGCTGATAATATCGGCCGGAATTGGATCCAGGTAATCGTTCAGGGGATGAAAGCCATATTTTATCTTTCCCCACTTTTTCTTGTTCCGTTTTTGTTCATCAATCAAGAGATATTCAAAAAAACACGAATATTCTTCGTCTATCTTATTCTTGGCTTTATCTTTTATTTTGTCCTGTTTGATTTCTCGCGGGGCGCGTTGGATAAATATTTGATGTTTGCGGTTATTCCGCTAGCAACTATTGGCGGGGTAATTTTCGGTGACATTTTTAATTCGTCAAATAAAGTAATAAGTAAAAAGTTTTTGTTCATATCTTTGGGTGTCGGTGCGGTTATTTCGGCGTTTCTCTGGGCGCTTAATTCCATGTCTCATTCGGTTGTTCCCCTCTATCCCAAAGAAGAATGGTTTAATCGAGTCCTTCATTTTGACTGGAAAGTTCTCAATCCCTTCAACGGCGGTTCGGGACCACTTGGTTTTTATGTTTCTTTTCTTTTTATCGCTGCTTCTTTTATTGTCTCAATTACTCTCAGTATTATTGGAATTTTTAAAAAAGAGTGGCGGCGCGGCCTAGTTGTGATTCTTGTAATGATTGGTGTCACTTATAATTTGGTTTTTGTGGAAGAATTGATGTTTGGGAAGATCAATGGTAACGCGCCCAAGGTAATGCGTGAAGCGATTTCATTCATCACCGATTCAGAAGAGATTAAAAATGTTTTAACTTATAACGACATTGGCAATCATGAGTTGTCGGCGATAGGGAAATATGCCGGTCGGATTTACGCCACCCCTCAAAGTGAGGCCGGATATAAGAAAAAATTTACCGAATTTGATGGTCAGTATCTGATTGTCGAGATACCAAGGCTGTCTGGTTTTTACCGAGAATTTTTCGAAGATTGTCAGACCCTATTCGAAACTTCGTCTGGTAAAATAACTGGTCGAGTGTTTGATTGTCCCCAAAATCAATAGTATGCGCGCCTTTTGGAAACGTTATTACTACCGTTATCTGGAATCATTCGTTTCTTTTTTAACACCACCAGATAACCATAACTATGTCACGGTTTCAGATGTTTTGGGGAATGTTAGAGATATCCAACTATTTTTACGAGAGATGAAAAAAACTCTAGCTAATGATGGGCGAATCGTGGTTACTCAGCATAACGCTCTCTGGGAACCGGTACTTCGCCTGGCTTTTTGGTTAGGTTTGCGCGATGGGCCAGTTGAGCAGAATTGGCTGACCATGGGAGATTTGAAAAATTTTTCTTACCTTGCTGGATTTGAGATGGTCAAATCAGGCACAAAAATGATTATGCCGGTATACATTCCCTTATTGTCAGCATTTTTAAATCGATTTTTAGCCAACCTCTGGCCATTTTCTCATCTGGGGCTGTTTCATTATCTGGTGTTAAGAAAGCCGGAACCTCGGTTGCCAGGTAGACAGCCATCATTATCTATTATCGTACCGGCCAGAAATGAAGCGGGCACAATAGAAAAAATTGCCCAAGAACTTTCCCCGCCTGGTTCTTTCACTGAAATAATTTTTGTGGAAGGTAATTCGACAGATAATACTTTTAGTGAGATAGTACGAGTGGCCGAAAAATACAACAAAACTCACAAAATAAAATATGTTAAACAAGAGGGTAGGGGGAAGGGCGATGCGGTGAGAAAAGGTTTTGATTTAGCAACGGGAGATATTCTAGCTATTTATGATGCTGATATGACCGTCCCGCCAGCGGAGATCAAAAAGTTTTATGATGCGGTCATTGAGAACAAGGGAGATTTTATAAACGGTTCACGATTAGTTTACCCGATGCCAAGAGAATCCATGCGCGTCCTCAATTTTATTGGTAATAAATTTTTCAGTCTAATGTTCAGTTGGATTCTCGGCCAACCGTTAAAAGATACTCTCTGTGGGACCAAGATATTGTGGCGCACTGATTATGAGAAAATCAGACAAGGTCGAGCTTACTTCGGTGATTTCGACCCCTTTGGCGATTTCGATTTACTTTTTGGCGCCGCTAAGCTAAACTTTAAAATCGTAGATTTACCGGTCCATTATAAAGAACGGATCTACGGTGCTACCAACATTAGCCGCTGGAAGCACGGTTGGTTACTTCTTAAAATGACCGTGTTTGCGGCCAGGAAAATTAAATTTGTATAAGGCATCTGATCAAATTATGGCTGACGTTAAAAACGACATATTTTTCTGGATATTCATAGTTATAATTTCTATCGTTTGTTTCTCATCTATTTTCACATTCAAACCGATTATAGATGGTGATGGTCTTTCATATGTTGAGGCGATGAAAGTTCTTCAGGGCGGAAATGTTCCAGCCCAGTTCGTGCCCAACAGGATTTTGACCACTTTTTTAGGCCTCGATTCAGTCATTTTATTCTCTAAAATTTTTGGTAGTATCGAAACGGGTTGGTTAATTTTAAATATTTCATTCTATTTTATTTTAAATATCATATTTTACAAATTAATCCTCCGTATTTTCAAAAGTGAAAAGACGGCTTTTCTTGCCTCGCTCTTTTTGGCGACTAATTACGCCACGATTTCTTTCGGGCTTGATTACTGGATGGATATTGGCGGCTGGCTGTTTTATGCTTTATCCCTTTATTTCTCTCTAAAGTATGCTCAAACGAGTGAAAGGGAGTCACTATTATATTCTGCCTTATCTGTTGGTGCCGGTGGTTTGTTCAAAGAGTATGCTTTCCTCGGGGTTATACCAATCGCCTCAATTCTTATTTATGAAAACTGGCCCCACTCTCTGGCGATTATTAAAAAGTCTTTTGTTCCGGCCTTAATTGCTCTCGTTCCCATCTTACTAGTTTATATTTTCGTTTATGAAAAATTTGATTACACTTACGCCACTTGGTTTTCTTTCAATACGGAGTATTACGGCCATTCTTATTCTTCAAAAATTATTGAGTATGTAAAAAGTTTTGGCTCGCTATACAATTTTCTTGCCTTCTTGGTTATTGGTGGAGCATATTATTTTATCGGTAATCGGAAAGAATTGGTTTTAGAAAAGAAAACACGCGTTTTTATTGTTTCCGTTTTGTTATCAACCCTGCCTGCTTTTATTTGGCCGGCCATTACACAGAGGATACTATTTATTACGGTGCCGGCGATGATTGTTGTTGCCTCCTTTTTATTCAAAAAGTTTGAAAAGCATTGGTGGATTTTCTTGCCCGTTCTCGTTTTATATATGATAGCTAATTTTACTATGGATGCTTTTATTTTACCTAATTTAAATTTACCATTTTGATAAAAAAATTTGAAACAAAAATGAATTTCAAAAAGCTCTCCATCATTATTCCAACCTACAACGAAAAAAATACCATTGAGGAAATTATTCACCGAGTTAAATCGGTAAGTTTGCCAGTGGGTCTAGAGAAAGAGATTATCGTGGTTAACGATGGATCAAAGGACGGCACGAGAGAAATCTTGAAAACTATCCCAGACATTCTTTATCTTCTTCACGAGAAAAATCTGGGCAAGGGTGGCGCGCTTAAAACTGGTTTCAAGGCGGCGACGGGGGACTACCTTCTTATTCAAGACGCGGATTTGGAGTATGATCCTGATGATTATATTAGCTTACTGAAACCGGTTTTGAATGGTGAAGCCGAAACTGTTTTTGGTTCTCGTACTTTGCGACCTAATAATGTGCCAGTGGGGCAAGTGTACTTTTATGGTGGGCTACTTTTAACCAAGTTGTTCAACCTTTTATTCGGCAGTCGCCTGACTGATTTGGCCACTTGTTATAAACTTTTTCCATCACATTTTGTTGCTAAAGTAGAATCTTTACCAGCTAACGATTTCGTTTTCGATGTGGTCGAATTATCACACCTTATCGTTTGCCGTTCCAAATTAGTCGAAGTCCCTATTTCTTACCATGCTCGGTCGTCAGGGCAAGGTAAAAAATTAAACTGGTATCACGGTTGGCGTTGTTTCTGGGCAATCATTCGGTTAAGATTAAGCCGAGCGAGGGATGACTTGATTTGCGATGAGGAAACTTAAATTTAGATAGACCGGGTGCTACATTCAATAAGTAAGTGCACAACCGGTACGTTCGAATAATACCTCAAGCGGAGTTTTTCCGCCATGTCGTTTGCGTGGCCGTGTGTTCAAACGATATTCAAGTTGTCGGAGATCAACATCGGT
>Ga0209542_10005878_pt1 | contig 24201 bp, 27 predicted proteins | sample RifCSPhighO2_01_FD_184028 | JGI IMG/M metagenome (GOLD analysis project Ga0209542, IMG submission 184028) | Soil microbial communities from Rifle, Colorado - Rifle CSP2_plank highO2_0.1 (SPAdes) (version 2) | ecosystem: Environmental > Terrestrial > Deep subsurface > Rock core/Sediment ...
CTAATTCCAGTTTCCTAAGACAAGGTCATGCTGATGAATTTACCACCAAAGGGGCAACAGATAGAAAACGAATTCTAGCTGACATCTTAGGACTTGCCCATTATGACCTGCTCGAGGAAAGAGCTAAAGACCAAGCCAAGGATGCCGGTACTAAGCTCTCTCTGTTGGAATATCAGTTCCTAGAGATAGAAGCGGAACTCTCCCAAAAAGAAATTCGCCAAAAACAACTTTTAGAAACCCAACAAAAAGTTACTGAAACTGAGACTAAGATAAAACTTTTGGAAGAAGAGATTAAAATTATCACTAAAGAAAAAGAGACTATTAATTTAGCACTGGAGCAACAAAATAAATTGCAGCAAAATTTAGCGGTCCATCAAGAAGAGTTATCCCAAATCATATCCCAGGGTAAGGAAAGGGCAGAGAGGATTAAGAGTCTAGAGTCTAGAGTCAAGAGTCTAGAAGAAATAGAAATTAAAATTACTATATTAAAAAAATCTCAACAGGAACTGGAAGATCTAAGATCCCAAAACCAGAAAAAACTTGAGCTAGAAAACTCATTGTTAAGTGCAAGAGCCAAATTGTCACTTAAAATGCAGCAAAAACAACAGCTTGATTCTGAGATTAGCAAACTCGAGCTTGAGATTAGTAATTTAGAAAAAGAGGGGGCTAAATGTCCGACTTGTGGACAAGAAATTGGTAAGGATTCAACACACGATATAATATCAAAGGTTAAAAGTCAAAAGTCAAAACTGGGAGAGGAACTGGAAAAGATTAAGACTGCTAATGAGGAAGGTGAGATAAAAAAACTGGAAGATAGTTTAGGTCTATTAAAATTTGATACTCAAAAGTTATCCCAGTTGGAAAACTCGTTAAAAGAACTCGATTCCTTGCAACAACAAAAAGAGAGAGTATTACAAAATCAAGCCACCCTAGAGTCTGAAAAGAAAACAGTTGATGAGCTTCGAACATTATTTAAAAGCAAACAAGAACAGGTTAAAAAACTTGAGGCAGAATTTGCTAGTTTACCAAAAATTGAAGCCTCGTCTGATATTTTTACTAGACTATCTGATAAAGAAAACTTACTAGTTTCGCTTAGAAATGAAGAAAGGGAAGCGAGAAGTTTACTTGGCCGTGCCAGTGAATTAATTTCTCGGTCCGAGCAGCTGGAAAAATTGTTTGAACAAAAAAAGGCAGAAAAACAGGTCTTGCAGAAAGAAAAAGATAGTTTTGAAGAACTTGCTCTAGCTTTTGGTAAAAAAGGAATTCAAGCCATGATTATCGAAACTGCCATCCCAGAGATTGAGGATGAAGCTAATAATTTGTTAACCAAGCTAACTGAGGGTCGGATGAAAGTTTCCTTCCAAACGCAAAAAGAAACAAAAACTAAAGTTGAAACTTCGGAGGGTAAAATGCATACTGTGGTAGAAACTCTGGATATTATTATCTCAGATGAGATGGGTGAGCGACCTTATGAGATGTACTCCGGCGGCGAAGCTTTTAGGGTTAATTTTGCTATCCGCCTGGCCCTATCAAAACTACTGACCAGAAGAGCTGGGGCAAAACTGCAGTTTTTAATTATTGATGAGGGTTTTGGAACTCAAGACGTCGAGGGTCGAACCCGAATTGTCGAAGTTATGGACACCATCAAAAACGACTTCGAAAAAATCCTAATCATTACCCATCTAGAAGAACTCAAAGAAGAATTCCCCACCCGCATTGAAGTTAGTAAAAATTCCACCGGCTCAACTTTTCAGGTTATCGGGGAGTAGGTTGTAAAAATTCATCAGATCCTCTGCGTCTCCAAGAAATTCCTTTTAAAATGTTGTTAATGGCTATTAAAGAAAGCGGTATACCTAGACCGGCGATTATCCAGCTAAAATTTATGACTCTCGATCTAATTGGATGTTTAACTACATATTCATGAACTAGCTCATCACTTTGTTTATCAAGTAAGTCCAATTGATTATGTCTTGGGTCATCTAGAAATCTTCGATCTACTACTATTAATCCTCTCCTGGCGAATAACCCGTCCTGCCACATACTTTCCGCTAAATCTTGCTTTGTTTGCATTATCTCTGGAATTTGAGTTTCTAACGGATCATTGTAATCTCTAAAATCACCAACCCAGGCAGTAGTAGTGACCCCTGCAACAACTATTGCTTTAGCTACATTTCTAATGAATTCTGGTTTATCCTCAATCCTCATGAATGTCTCAAATGTATCATAGGTAAAACTACAAGTCAATCATAGAAATTATCTGATTATGTCACATCTTATAAGATCTCTTTTAGTTTTTCCAAACGGTCAAAGTCGTGGATGGAGATTGATAGGGAATTTGGATTTAGTTTTTTGATGATTTTCATTTTATCTTTAACCTCTTTTTCAGATACTAAATCTGTTTTTGTTAGTAGAATTATCTCCTTTTTCTCTAGGAGTTTTGGATCAAACTGACCGAGTTCTTTTCTAATTACTTGATAATCTTTTTTAATATCCACTGACTCGGCCGTAATACAATGCAGGAGTAGTTTTACTTTTTCAATATGTTTTAGAAATTTGTGTCCTAGGCCTTTGCCATCTGCCGCCCCTTCAATCAAACCTGGAATATCAGCAATTACTTTTTTGTTTAACACCCCTAGGTTTGGTTCTAGGGTAGTAAAACTGTAATTAGCTACTTTGGCGTTAGCATTAGTTAACTCATTTAAAAGAGATGATTTACCAGCATTAGGCAACCCAATTAACCCAAAATCAGCAATTAATTTTAGATGAATTCGGAATCTCCGCTCTACACCTGGCATCCCGTGTTGTGCATGTAGGGGAGTAGTGCTTCTGGAATTGGCTAATCTTCCATTGCCTCTACCCCCAATTCCCCCTTTGGCAATCAGGATTTTTACACCGGTGTTTTCTAAAATAACAATTTCACTATTATCTTTATTCAACAACTCTGAGCCGATTGGTAGCTTAATAATTAAATCCTCACCGTCAGCACCTGTTTTTAATTTCTTGCCACCCATCCCACCATCTTCACTTTTAACTTTTTGGGACTTTGAAAATTGGTTTAAGGCAAAAATATCCGAAATAGCTTCTATGTAGACATCACCCCCTTTACCACCATCACCGCCATCAGGTCCGGCTTTTTTCCCAGGATAAAAAGAGGCCTTGCCAGCCCCACCATGTCCAGTTGTTACTATTATATCTACTTCATCAAGTAACATATAGGTATTGTACCTTAAGTTGGCTGGATTTACCTGAGATTGCTGATACAATATATTAATGTATGTTGTCTTGTTAAAAATAGTCGGCGCTTTAACTGCCTGGGCAATATTTTTTTACACCATTTTCCAGGTAGATTATCCATCAAGCTTAGTAGCTGCCAACCCTTATCAACTCAGCTATTTTTTCATTCCACTATTTTTAGGACTTACATTATTTTTTAGTTTAAGATCTAACATCTTGTCAGCCAGTTCAATTGCCCTGGGACTAATTATTCTATTGATCTTAAGAGCTTTCGATTCACTTAATTTAGTGACTGGAATAATAACTACAATAGCTACCTTTCTTCTAGCCAGTGCCTTCAAAAATATCTCCATTAAGTCAAGGGTCAAACGAAGTTTAAGTCCAAGATTGACTCCGATTCAATCAGGGTTGACACTAAAGCCAAAAAAGCCTAAACTGACGCGTAAACTATAATGAAAAATAATAAATTCTTCATAACTACAACTTTACCTTATGTAAATGCTGATCCACATCTAGGTTTTGCAATGGAAATTGTCGAAGCTGATATTCTAGCCAGGTATCACAAACTTTTAAGTGAGGATGTGATTTTTAATACTGGTACTGACGAACACGGGGCTAAAATTTATCAATCAGCTCAGGATCAGGAAAAAGCTCCCCAAGATTATGTAGATGAATATGCCGCTAAATTCGATGATCTAAAAAAATATCTGAATTTAAGCTACACTAACTTTATCCGAACCACTGATCCAAAGCACAAAAAAGCTGCTAAGGAATTCTGGAATCGGTGTATGGCAAGAGGAGATATCTACAAAAAGAATTATCAAATAAAATACTGCGTTGGTTGCGAGCTAGAAAAAACTGATTCAGAATTAGAAGCAGGTATTTGCCCACTCCATCCTAATTTAGAGATACAACTTATCAGTGAAGAAAACTACTTCTTCAAATTCTCTAATTACCAAGAGCCATTGCTTGATTATTATAGGAATAATCCAGATTTTGTAGTACCAGATTTTCGTTTTAGGGAAATTAATCAGTTTGTAGAGCAAGGTTTGCAAGATTTTAGTATCTCTAGGCTAAAAGAAAAGATGCCCTGGGGGGTTGAGGTTCCAGGTGACCAGGATCATGTTATGTATGTTTGGTTTGATGCCCTTGTTAATTACATTTCAACTTTAGGTTGGCCCAACAATGAAGAAAAGTTTATAGACTTTTGGCCAGGAGTACAGATGGCTGGAAAGGATAACCTACGCCAACAATCAGCGATGTGGCAAGCAATGCTGATGTCTGCAGGACTTCCAAATTCAAAACAGATTATTATCCATGGATTCATTAATAGTAACGGACAGAAAATGAGTAAGTCCTTGGGTAATGTCATCCATCCTTTTGATTTAGTAGAAAAATATGGCACCGATGCTGTCAGATTTTTTATCGCCCATGAACTAAATACTTTTGAAGATAGCGATGTTACACCTGAGAGAATTCATGATAGTTACACTGCTAACTTGTCTAATGGATTAGGCAATTTAGTAGCCAGAATTGCTAAACTTTGCGAAAACAATAACCTTGAAGCTCCTGACAGTCTGATCGAATTTGACCCTAAAATGGAAGTCTATTTAAAAGCCTATAAGTTTAATGAAGCCTTAGGACATATCTGGTCTGAGATAGCTGCCGCTGATAAACAAATTAGTGACGAAAAACCTTGGGAGTTGGAGGGGGATCGGGTCAAGGAAATTTTGCTGGGACTTGTTGGAAAAATCCAACATATTGCATTTAACCTTCAACCTTTCCTGCCAGAAACTTCAGAAAAGATCCTTAAACAATTCTCTGGAAAAATTAAATCTTCTGCCCCACTTTTTCCCCGGATTGCATAACTGTACATTTCTGGTAAAATAACAAACATGGCTCAAGTAGAATTAACATCTTTGGAAGAATTAACAATATCAGAATATGGTCGAGTAGCTCAGCTCTGGGTATCTGCTCACACCACACAACAGTTTTGGTCACCAGAGTTTGATATATTTGAAAGCTTGTTACCACCAAAATCATCCATGGTAGAATTTGGCTCAGGCGGTGGAAGGGATGCTCCAAGACTAGCACAAAAATATCGCTATTTAGGTACTGACCGGTCACCTGAATTAATACAAGTAGCTCGAAAAAATAATCCTGAGCTTTCTTTCCAACAGGAAAATATTTATCGGATGAGTTTTCTCGCTGATTCGTTTGGTGGTTTTTGGTGTTCAGCAACATTGTTACATCTACCTAAAAATAGAATCGGGGAAGCTTTAAGGGAAATGCACCGGGTTACAAAACCGGATGGTATTGGTTTTATCTCTTTAAAAGAAGGTTACGGCCAAAAAATTGAAAGAGATATACTGTTTGATGAGTCTGGGGAAGAAATTCATTATGATCGCTTTGTTGCCCGCTATCAAGAAAGTGAATTTGCTAGTATTCTAACAGAAAATCATTTTAATATTATTGATGATAAATCATATGTAAAACCCGTGGGTAATACTCGATGGTTAATTTTTTTTGTTAAAAACAAATGAAGATAATTGATACACATGCACATTTGTTTTGGGATAAGTTTCAGCATGACCTGGACGCCGTGGTTACAGATGCTGTTAAAGCCGGGGTAACTACTATAATTAATGTCGGTGTTGACGTAGAGACTAGTGAACTAGCTCTAAAGCAGATTCAGGGTAAACTTGGCTGGACCCCAAATCTTGAAACTTATTCAACAATTGGTATTCATCCTCACGAAGCAATTAAATATCCCGTAGATCCTGATGTATCCATACAAAAGGACATGAATAGACTAGAGGATATCCATTATTCTAATACATCAAAGGTGATCGCCGTTGGAGAATGTGGCTTGGATTTTTTATTGGATAATAATCCAGACGCCCCCTCCTCCACTCTCTCTAAGGATGAAATTAAAGCTTTACAGCTTAAGCTCTTTAAAGCTCATATCGAGCTGGCAAAAAAACTTAAACTCCCCTTATTAATCCATATTCGTGATGATCGTACTAAAAACGAGCAAAATACTGAAGCCTTCAACGAAGCCTTTAAACTAATCGAAGGCAGTAAGGGTATTTTTCATTGTTATAGTGGCTTTTCTGAGACAACTAACTACATCCTTCAGAATACTAAGTTTTTAATCTCTTTTGCTGGAAATCTCACCTATCCTAAGAACTACTTCCTGCGCGAGGATTTAGTTAATATTCCACTTGATCGGATCGTAGTTGAAACTGATTGCCCATTTTTACCACCTCAAATGATGCGTGGTCAGAGGAACCAGCCAGCTAATATTCTCGAAGTTGTTAAAACAATTGCCTTAGCTAAAAACCTCTCAGAGGAAGAGGTGGCCAAAGTTACCTACAAAAATACCAAAAGTCTATTTAAGATTTGAGATTTGCTCCCATTGCTAGTACACTTATCTAAGCTATGCGTTTTATATTAATCTTTTTGATTGGGATGATCTCCTTTTTTTATATCGGCGGCCTAATCAAACACCTTACACATAAAACCCTCCCTTCCATGCTTGGGTTTACTCTAGTCTTTGTGGGTCTAATACTAATGATCTTTGGACAATCATTGATAAATTATCCGCTTAATATCCTCATAGGTTGTTTCACTTTAGGTTCTGGATTCGGTGTGGTTATATTCCATTTACTAAGCAATACCTACTTGATCTCCAAGAAATTTGAAAGTGAGTTTGCCCGCAAACATGAGCATGGCATCGAAAGATTCTTAGAAATATTACCAGGTGCATTAATGTGGATCGTTCTCTCCTCACCAATTTGGCTTTCATTAACTGCTCCTTTTGCGGTAGCTTATTTGATAATCATAGCCGATATCTATTGGTTATTTAATGCTTTAAAAATTTCAATCACTATGTTTATTGGTTATCGTCGAATGAAATGGGCTGAAGCACAACCTTGGTTTAACAAGCTGCAGGAGGATTTTCCCGATCAATGGGACGACTACTATCATTTAATCTTACTACCTATTTACAACGAAGGCCTGGAAGTTGTTGGCTCTTCATTTGATGCTGTTATCAATTCTGATTATGACAATGAAAAAATATTTTTAGCGGTTGGTTTCGAGGAAAGAGTAAACCCAAAAGTTAAACATGTTGAGACCTTTGAATATCTAGAAAAACTGAATAGTAAAATTGGTGGGATTTTTACCACCATTCATCCAGCTGGCTTACCCGGAGAAATCCCCGGTCCGGGAACTAATCGAAATTGGATGGTAAAAAATGCTATAGAAGAATTTAAGAAGCGAGGAATAAAACTAGAACAAGTGATAGTGACTACACTTGATAGTGATTTTGTTCTTCATAAGGAGTTTTTAGCTGGAGCCATACACAAGTATTTATCAACCCCACAGGAAAAGCGGGATAAATGTAGTTTTACCGGAGTCTTTTTATACAATAACAATTACTGGCAGACACCTGCCCCAATGAGACTAATTGCTTCTGGGACTGCTTTCTGGCAGATCTCTGAACAAGTCTCTTCTGATAAATATATCAACTATGCTTCCTTGTCTATTAATATGCGGTCCCTTTTAGATATTGGCCTTTGGATTCCAGATAAGGTTAATGATGACTCTGGATTTTTTTGGAAAGCTTACTATCATTTCAAGGGTGAATATAAAGTCATCCCCCACTACATCCCCCTTTCAGCTGATGCAGTCCTCGATATCAATTTACCAAAAACTTTTCAGAATCAATATTTGCAGTTGAAACGCTGGGCTTATGGTGTTGAACATATTCCATTTATTATTAAGAAATACTTTAGCAGCAGTGATATTGATTTTTGGAATAAAACTAGTTATTTAATATTCATTCTTTGGTCCTATACCAAGTGGGGCACCTTAGCACTATTCATTACTTTTGCCGGACTATTCATCCCTTTACTAAATCCTAATTATCAATCATCTGCCCTATCGATTAACCAACCAATCGTATCTTCCTGGATTTTAACTATTGCCTTTGTCGGCCTTTTTACCACTATCTATGTCCATGAAAAAACAGTTCCACCTAGGCCTAAAGAGTGGGGATTTTTAACTAGACTATGGTCTTACCTCCAATGGTTACTAGTTCCTTTAGTTTTGGTTACTATTGGTACAATTCCAGCTATTGATGCGCAAACTTCTCTCATGTTTGGCAAATACTTGGAATATCGCACCACTAACAAGGCCAGAAAAGCCTAACTCTGAAAAATATGTCAAAAAAGATTACCGGGCTTTTCATTTTAGAAATCATACCAATTATAGTTGCTTTAATCTTTGTTATTACCATCTTTGTTTTCAATAGATTTTTACCACCCCGAGTTCCTTTATTTTATTCACTTAACTGGGGTGAATATCAGCTGGCTAATCAATTACAACTCTATATTTTACCTGCCATTATTCTCTGTATTTGTCTGGTAAATCTGATGATCTATTGGCATCTAAGAGAGGCCCCGCTCCTAAAAAATATCTTGTTACTGATCTCAATTATCTCCACGCTTATTCTGGTTGTTAGCTATACAAAGATTGTATTACTTTTTATCTAATGTTCTTTTTAATACCAGCCTTAACTGCTTTTGTAATTACTATTCTGATTACTCCGGTAATTATACGGATTGCAGAAAAATATGGACTCGTTGACAACCCAAAACTTCGTCCTCATCCCGCTCATATTCAAAACAGAATTATTCCGAGAGCGGGTGGCTTGGCTTGTTTTTTCGGTATTATTCTGCCGATTCTTATCTTCTTACCATTAGAAAAACACCTACTTGGTATTATTTTAGGTATGCTTTTGTTACTAATTATTGGTATAGCGGATGATAAGCTAAAAAATTTGTCTCCCTTTAGCCGATTGACGGTTCAAATATTTGCCAGTTTGATAGTTGTAGCCAGCGGGGTTGGTATTAGTTATTTCACTAACCCTTTCGGTGGAATTATTAGACTTGATGGAATCGTTTATACCTTAAGCTTTTTAGGGATCCACAACATTATTTTACTAGCTGATCTAGTTGCTGTTTTGTGGATTGTTTGGACAGTCAATATGGTCAACTGGGCTAACGGAGTAGATGGCCAAACTCCAGGATTTATGGCTGTGGCCTTTTTTATATTGGGATTCTATTCATTCGGACTCTCGCTAAACGGCGACCAAAATCAATATTGGATCGCAGTACTGGCCTTTATTTCAGGAGGAACTGCCTTAGGGTTTTTACCTTTTAATTGGCACCCGGCAAGGATTTTCCTAGGTTTCTCCGGAACAATGATTTTGGGTTTTATGCTTGCTGTCTTGTCAATATTATCCGGTGCTAAACTAGCGGTAGCATTACTGGTCTTGCTACTACCAGCTGTTGATTCAATTTATACTGGAGTCAGGAGAATTCTTTCCAGAAAATCTCCTTTTTATGGTGATAGAAATCACCTCCATCATCTACTGCTTAAAAGAGGCTGGACACACCAGCAAATTTCCTTGTTTTACATAACTACCTGTGCTATCCTAGGTATGCTTGCGATAAATTTATCAAGTAGCGGTAAGTTGTTTGCCATCCTTGGCATCAGCACCTTAATTATTGGCAGTCTATTATGGTTAACTTTCTTTGGGAACTCATCAGAGCATTCCGACCCAGGCAATGGGTAAAAAACTTTGCCGTTTTTGCACCTTTAATTTTTTCAGGTTTATTATTCGACCCTGAAACCCAAGTGAAAGCTTTTTCGGCATTTTTTCTATTCTGTGGTTTTTCCTCAGCTACCTATTTGTTAAATGATGTTTTTGATATTGAGCGCGATCAACTTCATCCATTCAAGAAAAAACGCCCCATTGCTTCAGGAGCGATACCACCAATATTTGCTGTCATACTATCATTTCTAATTATCCTATTTTTGCTACCGCTAGCGTTTAAATTATCCCCAGCTTTTTTTATAGCGGTTGTTTTATATTTGGTGTTACAACTACTCTATTCCTCATACCTAAAGCAGGTCATCCTACTTGATGTTATTGTAATTGCTACAGGTTTTGTACTCCGGGTCTATAGTGGAGTCTGGGCAATTGATGCTCATTTAAATGTTTGGTTTTTATTATCAGTGACCAGTTTTGCTCTATTTTTAGCAATCGGTAAAAGACGCTCAGAATTAACTTTAATGCAAGCCCAGGCTAGTAAGCACCGGGAAACACTACTGCACTATCCGGAAAACTTACTGGATATCTTAACCGGAATGTTTGCTAATTCGACTTGGCTGGCCTATGCTTTATTCGCCTTTTTGCAACCCCCAATTGCTGCACCAAAGTTGATCTCACTATTTGGCGAGCTAGATCTGCCGATAGTCGAGGCCAAATATTTCATGGCCACAGTACCGGTGGTTATTTATGGAGTGATGAGGTATCTCTATATTATTTATGAGAAAAAGGAGGGTGAAAGTCCTGAGCGAGTTTTAATTACCGATATCCCTCTACTAACATCAGTTATCCTCTGGCTAACACTCACTATCGGCATTATCTACTTCCTAGCGGCCTGACGGCGCAGGGTTTGGTTTTTTAGTGACATATTGGCTGGAGACATATCCCTCTTTACCATCTGAAGTCTTCACCTTAAACCACCCGTTAAGCTCTTCAAGTAAAACCAACTCTGTGCCTTCATCAATCCGAGCAACCTCAACCCCTGCAAGGCTTGGCTTATCTCTTAATCTCAAAAAACCGGTTGGAGTATTCTTGACTATAACCATCGGAGTATTTGTAGTTGGCTTGGTAATACTACTTAGATCTATTTCAGATAAACTAAGATCAACTACTAGATTTAAATTAAAACCCTCCGGGATTGAAGCTTTGATACTACGATTTAGATAATTCTGATGACTCAGCACAAATAAGTGATCCCCTGAGCTAACTTCAAATCTTCCGGGAGTTTTGCCAAATCCCTTTCCATCAATCTCAACACTGGCTCCATCAGGCCTAGAGATAATTGTAGCTCCACTCCCCTTTTCTAAAGTTAAAATCTCGCCTGAGGAATCACTAGAATCTTTTCCAATCTCCCGATTAATAACAGTAATCGTACCCACTTTTAGGTTTACCTTACCTTCCCAAAAGCCACCCTCCCCTGCCTGCAACTTAATTAGATGCTCCGTTGGGGACAACTTATTATCTTCATACGGAGTTCGTCCAACTTTAATATTGTTAATATAAACATCAGCTACCGTTGAAGATAGTACTTTAAGTCCTGCTACCTGATTTATGTTCCAGTATTTATCGATTGGTTCCTTTAAAAGCCTGGCAGCTGTAAAAGTTATACTAATTAAAACCAGTAACACAAAAATAGTTTTTTTCAAAGCAATAATAGTATATAACATAGCTGATAGATTTGCTTTTTAGCTTCAGGTGTGCTATACTTTCGCTTTGTTCGGTTAATTTCGAACCTAATGTTTTATTTTAATTTTAAAAGCCTTTTGCCTAAGGTACTTAATGAAAGGGAAGCCCAAAACTTTAAGTACCCCAACATCAAGCCAAGGTTTTCAACCAGGGATTTTAAGCGGCTGATAATAGTTTCTACTCTTACCTTATTTTTAACAGGGGTTCAGCCCTCACTAATTTTTCCCTCAAATCACTCAATCGTTTATGCCACAGAGCCGACTCAACAGGAAACTATTATTTCGGCTCTGACACCAGAATTTAGGTTACCTTTTGCCGGTTACCTCTCAACTCAATATTCAAATTGGCACCCAGGGATAGATCTTGCTACAGGCCTAGGCACTCCAATCCACTCAATTGCAACGGGTGTAGTTGAAGAAATAAACTTCGGGGTATTTGGTTATGGTAACGATGTTATTATTACCCACACTGATGGCTTTAAGTCACTCTATGGTCATATGGATAAAATTTACGTTAAAAAAGGTGCTCCTGTTAGCTTTGATACAATCATTGGGACGGTTGGGTTAACCGGTTTTACCAGCGGTCCTCACACCCATTTAGAGATCTACAAAAATGGTAAGGCCATTAATCCACAAACTATTTTACCGGAGATCCAGAGGTTTCCCAGCATTGAACACCTAACCCCTTATGGTGGGAATACAGGTAGTAGCTCAACCCCAATTGCAAATTCAATTCAACCGCGACAAGTTAGGAATAATCCAGCACCAACTACCAGGCCTATTGTGGTAACCAAACCAAGTATATCCTTGCCTTTTGAAACTATTCAAGCACCTACCAATTCCCAACTCTTTTCACTACCAGTAAATTAACTACTCTAATATCTCGCCTTCAACGGTACTAAATGAGCTACTTTGTCCAGATTGATCCCTCTCCCTGGAAATTAACCTTTCTAATAGATTCTTAAACTCAATCGGATAATCTACATACCTCAGTACCATCTCATTTTTATTTAACCCTGAAGTATTTACAACAATAGTGCCATGGTGTAAAAAAATCCTATCAAAGAAGGATTGGTCTACTTCGATATTGGTGATTTTATCAAATAAAGCAGAGGTAAGTTTAACTGAAAAAAGCCCCTTTTTAATAATCACGCGGCTAGTCGTCAGTAAATATCTATTGGCATGATTAGTATGCAGGGTTTTTAAAACAGCTACTAAAACCATAACCACTACCCCAATTAAAAAACAAACTATACTATCTACCCCAAGCCAAAGCCCTATACCAAGAAAAATTCCCCCAAATACCATCCCTGGAAAAAGTAGGTAGATAATAAATTTTGAGCGCAAATAGGTTGATCCAAGGCCGGTTACTAAAATTAACTCTTCATCATCAGATAGATACGGCGCGAAAGCTGACTTTTGTTTAGGGGTTGGTGACTCACGATAATGCAACTTTGCCATTGAATATATTGTATCATTAACATATGTCCGTTTTCGATAAGCAAGCGCTGAAGCTACTCCAGGCAAATACCAGAGAAAAAGCTGGTCATGTTTATACTGTCCCCTCACCGGAAAATTATCCTTTCCAGTGGCTGTGGGATAGCTGTTTCCATGCGACAGTTTTAAGCCATTTTGATACAAAAAGAGCCAAGGGAGAGCTATGGTCTTTAATTAGTAAACAATTTAAAAATGGGCTACTACCCCATATGATTTACTGGGACAAGGCTAAACCTTTTGGTACTCTTTTAACCGATATTAAGTGGGGACATGATGGCACCAGCACAATCACCCAACCACCAATTATCGCTGAAACTGTACTAAGGATTTACCAAAAAGATGCTGATTTAGAATTTGTAACCTCAATCTACCCAAATCTAAAACTGTTTTATCAATATTTATTACTGGAGCGAGACTCCAGAGGCAACCACTTAATTGGAATTATTAATCCTGATGAAAGTGGTGAAGACAACTCTTCCCGTTTTGATATTCCGCTTAAATTACCAGTTATTCAATCAGCCCAGCAAAATTTAAACCAAAGACTTAGCTTAGTGGAGAAAAACAAAATTTGTAAATTTAATGCTCCACTTTGTATGAAAAACTTTTTTTGGGTTAAGGACTTACCGTTTAACTGTTATATGGTTAAAAATTTAAACTCAATGTCAACTCTAGCTAAGATATTAAAACTAGATCAGGACTCAGCGGTTTTCAAAGGACAAGCCAAATTGATTGCTGAGGCGATGAAAAAATACATGTCAGAAGATTCACTTTATTGGTCAGTTTATGACCCCGATCCTTTAGATGATAAAATTGTATCGTACAAAAAAATTAAGGTACTCACCTGGGCCATTTTTGCGCCACTTTATGCAAATTTACTAACCCAGAAAGAGGCAGAAAATTTAATCGATGACCATCTGTTAAATAAAAAAGAATTTTGGCTTTCTTACCCAGTTCCTACGGTTTCTTTTTCTGATCCTAGTTTTGATCCGGAAGGCTTTTGGCGGGGACCTACTTGGATGAATACCAATTGGTTTATTTTTCAAGGTCTTTTAACTTATGGATTTGAAGACTTGGCTCGGGAGCTTTACAAAATCTCTAAGTTTATGGTAGAAGGGCAAGTCTTTAGAGAACAATATAATCCCTTAACTGGCGCCGGCCAAGGAGCTAAGAACTTTACCTGGGGAACACTAGTTGTTGATATGGAACAAAGTTTGAAAGCTCAATAGTTATCCTTAAAATCTACCCATCTTCCATCCTCTTTAATAAGATCTATTAGCGCTCCTAATGCTTTTTCCTCTGGCACTAACCGAATTGCCTCTTTGCCTTTATACAATGCCACTATTCCACCACCTTTACCGACAAAACCATAGTCAGCATCAGCCATTTCTCCAAGTCCATTAACTACACAGCCCATTACTGCGATACTTAATTCCTTTAGGTGACCTGTTGCCTCCTTAACTTGACCCAGCACAGAAGGTAGATCAAACTGTGTCCGACCACAAGATGGACAAGCGATAAACTCAGCTTTATCTTTGCGCAGTCCTAAAGACTGTAGAATATCTTTACATACATCTAACTCATTAATTGGGTTTTCTGCTAAAGATACCCTAATAGTATCCCCAATTCCTTCTGATAAAAGTGTGGCAATACCAGCAGCACTTTTAATCCTAGCGACTTGACCATCACCAGCTTCAGTGACTCCCAGGTGTAAAGGATAATTCATACCTAGATCCTTCATTCTCGCTACCATTAACCTATTCGCGGCAATCATTACCGGAACTCGTGAGGCTTTCAGTGAAATTACTAATTCCCTGAATCCATAACTCTCGCAGATTTTAATATACTCCATGGCTGACTCCACCATCCCCTCAGGTGTATCACCGAAGGTCACCATTAATCTTTCAGAGAGACTGCCGTGATTAACTCCAATACGCATCGCCACACCTCGTTCTTTACAGGTTCCAACCAAAGGTCTTAAAGATCGATCGATTTCACTAATCTCATCATCAATCTCTGTTTGAGTATAATCAACTCTACCAATATGCTTTTTAAAAACAAATAAACCAGGATTAATTCTGACTTTATCAACAAACTCAGTCACCTTAACTGCTATTTCAGAACCTTGGTGATGAACATCAGCCACTATTGGCACATCTTGGTACTGTTTTTTTAAGACTATTTTTACCTCACCTAGACTATTAGCATCTTTCATAGTTGGAGTTGTCACCCTAACAATCTCTGCACCGGCCAGATGGAGATCAATGATTTGCTTGGTAACTCCAACTATATTTGTGGTGTGTTCCGTAACCATGGACTGCATAACTATTGGAGAATTGCCACCAATAGTTACCGCTCCAATTCTTACAGGATAGGTGGCTCTGCGGGGACTTAAACTTTCAATCATTCAAACATTATATCATTGGTCTGGCACTAATAATCCCCCATGCCGCCTGGTGGCATTTGCGGTCCGGCGGCGCCGGATGATTTTTCCGGAGCATCTGTAATTAACACATGAGTGGTCATCCCCATCACTGCGACACTAGCCGCATTTTGGAGAGCGGTTCTTGTAACTTTAACCGGATCTATAATCCCGGCCAAAACCAAATCTTTAACTTTACCATCATTGGCATCAACTCCAAAATTATTTTTAGCATCTATAACATCTCTCAGCATCATCCCAGCATTAAGTCCGGCATTTTCCATTAGCCTATTGAATGGCTGCAAGATTGCTCTTCTGACAATTTCTACTCCAGTTTTTTCTTCGCCTTCTAATTTTAATGAATCAAGTACTTTTCCAGCTCTTATCAAGGCCACTTCCCCACCTGGCACAATCCCCTCCTCTATCGCTGCTTTAGTGGCTGCCACTGCATCAATTACCCGCTCTTTTTTCTCTTTTAACTCGACTTCTGTGGCTGCCCCAACTACAATCACTGCTACTCCCCCAGTTAGTTTTGCTAGTCTTTCTTGCAATTTTTCCCGGTCAAATTCCGAGTCATTAGTCGAGAGCTCTCGTTTAATCTGGTTAATCCGAGCATCGATTTTGCGCTTCTCACCTTTTCCGTCAACAATTAAACTATTATCTTTACTAGAAGTGACCCTACCAGCTCTTCCTAAATCAGTTACCTCAACGCTTTCAAATTTCTCGCCGGTTTCCTCAGCAATTACCCGACCACCTGTTAGAATAGCAATATCTTCCAACTGTTCTTTTCGACGGTCCCCAAAGCCCGGCGCTTTAATCGCCAAAACATTAAAGCTCCCTCGCAACTTATTTAAAACTAACAAAGTCAAAGCTTCACCCTCAACATCATCAGCAATAATTACTAAGTCCTTACTGACTTGAACAAATTTTTCTAGAAATGGTACAAAATCAGCCGCTGCCGAGATTTTTTTATCGGTGATTAAAATATATGGATCCTCCAGGTGCGCTTCCATCCGATCAGAATCAGTCACAAAATAGGGAGAAACATAACCTTTATCAAACTCCATTCCTTCTTTATAATCGACAGTCATCTCAATAGTCCGTCCCTCTTCCACAGTCACCACCCCATCTTTGCCTACTTTATCCAAACTAGCTGCAATTAGATTACCAATCTGTGAATTAGCAGCGGAGATGGTGGCTACCTGGGCTACTTCCTCTTGAGTAGTCACCTTCTTACTCATTCGACTGAGTTCTGTAACTAAAGTCGCTACTGCGGTTTCTATTCCGCGCTTTAAAATCATTGGATTAGCCCCGGCTTGGATATTTTTTAAGCCTTCTGAAACAATTGCTTGTGCCAGGATTGTAGCAGTAGTGGTACCATCACCGGCCACATCATTGGTTTTACTGGCCGCTTCTTTAATCAGTTGAGCTCCCATATTTTCAAAAGGATCTTCCAGCTCAATCTCTTTGGCTACAGTCACACCATCATGAACAACACTAGGAGGGCCCCACTTTTTATCAATCGCGACGTTTCGCCCCTTAGGCCCCAGCGTTGTCGCCACCGCATCCGTCAGGATATTAATCCCCTTTAACAACTTCTCCCGTGCTTCGCTATCAAATTTTAATATTTTAGCCATTTATATATCCTCACTCCTCTGATTAGAAATCCATCTCTGGCGATGAGGCTCAAACTTTTGCTCTAACACCTCTCTCAACCTATCAGCAATTTCACTAGTATGTTCAAAATAACTTTGGCCATGTACCATTCGGCTGACACCATCTTCAAAACCTATTAAATAAGCCACCTCTAATAACTCTCTTAAGTGTGCTGCTAGCGGTTCAACTGCCCTATCAAACGCCCCATCATCTGTATGTGCACCATAACCCCTATTCTCTATTTCACCGTCCACAATCTCAATTAATAATTCACCTTCATACTGGTTTAATTCATACTTTTCTGTCATATTTTTGTCTTTCTAAATTGGTCCTGGGAATTCATGTAAATCATAATTTGAATTATGCTCCCTTTTTAGCTCCCATCCTTGGCCAATAATCCGATTAGCTGGAATCCAAATACCTGTACCAAGAAAAGGCATATCTGCTGGACGCTGCCATTTTTTGGTAAACATCACCATCGGTCCTTCAATCAACCTATCTTCTTGGTAATGATATCTCAGTTGGTCTATCCGATCACTCTCAAGCGGATTAGAAGTGCGCGTTAAGTGACTACTCAATAGAAAATCATTAATAGTGGGTTCAAGTACAACTGCAGAACTAGTAAGAACAGCTGCAGACCCCAGAAGAATATAACTTTCAAGTTCATTACTATCCCCTAAACACATTAGTTTGACTGGTCTTACTCTTAATTCAGTAGCTTCTGATTTAATAATTTCTACACAAATCATCGTTTCTGGGATAATGGTTATATTTTTATCTCTATTTTCTGTCATATATTAGTCCTCTAAGATCGCCATTAGGTCGTCGAATTTTACTAATTTTAACTCTACCCCATTAACTTTAATCTCATCTCCACCCCATTTTTTATAGACTACTTTTTGGCCAACTACTACCGGTGCTTTCAAGATTTGGCCATTTGGTAAGATAAAATCATCGCCGATTGATAATACTTTTCCTTGGGCGGGTTTTTCTTTGGCAGATTCCGGCAGATAAATACCAGAGGCAGTTTTACTCTCAGCTTCTAAGGGTTCAATTAAAATATAGCCCATTAAGGGTTTAATCCCGATTTTAGTTGTTTTTTGGGTAGAAGTTAATAGTTCTTTTTTTGATCTTACCATATCGAAGCGAAGCAGTCTGCGCGTATTATATTCAGATTGGCTTAACTTGTCAAGCACCTCTACAAAATACCATGGATTTATTTTAGAACCTTGTAATGAAGTTGAAGGGTATTTTTGCTGAGTTTATTGGTCTCAATTAATTCCAGTTTATTTTCAAAATCAGCTGGAGAAAATAACTGAATGCCTTTTCCGAAGACCAATGGTTCAATATCCAAATACATTTCATCAACTAGACCTTCCACCACAAAAGAAGAGTTTAGCTTCCCTCCACCAGCTATAATAACTTCATCAAAATCTTTTAATAGATTTATTGCTGAAGCAGGGTTATTGGCGATTACATGATTTTCAGATATAATAGTGACTTTATTATTTGAAACAATAACAACCTTAACCGCACTTAATTCGCTAAATTCAGGCTGCTTGGTTAAAATATCATAGGTCCTATGACCAACTACCATACAACCAGCTCTTCTAATCATTTTGCTGTAACTATCCCATTCCTCGCCAGATATCCAGTTAGTATTATCATCCTCTTTGGCAATATAGCCATTAGCGGTAATACACATGTAGAGAATTATTTTCATCTATTTAACTCCATATTTATCTAGTATCTCCCTAGTGGGGCCGGCAATTCTACCTGTGCCATCTCTTGAATCTTGGCCGGTTAAAATTCCATTAACCCCGGCCTCCCATACCGGAATCATCTCATCGTTTATACCTACATCCATTGTCTCGGGATTTAAATACCAGAATTTATAAAAAGGGTTTTGGGCAACGAACGGTCCAAGTATTGGATCGTTTATCTGGGTAGCTGCCAACTCTAAAAGCGCTGAGGGTCGGTTTGAACTTTTAACTACTTCAGTGGAAGTCAAATATTTAGCTAGTTGCCAAGCCTCAACCGGATGGGTGGTTCTTATAGAAACAGTTTCTCCCCAAAAGTTTGCCCAGGCTACTTTAGTAGCTGGTAGTTGCGGAGTTGGGATAACCTTAAATTTTAAGGCAGGGCTCCTAGTTTGAAATTCCTCAATGCGATCAAAACTACCAAAGTAAAAAGCCAGCTGATTGGTGGCAAACAGATCAGTTGAATTTCCCAAGTTAATATCCCAGGTTTTCTTAGTTGGATCTATGATAAAGCTGGTATAAAAACGCAGTACATCTGAGCCACTCAAAGAATTAATTCTCGCAATATCAACCCCTGGCTGCTGTAACATCAATAACCCCAAAATTTCAGACCATTGGTCAATATTTTTAGTGGCTCCCAGGGCCGCGCCGGCTGTTTTAATTTGACCAGTGCCATCCCTAACAGTCACTTTGGTAGCTGCTTCTACAAACTCCCGCCAACTTTTAGGAGGGGTTACCCCGGACGCAGTTAGAATATCTTCATTATAATATAGAACCAATCCGTCGATCCCTGTCGGCAAACCATAGATTTGATTACCGACAACAAAGCTATCGACAGCCACCGGAATAAAAGTACTTTTATATTCATCAAGACCAATAACACTGGCGGGTACCGATACTAAATCTGCCTGCAACATTGGTAACCAGGAGTTATGTATTAAAAACACATCAGGCCCCACCCCTTCCCTAATTTGGGTTTGAACCCTGGTACGGTAGTTAATCAGTGATTGCTTAACATAGGTCAATTTAGTATTGGGGGTATTTGTTTCATAGTTTTGCAAAACCGGTTTTACGATTTGTTCATCTTCAAAACCCCAAATTGTTAAATTGACTATTTCCGGCTTTTTATTACGGCTGCTTAGTGATATAAACAGCCAAAATAAAAACCCACCAAGTAACAAAAAAATGACCAGAATTATGAGAATCTTGTTCATCAGACCTTTTAATTATACCTCACTTCCAGTACAATTATACTGATGAAGAAATTGTTTAAAAACCTTCATAAAACGAAGCTGGCAATTTTGCCGACATTTCTATTGATAGTACTAATTTGTTCTCTATTGGCTACCTTTGAAGTGCTATTTGAAGATAAATTCTTTCCGGGTAGCTATATTGGTGATACTAATCTAGTCTACCTAACTAAGGCAGAAGCCTACTCTGTTTTAAATGCTAAATTTGAGCAGAGAAAATCTCAGCAGCTAGCTTTCCAATATAGCAGTAATACCTACCAGATTGATTTGGCCACTTCAAGCGCGGTGGTTTCATTTGACCAGGCAATTGAACAAGTATTCAAAGTTGGACGAGGTGCTAAATTAAACGAAAATATTTATAATCAGGTGCGCAATCTATTTTTTAGACAAGACTACCATCCTCAGGTAGTGGTTTTCCTGGACCATCAATATAATACAATTAACCAACAGATTTTTACACCAACAATCGATGGCAGTCTAATCGTTGATGAAAACCAAATCCGAATCACTGAGTCCAAAAATGGTTTAGAGTTGGACAGGGCTAGTCTAACTGAAAACATTACTAATTACTTGATTAGCGGAATAATCTCTCCCGAGCTGCCAGTCCGTTCACTTGAACCCAAGATTACCACATCCAAACTGCAAAAGGCCAAATATTTTTTGGAAAGTGCTAAGGACAGCCCCGTTCAGTTAGTTTTTGAAAAAGATCGCTGGGAGGTTGACTACAAAACTTTGATTACTTTACTGGATCTAGAAGCTGATCCAGATAAATTAGTTAGCGGATCAAAGGTTGAAAATTATTTGAAATCACTGGCCGGCAAAATTAACCAACCTGTTAGGGAAGGCCAGTTTGAGTTTAATAAAGATTCTGGGCGAGTCAGCACTTTTAGCGCTTCTCAGGATGGCCGTGAGCTAGATCTAGCAAAAACTACCTTTCTACTCACTGAGGCTTTGGAAGGAAGGCAGCCAAAAGAGATTCAACTACCAGTCACGGTGGTTAAACCTAAGATCAATACTGCTGAGGTTAATAACTTAGGTATCAAAGAGCTACTGGGCAGAGGAGTGTCTCACTTTGCCCATTCAATTGAAAACCGGATTTTTAATTTAAGTCTGGCAGCCTCTCGAATTAATGGTACCTTAATTAGTCCCGGCGAAACTTTTTCTTTCAATAAAACCGTCGGAGATATTTCAGGTTCCTCAGGCTACAAACCAGCTTATGTAATTAAATCTGGCCGGACAGTTTTAGATGACGGTGGTGGCGTTTGTCAGGTTTCAACTACTGTTTTTAGGGCGGTTTTAAATTCCGGATTACCAGTGGTTGCTAGGACTGCCCATGCTTATCGAGTCGGTTACTATGAGCAGAGTTTCCCACCGGGATTAGACGCCACAGTTTTTTCCCCAACAGTTGATTTTATCTTTAAGAATGACACCGGCAATCATGTTTTAGTCCAGGCCTATCGTGAAGGTACCACGCTTTATGTGGATTTGTATGGTACTTCAGATGGACGAGTAGCTTCAATCAGTAAATCTGTGGTTAATAATGTCACACCAGCTCCTCCAGAACTTAGACAAGACGATCCAACCCTACCAAAAGGTACTGTAAAGCAGGTTGACTTTGCTGCAGCTGGCGCCAGTGTTTCTTTTAATAGAACTGTCACCCGAGCCGGCCAAACTCTCATCTCAGAAACTTTTAAATCTGCATATAAGCCGTGGCAGGCTGTCTACCTTGTAGGGACCCAATGAAATTAAAACTAAACAATTCAACATATAAAGCACTTTCAAATCTTTGCAATTCAGTGGCACAAATATGTTATGCAGCTATTATCGCAGCTTCAGTGCTACCAATTGACTTTGGTCAATCAATTGCAGTAATATTACAATTAATATACGGTTTATTATTCTGGTTTTTATCAGTTAAATTTGCAGAGAAAGGAAAATTATAATGTTTGAAATTAGTCTAACTAATTGGCTACTAATATCAATTTCCACAGGATTACTTTTCGTTGGTCTGACTATTATATATGCTGCTGACAACAAAAAGAAATCCCATTAGGATCTTAACAACAATTGTGATCAGTCCGTCCTCATTTTCTCTCATTTTTACTTCCCATATCTTCTTTGATCATTAAGTGGTAAGTCACTACGACGAACGACCTGTACTTCCTCGCAAGGAATATTGTGACCTTTTAGTACTCCCAGGACTTCGTCGATCATTTCAACTGATACTAAAATTGCCTCTTCACCTACTGGGTGATATTTAAAACCTCCTTTTGTCGGATTAGGTAGTTGATTAATTAATCGTAGTGCTTCTACAAATTGCTTAGGATCCTGTAAATGTAATCCAGCCTTAGGATTTGGAAATTTAGAGAAATCTTCCCTATTTATTTTTCTTTCTGGTTCTAATTCACTCATATTTCCTCACCTCTTTTTTTCATAAACTCATCTATGCTCTTCTATTGTTTCGAAAAAAGCCTACTCCAGGGACATGTCTTCCTTTTAAATCCGCTGGGTCAAACGGTCTCGTTCCTGGAAGGCTTTCAAGATAGGCTTTTTCTTCACCTGCTCTTATTGGTCTCATTGGGAACTTATCCTGTGCTAATTCTAAAAGCCCTGGGTATAATCTAATACTCATCGGTAAGGCGGAGTTGGTGAATGCTAAACCTTTAGGCCCTCCAAACTCATCCCAAACCCATTCTAAAAAATGAGCATACTGCTCCTCGTCGTCAAAAATAACGGTAGTTAATCTTTTTAAAGAACGCTTTTCTGCCTTTTTAGCCTCAATAAATTCAGTTGTAAAAGCCGATTGTTTTCCTTCTTGTTCACTCATTTTTCCTCACCTTCTTTCTCTGAAACAGTTTTTCTCATTAGTCTATAGACTGGGTCTTGGTCTAGAATTTCCTGGGGGATGTATTCTCCTCTTATAAATCTCCAATAAACTGGTTCATCCGCTGCTGGTTGATAACCTTCTATAACATATTCAGGTCCAGCAACTGTATCCATAAAATGATGTATCTTTTCTTTTTCAGCCATTAAAAAACCTCTCCTTTTTGAGAGAGGTAATATTTGTTTGCCTATATCAATAGACCAAATCCTCCCCAAAAAATGGGGCTTAGGTGTGGCACCGCGAGTATCCGGTTGCCGAGTAGATCATAAAGCTAAGCCTCTCCCTACTTCTCTTGATTTCTGAAATATTCAGTTGTATATATATGATAACATAGATGTCAAGATGAGATTTTTCGTGGCTTTAGAGATTCCGGAAAGTAGCCGTCAAGAGATCTGTGATATCCAAGCAGAGGTTGAAAAACTAATCCCGGAAGCTAAAACTACTGATCCTAATAAACTCCATTTAACTATCGCCTTTATCGGGGACCAACCAGACCACTTGAAGAACAATTTAATCCAGATCCTCCAAGAAGCCGCCAAAGGCATTCTACCATTTAAAGTTACTCCGTCTTATATTGATGGCTTCCCTCACTTGCACAGCGCCAATACTTTATGGATTGGCATTAATGGTGAAATTGATGAGCTCTATAAACTGCGCCACCATATCAAAGATGGTCTGCAAAGTTTAAATTTACCTGTTGATCAGCGACGTTTTGTACCTCACATCGCTATTGCTAAACTAGGTAACGACTTTGAGTTGAGTGAATCGGTTGAAAAGCGGCTTGAGGAATTAATGAATAAACCATTTAGCCCAATTGAGATCTCCTCAGTTAAACTCTTTGAAAGCATCCCTGACCAAGGCTTGCATACTCATAACACTTTGGCTGAGATATGGTTAGCTTAGTCTTTGCTCAAATAGTACACCTGTTTTTTGAAGCTATCATCTGAGAATAGAAACTCACCTTTGCCAGCTATAATATCCTGGTATTGCTGGCAGTCCCTGCACAGTTTTGGATCTTTAATACAGACCCAATTCCCCTCTTCTACCATCTCCTCTATCTCTTTTGACTTTTTAGTAATCCAATCTAATCTTTCATCCAGTGGGTCTAAGACTGCTTCTTTAGGAGCAGCATCTCTA
>Ga0209542_10005879_pt1 | contig 24194 bp, 24 predicted proteins | sample RifCSPhighO2_01_FD_184028 | JGI IMG/M metagenome (GOLD analysis project Ga0209542, IMG submission 184028) | Soil microbial communities from Rifle, Colorado - Rifle CSP2_plank highO2_0.1 (SPAdes) (version 2) | ecosystem: Environmental > Terrestrial > Deep subsurface > Rock core/Sediment ...
TCTGGATGGGGACGAAGATGAGATTGAAGCCGGGATTACGGACGCCCGTGAATTTGCCGAGGAGAAATACCACGCCGCGCTCGTACTGGCGCAAAATGCGTATAGAACCGAGCAGGTAGATGACGACGGCGAGCAGAAATCCGTATGCCCATTCCATACCGCAATAGTAGCATATCGGCGATTCTCTGTGCTATTCTGCGGCCATGAAAGACGGTAAGAAAGTGGGAATCACGGCGGGGGCGTTCGACCTTTGCCATGCCGGGCACATGCTCGTATTCAAAGAGGCGAAAACGGTGTGCGACTACCTGATAGTCGCTTTGCAGGACGACCCGTCGAAGACCCAGAGTGATTACCGCGGTAAGAAGAAGAATACGCCTATTATGTCGCTCGAAGAGCGCCGCATTATCCTCGAAGGTATACGGTACATAGACGAAGTGGTGGTCTACAGCAGCGAAAAGGAGTTATACGACCTACTCGTGAAGCTACAGCCCGATATCCGCATCATCGGCGCGGACTGGAAGGGGAAGGAGTATACGGGCCACGATTTGCCCATCGAGATGTATTTCAATTCACGCGACCACAGCTTTTCCACCTCGGCACTGCGCGAGCGGATTTACGAGGCGGAGCTCAAGAAGCGGGAGGAGACGGCCTAGGGCATGTTTGAAAGCCTTCACTTCGAGGCCATGTCCCCTCGGAACCCGGATTTTTTTGCTAAAAAATCCTTAATCCTCGCCTCGTCGGCTGCGGGAGGTTCCAAGGGGACACGGCCTCTCGCTCCGGTGTAGCACTTTCAAACCTGCTCGGCGATGTCGTTTTAACGGCCGGGGAGGCCGCGTGCTCTGCACTACGGCCTCCCCGGCTTACATGACAATCACTTTGAAGAGCGAAATGTGGCGCATATCACATTTTTAGACTCCTAATTGCACTTCTCTGCGCCAAGTATGACAGGGCGGAGTGAATCGCAGATGAAGTCAGATGAATTTTCATATTGCACCACGAATGAATTCGTTTCGACAGGTGGTTTACCGCGAGCAAGCCCTCCGGCGCGTCGAGTGGATAACTAAGTAGCGCTCTTCATGTAGAAGTTCATACTGGTGGTGTACTTCTAAGGGGTCGACTTTACTAGCCAATCTCTTCTCTCTATATGAAAAATTTACACATGGTCGCCTGGATACTGGTCATCGTCGGAGGCCTTAACTGGCTTTTGATTGGCCTCGGAGGATTCATGGCCAGCAACTGGAATGTTGTCGGCATGATATTCGGTTCCTGGCCGCAGGTGGAATGGATTGTGTACATACTCGTCGGCCTTTCAGCGGTCTACGAACTCGTTTCGCACAAGGGCAACTGCAGAAACTGCGGTTCGGGTGGCGCGATGTAGTCTTTTCAGACTCATTTGTCAGCAACGGCCGCCCGAAGGGCGGCCGTTTGTTGCGCCCGCGCAATTTTCGCCCGCACGTGCTCGTGCGTGCGCGAATCCTCTCATATCGGCTTCGCCGACATTCGATCCCTTCGGGCGCCTCACGGCGGATTCGGTTATCCCCGTGAGCCCTAGCGTATACCTAGCGAGGGGCTATAATCCTCCTATACAAGTAACTAAGCACCGCCATTATGGTAAGAACAGCGAATCCTGCATTATTAAAGCCTCTCAACCTTACTCCTGAGCTCGAGGCGGTTGTAGGCAAGGGCCCGATGTCCCGCGGCCAGGTCGTGAAGCAAATTTGGGTCTACATCAAGGCCAACAACCTCCAGAATCCCGCCAACAAGCGAAATATCTTGGCGGACGACAAGCTGAAGCCGCTTTTCGGCGGCAAGGGTGAGGTCACCATGTTCGAGATGACGAAACTCGTCTCGGCACACATGAAGTAAGGGTTTTCAAGGTGTTTTCCAGCCGCGGCCACGTCAAACGTGGCCGCGGCTTTTGCGTTGGTGGCGCAAAAGAGGGCACGGTGCTATGAATAAGGCCTCCGAAAGGAGTGTTCTCTATCGTCAACACAAACCCTCACAGCGGAGGAGGATGCTATGGCTTATTGCGTTACGTTCGCCAGGACTGCCCCCTTCGGCAAGTTGGAGGGAGTTGACTACGGTGGTCCGAGACCGGTTTTCGTTCTCGGGGTGAAGCCTAATCGCGTCGAGATCGAGCTTGGAGACGGTACGCCGGAAGGCATGCCGCAGATCAAGGTAACCGACATAATCCGGGCCGACCCGGTGGTCGACGGAAACGACCGCATCGTCGGTCTTGTCCGTCACAAGAGCGACTACACCGTGCTGCTGAGGATAAAGACACTCGAGCTCGACTTTGGGGCAAAGTACAAACCCCCGGTCGAGAACTTCCCGCCCGGCCTGTTCTGGATGGGAGGGGAAGGTGTAAATATTCCGTTCGTTCAGGCAGGCGACAGACGCGGGTTTGAGCAAGACCAGCTATTTGCGCTCAAAGAAGGCGATAAGCTCATTGCTGCCGACAAGGCGACGAATACAGTCCTATTCTTCGTTCGGGGCGGCAAGCTGCGATGGCAACAAGCCCACAAACTCGACGTGCTCGACCATATTCGCGCACGGGCGCCGTACATGGATGAGCGCAAGGAAGTGGCCTGGGGATTTAAGATGTTCTACGCCCTGGGTGCTTGCGACCGTCGAGCGGACCCGCTCGTTACACAGATGCGTTCGTTCGACAGCTCCTTCGTCCTCAATTGGGATGAATGGGCAGCCTAACGGTAAACTGCTGGGATTTGAGGCGCCGCGGGTAGGAAACCGCGGCGCCTGTAACATATTGGCCGCGGCTTTACGGTTGCGAATCCCGCAAGCTGTGCTACACATAGAAGTATGAAGTCGTTCAACCTAGTCGTCGTCCTTACGAACCCGCATGGTGGGTTGCGCCTTGGATGATTCAAAAAGAAATATCCAAACCGGAGCCCGCCCTGAAGCGGGCTCCTTTCGTTCCGGTACCGAAAGGAGGACCAATATGGACGAGATGTACTTGCACCCCTTTTCCGGCGGGAGATGGGTTATCAGCAGACGGGTTGACGGCCGGTGGATTACGCTCGTCCAGAATTCTTCTCTGTTCGATGCGGGTGACGCGGAGTCCGTGCTGCGTGCCCTCAATATAGAGGTCACGCAGGCAAATCTCGACACGTACTTTCCCTTGAGGAAGGGAAGAGGACGATCTCCAACCCTCGCGCTCCTCGAGCTCTGCAATGTGCTCGACCCCACCAATCCGGTCTTCAAAAAGCAGAAAGGTGAGGCCGGTGTGTGATACGGCGCCGCGGATGGAATACCGCGGCGCCCGCCCTTTTATTTACCCATGCGGCGTTCGCGCCCGGCGTACTCTTTGAGGACCGCTTCAAGGTCCGTTTTGGTAAATGCTGGCCAGTGTGTTTTCAGGAAGAATAGTTCGCTGTATGCGCTCTGCCACAAAAGGAAATTGGAGAGCCGCTGTTCGCCGCCTGTCCGTATGATGAGGTCGGGGTCGGGCATACCGCCCGTCCACAAATGCTTCGCCAGCGACTCTTCCGTCACTTGCCCGTCCGTTTCCTGCGCCACTTGTGCTGCTTGCACTATTTCTGCGCGGCTCCCGTATGAAATGCATACCCACACCGTGTGGCGGGGTTCTGCGGGATTCCGTGCTTCGACGTCGCGCATCGCAGCTTGGAGCGAAGGGGAGAAACGTTCCGTCTGCCCAACGAAGCGCACAGCGACGTGTTCTTCAGCAAATTTCGATAAGCGCTCCCGTATCGTGGATTCGAATATTTCCATCAGATACGAGACCTCTTCTTTGGAGCGATTCCAATTCTCCGTCGAAAATGCGTACACGGCCATGTGCCGTATGCCGAGGTCGCGCGCTGCATAAGCGATTGATTCTACGTTGTTCATTCCGCGGCGGTGGCCTTCGAAGGCGGGTAGCCCGTTCTCCTTTGCCCACCGGCGGTTTCCGTCGAGGATGATGCCGATACACGAGGGGACTTTCGGCGTTTCAGTCATAGGTATCTCCAATACTAGCAGGGAAGTACCGCCGCGTGAAAGATTCGTGTATAGTGAACAAAATATATGACGAGCCGCACCTCTTTCGCGCCGGGAAAAATAATTCTCTCTGGAGAGTACGGGGTGCTCTTCGGCCATCCTGGTATCGCCGTTCCTTCACGCCTCGGCGTGCGTGCAACGTTTGACGAAGACGCTGCTCTCAGACGAATCGAAATCCGTTGGGAAGGCAACGAACAATGGCTGCCGTACGTGGAGAGAATAGTTGCCGCGTGCGAGGAAAGGAACGGCGGCTTCTATGGCAGACTTACAATCAGTTCAAATGTTCCAATAGGCAAGGGGATGGGGTCATCAACCGCGCTGATCATCGCGGTCACTCATTCGTTGCTTAGGGATGCCAGGGAAGCGGCACTTCGTATCGAGGATGAGCTCAGTCCCGGGAACAGCGGTCTTGATTTTGCGACTATTTGGACCGGAGGTTCTATTCTCTTCAGCAAGGAGACCGGCGCGAAGCCCATTGCGCTGCCGGATTTTTCTCATGAGGCCGTGCTCATTGATACGGGACTTCCGAACGAATCAACCACGGAACTTGTCGCGTGGATGAAGAATCGTGAGGGCGAAATCGGGGAAGCATTGAAAACCATCGGCGATTGCACGGAGCGTCTCGCAAGAGGCGAGCCGCTTGCTGTAGTGATGCGCGACCATCATAAAGCGCAAGTCGCGCTCGGCGTGGTGCCGCCCGGCGTTCAAGAATTGATTTCCGCAATCGAATCAGTGGGCGGTGCGGGGAAGGTCGTCGGCGCAGGCAGCCGCACCGGGGGCGCGGGTATGGTCCTGGCGTTGGGTGATAAGAAAACGAGCGGAGACATTGCACGAAAATGGCACATGCCTACAATGACTCCATGAAAAAGGTCCTGGTTTCAGCACCCGGAAAACTTATGCTCTTGGGAGAGCATGCGGTCGTATATAACCGCCCGTGTATCGTCACGGCAGTTGGCCAGCGAATGTTCGTAACGCTTGAGCTGCTGCCCGAACCGACCTTCGAACTCGAAGCGTCGGATGTACAAGTTGCAGGATATACAAAACCATTCGCTAATTTGGGAGAAGGTGATATCCCAAAGGGAGCAAGGTTTGTTGAAATGGCGGTGAAAAACTTTACAAAAAAGTATCCATTGAAAGGTGGCGTTCGAATCACCACCAAATCAGAGTTTTCTTCATTATTTGGCTTTGGCTCATCGTCTGCTTCCGTCGTATGCGTCGTCAGAGGACTATCAGAACTTGCGGGTACAAAACTGGGCAATAAGGATATATTTGATATTGCGTATAGAACAGTTCTCGATGTACAAGGGAAAGGTTCCGGTTTTGATGTGGCCGCCACGATATATGGTGGAACACTCTATTTTGTCACTGGCGGAAAGGTCATCGAGCCAATTGCATTGGAGGAGCTACCCCTTGTCGTCGGGTATACGGGCGTTAAGGCCGATACGGTAACGTTAATCAATGCTGTTGCCGAAAAAGCTTCGCGAGATCCCGAGCGCATTGATTCCATATACACTCAAATCGGGAAAATTGTTGATGCCGGTCGCGCGGGATTTGCGTCGAAGACGTGGCCCCTCATAGGGAAGCTCATGAATTCTGATCAAGAATTTCTTACCATGCTTGGTGTCAGCTCACAAAAACTCGACGTAATGGTACAAGCGGCGATAGATGCGGGGGCCTGGGGTGCAAAACTTTCCGGAGCAGGGGGAGGTGACTGCATGATAGCCCTCGTCTCTCGTGAGAAAAAAGAAGCCGTTTCTGAAGCGATTACAAAAGTAGGCGGACAAATCATCAACGTGGCAACAAACGTAGAGGGCGTTAGAATCGAACTATGAAAGCAACCGCAACAGCACCGTCAAATATCGCATTCATTAAGTATTGGGGACGCAAAGACGAAGCGCTGCGTCTTCCCGAGAATGGAAGTTTGTCAATGAATTTAAGTGCCTTACAAACCACCACGACGGTCGAGTTTTCGCCGGATTACACCGAGGACTACATCGAAATAAACGGAACACGAGAATCAAACGAAAGCAGTCGAGCTGTCCTGCACTTAGACCGCGTGAGGGCATTAGCAAAAATTTCAGATCTCGCGAAAGTAGTAACCAAAAATAACTTTCCTACGGGCACCGGACTTTCCTCGTCCGCTTCCGGATTCGCGGCTCTAACCGTTGCTGCGGCGAAGGCCGCAGGACTCGATCTTTCAGAAAAAGAACTATCGATCTTGGCTCGACAGGGTTCGGGGTCTGCTTGTCGCTCAATACCCGATGGATTTGTAGAGTGGTTTGATGGGGATACATCCGATACCTCATACGCACAATCTCTACACGCGCCTGACTATTGGGACATAGTCGACGTCGTGGCAGTTGTCAGCGCAGGAAGAAAGGATGTTTCAACATCCGAGGGGCAGAAGCTCGTGGAGTCGAGCCCGTTCTTTCCGTTACGAAGAACACACATACAAAAGAGGTTGGAGCGTGCGAAAGAATTGCTTGCCGCCAAGAACTTTCCTGAGTTTGGCGAGCTTATAGAAGCAGAAGCGCTGGAGCTCCACGCGATAATGCTCACATCGAGACCCTCTTTGATTTATTGGACTCCCGGTACGCTCACCATCATGAAACTCTGTAAGAAATGGAGAGCTGAAGGATTGCCTGTCTACTTTACGATTAACACAGGCCAGGATACTCATCTCATTTGTGAACGAGAAAACCTCGAACGCGTGAAAAGCGTGTTGGCAAATGTCGAAGGGGTAAAAGAAGTCATTGTAAATTTTCCCGCCGTTGGGGCGAGAATATCCGACAAGCACCTATTCTAGTGTATGGATTTACGTAAGCTTCCCGAGAATCTCGATACATCAGGCCGCGTCGCGAAACGGCGCTCCCTCATTGAACAGGAGTTGAACGTTGAACTTGGTGCGTTGGAAATTTCACCTCAGCAAGTGGGGACTGCGGACGAACAGAATTGCGAGCAGATGTTCGGCGCGGTCCCCGTATCCGTCGGGCTCGCCGGTCCGCTTCGCATAACCTTCAGCTCGGGCGAAACGCACGACAATATCTATCTCCCGCTTGCGACGACTGAAGGCGCGCTCGTCGCGAGCGTCAATCGCGGCTGCAAAGCAGTGACGCAGGCGGGCGGCGTCCGCACGACGTCCGAATATGTCGGCGTGACGCGCTCCATTGCGTTTGAAGTGAAAGACGCGGAAGAGACCGCCGGAAAAATCCGTAAACTGGAACCCGAATGGAAAAGAATCGCCGAAGCGACGAGCGGGCACCTGAAAATACTTTCCTATGAAATTGATACGAAAAACGATGTGTTGTTTTTGACGCTCGCGGCGGATACCGACGAGGCGATGGGCATGAATATGGTGACCATCGCAGCGCAGGCCGTGGGGGAGTTTCTTTCGGAGAAGCTGGGAGTCCCGTTTCTCACGGTTGCCGGCAACGTGGATAGCGACAAGAAGCCGAGTGCGCGAACGAAGGCGAAGGGCCGCGGATATCGGGTGACCGCAGAAGTTACTCTCCCGGGAGAAACTATCCGCACTGTTCTCAAATCGGACCAAGGTGCGCTCATGAAAACGGCTCGGGCAAAACTGGAGATTGGCTCGGAAGTGGCCGGCGCGCTCGGGAAGAATTTGCATGCGGCCAACATAATCGCCGCACTGTACCTCGCGACAGGGCAGGACGCGGCGCATGTGGTGGAGGGTTCTCTCGCGGATACAAGCGTGAGGCGCGATGGGGACGGCGTCCGTATCAAAGTCGAGCTTCCCGCGCTGCTCGTCGGCGTCCGCGGCGGTGGCACCAATCTACCCGCACAGAAACAGTGTTTGGACCTGTTGCTCAAAAAGAAAACGAAGCTCAGGCCGTCTATGCAGCTTGCGGAAACCGTCGCGGGGGCGGTGCTTGCGGGCGAAATATCACTTCTTGCCGCGCTATCGGCGAATGCCTTGGTGCAGGCGCACCGAACGCTCGGACGGAAGAAAAACTGACGCTTCAAGTTTGCCCCGAAATTTGTTATATTCAGTATTCATTCTATGCAGCATTCGGCAATTCTCGGCTTCGGCGTCTATCTGCCCAGGTACCGTATCCGTACCAGCGATATCGCGCGCCACTGGGAGCAGGACGAGAGGGCGCTGGTCGCGAGCCTCGGCGTACATCAGAAATCCGTCGCCGGCCGCGACGAAGACACTTTTACGATGGCCTTCGAAGCGGCTCGGCTCGCGCTCGATATGTCGGGCGTTCCTTCCTCGCGCGTCTCGGCAATTTTCGTCGGCTCTGAATCACACCCGTACGCGGTGAAGCCCACGAGCGGCATGCTGGTCGCGGCGCTCTCGCTCGATTCGCTCTCACATGCCGCTGACCTCGAATTTGCATGCAAAGCGGGTACTGCAGGCATTCAGATGGTCGACAGTTTCGTACGAAGCGGTCAAATCCGCTTTGGCCTCGCTATCGGGACGGACACCGCGCAGGGCAAACCCGGCGATGCGCTCGAATACACGGCGGCAGCGGGCGCCGCGGCATTTGTGCTGGGTTCCGCGACGCACAAGAACGCACTCTGTCGTATCGAAAAGACGCTGTCATTCACTACCGATACGCCCGATTTCTGGCGGGCAAAAGGTGAGCAGTATCCGCGCCACGCAGGGCGCTTTACGGGCGAGCCGGGCTACTTTGAGCACGTCCGCGAGACCATCCGTGCGGCCAAAGATGCGTGGAAGCTGGACCTTGCGGGTATCGACCACGTCGTATTCCATATGCCCAACGCGAAATTTCCCCTGCGTATCGCCAAAGAGTTCGGCATCACCAAGGAGCAGATGAGCGCGGGGTTCGTCGTGCCGCAGATAGGCAACACCTACAGCGCGTGCTCGCTCATCGGGCTCGTTTCGGTGCTCGAGAAGGTCAGAAAGGATCAGCGGATACTCGTCGTTTCGTACGGCTCCGGTTCGGGATGCGACGCCATCCTGATGACGGCACAGAAAGACGGGAAGCCCCTTCCCATCGACCTGCGTGAACCCGCGTATTTGGATTACAGTCAGTACCTCGAACACACAGGAGCACTCTAAATAAACCTATGCCCCGTAGTGAAATGTGCCTTTGGCTCAAACAACCTATGAAAGCAAACAACAAACGATTCCAAAAGCGCTCCGGTCGGGAGCGCCTGTACCAAGCCGCGGCAGAACGGCATGCCGGCTGCCGCAAAGGCACATTCTACTAACGGGGTATGCAACAAGATATTTTCCTCGTCGGATCCGGGCTCACACGATTTGGTGAGTGGTGGGATAAAAGCCTCCGGGACCTCATGCGTGAAGCGATAGAGGCGGCACTCGAGTCGTCGGGACTCCAAGCGCAAGACGTTGACCTCATCATTGTCGCAAACATGCTTGCCGAGGTCACGAATAATCAGGCGCATATGGCATCGCTCGCATCGTCGCTTTTGCCGCATCATCCGCCGTCACTGCGGGTGGAGGCGGCGTGCGGCTCGGGCGCGCTTGCTATCAATACGGCATGCGCATTTTTGGAGAGCAACCGCGCCAAGACGGTACTCGTCGTCGGAGTCGAGAAGATGACCGACGCTTCGAGCGACGCCATTTCGCAGGCTTTGATGGGGGCGGCGGACAGCGAGCTCGACGCTCCTTCGGGACTCACGTTTCCGGGAATCTTCGGCCTCATTGCGAAAAGGTACATGTATGAATTCGGCCTCACGCGCGAGCAGCTAAGCATTGTAAGCTCGGTACACCACAAGAACGCAACAGAGAACGCTTTCGCGCAATTCCGCTACGAGCTTTCACCCGAAGCCGTGAGCGCGAGCCCGCTCGTTTCCGACCCGCTGCGCTTGCTTGATTGCTCACCCGTAAGCGACGGAGCCGCCGCATGCATCCTCTCGACCGCGCATAGAAGCGGCATGCGGCTCGCAGCAAGCCAGATTGCGAGCGATACGCTCAGTATCACCGAGCGCCCTACAATCGTAAGCTTCCCCGCGACACGAGCGGCTATGGAGCAGGCGCTCGGCGAAGCGGATGTCGAACGAAGTGACATACGGGCACTTGAAACGCACGACTGTTTCTCCATCGCTGCGGTTATCAATATGGAAGATCTCGGGTTTGCGAAAGAGGGCGAGGGGATACGTATCTACGAAGACCTCTACGCGGGTCGCACGCCGATGTTCGTCAATGCGGGCGGAGGGCTCAAGGCGTGCGGCCATCCCGTCGCGGCGACCGGCATCAAGCAGTTGATAGACGTGGGCAAAAGCCTCACGCGTGCGAGAGCGCAGTACGGCCTCGCGCACAATTTCGGCGGCGCGGGCGCGACCTGCGGCATTCACATCCTCGAAAATACACACGTATGAATAACTCCGCTCCCATAGTGCAGCGTGCGCAAAAGCGCGAACGGGATAAATTTCTCCCCGGCGTAGTCATTTCCTTCACGACGCTTTCGCATCCGCCCGCGCGCTTCGGACACCGGCCCCGCATGGTCGGCCTCGTCGAGCTCGGGAATGGGCGACGCGTGCTCGCGCCGCTTGTCATGGATGCGCCGTACATCGGACAAACGGTGCGCCCGCGCATGCGCCTATCGCACGTGACCCATGAAGGCCTCCGCGTATACGAAGTCGCGTACGATGAGGCGCCCCAGGTCGCCGTGACGGAGGTGTTTTCCCGCTACCTGCTCGCTTTTACGGGCCCTTCCGGGGTCGGCAAATCAACGATAACCAAGATGCTCGCGCATGCGTGCTCCGACTACGCAGCGAAAGTGCCAATCCTTACCACCCGTGCGCCGAAAGCGGGTGATGACGGGGAATATCTGTACACGACTCCCGCCGAATTCGACCGCCTGAAGAAAACGGGGGAAATCGTCGCGATGACGGAGATACCGTCTTCGAGCGAAGACCGGCGGTACGGGTATCGCGCCGCCGACATCGAGGCGATTTGGAATGCGGGCAAAATCCCCGTCGTCGTGACGGAAATGGAATTGCTCCAGGGGCTCGCTCATCACTATGGCCGCCGTGCCGTCCTTTCGTTCGGACTCCTTCCGCCCGGCAAGAGCAAGCGTGCGCGGCTCAGCCAGTTGCTCCACCGGCTCCGTTCGCGGGGGCGCGAATCCGAGGCGCATATCCGAGACCGGCTCAAGAATGCGGAGAAAGACCTCGCATTCTTCGGAGAGCGCAAAGACCTCTTTGACCATATGGTAGTGAACGAAGACTTGTCCGTCCTCGTCGCCTCTTTGAAAGAAAAAGTGCCCGGGCTCTCGGGCGCGTAAGGTGCGCGGGTTCATGATGACCTGGGAGCGAAAATGTTACGCCGCAGGATTCTAGCGAAACAGAACTGTGGTGCTCCGTAGCCTTTTCCTATGTGCCTACGCTCGTGATATGCTTTTGTGTAGTTCCACATGTAGCACATGCCCAAAAGGAGGGCGCGATGTTAACGATTCGTAGATATCGACTAAAACACGTGCCCACCCCTTTCAGTGGCGTGTCGTGGAAGATCAAAATGCGCGGAACTTCAATCTTGCTTGTTCTCAGCGAGATCTGGATGGTTTTTTGGGAGCGGAGAGAGCGCGGGTTTGTTGCGAACCTCAAGCTCCCTTTGCGGTTTGCGAAATACCTCGCATGCACCGCCCTGTTCCTCGGTGCTTTCGGGCGGGGCGCGTTCGTTGTGCTCATGCTCTTCACGTGGTTTCGCCGCGTTGATGACGTGATAGACGGCGACGAGCCACTTCCGGAGGGCTGGTCCGAAAAGCGATACCGAGAACAAAAAGACAAGCTGTTCTCTTCCTTGGAAAGAGGTGGAATCGGCCGAGAGCTCCTCAATGAAGACTGTCTCTTGGTCGATGCTATCGCACTCACATCCAGTCTCCACACTTCGGTGTCCGAAGAGGTCACTGATATCTGGAAGGTTATCCAGTGGGAGTGCGCAAGGCGCGAACTCCGGCGTCTTGCGTCACGTTCTGAACTGGTACGAGAGACGGCGAGATTGGATCGGGCGATCCTGAGAGTGTGTGTGAAAATGCTCAGGGGGGACGTCGACAAGTTCGATGGAATCGCGCGGGCATTTACAGGGGTCTTTACCCGTGCAGATTGGCTCGACGACATATTGATGGATCTGCATGAGCAGATCGTCAACATCCCGGCCGAAGCAATCTCGGTGTACGGCATTGACATGGAACGGGTCCTCGCGTGCAAGAGCTGGGAAGACCTTGCGCAGTATCCGCCGTTCATTGCGTGGTATCGGGCGGAGGTCCAGCAGTCAACGCGAGAGTGGCAAGACGTGCGGGCCCGCCTCGGGCGTGACTTTGGAGGAGTCTTCAAGTCATGGATTATCTCGAGGCTGGCTGCCCGGATGACCGTGCACAAGCTCCAATCTCAGTTCAACCGCGCCGCTTCCCGGGCGCTGTAAACGACATCTACGGAAGCGCGGTTCAGGCCGCGCTTCTTCTCGTAGGAGAAATAGTGGTAGGATACGACATCATAGTACGTATGTGTATGGCCAATCGAACGGAAGAAGAAGTAGTACTCGTGGATGAGGAGAACAACGTGCTCGGCACGATGCCGAAATCGTTTGTACACGGGAAGACGACGCCGCTCCATCGGGGGTTCTCGCTCTTTCTCTTCGGCCGCGACGGACGGCTTTTGCTCCAACGCAGAAGTCATACAAAAAAGACGTGGCCTCTGGCCTGGTCTAACAGCATATGCGGGCATCCCGGACGAAACGAATCGAATGTCGACGCGGCGAAGCGTCGACTTGCCTTTGAGCTCCGAATTGCCTCGGCGCATATTGAAGAGGTCGCGCCATACCGGTATACCTTTGTACGCTCGGGCATCATGGAAAACGAAATATGCCCGATACTGGTCGGGTTTACCCGGGAAGAACCGAAGCCGAATCCGGATGAGGCCGCGGCAGTACGATGGGTTGCCTGGCCGGAGTTTCTTGAGGAGATCAGGGCGCGTCCGGGTCTCTATTCGGAATGGTGCGTAGAGGAGGCTCGTATCCTCGCAGGGAACTCCCATTTTGACGAGATATTTCGCAATCGGGAGATGTTTTTCAAGGAGAACTAATAGGTCAGGGGTTTTCCACAGCCTGCAGAGGGATGAGGGGGGTATACTCGGGGCGTGACTGCGCGAAAGCGTACGCGAGTACCAAACGCCGCAAACCGGTTGGTCATACGGATGGAAGAGGCGGGGATACGGGACATCGCGCTCGTAGGCGGCAAAAATGCGAGCTTGGGTGAGATGCTCGGTGCTCTCACCAAGAAAGGCATTCGTGTGCCTTCAGGCTTCATCATCACGACGCGTGCCTACCGCGAATTCATCCGCGAGGCGGGACTCGAAGATCTCATCCGCTCGAATCTTGCGCACCTCAAGCGCCACGACATTCACGCACTCGAACACGCGAGCTCCGTAATCAGGGAGGCGATAGAGAGTGCGCCTCTGCCCAAAGAGCTCGAACATCAGGTCGCTGAAGCGTATGCCTCGATGGAGAAACAGTACGGCAAGCACATCGACGTCGCCATCCGCTCATCGGCGACTGCCGAAGATTTGCCGGGCGCATCCTTTGCAGGCCAACAAGACACATACCTCGGCGTGCGCGGACGCGACCATGTATTCAAAGCCGTGCGTTCGTGTTTCGGGTCGCTCTTTACCGCACGCGCGATTTCATACCGCCACGACAAAGGCTTCGACCACATGGATGTCGCGCTCTCGGTCGCCATCCAGCGGATGGTGCGCAGTGATTTGGGCGCTTCGGGGGTGGCTTTCACGCTCGATACCGAAACTGGTTTTCGCGATGTCGTCCTCATCACCGGTACGTGGGGCTTGGGCGAACTCCTCGTGCAGGGGCAGGTGGTACCCGATGAATTTCTCGTCGCAAAGAAAATGCTGGGGAAGGCACCCATGCCTATCATCGGCAAACGCCGCGGCAAGAAAGATATCAAGATGATTTACGCCAAGCGCGGGCATGCGGGGCCGCTCCAGGTCGTCAAGAATAAAAAAGAGGACCGCCGCCGATTTGTATTGAACAACAAACAAATTATCGAGCTCGCAAAAGCGGCCGTACTTATCGAAGAACACTACACCAAAATCCGCGGCACTCCTTCGCCGATGGACGTGGAATGGGCGCTCGACGGTCGCACCAATGAGCTCTTCATCCTGCAGGCGCGCCCCGAGACCGTGCAGGTGGGCCGTGACACGGACAAGATAAAAGAGTACATCCGGCGCGAAGAGGGCACGCCTATCGTGCGGGGACTCTCGGTCGGCAACAAGATAGTCACCGGCACGGCGCGCCTCATCCGCGACGTCCGCGACATGCATGCGCTTCTGCCGGGGGAAGTGCTGGTCACCGAGATGACCGACCCTGATTGGGAGCCCATTATGAAAAAGGCCGCCGCCATAATCACCGAAAAAGGCGGCCGCACCTCGCACGCGGCGATAGTAAGCCGCGAGCTCGGGCTCACCGCAATCGTCGGCGCCGAAAAGGCGACGCAGATACTGCGCACGGGGCAGCTCGTCACTATCGATACTACTTCGTCGGAGGGACTCGTCTTTGACGGCGTCTTGGGCTTTAGCGTCCGCGAGACCGAGCTCGGCGCGCTCCCGAAAACCAAAACGAAGATAACGATGAACATCGCCACTCCCGACACCGCATTCGAAAAATCCTTCCTTCCCAACGACGGCGTGGGCCTCGCTCGCGAGGAATTTATTATCGCTTCTTCCGTCGGCGTGCACCCGCTTGCACTTATCCACTACGATGAACTTTCCGAAAATATGCAGCTGCAGGTGCGCAAGCAGACGCGCGGCTGGGACGACAGGCTCGAGTACTACGTGGATAACCTCGCCTACGGCATCGCAAAAATCGGCGCGGCGTTCTATCCAAAACAGGTCATCGTCCGCTTCTCCGACTTCAAGTCCAACGAGTACCGCTCGCTCTTGGGCGGCGAGCTCTTTGAGCCCGTCGAGGAAAATCCAATGCTCGGCTGGCGCGGTGCTTCGCGCTACTATGACCCCAAATTCAAGCAGGCATTCTTGCTGGAGTGCCGCGCGATGCGCAAAGTCCGCGAGGAAATGGGTCTCGTGAATGTCATCCCGATGGTGCCTTTCTGCCGCACGCTCGAAGAGGGGAGGAAAGTGCTCGAAGTGATGGCCGAGGGCGGCCTTAAGCGGGGGAAGAACGGGCTCAAGGTCATCGTCATGTGCGAGATACCTTCCAACGCGATTCTCGCCGAAGAGTTTCTCGAAATCTTCGACGGCATGTCCATCGGTTCCAACGACCTCACACAGCTGACCCTCGGCCTCGACCGCGACTCGGGCATCGTCAATCGCGTGGCCGATGAGAACGACCCGGCGGTCAAGAAGCTCATTGCCGATGTCATCAAAGTCTGTCTGAAGAAGAAAAAGTACGTGGGCATCTGCGGCCAAGGCCCCTCCGACCACCCGTCCTTTGCCAAGTTCCTGGTGGAAGAGGGGATAGAGAGCATGTCGCTCAATCCCGATTCCATCATCAAAACGACGATTGCGGTCGCCAAGGTGGAGAAGGGGTTGCGGAAATAAAACAAATGCCGCTCGCGTGTCGAAACGCGAGCGGCCAAAATATCGGGGACGGTGTGCCGGTTATGCATTGTCCAGCACTTCCATCAGCCGTTTTCTCGCAGGCCGTTCGTACATGATGTATAGGACCTTCACGGTGCGCCAATACAGCGTGTTGAGCGGTTTCTGCGCCAGCATTTCCCGGTGCTTGTCGAGCGCCTTCAGCGCGTCGTGGGCTTCTTTGCCGACCCACGATCGCACTTGTGGCGATGTCCGCCACCTCTCCAACGATTGCGGCGTGCGGTCGGTAGGCAGCGTGATACTGAATGACCGCATGTCTTCAGCAGAGATGTTGCAGAAACCTACCTCGATATCCCGCAGCAGGTCCCGCAGGTCGTACGATATCCGCACACCCAGGCAGAGATGCTTGAGGTGCAGATAGCGGACGCCCTTCTCGAGTTCGCGTGCCAGCTTGAGGCACGCAATGATTGTTCCGCGTCCGTCGCGGCCGTACTGATAACGCAGCAGTTGCCGCCGCGGGAGTACCATGATTCCGCCCGCCGCGATACGCATCGCATCGAAGCGCAGTGAATCGAGGATGCTCCACACTTCGTAGAGGAGGTCGAGACCGGTCTCTTCGCAGAGGTCGAACGCGTAATCGAGCAGGCGCTCGTTGTCGTCGGAGGCCGGTGGCGCGGCGAAGACAAAGTGCATATACTGTTCGATGTATTCAACCGTCGTCTTGTAACCCTGCGGAAGCGGGGCGTCCAGATCCACAACATCGTCAAGCTTGCGCGCGACGGCATAAATGGAGAGCATTATCTGGACCGCCTTCCTATTCCACAGGAAGAATTTTGTCCCGAGCACGAGCGCGATAACCCATGCAAGGTACTTGCGCCAGTCACGACGTATCATTTCGATGTAGACTTTTCGCCGCAATGCAGAGGCTTCACGTTTCCCAATCCGACCACCGTCGAATGAGGCATTCTTCGGTGTCATCATGAGTCACCCGTTTCTTGTGAAAGGTCAGTAGCGACCGACACTAAAGCATGGACATCGCGCGCTGACAATCGGAGTCGCCAAAGTCGAAGCCCGCCTGGGAAGGCGGGCTTCGAAGCGGACCTGAGAACGCGGGGCTTATTTATTGCGTAGCCCCACCGTTTCCGCCCGTCGGGGTCGGAATAGTGACGTTGATATTTGTATCCGGCTCTGCCGCTTGGTTGTTGAACGCGCCGTTGCGGAACAAGACAACACCGCCCACGACGACCGCGACCAGGATAATAAGCGCTATGACCATTCCGGCGGCGCCGCTGTCGCTCTGACCCGGAGAATTCGTTACGATTGTGTCTGCCATACGAGAAAAGATGAATTACCTGCTAATGAGCCAAGCCTACACGGTGCAAGATGAAGGGCGGGTGAACGGCGAGGACTACGTATGCGGCGAAATTTTGCGGAGAACGGCCTCGACATCCTTGAGCCCGACCGGTTTTGTGAGATGGAAGTTGAATCCCGCATTGCGTGCGCGCTCCTTGTCGCTGTCCTGTCCGTATCCCGTGAGCGCGATGAGGGCGCCGCCGAACTGTTTCTTGCGAAGCCTGCGGGCGACCTCATAGCCGTCCAAATCGGGAAGTCCGATATCGAGAATTACAACGTGCGGATCGAGCTCAATGCTCCGTTCAATAGCTTCGAGCGCCGAATACGCCACTCGGACGTCTTGTTCGCGAAGCGTGAGGAGTTTGCCGAGCGCGTCCGCCGCGTCGCGGTTATCATCCACGACAAGGATACGGAGAGAATTCTTGTCCTGCTTTCCGTTCTTGCTTTTGGCCGCCCCGGTAGCGCTGCGCGCGGACGGCGGCGGCACAGTGGGTAGCTGGACAATAAATTCGGAACCGAGGCCCTCGCCCGCGCTCTGCGCCTCGATGGTACCGCCGTGCATCTCGACGAGCTGGCGGGTGAGCGCGAGGCCGATGCCGAGCCCTTCGTTGGTCGCTTTGCCGTGGTCAAGCTGGAAAAACGGGTCGAATATGCGTGTGAGCATGTTGCCGGGAATGCCGATGCCCGAGTCGCGTACGCGCACGACGGCCATTTTGCCCTCGCGCTCCGCTATCAGCTCTATCTTGCCGTGCGGGTCTGTGTACTTCGCGGCGTTATTGAGAAGATTGACCACGACCTGCTCGAGCCGTATCGGGTCGGCCGCGACGAACAGCTCTTCGTCGCCTTCCGTGGTGCTGAGCGTATGACCGAGGCTGCGGATGAGCTGCTGTGCCGAACGCGCCGAGCGCTCGATGATAGGGCGCAGCGAAACGACCTCTTTGTGAAGCTTGAATTTCTTTTTTGAAATGCGCGAAATATCGAGCAGGTCGTCCAGAAGGCCGGCCATCGCATGCACGTTTTCGCCGATAGCTTTGAGGTGCAGCGGTGCCCCGGTAGCATCCGCGCCCTCGAGCTTCAGGAGCTCGACCGAGCTTAAGACCGCCGCAAGCGGATTGCGCAGTTCGTGGGCGAGGACCGCGAGAAATTCCTTCTTCGCCTCGTCCTCGGAGCTTATTCTTTTGAGCGCATGCTCAAGCTCGTGGATATGCACCTCGGATTTCCGCAGCGTGTACGAACGCTCTTCGACAATCGCCGAGAAGGTGAGATAGAGCACGGCGATGGTGCCGATAAATATCTGCAGATTGATGAGCCCGTGCGCCGCGAAGGGGCCATAGCCCGCTAAAGTGCCGCTTATCGCGATGACGGTGCCGATGAAAATGGCGAGCGTCATTCCGCGCGGGCCCGTGCGCAGTGCCGCCCAGGTAAGCGGTATGAAGAGGTAGTAGGAGAATTCGGAGTCCGCTCTCCAGAAAACGAGGAACGCGACGCCCGCGACCGCCGCCATGACCGCCCACAACTCCAAATACTCGAGCCGCGTCCGCTCCCGCGTCGGCCAGAAAAGCCACTTAAAAAGAAGCGGTGCAAAAACGAGAATGCCCAACATGTCGCCCAGCCACCAGGTCGTCCACGTGGCTCCAGCCATGGCCCACGTGAGGGAACCACCGAGCCACAGGCTGCCGACACCGACAGTTGCGGTGATGAATGATACGAAAACGGCGACGAGGATTAGCCCGGTGTTATCACGAAGCCGCAGGCGCGGAGGTTTGAAATCAACATACGTCCTAAGTACGTATGCGCCCAAAAGCGGCCCCGCCGTATTCCCGATGGCTATGAATATTGCGGAGAAGGGGCCCGCTCCGAGCAGTAGGTTTACCGTGTATGCGGCAAGCGCCACAGGCGGCGCGAAACGATATCCGTACATCGTGAGCGCTACAAGCGCCAGGGCGACAGGCGCCCAGAGCATCGCCGCGAACGTATTGGTCGCATGGATGCTGAGACATATGCTCGCGGCCGTGAGGTACACGAGGTAGACGCCTACATAGAGCGCGAGCAGGTTCGCCGCGCTCGCAAGCGTCTCGCGGGAGAAAAGGGGGTGTTTGAGACGAAGTGCGTTCCACATATTCAGGTGACGAGGCGGTATCCGACGCCGCGTATCGTCTCGAAGCGCGCTCTATCCTGCGTCGCTTCAAGTTTCTTGCGCAGGTTTTTCATATGTACGTCGAGGACGTTGCTCCACGTGAGCGTATTAAAATCCCAGACCTGATTAAAGAGTTCCTCGCGGGAGAGTACTTCGCCCGGACGGCGCAGGAAACATTCAAGGAGCGCATACTCCTTGAGCGTGAGTGATACCTCCGCATCGCCAATCTGCACGCGCCGCGCTGCCGTGTCGATCGTAAGCTCGCCGAGCTTGTGCACGACCGGCTCCGATTTGACCGGCCGGCGCAGCACCGACGAAATGCGCGCGACGAGCTCGTCTGAAGAAAAGGGTTTGACCACGTAGTCGTCCGCGCCGCTGTTGAGGAGCTCTATTTTATTTTGCGTGTCGGCATTGCCTGTCACGATGATAATGGGCGTCGTGATACCTTCCGCGCGCAGGCCTTTGGTGAAAGCCGCGCCGCTCATGCCGGGGAGGGCGAGGTCGAGGATTATCATGTCGTACTCGTTGCGGTAAAGAAGTACGCGGGTGCGGGCTTTTTCGGCATTGGACAGCCAGTCAACACCGAAGCCCTTCTGCTCCAGTATTTTCTTGAGGTTCCGCGCAAGCACCTCCTCGTCCTCGACGATGAGTATATGCATAGGGTACTGCCACTATATACCCGATACATGAACAATTCATGAAGATGATGCCATGGTGCTCTTGAACGAGTCGAAAAGCCGCCCTATTGCGGCGAACGCCTGATTCGCCCGCGTATTCACCGCCTCGTCGAGGAGACGGTAAAACCGCTCGGTTCGTAGCGGCTCCCCGGCACCCGTCTCGTCCCAAGCCCGCTTGAATGTTTGTTCGAGGATTTCCTGCGCCTGCGCCCGGTCGGGGATGCGGCTCACACAGTATGAGAAAAACTCGTCGGCATGGTCGTCGAAGATATCAAGAAACTCCAGTTCCTTTTGGACGTTGCGCATAAGCCCGTGCATCATACGACGGGCGTTTTTTGCAAATGTCGGGAATTTTTAGCGGCACTTTCCATTCCGCGCCTCAATACGTACACAATCGGGCAGTGGATAACTCATATCCCGAATCTGAACGATTCGTGAATGCCGCATCTGCGGTCTTTTACCTGACTCCGATATCGGATATACTCAGGCTTATTCCCCGGTAGCGTAATGGTAACGCAGCTCCCTGTTAAGGAGTTGATTGTAGGTTCGAATCCTACCCGGGGAGCCCGGATAAAACTTGCGTCGGAATCCCGAAAATTGGCGCGGGCGGCGCGAAGCGCCGCCCAAGGTGGAGAGGCGGTTTCTTGGACTTCTTTGTTTTGCAAATGCAGGTTCGAGCCGAAGATTTTTTGGAGGGAGGATTTTTTGGAGGGAATGTCTTCCGATTGTGCCGCTTCATCAAGCAATGAAGCGTCCTTTACCCATGCGCGCATGGGTTCGAGCCAATGTCCAGCGTTCGCTTCAAGACGAGCACATTGCTCGTCGGCCGACTTCTTTTCAAGCACAAGAGAACGGCGGCGCGCCAAATAGTCGCCGCGCTCGATGTCTTGTGAAATATACAAATCGGTAAGTCGGTCGAGCCTGCGGGAGATGTCGTGGACTTTCTCACGCAACTCTTGAACGAGCGCCGCGTTTTTGAGAGAGGACGACTGCTCGTCCTCCGCTATAAGCTTCTCAAATTCCGCTTGCCATGCGATAGGCATGGCGTAGCCGGAGAGAAGGGCGTTGAGTTGCGATAGCAACGTTTCCTCACGAACATACGGCTGTGAACAGCCACCTTTCTTTTTGGTACAGCGGTAGTACGTGTGGCCTTTCTGTATTTCGGCGGTGATGCCCATGCCACACTCGCCACAGCGCAAAAGACCACAGAGGGCTTTTGGCGCGTTCTGGGCTTTCATCGGGTGGCCACGTTCGACAATGACTTGCTGCACTTTATCAAAAAGCCGTTTTTCGATAATCGGCGCGTGGCGGCCTTCGTGCATTTCACCGCCGTAGGTAAAGAGGCCGACATAAAAGGCATTGGTGAGAATGAACCTCACGCGGTCTTTGTGAAAAGGGAAGCCGCCAAAACTCCGTACCCCATTGTCAAAAAGAAAGTTGGAAATATCTTCGAGCCGCGAATTGCCTTTGGCGTATAGCTCAAAGGCGGCGCGAATGACCTTCGATTTCTTGCGGTCAATGACGATAGTCTTTGCCCGCACGTCATTCAGATAGCCGACTGGCGCACTCGACGGAAACTCGCCACGCTTCACTTTGGCACGCAATCCTCTTTTCACATTTGAACTCAAGTCGCGGATGAACTGATTCGCCATGCCAAACTCGACCGACATCATGAGCACATTGTCGGTCGGGTAGTGGCTCCGGTCGTGCGTGCGGATATGTTGGATAATATTTTCTTGCAAAAACCAACTTATCTGTCCGCCGTCCACCGGATTACGCGCCAAGCGGTCGAGCTTCCAACACACGATGCCGGACGCCTCGCCTTTTTGTACGCGCTTCAGCATTTCATTAAAAACAGGGCGGCCGGGCATTTTGGCGCTCCGCTTTTCTACGAACTCGTCGGCAAGCTCCAAACCCTCGTCTTTTGCGAGCGCGCGAAGCTCGGCGAGCTGCGCTTCGATTGAGAGAACTTGCTTGTCCTCGACATCGGTACTTTTGCGTGCGTAGAGAAAGTGAAGCATGGTTGCATTATAACATAACCGATGACATACAATATAACTAGGGCGTATAGTGTAGCGATGGAAGAGGCCAAAAAACTAGGCAGAAATCTAAAGCGGATTAGAATGGCGAAAAGCATTTCACAGGGTGATATTTCACGTGCTCTTGAGGTTCACAAGGGTTATATCAGCAATATTGAAAACGGGAAATTAAATCCGACACTTGCAACAATTGCGAAGTTGGCAAAAGCAATCGGAGTCTCTGTGAATGAATTACTGCGATAGTTATGAAAATAAAGTCATTACAAATATCCAATATTTGGAGTTTCAAATATGTTGAAGATATAAGTAACGCACCGAAAATATCATTTGACAGGAATTTCAATATTCTTATTGGTCAAAATGGTGCCGGAAAATCAACGGCACTTGAGGTTATCAACTTTGTTTTTCGGAGAGTACTTTTTGTGCCATACAATCGGAACAACGATCTTTATGGCCAGAGAACAGCTATAGATACAGGCCAAAAGAAGACAATTCTAGCAAAGATGAGCAACGTACAATTTTATCGGGACTTTCGTCTGGAGAGAAACTACGATTTTGAGACTCAGACACAAAAAATAAGAATAGTGATTGAAATTGATGATATTGATCGGGCGAATATAAAATTCTTGCAAGACAATAAGTCGAAACTATCACCAATCATTGGCGTATACTCTGCTGAACAAATGTTCGCTGATGGCGTATTCCAGAATGAGTACCAAGTAGACATTGAATTAGACAGCGCAAATAAAACTTATACGGTTCAAACCAGTCAAGATATAGGTTTTACATATCTTACTGGATACAATTTATATAAGGAGGTCGTTGAAATATATAACGAAGAAAATCAAGAAAATCAGATCGGAAATCTTGCGGAATCTTTTGCGTTAATCGGAAGTTACAGGAATTACAATACCTATTCTACAAGTGCATCTCTTGGTGCCGGAAATACTGCTGAAAAACAGATTCAACAATTAAAGACAACTGAATATTCGAAAAGTACAAATTCTACGGAGAGCGGAGAGCCGTCAGTTTTCACACTAGTCAGATTACGAATGGCAGGTGAATGTTTCAACCTGATAGAAACCAAAAAAGACAAGAAAGAGTGTGAGGAAGCAGCAAATTCGCTTCCGTTTATAAAATTAATCAACGAGAAGATAAAGTTAGTGAACTTGAAAGTGCAGATAATGCTTACAGATGTATCGCGATGGAACTTTGCTTTCTCGTTTATAGACACAAAGCGAAATAAAGCAGTTGCTGATATAAATTCCTTGAGTGCGGGGCAAAAGGCGATTGTTCATTTGGTTTTTGAAGCATACGGGCGTGGGGATTTAAAAGGCGGTCTTGTAATCATAGACGAGCCGGAAATACATCTTCATTATCAATTTCAAAACGAGTATCTAAGAGTTATTGAGAAATTGAACAAGGAACAAGGATGTCAGTACATTTTGGTTACACACTCAGAGTCTCTTATAAGTTCAGAAACTATTAGTAGCGTCATTCGTCTTTCATTGGATGAAGAGGGTTATACAAAAATAAATCAACCCGTCATTACCGCAAATCAGAAGTGGTTAGTGAAGATACTTGACAACAAGAGGTCAACTCACGCATTTTTCGGGAGCAAGGTGTTGCTTGTTGAGGGTGAGACGGACAGATATTTTTTCCGTGCTGCTCTCGGAGAGATAGAAGAGAAACTCAAAAAAGGTGTGGCGCAAGACATTACCGTCTTAGATATAAATGGCAAGAAAGATAATGAATGGCGTCAACTTTTTGATTCTTTTGGGCTCAGAACCTTCTTTATTACTGACTTGGATTCAGCCTGGAAGTATTACCCGACAGAAACGGCTTACAAGATAAACATGCCTCCGTTAGTCACCCAATTCCTATCAAACCATGTCGGTGTGGACGGAATGATAGAAGCCGAGTATGCAACCGGAACTTTTATCCTAAAACAAGGAGATTTAGAAATCTATCTTGGTATACAGAAAGATTTATTGAATGTAATAAGCTTCTGTCAAAATACCCTCAAAACCTATTTCGCAAATATTGCAGACAGTAAGGTTCAGGAGTTAAGGATGATTCTGGCTAAAGTCACGGGTGAAAATGAAACCGATTTATGATGCGACAAAAAAGCTGGAAAATAATACATTCGCGGGGAGCTTCGCTGATTAGCTCTTTTCAGCGAAGAGGTTGGTGCGCGCACGGGTGGGTGGGGCAAGCACACCACTGCATTTGCATTTCCCTCCAAAAAATCCTCCCTCCAAAAATCTTCGGCTTTTGAATTTTTGAACCTGCATTTGCAAAACAAAGAAGTCCGAGAAACCGCCTCTCCACCTTGGGCGGCGCTTCGCGCCGCCCGCGCCAATTTTCGGGATTCCGACGCAAGTTTTATCCGGGCTACATTATACGACCAAGTTCGAACCTTTTTCGAGCACGAGAGCTAGTCGCGCGCTCCGCGCG
>Ga0209542_10005881_pt1 | contig 24189 bp, 23 predicted proteins | sample RifCSPhighO2_01_FD_184028 | JGI IMG/M metagenome (GOLD analysis project Ga0209542, IMG submission 184028) | Soil microbial communities from Rifle, Colorado - Rifle CSP2_plank highO2_0.1 (SPAdes) (version 2) | ecosystem: Environmental > Terrestrial > Deep subsurface > Rock core/Sediment ...
CAGATTTATTTCCTTGGGGCTTATTTTCAAAGCTGATGGAGCTATAACATCTTTGAGCTCTAGAATTCCAGCTTCATATATCTCCTGTGGCATGAGAGATACTATAGGCGCCTGCTCTTTTTTTCCCAATAATTTTTTTAATATGCTCATTTTTATTTAATTTATCTGAATGGGTTTCTCTGTCTCGCCAGGGTTGAAAATCTTATAATACAATTCTACCACCTCTTCTGTCCCCAGCTCCGCCACCCTTATCCCGCATCGCACCAGTCCTTGCTCCACTACTCCTACCCTTTGTTCTAGCTGGCTTCTATATTCCTCAAATTTATTATTTTCCAAAACCTGATCCTTTTTACCTTTTTTCATGATGGAAGTAAGCGGATTTTTGCTAATCCCCAACATAGAAGGTGTGTAAGGGATAACAATAAAAAATCCTTTGGTCATAATATTGCTATTGTCCACGAATGTTTTTATAAACTCTATATATTCTCTGGTCTGTATTTTCATAAGTTCTGTCACTTGCTCTTTATACCTTTCTTCTAGAAGGGCTATATACGGCCTTATATCAAGCCTTTTGGACTGTACGAATATCTGTATGGAAAAGTCCAGAGAGTTTAGAAAGTTCTGAAATTGCAGAATAATGGCATTCTGTTCATCTGCAGACTTTAGGGCAAAGTTAAGCGATGAAGCCAGAATAATAGATCGCATAGATCCATCTTTGAGCATGACAATACCATCTCTGATTTCTTGTATCGGCACGAACTCTTGTGTTGTTTTTGAAGTTTGGGCCATTTTTTATTTTTGTTTTCTGTCGCTATATATGCTCTCCTTTATATCCAAACTCCATGACAAGTCCTTGAGTTTACTGTCAGAAATCTTGGGCACCATGATGCCGGCGTATTCCCGGGCTTCTTGTATGGCGTTTCCGGCTTTTTTGCTTGGCACCTTTTTCCATATGAAGAGTTTGGCGGAGGTCATGTATTTGAAAGCCGCTTCTACCACTTGTATAAACGGCTTGTTGTTTATTTTATAAAAAGCCAAAGCAAGACAAAATGTCATAACTATGATGATAGGGATAATAGCGAATATAAATGAAGGTAAAACTCTATAGATAATAAAGGAAAGCCCAGCTCCTCCAGCGAGGTATATGAACTGTTTGAGGGTAAGCGGTCCAAATATCTTATCTTCAACTTCAATGAACTGTGGGACTTGATAGCGCATGGGGATATTATAACACGAACTGGTTCATCTAAACTTCATTTATTATTTCAAAACCGCTGAAACTGCCAGTAATAGCAAGCCCAACGATTTTCTCGGCAAGCCCAAGATTCCTTATTTTGCTTGATGTCTCGTTTAGAGTTGCTCCGGAGCCTAGAGCATCGTCTATGAGCAATATGTTTTTATATTTCCTAGAGTCATCCACTATTATTGTGTTTTTTGCATTTTCAATACGATCTTCGAGCTTATGCAGAGTTTTTTGTGCTACCGCTATTGGAGTTTTTACCTTTACTATGTTTATGGTCGGAATAGGAAGGTTGAGATGTTTTTCAAGCTCTTTCATGAGTTGAACCTCTCTCTTTACTGTCGGAGGTATGAAGCCTATAGCGTCAATCTCAAATTTTTCTATAACTGAATCTATTTTTGGTTTTATTTTTTCAATAAGCTCCTTGATCAATACTTTATTTTGACTTTGTTTCGCATACAAGAGCAGTTGACCCAGTTTTGTTTTGCCAAATCGTTCAATACTATAAAAGTCCAAATAATAGAGTTTATCCAAAAAGACTTTACTGAACATCTTTTTTATTTTATACATACCATCAATCAATCCGTCTTTTTTGTATGGAGTATATTTCAGAAGAGTCTGTTTATATTCAGTGGCAGTTTTTTCAATGGGTAGTTTTTGTTTATCACACCAGTATATAAATCCCTCCAACCCTTCCTTCCTCTCTCCGGAAGGGGTAATAACTAGAAAGTTTTCTTCAACTATCTTTTTGGTTTCATCATCTATATCACCAGTGAAATCTTCTCTTTTTTTGTCTTTTATTAGGTAATAAACCCTAGGGGATTTTCCTATTTTGTATATTCTTTCATCCCCAATCAATTTGTTTATCTGTCTGTGTGTCGCTTGTCTATTGATACCTAGATGATCAGAAAGATCACCAGGGGTGACCTGACCCTTTGTTTCTATATATTCCACTATTTTTTCACTTGTCTTTTTCATGGATAGAGTATAGCACACTCTATCTAAAAAGTATACAGTATACAGTGTACTGTACACTTATATCTGCTCCCTATACGGATCCGATGTATATGGCTTCTTTTCTACTGTTTTTTCAGGCTTTTTCTCCTCTACTTTTGCTGTGTTTTGTACTGGGGTAGTCAAAAGATGGTCTATCATAGATATAGCTGGGTCCTCTATTCCCTTCAATATGGCTTCTTTATTCAAATTTTCTTCTTTATATAATGGGGATGAAGACGAAGTTGGAGGTTTTTCAATGGTAAATTGCCCTGCGCGTTCGAGGGAGGAGAGGGATTCGTTGGGTGGTGGAGGGGTTTCGATGGTTGGTGTTTCTTCTATTTCTGACTGTTCTTGGAAAGATCTAAGAGAATTTTTTATTGGGTCTAATATTTCACTATTTACATCTTCTGCTACAGATAATGCCTCTGTTCTAGAAACCTCAACATTTCTTTGAATATTTTCCACATAATCCTCTGTAGGTTCTAGTCCAAGCATAACTAGAATGGTTTCTGTCTGAAGTGTGCCATTTTGATCTATATGCAGGCTATGTTTATCAGCTATATTTTTAAATTTAGTTGCGAGATCTGTACTTTTAATAGCCCTTTTTATATCTTCAGGGAGTTCTTGGTATCTTTGTTTGATTATTTCTTGGATGTCCATATTTTTTATGTTGTTTTAGGTTTTTCTTCGGACTTTTCCTCTTTTGGTTTGTCTTCTTCAAAAAGATCTTTAATAGCATCCAAGGCTTTTTTGTCTTTTCCTTTGTTTAGTTCTTTCCTTATACTATCAGCAGCGTCTTTATTTGCTTTTGAAGTAGGTGCTCCTACAGTTCTTGCTCCAGTCCAGATACTTCCTTTTTTCTCAAGATTCTTTGCATATTCCTCTTTTCGTTCTCTAAGTGCTTGTTTTTCTATATCGTCCTTCTGTTTTTTCTTTCCTTCTTCAGAGGTTCTGTAAGTTACCTGTTTTTCTAATTCCTCTACTTTTTTCTGCGCTTCTCTTCTGGCTCTATCTGATAAAGTTGTATTTGCCGCTAGAGTTTTAGCTACAGCTAGATTCTTCTCAATATTCTCTGTTTCTTGATCCCAAATAGTCATACCTGCACTAACACGCTGGTCTTTGTATGATTCGCTCAGTTTTATACCCTTTGTTGCATAATCAGTTCTTTCCTTAACATAATCCTTGTATCTCTTGTCATATCCACCTTTTGTACCACCAAAAGATTGTTTTGATATATCCCCAAATGCCTTGTTTGCTACCACTGCAAGGTTTGGATTTTTTGTAGCGAATTCACTTCTGGCAATTTTATCAGAGGACCATTTTGCAGCTCTGCCTAGAGTGTGTTGTGCAAAAGCCGAAGGCTGATTGTATAACTTTCCACGAAAATCTTTACCAATTTTCTCCACCCATCCCGATCCGACTGCTCCGAATTTTATCGCAGCAATTAATGGAGCGTTTATAAAAAGTATTGCGATAAAATATTGTATGACTATTCCTATCTGCGTATATACAAAACCACCCTTATTGTTTTGAAGATTTCCATCTTGAATAAATGATAAGAATCCCTCATCACTTATTATTCTCAAGGCAACATACATAAGAAAAAGATATATAGGCATGAAAAATAACTGTTGGGTTAAATATTTCAACCATACATCCGAAACATCTTTTTTAATTTCCGGAAATATCATACCAGCAAAATATACAGGAGAAAATGCCATTAAAAGTAGAAGAAATGCTGTTCTTACAGTAAATGCTATTGCGGCTCCGAGGAAACTTAGCGCAGCGAAAAGCATAAGTATGACACCACCATAAGTTGCTATTATTATTGACCAAAATATTGTTCCCTCACCCTTACCTCCCTGTTTAATTGCTGAATTGTCTGGATGATAGATCTTCTGTAATTTCAGACTAGACATAAAAATATTTGAAAGACCACCATCAAAATATGCAGTTCCAAGTGTTCCAATACCCTCTTGTGAAGAGTATTGTGGAGCTATTGCTCTATAAAATTGTAAAGAAACTATATTTGATGCATCTATGGCAATTTTTACAAAAAACAAACTAAAATTTATAAACAAACCTGCCAGTATTATTTTAAATACTAGCTTTTGTACGCCATCCCCTATACCCAAAATGGTTTTTATGGATGTATAAATTAGGAAAAATATTATGAGTATACTGGAAATATTTCTTATTATTACCCAAACATTTCTTATGGCGGGAGTAGAATTATATATTTCACCTATATTGAGAGTTAGTTTCAAGGAAAAGCTTAGTAATGTGGCAGTAGCTGTTACTATATAACTTGCCAGTGTCAATAGTATGTTTCCAAACCATGCGGAGAGTTCGGTAACACATTCACCAAAATTAATTCCATCAAATAGACTCGCACACTCTGCATGAGCAGGAACTGGTGTAACTCCCACCCCCACCACCGCGAGTATCATCACCACCAGAAAAATTGTATAAAGTTTCTTCTTCATTTTTTTAATTAAACAACTGGCACTCCTGCGACTTGCGCAAAGCGTCTTGCTTTAGGTCTGCGGCGTCTATTCTTACTTGATCCAGATCTTCTTTTGAATCCACAATATCCTTTGCATTTGTCAGTCCGCCATTCTGAACCATATCGCTGTAAAGTTGTGCCGGGACGCTTACATCATTCAGGGTTTTTCCAGAATTAACTTGATTTTCTATATCTTCAAAAGTTTTGAGGCGCTCGTCAGCTTCTGTTGCCAGTGATAGCAAGTTCAATGTTTTTGGAGCTATGCGGGTGTTTATTATGCCGTCAATTTCTGCGATTTTTGCATCAATCCTGTCTTTTTTCGAAGGATCTTCATCTGCTTTTGCTGTATAACACGCTTTTACCGATTCATAGGAATTTTTCGCATCCAGCATTATATTTAGCGCCTCATCTCTGTTGTTTTTATATGTAATAGTATTTTTCTTATATGTTGCTATGTTATTTATAAGCTCCGTTTTTATTTTTAGAAGTTGAGGATTATTTTCGGCGTTTATTTCAGAAATAGTTTTGTCTAGATATGATTTTCCGCTTGAATCTTTCTTGCTTACGCCGCCAAGACCCTTTTGTAGAATTTGTGTTGCCAATTGGGCAAAAAGAGCGTTCACTATTTCATTTAGCTCATCAGCTAGTTGTAGCTCGTGTAGTGGACCATTCACATTTGCTTCGAGGGCACTGACTATAGTTGAACCGGGTGTCTCTATTGGACAATCTAACTCGCTTTTTCCAGCCAAAGAAACTGTTTCTCCACTACCAGGAGCTATTCCTGATGCCGGATTAATTTCATAAGTATCATTTTTCGCATTATATATAGCTCCATTTGATTCAGCTTCAGCTTTCTTTGCATCTCTTATTCCCTTTTTACACTTAGGATCTCTCCATGATAGAAAGCCTTTACCGGCGCCTAGCTCATCTCTCTGCTCTTCCTTTTTCTGCGCCACTCTCCACGAAAGTTCACTTTCTGCTTGCAGATATGCTCCATAAATATTGTTTTGTGGCTCTGTGGTAAGGGAAACGAATGCCGGCCATCCTCCCTGTCGAAAGTCTCCAGCCGTAAAACCATTTATACTAGCGTTTTCTACTGCCACTTTTGAATTTTTAATGATTGTTCCCAAAGTACAAGCATATTTTTTCTGAACATTCGGATGATATTTGAAAGCTAGGGCAATGCGTATGTCTATGCTAAATGGAGAACAGAGCTCTACTAAAGGTCCACCAACCTTTGATAGAAAGTCTCCAGTTATTTGATCCGCAGTATCTAGGAAAAATGCTCCAGGGTTCTGTACAAAAGATGGACTACCCTCAAAACCGGAGTTTATCCAGTTCACCACACTTGCTGTAAGCTGGCGAATAATTTGTTTTGCAAGCATCATGCCCAGTCCGTCCAATACATATTCTTTTAGTATAAGAGAATATTCTGAAGCGGCAGAAGCCACATCGGCTATAGCGCTTATCGTACTCTGGACTATGTTTCCAGCATCCACTACAGCTATAGCCTTTGCTTTTCTAGGTATAAAAACAGGCATGGCCAGAGTTAGTATACAAAACGCTATTATAATTTTATTAAAAATAACTTTCATATATTCCAAGATATGTAAAATAACTCTTTATTGCCCGCAAAGCGTTTCCAAAACTATCTACCGTTATCTGATAGTAGCTAGTGGCCTGAAGCCCTGCCACGGGATCACTCTCAACATTTCGGAAAGACTGCGCTAGGAAAAGCGCGCCATTCATGCCATTTACTAAATCCAGATGCATGGTGGCCATGGACTGCGGAGCCTTTACCTGTATCAGAGCATTTATCATGTTTTTATAACTTACGATGATCGGATCTATTTCTTTTAAGAAACTCATATCGTCTTTTTCCAATGCTTCTTTTGCTATTATCGCTTCGTTTCTAGATTTGATTCCATAAGTTTTAAAAATCGCTCCGATTTCTGATCCATATTGCTTTACCGCTTCTTTGCTACCATCTGTTTTTGTGATTATTTCGCTTAGAGAATATGATTTCGGTTGTGGAAGAACAATATTTCCTACAGTTCTAGCCGCCAGTTCTTCCTGATTTGCCTTGTCACTAGATATGCCTATTTGGCGAAGCTCCATGTATCTGGCAAAGAAGTCTCTGCTCACTAGATCTATAGGATCAAGTTTTTCTGTGGAAGTTTTCGTAAGATCGGCTGTGACTGTGCTTTTTACGCCTACAGAACCCTTGCTCTTTGGGTCATTTGGGTTACTTCCTACCAGGATCTCTTCCCAGTCCATCATGCCATCACTATCATTGTCCACCTCGCTGGCACTGTCATCTACAGTGTCCGCTGTCACTGGAGCAACATAAACATTTTCTACCTTATCATTCCTATATTCAGCAAAAACAAAACTCCCTCCGACCACAAGGATCGCCATTATTATCAAAATGACATTTTTCATATTTTGATACGGCAATTATATCAAGACAAGGGCTTATCTCCTACGATTTTTTTCCACATTGCAAGGGTCATATTCTCGGCTCTAGCGTTTCTGGACCATTTTTCCCTTTCCCAGAGGTTCTCTAGGTCATTTCTAGCTATTTTTTCTTCTAGATTGCTTATGACAACCTTCCTTTTGTGAGCAAAAGCGGTCTTTATGATACCAAAGAAGTATTTTTCACTTATTCCAGAGTTTATAAAGAAGTTTTTATTGATATTTTCTATAAGTAAAATGGCAGAATCAACATTTGGCATAGGTCGGAAGTGCTTCCTAGGCACAGACAATATGTATTTTGGCGTCCCATAAACTTTTACAGATATAGAAAGTATGCTTTCCTTTGTATCTACTATGCGCTTTGCCACTTCCCTCTGCAACATGAGCGCCATGCGAGATGGTTGATTGGCCGACTCTAGGAATTTTCTTAGAAATTCTCCGGTTATATAATATGGAATATTAGCTATGAGTAAGTATCCTTTCTCATATTTTGTTTCATCGTATTCCAGAATATCAGCATGAACTATTTCCAATTGCCTATTTTTTATCTCCTCTGCGAACTTTTCATAGAGAAAAGATATAGCCCTATCATCTTTTTCTACTACTGTAACATGAGCTCCAGTTTCTAGAAGTTTCTTGGTAAGCGCTCCCTTTCCCGGACCTACTTCCAATATTTTGTCTTCCATTTTTATTTTTGCCGCATGCGCCATAGTGGAGATTACATTTGGAGAATGTATAAAGTTTTGGCCTAGTGATTTTTTTGCCGAAAAATTATTATTAAAATTATCCATATTTTAAAAATCAATAAATATCGCTTTTACTCCAGTAGACGCTCCTATGTCACTCTTTGATTCTATATGTTCATCGCCTATGTCAGAAATAAAGTTAGAGGGCATATTTACCTTCTGCGCTCCATAGATAGTGCGTATTTGGGCATAACTTAGGAAGACCTTTTTTCTGGCGCGGGTGAGAGCCACATAGAAAAGTCTTCTTTCTTCTTCCGACTGCGAAGGGCTCAAATCCTCTTTGCCTATTCTCTGATGCGGGAAAAGATCCTCCTCCATTCCTGCTATGAAGACATAGTCGAACTCTAGTCCCTTGGAAGCGTGAACCGTCATCAGTTTTACGGCATTACTATCTTTCTCAAGCTCATCTTGGTCAGTAGCTAGGGCGGCGTTCTCTAGGAATTTCTCTACACCCTCGGGAATATTATCATATTGTGTAGCTACAGACACAAGTTCTTGGAGGTTTTCCAACTTTTCTTGTTCTTCTGCTGTGCCGTTTTTATACGCATATTCCATACCGGTTTCTTTTATAATGAATTTTATAAGATCGGAAGGTTTATTTTCCAAAGCAATTTTTTTAATTCTATCCAAAAGTCCTAGGAATTGAGCCACCTTCATTTTCAAGGCATTTCCCAGTCTATTTTCTTCACCCATAAGCACTTTGAGTATTGTAGCCTTGCCTATTCCCCTTGGAGGAACATTTATGATTCTCACCATATCATTTGTGCTTTCTCTGTTGAGCGAGGCTTTTATAAAAGAAAGGGTGTCTTTTATTTCTTTTCTCTCAAAGAATTTTATTCCCAGAACCTGATATGGAATATTTTTATGTAAAAAGGCCTCTTCTAGGACTCGAGATTGAAAGTTTGCCCTATAGAGCACGGCTATTTCTCTAGGTTCGGCGCCATCATTTATAAGTTTTCGAGCTTCATCCGCTATCATTCTAGCTTCTTCTTGCTCGGTATAAGATATAAGAAGCTGTACTTTTTCTCCCTCGCCATTTTTTGTAAAGAGATTTTTCTCGCGACGCATAGTGTTTTTCCTTATAACATTGTTAGCGGCGGCTAGTATGGTCTGCGTAGATCGATAGTTTTCTTCTAGGGTAATCACCTTGGCTTCTGGATATTTCTTCTCAAAGTTTATTATATTCTTTATATCTGCGCCTCTAAAAGCATAGATCGATTGATCGATGTCTCCGACGACACATATATTCCTATGATCCTCTGCCAAAAGTGAGGCTATCTCATACTGTACTTGGTTTGTATCCTGATATTCGTCTATATGTATATATTTCCAAACAGACGAATATCTTTTCCTGATTTCTGGGTTTTTGCGCAAAAGTTCAGCAGTTTTTAATAAAAGATCGTCAAAATCTAGCGATTTTTCGCGCGCCAGAGTATTTTCATACTTTTCCCAGACTTGGGCTACTATTTTTTGAAAATATTCTTTCTGATTGTTCCTATACCCTGACATACTTATCCCATTTCCCTTTTCTTTTGAAATAGCATTCAGTATTGCTCCAGGTTCATATTGTTTCGGATCCAGCCCTATTTCCTCCAGAGCGTCTTTTATAGCCTTTTTCGAATCGCCCCTGTCATAAATAGTAAAATGTCTGGGCACTCCCACGATCTGACTGTTTTCTTTTATAATATGCACTCCCAGAGAGTGAAATGTGCTCACAAAAGGTCTTTCTGTAAAAGAAATAGGGATGTTGAGAGTTCTATCTTCCTCAATAAGTCTGAAAACTCTATCTCTCATCTCCTTTGCGGCTTTGTTTGTAAAAGTAATGGCCAAAATGGCTGAAGGAGCCACCCCATTTTTGATAAGATTCAAAATACGATGGGTAATAGTTTTGGTTTTACCCGCTCCGGCGCCTGCCACGATGAGAAGCGGTCCTTCGAGCGTTTCTACCGCCTCTTTTTGTCTTAAATTTAATGCATCTTTGACCATTATCCACTACTATAGCACAATCCACAGCCCCTGTTGACTTTACTTTACCCTTGCCGTAGGCTTGATAAGTATCTCAAGAATAGAGGTATAAAAATGGCTCAATAGAGCCATCTACTAAAATAACCGAAATACCGATCGCGTCCAAAAGACGACTCCAGATATTGCCGAAAGACTATTTTTATTATGAAATTTTTCTACAATTTAAGTAAAAAATCGATCAGTCTGGTTTTCGGAGCGGTAGTTTTGTATTCTCTCTATCCAGGGACTGTCCAAGCAGGCCTTTTTTCTTTGATTTCAGAAATTGTAAACGATAGAGCGGTCGCGCAAACCGTAGAAGAACCTTTGATTGCCACTTCCCAGAATATGGCGCTTCTTCAGGCCGCTGTGAACAGTGATCCCAACCCTCACAAGGCGGATGATTACACTATCCTAGCCTACAACAACGCTCTAGTGGCAGAAGTAGGTCCCCAAGGTACGGTTTCGGAGATAAAGGAGGAGGTTTCTACTGACATTAGTCTTTATACAGTGAGGGAGGGTGATAATCTATCAACAATTGCAGAACTTTTTGGAGTTTCCCAGAGTACTATCATTTCAGCCAATCAATTAAGTAAAAATCCAGTACTTTATGTAGGAGATCAGTTAGTTATATTGCCGATTACAGGTATAAGATATAGGGTGAAAAGTGGTGATAGTATAAGGAGTATAGTGCTAAAACACGGTGCAGATTTGAAAGAAGTTATGGACTATAACAATTTGACAAATTCATCTGTTTTGGCCGTAGGAGATGTAATAATTATCCCAGACATAGAACTTCCAATAAGTAGTGCTGTACAAATAGCTACAAAGAAAGGCGTGGCTCCTCTAGGATATTATCTACGCCCTATATCTGGCGGAAGATTATCACAAGGTATACATGGAAATAATGCCGTGGACTTAGCTGCTCCTATCGGTACTATTATACGAGCGTCAGCAGATGGAACAGTTATATCAAGTATTTCAAATGGCGCATGGAATGGAGGTTATGGAAACTATATTATTATCTCTCACAGCAATGGTACAAAAACACTCTATGCTCACAATCAGAAGAATTTCGTAAAAGCTGGAGATCTGGTAAAGAAAGGAGATATGATAGCAAAAGTAGGAAATACAGGAAGAGTAACCGGACCACATGTTCATTTTGAAGTTAGAACATCTTCGAATAATTCTTTCAAAAACCCAATCACTTACTAAAAGTTTTTCTGCCTATATTGTAGCGCCTCCAGTATATGACCCTTCGTTATTTCACTTTCCCCTTCCAGATCCGCTATAGTTTGTGAAAGTTTGATTATACGATGATAAGCCCTAGCAGATAATCCTAGTCTTTCGGCAGAAGTTTTCAATAGATTCAACACATCTAGTTTCAATGTAATCATCTTTTCTATATCAGAAACACTCATCTCACTATTATATTTTCTATCAGATATACCATGCCTCTCGAACCTTTTCTGCTGTATCTTCCTAGATTTTTTCACCCTTTTCTTTATAGTTTTAGAATTTTCGTTATTTTTTGAAATATTTGATAATTTATCGTACTCTATTTTTGATACAGAAACCCACATATCTATACGATCTACTATGGGGCCTGATATTTTCTTATGATAATTGGCGATATCTCTGTCGGAACATGTGCATCCTTTTTCTTTTCCATATCCGCATGGACATGGATTCATAGAGACTATGACTATGTATTTTGCGGGGAAAGCTATGGTGCCCTTGGATCTGGAAATAGTTATAGTCTTTTCTTCCAAGGGTTGTCGCAGAGATTCTATCACTTTCCTATCAAACTCTGGAAACTCATCTAGGAAAAGCACGCCTCTATGCGCCAGGGTTATTTCTCCAGGTTTAGGAAAAGGTCCACCGCCTACTAGAGATACATATGAAGATGTATGATGCGGAGATCGGAAAGGTGGCTCGGTGATAAATGGCTTTTCCAAGATACGGGCTATAGAGTGTATGCCTGTAACCTCCAATATTTCGTCGTATTGAAGAGAGGGTAAAATGCTCTGAAAGGCTTTGGCCAACATGGTTTTGCCAGTTCCGGGAGGGCCATACATGCCTATATTATGTCCTCCAGAAGCGGCTATTTCCAATGCCCTCTTTGCAGTCTCTTGCCCCTTTATGACATTGAAGTCGTTTTCAAATTTATATTTGTTATTTTCAATCTTTGTAGCTGGTTGTGACTTTATTTCTTTATGTTTTACGAGATGATCTATGATTTCATTTAGACTTTTCACTGGATATATCTTTATTCCCTTTACCAGACCTGCTTCTATAGCATTTTCCTTCGGCACAAAAATTTCTTTGAAATTATGTTTTTGCGCGCCTATGGTAAGGGGTAAAACGCCACTTACTTTCCTCACTTCTCCTTCTAGCGACAATTCACCTAGAAAAATCTTACCCCCCGGATCAAAATCTATATCCCCGCTGGCGCAGAGATAGGCCAGAGCCATACCGAGATCAAAGCTCGGTCCCTCCTTGCGGACATCGGCTGGGGCTAGGGAAATGACTACTTTTTGATTTTTCTGCTTGGGGGAAATATAACCGCTATTTTTTATAGCCGCCGAAACGCGATCTTTGGACTCCTCTATAGCCTTGTCCCCCAGGCCGACTATAGAAAAAGCGTGAAGACCGTTTGATAAATCCACTTCTATGCTAATAATATGCGCATTCAAGCCCGAAAGCTGCGCGCTAAAAACTTTTGATATTTTCATAATACCAGAACTCTATCAGATGGAGATTAAATCCTGATAAAATTTTGATAAAAAAGTTATTAAATTTTGAGAACTTTTTGAGAACTTTTTAATAAGTTTTTAATAACTTTTGCACAGTATGAACAGTTTATCCACTTTTTCTACCTATCTCATGTGTTTTACAGAGGTTCTGGCCGATGGATTGGCCTCTAGTCGGTCCCTTTCTATTTCCTCACCTGAAACTTCACATATTCCATATGTTCCCTTTTCTATGCGCGCCATAGCGTCTTCTACCTCATGCAACTGGGGTTCGAGCTTGTTCAAAATCATCTGATTATCCTCTATTTCTTCAAACTTATCCGCCACTTCATTTTCATCAGCAGTGTCTATTTGCATTTTCCCAGATGTAGCGTCCCAATTTCCAGGATTTTCTGGATCCATTTTTCCCACACTTCGCAATTCTTCTACCAGTAGAGCCTTCTCTTTTTGCAATTTTTCTTTGAAATATTGTAAATCTTTCTTATTCATCCATCTATACTATCTTATATATGTCTGTTTTTCAATACGCTCCAGGATCACGGGTATAATACTCTCATTTGCGGCTATGATTATGGTGTTTTTATCTATAAAAGAGTAAAGGAAAAGTATTTCACCGTTCGGAGTCATGTATTGTCTAGTATCGCGGTTTTTTATTATTTTATCTATAAATCTGCCTCCAGGAGAATATTCATAACCTAGTGGGCTAGCCAATTCTTCTGGCATTGTCTGCTCCCACTTGAGCATTCCAGCAAAAGCGTTTTGGAAAAAGTCTGTGTTAAATATTATAAAAGTAGAATTTTCATATTTTCCCCACATCCACTTGTCAGTGAGTGCTCGCTTCAGAGTATCTGTCATATCAAAGCTCATTATTTCTCTGAACTCCGAACCAGTTACTCGCGCAGTTGTGGATCCTACATTGTGAGTTGGTATGTATTCTGTTATTTTTCCCGCATCTGCTGTGCTACTGGCTAAAATCGATGAAATATTTTCTATGGGAATAGAAAGTTGTACATCGGGTGTGACTATACTTGGTAATTTTATGATCGGTTCGGCTTTGGGATCTCCTACCAATGGGCTTTTCAGATATAGATAATATCCTCCTGCTATTCCGGCTCCAATAAAAATCAGGCTCAAAAGCAAAATAAAAATCTTCTTACCTGCCTGTGATGGCGGCTTATCAGCTATTTTTTCCTCACCCGTCTCTCTTTCATTTTCAGCTATGGCTATAGTCATGGCCGAAGAACCCTTCCTTTTCAGAGCCTCTGCCACATCGCTTTCGTATGTGCGAATAGGTTGAGGGGATGCGCCATCCGGTTTCGGCTTGATTTCCTCCGTCACAACTGACCTTTTTTCAGGATCTAATTGCGCATGTAATATGTCAAATGCGTTGTTCTCATTCATTTGATGTAATTATACACCAGTTTTATTTTGCTACTGTCCGCTCTGATCCGCTATTTCGTCCGCTACAGTTCCTAGGGTTGCGTCTTTTGGCCCTCTTTTTCTAAAATTTGGCTTACCTTTGCTCATAAAACTGTTTCTGTGCCCTATAAGATATTTCTGCGCGTTTTCATCTAGATCAAAGAAATCATCCACCACCTCGCGCAACTTTGATGAAGAAGATTTGCCGAAAGAAACCACTTCTACCTGACAACCCTCATTTACCTTTAGATATTCTACAAGTGGCACAAAATCTCCATCTCCCGTGAGAAGAATAATAGTATCCAGCTTTGGCGCCAGCTTTACCGCGTCTATAGCCATACCCACATCCCAGTCAGCTTTCTTGGCTCCGCTTCCGAATATTTGAAGATCCTTTGTTTTGGTCTCTATTCCCATTTTAGTTAGAGCCTCAAAGAAAGCCTTTTCATCCCCCGCTTCTGTGGTGATAACATAGGCAATAGCGCGAATAAGGGATCTTTCTCCTACCGCATCTTTTACTATTTGACCAAAATTGACTTTCGAATGATATAGATTCTTGGCGCTGTGATAAATGTTTTGTGTGTCTATGAAAACGCCCACACGCTGTTCCTTATGTTTGATTACTGACATATAAAAATTATTGTGCTAACTAAATTATTAAAATAAAACCAGTCTCTAATATAACATATTTGCTCCCTCTCGGCGACAGAAACCCTCGCTTCGTTGCAAGCAAGTCGCGAGTCTTCTCTCGCCTGCGGTCGCAGGCTATTTCGCCTTTATATCTAACTTTTTTGCTACATTGGCGTGGCGTCTCGGATGTTTTTTCTTGAGATAGTTCATGTGAGACTGCCTATCTGCCACCATAGCCAGAAGCCCTCGGCGGGAATGATTATCCTTCTTATGCTTCTTCAGATGGCTGGCTAGTTCTTCTATTTTTCTAGTCAAAATAGAGATTTGGACCTCTGGGGAACCAGTGTCCTTGTCGTGTATTGCCACAGATTTTATGGCATTGGCTTTCTGTCTTGTTGTTAACATTGTGGGGATACAATAGCATGGATAGGGGTAAATTGCAATAAAAAAGGCACTCACACCCTAGACCGTGAAAGGAGACGGTTTTGGGTATGAGCGCCAGTTCTGCTATTCGTCCCTGTCCACCAAGCTGACGAGTCGCAGAATTCATGAGCAACCGGATGGATGCCATACAAAACAAAGAACAATTGCAGTTTGCAATCGTAAATATAGCCTACCCCATTTTCCCTGTCAACATGAAAATCCACATCTGGCCTGCTATACTATTAGCATGTCGCAAAATCTACAAAGCTTGAAAACCGAATTTCTCCAATATATAGAAATAGAAAAAGGCCGAAGCCTCAACACTGTTCGTAACTATGATCAATACTTGAGCAGTTTCCTCAATTACACAAAGCTAAAAGACGCAAAAGGAATCACAGATAATGCAGTGAGAGATTTCAGAATATGGCTAAACCGGCAAAATCTGAAGAAGCGTACGCAAAACTATTATCTCATCGCCCTTCGCGCTTTTCTAAAATATTTAACCAGACAGAGCATCCCTTCCCTAGCTCCAGATCGCATAGAGCTAGCCAAGACTCCAGAGAGATCCCTGGACCTTATTACCATAGAAGAGCTAGAAAGACTTCTCAAATCTCCCGACACTACTACTGTGCGAGGTCTGCGCGACAAGGCAATGCTTGAAATGCTTTTTTCTACTGGATTGCGCGTATCCGAGCTTTGCGCGCTGGATAGGGATATAAATCTCAAGCTAGATGAAATGTCTGTAAGGGGTAAAGGAGAAAAAGTCAGAGTGGTTTTTATTTCCGATGCTGCTCGAGAAAGTGTGAAAAAGTATCTGGACAAGAGAGATGATATGGATGATGCCCTTTTTGCGCGTATTCCACAGAATAAAAATGAAAAGTTGGCCAAGGATAAAGATTCTCTGCGACTGACTCCAAGGTCTATAGAAAGGATAATAAAGCAATACGCCACAAGAGCCGGAATATCAAAAAAGGTTACGCCCCACATTTTGAGGCATATTTTTGCAACCGATCTCCTACGCAATGGCGCCGATCTGCGTTCCGTGCAGATGCTACTCGGCCACGCCAATATCAATACTACGCAGATATATACACATGTTACCGATACAGAGCTGAAGAAGATTCATAAGAGGTTTCATAGGAGGGGGTAGCTAAAAGGTTTTTAAATATCTTTCAATTCTCTTCTTATCCTCATTTTCTTTATCGCCTTTGAAATAGAGCTCAATATACATGAACTCTATTTTATCCTTATGATAGGCATAAATAATCCTCATATTTCTATTTTGTAAAGACTCACAAGCGAGGCGTGCCTTTATAATCTTGCAAGATGCTGAACTATGGATAACGACAAAACCCTTACCTACACCGAGAGGATCATTTCTTATGATACCTTCAAAGTCCTTAATATCATCAGTTAGACTCCTATATTTTTTTGAAAGCCTTTTTAATTCACGTTCAAATTCTGGCAGTTGATTAAAGTGGCTCATAGTCTCCTACTGAAGTCTCGTCTGGTCTATAGAATACATGTCGATAATTGAGGATTTCCATCTTGTGAGCAACACGCCACGGAGTGTCTATATGGGAAAGATCAGAAAGCTCTTTTGCAGTTTTTGAAGCTAGACGCTCAAGTTCGTCATCAATGTGTTTTAGTTCTTGGGCGCTCAATGATGACACTTCTGGTTCAGTGGTAACAAGATATTTCTTTTGATCATAGTTAAAAAATTTACTCTTTACTTCAACCAGCTTACCCTGAGCTTCCAACTCACGAGATATTTTTGTGAAGGAAACAGGACTTGGACCATGTGTATTCTTAACATATATAGCCCCCACAAGGTATTTCTGGTATTTCTCGTAATAGTCAAAATCGATAAAATAGAGCAGTTTGTAGATAGCGGTTTGACCGATATTGGGTCGGCTTCCAACCTTGGATACGATATAGAGTAATACTTGTTTGAATTTATCTATATTTTCTTTTGGAATCTCTCGAAGATGGACGGTGTCTTTTTTAATACTTACTTCCCTACTATTCTTATCGAAAGTATCTTGGGATACATCGAAAAGACTAGCCAGAATAGCCTTTTGCTGTTCTGTAGGTTTAATCTTTCCTCCCTCTAACTTTACATAGGTAGGACGGGAAATACCTAGACTCTCAGCTACTTCAGACTGGGAAAGTCCTGATAATTTGCGTTTGTTTTTTATCCATGTGGACACGGTGGTATTTTACCACAATAGTTAATGCTTTACAATTTGACTATAGATAATGTAATTTTGTAATTTATGCTTTTATATCGTATATTAAATCTCCCACTCTACAATGTAAATGCTATAATCAACCCATGAAACTCATCTCCTGGAATGTAAACGGTATAAGGGCAAATTGTAAAAAAGGCGGATTTGACTGGCTTTTACAGCAGAATGCCGATTTCTTCTGCCTTCAGGAAACCAAGGCCCATCCCGAACAACTGGAGGAAGGTATTAGAAATCCAGTAGGCTATTATGCTTACTTTGACCATAGCAAAGGTCGCAAAGGCTACAGCGGAGTGGCTACATATGCCAAAGAGAAGCCCGAGAGAACAGAATACATACTCGGTGTGCCAGAATGTGATCAGGAAGGACGATTTATAGCTCTATTTTATCCAGATTTTGTACTCATAAACTGCTATTTTCCCAATGGCGGAGGCGGGCCGGAGAGACTAGACTTCAAAATGAGATTTTATGATGAATTTTTGAAATATGTAAATAAGCAGAGAGCGGCGGGATTAGAAATCATATTCTGCGGAGATATAAATACCGCTCATCAGGAAATAGATCTGGCAAGGCCCAAGGAAAATGAAAAACATACAGGCTTTCTTCCCCAAGAACGCGCTTGGATAGACCAAGTCATACAAGCCGGCTATATAGACATATATCGTCATCAAAATCCCAGCAAAACTGGCGCCTATACATGGTGGGATATGAAGACTTTTGCCAGAGAGAGAAATGTGGGCTGGAGAATAGATTATTTTTTCATTTCCCCAGGATTATTGAAAAAAGTGGAGAAAGTGAAAATTCATAATATGGTAATGGGCTCGGATCACTGTCCTATTGAGCTGACTTTGAAGTAAAAATAATAAAAGACAAAAGTTATCCACAGTTTGTCCTTTACATGTCTTTTATACTTGATACAATACTCCACAGATTGCAGAAGTTTGAACTGAGGAATAAACTTCTTTGCACAGCTCTTTGAACAAGTTGCTTGGGGTAGTTAATCTCTTGAAATTTGATCAGATAGGGAGTAACCCTTCACCAGCTTATGCTGGGACACTGCATGCCTTCTCACTTTATAACTTTGCTCCGTTTTGGAGCGCTTAACAATTTTTTGAATGGCAATGCAAAATCCCCCATTAGGTGGTATTGAGGTCAATTCTCGCGCAGGCTCTATGTAGCCTCTCTGTGAAGATTTCTCCAGTCGTTCAATCTCTTTGGACGGCTGTTTTGTTTCTCATGAAACATTGAAATTATGCCTAAGCATAATTTCAAAAGCTATTTAGTAATGATATTATCTAAGAAACATAATACCTCTTGCGTATTTTATCTATATCTTCACTTTCTATAACATCTTTCTTGCTTTTTCCTTCTTTGCCTAGCGTTTCTAGCTCTTTTTCGGGCAATTTTACAAGTTCCTTAGCCCTATTCTGCAAGTATTCTAGGGTATTTAGGCTTGGATTCTCTAGCACTTCCTCCAGCAAAGCGTGTAGAACATAGCCTATTTTTGGCCCCGGTGTTACATGTGTAACATTCATTATCTCCCCGCCGTCTATTTTTAGCATATTTACGGATATAGGGTCACGCATAGCTTCCTCTACCATAGACTTGTATTTGCGAAGGCGATAGGGATTTTCCTTTGGACGGCCGGTACCTATACGATCACAGATGCGCACATTCATAAGATCCCAGATATTCTCCTTGCCGACATTGTTTATCATTCTCCTTACGGCCGATAGTGTAATAGTCTCGGTATCAGAGAAAAACATATGCCAACGAATGATCTTGGTCACTTTTTCTATTGTTTTCACGGGAAACTTCAATCTTTGCAATATCTTCTTTGTTACACGTGAACCCACAACATCATGCCCATAGAAGGTGATTTGTCCTGTTTCACGTGAAATACGCTTGGTCTCTGGCTTTGAAACATCATGGAAAAGAGCAGAAAGGCGTATATCCAAAGGAAAATCCTTATCTGCTGCACACTGTAAACTTCTCAAAAGATGTTCTCCTACATCGTATGCATGAGCTTGGTTCTGCTTGACTCCTTTTGCTTTTGATAATTCTGGAACTATATAGTCCAAAATATTGAGCTTATCTAGCAGTTCTATACCAGCTTTGGGACTTGGAGACATTATTATTCTTATAAATTCATCCCTGATTCTCTCTATGGCTATCTCCTTTAGCAGGCTTCCATGGCTCTGTATAGCCTCCTCTGTATCAATGTTAATCGTGAAACCTAGTTCGGTAGCCAGTCTTACCGCCCTTATCATGCGTAAAGCATCCTCTGTGAAGCGATCATGAGCATTTCCAACGGTTTTTATGGTTTTGTCTTTTATGTCCTTTAAGCCGTTAAATAAATCAACTATGTCTTTTATAGCTCCGACCGATAGATTGACCGCAATGGCGTTTATCGTGAAATCCCGGCGTTTGAGATCATCTTCTATACTTTTGCTAAACTTGACCTCATCGGGGTGTCTGTAGTCACTATAAGAGCTTTCAAGACGGTATGGAGTGACTTCCACAATCTTTAAACTTTCATTTTCAGTATTTTCATTTACCACTCCCACGGTGCCATAAAGATTTTCATAAAAAGTTTTTGGAAAAAGGGGAGCGATCTGTTCCGGTGTGGCATCGGTGGTAACATCCCAGTCTTTGGGAGTTTTTCCTAATAGAAGATCTCGAGTACATCCTCCTACAAGAAAAGCCTGATATCCAGCTTTTTCTAGAGTTTCTACAATATCCACTATTTCCTTGGGAATAGCTTGGTTTTTCATTAATCTAAATAGAATATAATGTTAGCATTTATTGCATATTTAGTATATTTTTAGCTTGTGATATACTGTTATATAACATGGAATATAGAGAGATATTAAAAGGCAGAATGCAAAGTTCTATAGCTTTGCGGGCCAAGAGGATGATAAGGGAAAATAAAGTGTTTGATGAGGCCAGAAAAGAGTTTAATAGTCTCATGAAAGATCATTTTTTTACACTTGGACTTGCTCTGTACTGGGCAAAAGGCTCGCAGAAAGGGAACTATTTACAGTTTACAACCTCTAGTCGAGAAATGGTACTTTTTATGCATAAATGGATTAAAAAGTATATCAAAATAGATGAAAATCTTATAAAACAGAAAAATTATGCTAGTTATAGCCGGATTTATATTACCCGCATAGATGTTTTGCGGAAAGTGATAGCTTGGCAAAAGCTCATAATCAAGTATTATAGTGACAAGTGACATTTTATTGCGCTCGTGGTGAAATGGATATCATGATTGACTTCGGATCAATCGTTGAAGGTTCGAGTCCTTCCGAGCGCACATTGGAAAAGGTATAGTTTAATGTATAATATTCCAATATTGCGGGTGTAGTTTAGTGGTAAAATATGATCTTGCCAAGATTAAGTTTCGGGTTCGATTCCCGGCACCCGCACCAGAGGAACTTTAGTCAAATCTGTGGATAACCTTGTGGACAGTGGGTATAAGACAGTGAAAATATGGCTTATATTCGTGTCCTTTGTCTCTTAATAGCACTTAGCCACAAAATATGGAAAATACCAGAGAAAAGGGAAATAAAGGGGAGGATGTAGCCTGTTTTTACCTGCAAAAACATGGGTTTTTCATAGAAGAAAGGAATTACAGAAAGAAATGGGGAGAAATAGACATCATAGCGGTCAAAGACGGAATATTGCACTTTATAGAGGTCAAAAGTGTTATGAGTCAGGCAAGTGATGGACATAGGCCAGAAGAGAATGTCCATGAGCTCAAGATACGAAAACTGCGTAGAGTAATACAGACATACCTGAATGAGAAAAAATATGGACCCGATGCCGATTTTAAATTTCATGTGATTACAGTTAAAACTGATGAATCTACAGGAAAATCAAAAGTAAAAATGATAGAAAATGTTATTTTATAAATTATTATGATAGTATAACCGAACGGAGCGTGGTGTAACGGCTAACATTCCTGTTTTGGGAACAGGCGACTCCGGGTTCGAATCCCGGCGCTCCGACTAAGTATATAGAGTGTTTTCAAGTTTTTTGGGATTTTGTTTAAAAATGGTATTATTTATCTCAAAGCATGAGAATAAATAAGTCACCTTGGATACATCAGCTCGATCAGAGTAGGAAAGTGGTATCTCTGAATCAAGATTTGGACACTGATATTGCTATAGTCGGCGCAGGTATTGCTGGCATTTCTACTGCCTTTTTCATTTTAAAATACACGAATCAGAGAGTTGTTCTTCTAGATCAAGGAAAACTTGCTCATGGTGCAACAGGGCATAATGCGGGGCAAGTTATAGCCCGTTTTGAAAAACCATTACATAGTCTAGTAAAAGAGTTTGGATTTGAAAAGGTGAAAGACGCCTTACACGGCTTGCATTCTGGTTGGAATCTCATAGATGAAATGTACAATGATGCAGGTTTGGACATTCTTTTTTCTCGTATCACTGGAATGAGGGGATTTTCTGATATTCATCAGGTTTTGCTAGCCATAAAGGATTTGGAAATAGAAAACTTATCAGGTTTACCATCTAGTGAAATGCTTATAAATGAAAATGCTCCGTTTAAGCATTTATTGCCTAGAGTGCTGGAGAAATTTTATCGTTTTGTGCCACATGTAGAGATTCTAAGCAGGCTAGAGACAGAAGATAAAAACTTTCATGCTCTAGTGACTGAACAGGCGGCATGTATGAACTCGGCTCTATTCTGTCAGGAAGTTGTAGTTTATCTATCTAACAAATTCTCATCACGATTTAGTTTTTATGAAAATACTCACATTATAAAAACTGTTTTAAAGAAAAATTATGTTTTATTGGATGCCGGAAAACATACGATCAATGCTTCTAGAGTCATACTTTGCACAAATGGATTTGAGAATATAGAAATATTTAATGAGGACGGGTTGGCCATAGATAAAAGATTTCATCATCTTGTGAATGGAAGGGTGGGGTATATGTCAGGATATTTGGAAAATTTAAACAAGCCCGCCGCCGCGGTTTCCTATTATATTCCAGACAATGATCCTTCAAATGATGTTCCTGATCCATATTTCTATCTCACCCGCAGACCTCATGAAATGGGAGATGTAAAGCACAATCTTGTTTGTGCTGGAGGCCCCGAAGTTACTATAGATGACCGTGAAGAATATCTCTTTGACTATGATTATCCTGAAAAAGTGCAAGCTGATTTAGATGATTTTATAAAAAGGGAATACAATCCCGAACCCAACAAAAAAATAGATTATGAATTTACCTGGCACGGGCTTATGGGCTATACGCCTAATCGTGTGAGACTTATAGGCGAGGAGCCCAAGAATAAAGTGTTGCTCTATAATCTTGGATGTAATGGTATAGGTATTATTCCATCTGTTTATGGCGGGAGGCGCATTGCGAGGATTATTGCGGGGGAGAGGGTAAGAGAGTCTATATTTGATCCGAGGAGTGAGTAGCGAAATGAAAAGTTTTCTGCTAGTATAGATTTTGTTCTTAGTAAAAGTAATGAATAGGCGGGCATGGTTTAGTGGTAGAATGACACACTTCCAATGTGTAGACGGGAGTTCGATTCTCCCTGCCCGCACATGAAAAAAGTTATAATAGTTGGAGCTGGGGTAGCTGGTTTAGCTGCGGCGCAAAAACTAAAATCAAATAATTTCGATGTATTAATTTTGGAAGCTCGTGGAAATATCGGAGGTAGAATTATTACGGATAGAAGTATAGCAAATTTTCCTGTTGAGCTTGGTGCGGAATTTATTCACGGAGATAAAACTGCGATTTGGGATTTTATTGATAAAAATAAGACTATCCCTTTTGGCCATCACGAAAAAATTTCTATTAAAATCGGAGAAAATTGGGTAGAAGATAACCGGCTTAAGATTTTTGAAGATGCGTATAAATCTCTAGATAGATACGATCTAAATACAAAGGATATGAGTATAAAAGAATGGGTAGAGACACTCGATTTTCCAGATGATGTTAAAGAGGTTACAGGCTATCGTCTTTCCCATGTTTATCTTGCAAAGGGAGAAGAAATAAGCACAAAAGAATCAGCTCATGAAAATAATGTTGATCATTCAGGAGACGGCAATTTTCTCATTAAAGATGGCTTTGATGTATTGGTTAAAAATTTAGCTGAAGGATTAGAAATTAAAAAGAATACCGTTGTACAGCAAGTTGTCCATGATGATATGAAAGTAAAGGTTATTTGTAATGATGGGGGAGTTGAATTTGTGGCAGATGCGGTAATACTTGCAGTGCCTATAAGTATTTTGCAAAAAGAAAAGATAAAATTTATTCCCAATCTTCCTGAAAGTAAACTGAAAGCAGTCGAATCTATTATGATGGGATCTGTCACAAAGGTGGTATTGAGTTTTAGTAAGAGTTTTTGGGATATTTCATCATCTTTTTTTATCACTATAAATCCCAACTCTGTATGGTGGTCGCCAAGTAAGGGTCGCAATGGTACTGATAATATTTTCACTGCGTTTCTTGCAAATGATGAGGCAAGAGAAATTGATAAACTAGATGAAAAATCAGCAATTGATAAAACATTAAAAAAGCTCTCTATCATTTTTAACCAAGATGTCTCAAAAATTTTCCTAAAAGGCAAAGTAATCTCCTGGGATAAAGAACCATGGATACTTGGAGGATATAGTTTTATTCCAGTTGGTGCATTCGGCGCTAGAGAAGCCTTAGCCAAGTCTGTTGAAAATAAAATTTTTTTTGCTGGAGAAGCTACGGCTTACAATACAAATCCAGCT
>Ga0209542_10005883_pt1 | contig 24172 bp, 24 predicted proteins | sample RifCSPhighO2_01_FD_184028 | JGI IMG/M metagenome (GOLD analysis project Ga0209542, IMG submission 184028) | Soil microbial communities from Rifle, Colorado - Rifle CSP2_plank highO2_0.1 (SPAdes) (version 2) | ecosystem: Environmental > Terrestrial > Deep subsurface > Rock core/Sediment ...
CTGCCTTTCGTTGTGCTCCCCGCAGGGAGCTTGGTTGACAAGGGTCTAACTCAACTATGTAAATCAATTATAGCATAATTACCATCACTTTGTCAATACCATCAAAAAACAGCCAAAATGGCTGTTTTTTGGAATACATTGAATTGAGGTTAAATCTCGAATCTGAACTCTTGAGGTTTAACCTCAACTCAGTAACTACTTAAGTTTTTCTGCCCATCTATCAACCACTTCCCCAGCAATCTTTTTCTGGTCTTCAACTACTTTCTGCCAGTCTTTGTCCTGGTCTTTAAGAAATATATCAATATCAAAGGCAACAGTTTCAAGCTCTTCTCTTTCCTTTTCCAAGGAATCCTTCAATCGGAATAACAAGTGTTCTGGAATGTCTTCCATTTTTTCCAAAAGACGATTTTTTATTTCATCACCAAGAGGTGACTGGGCAAGTAATTCCCCTATACTATCCGCTAATTTTTGTTGAGCTTCATTCATTGTTTTTTAATAATTAAAATTCTATTTTTATCTTATACCTAACTTGGTAAGGTCGGCACCTAATTCAACAAGTTTCTGACTGATACTGCCATAATCAATCACAAAATTTGATGGTAATTTCCATGCGTCTAATCCCCCCCTTACTCCTTCCAATATTCTATCAGACAATGTGTTTGAGTTAAGAACCTGCTTTACTAAGTCAGGCAATTGTTCAGTTGGTACACCAGAATTTGCTAAATCTTGCCAAATACTATGTTGTAGGTGTCCCATTAAAGATTCCTGGGCAGCGGTTATTCCGGCTTCAGCTCCTCCAATAGCGGCTTTTTCAGTAGCAAGAAGCTTAGCCGCTTGTATCGCTTCCCACTTCAACATCAGGATTTGTACCCCAACAAAACCCCAAATTGCTTCTGCTGTGCCCCATACATATCTAACCCACCAACCTTGATCAAGATTTCTTCTTATTAATTTGGCAAAATTTATAAAATCCTTTCTCATGGCACCATCCCGTATCTTATTCAATTCGCCACGCAAATCAGCCTCAAACGCAAGTTTATTTTCTAAAGTAAGAATATCATTTCCTGCCCATCCCCTATACTCTTTAAAGGCACCCTTTCCAATGCCAAGCTTTGTGTGTAAGGCTTCTCTGGCTGTTTTAATTATGTATTCTATTTCATCATTGTTTTCTTTCCTTTTTCTTTCGGTAATGTCTTTGTTGGCTTGATAAAATTCCGAAGCTGAAATATCTAAGTTGTTTTTCTTGAGTTCCTCTACGGTTTCCCATGCTTCTTTCTCAGCTTCCTCCAAGCTAAGATTTCTTTCTTGTTGGAGCAATGTTGCCAACGCCTTGGCCTCATTTGCCACTTCCTTTGTTTGGCTCCTAAATCTTTCAGCTTGATGGAATTCCCACAAACCAAAAGTCAACACACCCTTTCCGCGTTCCTTGAGCCAACTCCACACACTTGCCTTTCTTGGTTCCCGCTCTTGGCGAGGCTCGCCTGTGGTGGCTTTCTCGGGTTGTTGAGGCGCTACTTCAGGTTGTACTGTTTCAGCTGATTCTCTCGGGACCTCTGGTGTTGTCAAGGGTTGATGTCTTAATCCGAGAGGAGACATTCTTGATTCAACGCTTTCTGAACCACCGCTGATACGATTAGAACCCATGATGGCATCTTTTGCTTTTTCAAAAGCATCTCTGGCCCTTTGCATAAATCCTCTCGGCGCTGGTCGGTCTGGGTTTGCTTCGGCTTCTTGCCTTTCAAGAAGTTGGGCCTTTTGAGCTTCCCAGTATTCGGCATTTTCTCCTTTTAACCCTATGGTTTGTCTTTTGGCAAATGCAATTTTCTGATTTATTTCTTTAAGGGTCATGTCGCGAGCTGGTATTTCGACTTGTGGTTCTGCCACCACTTCCGGATGATGAATACGAGCTTCCCCAACCACATCTTCAGGTGTTGGTGCAACTGGTACTTCAACAGCAGGCTCATCATACATATCAGGCGTTATTCCTGGTGCTGGTGTTGCTTCGGTTTTGACTTCAGCCGATCTTTGTAATTTAGACAGTTCAATTTCAACCTTTGTGAGACCGGTAAGCTCCGCAACTTTTTTGTCGTCTTCAGGACTTAAATTACTCAAAGAAGCAAGGAATAGATCTTGGCGCTTGTTGTATTCAGCTTTGACTGCTTTGTAATCCTCCAAGTCCGACTCCGACATTTCCTCCACCCTTTTCCCTTTTCGTAATTTATTCAGCGCATAGTGAGACGAAAAAACATCTCTCTGTGCGGTAAGAGTTTCAAAATACAACACATCTCTGCTTTTTTCCGGAGTTACCGGTGTTTCAATTCGAGGCACACTTTCCATGTTTTTTAATATAACACCCCCCCCAACAAAGACAAGTGATAATCGTGTTGATAAAACTTGGCTTAATTTCTGATATACTAACCACAATGATAAAATCTAAAAAACAAGAACTTCTTATCTTTTTAATTATAGTCGGCGTTGCTTCTTTTTTCCGTTTGTATCAGATGGTGCCCATCGTTGCGATGGGCACCATCCTTCCACCACTCATCGGCATCCTCACGGTTATCGGGCTTTATCTTCTGACCAAGCAATTATTTGAATGGCGCTTGGCGGCTATTGCAAGTTATCTCATGGCAATCTCTTTTTGGCATGTTAATTTTTCGCGAACAGAATTATCGGCAGTATTGGTTCCCTTTATTCTTGTATATGCCTTTTATTTCATCTGGAAAGGATTGAAAAATAGCCGTACAACTTACTTTGTCATGGCCGGTATTTTCGGCGGACTTGCCTGTTTGCCGATAACCAGAGATTCCATACCAGTATCCTTTATATTTTTAGCCACATTTATTGTTTTAGTATTATTTATAAACTACTGGTGGTATCTGAAAAAAGATTTCGGCCACACCAAATACGAACAGGCAAAGACTAAATTACTTCAGGGTTTCGTCGCTCTTTTGTTAACAACCTTTGTGGTTGCTCTGCCCATTGGAATATATTCGTGGCAACACGCAGAAGATATTTTCTCATCAATACAGATATCGGTTTTAAGTGTGGTAAAGACTTTGGCAATGTTTAATTTTTCTGATTCCCCCATTCTTCTTTGGCCGATTGGTGTGTTTTTTGTGATTGGGTTTATAAACGAACTTATCCATTGGTTAAAGCGTAAGCACGGCCACTTTTCTACTGTCCACACCTTTATGTTTGTCTGGTTTTTAACAATGCTTGTCCCAGGATTTTTATCAGACACAGCGCCGAATGTACTACTGGTTATCGGAGCTCTGCCGGCAGTGATGATAATTACCGCCCGGGGAATCTGGTGGTTCTTTGATAAGTTAAATTCTTGGTATGACATTCGAGACCCTCATTCAGTACACGAAGCCCACGCAGTAACCGCATTAGTTATGATTGTATTCTTGTTTTCTATCGGATTTATGGAATACTGGAGATATTTCAAATAGATGAAAACAAAATTAATTGCAGGAATAATAATCGTATCGGCAACAATTCTAGCAATTACCAGCGTTTGGAATGATTCGCCGATAGTGGATGAGATACCGCACATCGGAGCGGGATATTCTTATGTTCAAAAGGGTGACTTCAGGTTAAATCCGGAACACCCGCCACTGGCAAAAGATTTAGCAGGGTTGGCTTTAAGTTTTTTGACATTGAATCAATCGGTATTCAATACACAATTCTGGACAAGCGATATTAATGGCCAATGGAACTTTGGAAGAAATCTTATTTTTAATTCCGGCAATGACGCGATTCTGATGACGAGAGTTGCCAAACTTCCCATGATTCTGTTTTTTGTTCTTTCAGCGCTAATTATTTTTCACTGGACCAGAAAACTTTATGGTGACAAGGCGGCATTGATTTCCGTTTTTCTGTTTTCTTTTTCTCCCACAGTCTTAGCTCATAGCCGATTCGTCACCACCGATGTCCCAGCTCTATTTGGCGTATTGTTGGGAACTTACTTTTTTATTGAGTTTTTGAAACATCAAACCAAGAAAAACTTCACATTAGCTGTTATCGCTTTCGGAATTGCCCAGCTGACCAAATTTTCTTTATTCCTTTTAAATCCTCTGTTCCTTGTTGTTGCGATTGTTTGGGGACTAACCATGCACAACAAAATTTATTCTATCGTCAAAACCGTTTTTCTTACCGGGTTAATAATTATTTTAGGTTATCTTGCGGTTGTCTGGCCCATATACGGTCTTCATACGTTAAACTATCCCCCTGAAAAACAGAGAAGCGAAACGATCTATCACCTAAACAGTTACGGAAACAGGCTAATTGCAGACAAGGTTATCTGGGCCTCCGACAAGCCATATATTCGCTCATTGACTTACTATGGATTGGGAGTACTCATGGTGACCCAGCGCAGTATCGGCGGTAATACGACTTACTTTCTTGGAGAGATTAAACAAAATGCCTGGAAAAAATATTTCCCGATTGTTTATTTTATAAAAGAACCTTTAGCTTTCTGGGGGTTAGTTGCAATAGTCTTATTAAATTTAGCGGTTATTTTTAAGCCAAATAAATACAAGCTAAACCATTGGATTAAAAATTATTTTGCCGAGTTCGCAATGCTCATGTGGCTTGCGATTTACTGGTATGCAAGTATCACGGCCAATTTAAATATCGGCGTAAGGCATCTGCTGCCGACTTACGGGTTTGTTTTTATGCTGCTTGCGGGACAACTCTCCGCCCTACTGGGCAAATTCCAAATCACAAATTACAAATCACAAATTCAAAAATTTGGAATTTGGTGCTTGGTGCTTGGTGCTTTCGGATGGTATTTCGTAGAAAATATTCGAGTATTTCCTTATTACCTAACTTATTTCAATCAAACCGTGGGCGGAGCAAAAAACGGGCATTTGTATGTGGTTGATTCAAACATAGACTGGGGACAAGACGCTAAGCGTCTTGCTGATTGGGTTGATAAAAATAAAATTACCAAAATCAGTTTGGATTATTTCGGATGGGCTGATGCGGGTTATTATCTTGGGAATAAATATGTCTGGATAAATGCCGGTAAATACAAAAACGCCCGGGAATTCCTTGCGGATAATCCCGGTGGCGGATATATTGCGGTATCAAAAAGTTTCTTTATGGGCTCACGAGAAAAACCCGAGACCAGTTACGCCTGGCTTGATTCTTACACTCCCGTTGCCGATATTGGTAATTCTATATTCGTCTGGCATATCGCCCCTGTGGACTAACGACACTGAATGTCGTTATGTGAAAATTGTGGATAAGTCATTAAAATAAAAAGCACCACGGAGAGGCGGGAACCTTGTTTCTGGTTCCGCCCTCCGTGGCGATTACACGACGACGTGTGTGATTTTGATGATGGCTTACAGGGACCTCAGCCCTGGGCCAAAGGAGCGCATCCATGTGCACATGTGCCTCCTAAACGCGGATTGCGGCGGTTGCGTGGTTGCGTGGGTCGGCTTACAGGACCCCGGATCCTGGGCCAGAGCGAAACGACGAAGTACTCTCATGTTCCCCCTTCTGAGGAGGGTGGCGGGAGGGGCCACCTTGCCCCTCCCGAGTGGTTCAACGGGGCATCCCCGCCGATCGTGAATCCCGCCAACACCGGCGGAACCAGGTTATCCACCATCACCTGTAGTGTCGGCAGAACATGCGACCTGCGAGACAAAGGGCGGTCGGAGCGTCCTCCAAACCCCAACTGCCTCCAGTCCACTCTGCCGATACCGAGCCCCGCACCACTCATGCATGAGTGTGGGGGCGAGGCCACGGCGCAGTCAAACCATTCACAAAGGGGTACAAAAAGGCATCCCCTTGTGAACTCTCCACGAGGTAGACCGCACCGGGCCATTTGAGGGTCGTGATTTTGGGACGATCTGTACTACTGACTACTCTTTATGTCATCAGCCAGGACAGGTCACCCGCCACCACGACCTTCTCTTGGGGCTATATAGAGCCCGAAAAAAACCAGTAAATTACAACTACCGAACTACCTTAGAGCGACTATGGATGTCCTTACCCCTATTCTTATCAGGCCAATTATTCTTACTTGAATGCCTGGATATTGAGATATTTGCGAGGTATTTACTGGCTTTTTTCGAGCCCTTTTTAGGAGCCCGATATGTAAAGAACTTAGTGTTCTATAAGTATAGCAAAATCGGACCATAAAGTCAAGCCCCCTAAATTATCTGAACTTCCGGCTCTAATTCCACCCCAAACCCATCTTTTACGCTTTCCCCTATTTGTCCTGCTAAATTTACTACCTGATTAGCCATCCCATCTCCATAATTAACTAGTACCAAGGAATGTTTCTCCGATACACCAACACCTCCACATCTCTCTCCTTTCCAACCACATTTCTCAATCAATTGAGCAGCCGACAACTTAACCAATCCGTCTCCCAAGTTAAACCCTTTCAAATCAGGATGTTTCAAAATTAAGTTTTTAAATTTAATCTCCGTCACTGTCGGATTCTTAAAAAACGAACCCGCATTACCAACCTCTTCGGGATAAAGAAGTTTATTCCGTCTTATCTTAATCACCGCATTTCTCACTTCCGACACCGAAGGTCTTTTACCCTCAAAGGTTTTAGCCAAATCTGGATAACCAAGATTAGGTTCTGGTTTTTTCAATAATTTTAAGCACATTTTTAAAATAACCCAATCTGCACCTTCTTTGTGCTTAAAGACACTATCCCGATAACCAAAACCGCAGTCTTTGTTTGAAAAAGTTTTAATTTCTCCAGATTCTGTATTTAAAGCTTCAGCACTTTCAAAAACATCTTTTAACTCTACACCGTAAGCGCCGATGTTTTGATACACAGCCGCCCCGGCTGTGCCTGGTATCAACGACAAATTTTCTATTCCGCCCAAATTTCTTTCAACGGCCTGTTCAACAATATAATCCCAATTTTCACCCGCTCCGATACTTAGCAGTTCTCCATCAAATTCCAGCCCCTTAATCTCCATTTTTATAACCAAGCCATCAAACCCTTTATCAGAAACAAGAATATTGCTTCCCCCGCCTAAGATAAAAAGACGCATGTTGTTTTCTTTTGAAAACTTCAATGCGCTCTTTAAGTCATCAACACTTCCAACCTCACAGAAATATCTCGCCGGTCCGCCAATCCCAAAAGTTGTATACGGCGCCAGTATTATATTTTCCCTGATTTCCATATGCTTAATATATCATATCTTCAGCGAACGTCTCATCCCACGAACCGCTCGGGCATATGCCTTCATCGAACCAGAATAAATTTGCTTCCAACGGCAAATCTTTCTTGTCTCTACAGAGATTCCCGGGCTAAAGCACCGTGAACCTTATCTGAGCCGGCGTTTCGCAGAACCAAGCCCCCACACTCATGCATGAGTGTGGGGGCAAGCCGAAACGCCTCCGAGTCCTTCTCTGAAGACATATAGCCCTTGCTTTTTCAAAAGAGCGAAATCTCGCTCATTTCAGACCTATTGGTTTCAAGGGCAACACAATACTTAAATTAACTGATAATTTGCTTGTGTTTAGAATGGTGCGTACGCATCGTTTTGAACACACAATGACTTAATTTAATTTCAGCACTTTATTTCAAAATTTGAACTTCTATTGCCAAACATAAGCCGGAAACTAAGCAACCGGCGGAGGGAGACACTTTTTACAAAATTAGTACAATTTTTAAAAAGGCGTCTCCCTTTCTCGGAGTGTGCGGTGCTTTGGCCCGCAAAACTCTCTGTCGTACGCATAGAGATTGTGTGAGTTGTTCAGAATATCCTATTTATAATAAACCCTCCCGTCAATTCTTAGGTCTATGTATTGCGGATGGAATCCGTCAGCCGACGGAAGGTCTTTGGTTTTATCATTCATGAATATTTTTAAAACATCCAGCTGGTTTTGAATATCAAATTCCGTGGTAAAGATAATATGATAATCCGCAGTATAAACCCGAAACTCATTAAACGATTTTTCTGGAATTATTATGTTCTTTATTTCTCCGGCCATACTTTTTGCCACTTCCAATATCGGTCCAAAAAATTCATTGTCTATTTTAAGATTTTCCCTATCTCTTTTGTCTTCAACCGTTAAAAATATAAAGCCCGAAGACTTAGCTGATTCCCCCCAAAGAACTTTATCTTCATCAAAATAAGAACATCGTTCTTTAAAACACCAGATACCAGCCGGTTTTCTCTCTAAAAAATTAAGAGTTAATCCGTGAAGAAATTTTTTATGAATATCTACATATTTAAGAACCGGATAAGCCGAAGCAAACCTTTTTTCAAAATCACCGGAATCAAAGAAGAATATATTGTTTCGTCTTGGTAGGTACTTAAGTATTTTCTGGTTTAGATTCTCATTTATTTTTACCCTAAACTCTTCGGAACTAACCGTGTCCAAACCATTAAAACTCACCTCTCTCACATCAAAAAGTCGCGAGAAAAATAAAAGATAGATAATCCCCGCCACAACAGCAACTGTTCCGAACACAAATGCCAAAATTTTTAAAACAAAAGCCCGGCGATGCCGACGCATCGCCTCATCTTTATAATTTAATCTTTTTGAATTTACCGGTCTCATGGTTACATTATAACAGAAAACCCACCTTTCGGTGAGTTTTCTGCCTTCCGTATCCCTAACCCCCTAATTAAGGTTTATTTATTTTATAATCCAGGCCGGTGAAGCGACATCCCATCCAACCAAGTCGTTTCCAAATTGTCTTTTCAGGGAATCCATTATCGGATCCATAAATTCTTTGTTTTGTCCTTCTGTCGGTTCCTGGTGGGTATAGTCATAGGTAAACCCTATGCCATACTGATCTTTTGAGCATTTCCTAACATATAACTGAAGATATTTTGGGTCTTCAGCCCATTTTTTTGCGACTTCTTCTAATTGCTCTGTGGAAATTCTACTGTTGAATTTCCACAACCCAATAACGTAATTTGTTTCTTTTGTTTGCATGGAAGTGAAAGAAAAGGAATGGAAAGGAACGGAATATCTCAATACTAACACAAAACTAGCCAAAAGGCAATAACTTTGATTTCGATCAATTTAGTATCAAAAAATTGAACTCTTCCGGAAATTTTTTTGAATTTTCATTGAACCAATCATCAATCTTCCCTGCTTCAGTCAAACCGGCCATTTGTCCTTTTTTAATCACGAACTTGAGATCCCAATCAGGACCCAATTTCATTCGAAGAGCCAATATGGCATACCGGGTGCCCTGGTTGTCATTAATATTAACTCTTAATAACTTGCGATAAATTTCCAAGGCCAGTTCGGAGTTATTTTCTTCCCAAACTATATAGGCATATCGTTCAATGGCGCGCATAATATGCCGGTTTTCAATAAACCCCCACTCCATTCGTTTCGGCCATTTTCCATTTTCGTCAACAATAAGATTTAATGCTCTGTTGTAAGCCTCTTCAATTAAATTAAAACCAAGTTTAATTTTGTTAGAACGAAGAAAAATATCGGCGCTAACAATATATGGATCAAGAAAATCAGGATCTTTTCGAATAAATTGTAACATTGACTTTAAAAGCCTTGGTTCGGATAAATCCGAATCAAGTAGCTCGTAATATTCATTCATAATATTTCTATCTTTGTCAACAAATTCATTGGGGAGATCGTTCGTTTTTGATTTAATAGTTTTTTTCATATTATTTTGTATTCCTGAAAATCTAACTTTTACCTGTGGACAACTATTGACTTTTAACTTTGTACTTGATATATTATAAGTACAAATGGCTTCGGCCCGACTCTGCTGTAAGGCAGAGGAAAAAATCATAAAATCAAGGCAACAATGCCTTGATTTTGTTTATAAGCTGACTAAAATTACTTCCTGACATCTCCCCTATTTTACGGCTTAATCTTTTGCTATCAAGCAATCTAATTTGAGATATAATAGCGACGCTTATTATTGTGTCATCAAATTTAAATGGAAAATAATATCGGTTTCTCTTATCTGTTTTTGACAAAGGCACGGCCCAACAAACCTCATTATTAAACTTACGGATTATGACAATTGGCCGTTGAAAATCTTCACCAGTCCCGTCTTGTTCAAAACCTACATTAGCCCCTAAGTGACAAAACCAAATTTCTCTTTCATGGAAAAACGGTCTTTTCTCTATATAATCAACTTGTTCTTTCTTGTTGTGCCATTTTTTAAAATTTTTTTCCATAACAAGGCGACTACTTTATCTCTTTAAGACCGCCCATATACTTCCGGAGAACTTTGGGAACTTCAATAGTACCTTTCTTGGTCTGGTAGTTTTCAATGATAGCTATAATAGTTCTGCCAATTGCTAGAACTGTGGCATCGTTCATATGAACAAATTCTGAACCTCCGCCGGCCGGCGGATTGCGTTTTACTTTAGTTCCCAATCTTCGTGATTGATAATCAGTCATTAAATCAGCTGTGTGAGTTTCTCTGTATCTATTCTGGCCGGGCATCCACATTTCCAAATCTATCTGTCTGGCATCCGGTCCGCCCATATCACCGGTGCAGATTGCAACCACCTGATATGGTATATTCAGCGATTGAACTAAATATTCCTGCATCGCAACAAATAAATCCTGCTCCTTGATTGAATCTTCAGGCAAACAAAATGATTCCATTTCTAATTTGTCAAACTGATGGACCCTTAGTATGCCCTTCATATCCTTGCCATAAGAACCGGCTTCTCTTCTGAAAGCAGTTGAATAACCGATATATCTTAACGGTAAATCTTTCTCATCAAATGTTTCATCCATATGCATAGCACCAAGAGTGTGTTCAGCGCTGCCGACAAGGTACATATCATCAGCTGGAATATAATATCTCTCTTCTTTCGGTTCCAAACGAGCCATTCTCTGCATAGAATCAGGTCTTATCAATACCGGCGGGACGACTGGGATAAATGGAGTTGTTTTTAAATCTAAGTTATTATTTTTAGTTATTTTCTTAACAAGTTTCTCGTCTGTAAAAACAGACATGGCATATTGAATAAGCGCAAACTGCATCAAGGCTAATCCTCTTTTCAAATATGTAAATCTCGCCCCTGAAACCTTTGACGCCCTCTCATTATCAATCAAATCCAGAGCCTCGCCAATTTCCCAATGTTCTTTGGGTTTAAAATCAAATTCTTTTATTTTCCCCCAATTTCTTAAAACTTTATTCTCGGATTCATCTTTTCCGACAGGAGTATCCTCAGAGGGGATGTTTGGAACCATCATCATCAACTTTTCATAATCCTCCTCAACACATTTCAATTCGCTCTCTATCAACTTTATTTTTTCTTTCAACGCTTTTAATTCCTCTAAATCAACCGGCGATTGCGGTCCTTTTGAACGCTTGTTCTGCTCCGCCTTCAATGATTCTGATTCATTAAGCAAATGTCTTCGTCTTTCATCAGTGGCTAATAATTTATCCAAATCCAAAGCGGACTTTTTGTTTTTGATAGCTTCTCTTACTTTGTCCGAATTTTGTCTTATGTATTTAATGTCCAACATGATTTACGATACTAATATACTAATTGTACTAATGATACGAATGGATACTAATTTTTTAATTATCCGTATTTATTAGTATCATTCGAATGCATTCGTATATTGGTATCTTTTATTTAGGCTTCATAAGCGGAAAAAATACGGTCTCGCGTACCGGTCTATCCATCAAGAATGCGAAAAATCTTTCAGACATTCCAAATCCAGCAGTTGGTGGCATTCCATATTCTAAGGTTTCAACAAAATCTTCGTCCATTCTTTGCGCTTCTTTATCTCCGGCTTCACCTAATTTAGCCTGCTCTTCAAATCGCTGACGCTGGTCAATTGGATCATTCAATTCAGAAAAGCCTTTACCTAATTCCGTACCTCCGGCAACAATCTGAAATCTTTCAACTCGGTTTAGGTCTTTTGGGTATCTTTTGGCAAGAGGCTCAATATCAATTGGCGGTAAAATAAGAAATCCCGGCTCAATCAAATGGGGCCTGACTTTCTTTTTGAATATAATATCTATCAACCTGCCCCTGCCAACATGTTTGGAGGCATCAATTCCTTGGGATACCGCATATTCTTTTAACTTTTCTTCAGTAGCTTTCTTGAGTTCTAAATCAGTGTGCTCTTTAAATAATTTATAATAATCATATTTTTTCCAAGATGCACCCCAGTTTATTTTTTGTCCCTGATATTCATGCTCAAGAGTACCCAATGTTTTTTGGACTATTTTTTTAAAAAGTTTTTTAACAACGCTCATCAATCCATCATAATCATAATAGGCCCAATACATTTCCATTTGAGTATAATCCTGCAAATGCTCCCTATCAATTCCCTCGTTTCTGAAAATTCTTCCGATTTCAAAAACTTTTTCATATCCGGCTGTTATTAATTTCTTAAGATTAAGCTCCGGTGAAATTCTAAGAAATAAATCCATATTCAGGGCGTTCATATGAGTTTTAAAAGGCTCAGCATCAGCTCCTCCTGGAATTTGTTCCAAAATCGGAGTATCAACTTCCAACCCACCTTCTTTGATTAAAAATTCTCTCGTTGCTTGCCAAAATCTGGATTTTTTTACAAATAATTCTTTTTCTTCAGGATTCATTATTAAATCAAGATATCTCTTGCGAAGTTTTTCTTCTACATCTTGAAGACCTTCCCATTTTTCCGGCAAAGGAAGAAGGGCTTTTGTAAGCAAAGAATAAGACTTAACCTCAATCGTTTTTTCTTCCCGCTTTGTTTTAAACAAAAACCCCTTAACCTCAATAAAATCTCCGATATCTACAAATTTATTAAACTTATCAAACTCTTCTTTACTGATTGAATCTTCTTTAATCAATACTTGAATTTTACCTGAACCATCATTTAAATCTAAAAATGCCATAGCGCCCATATTTCTTAAGGCCATAATACGACCGGCAATAATAAGTTCTTTTTGAGATGCGCTCCACGAATCAAAATTATTAATCGTTTCTTCAATAGAATGAGTGCGCAAAGACACCGCCGGATAAGGTTCAATCCCCGACTTCCTCAATTCTTCAACTTTGTTTATTTTTGTATTACGAATTTCGTCTAGTGCCATATGTAAATCATAACAAGAAAATAATAAAAAAACCACAAAAAGGGCCTAGTTTAGGCAATCTTGACAAAGTGGTATTTATTATGCTATAATGTAAATACGTTCACTGACAATTCGTTAACCAGCAAGTCTGTAAACCCGTCTCAATGGCGGGGATGAAGGAGAGACAACATGAAGAAGATTCAGATTCACGGCGAACCCTCGTTCTACCGGAAGCACGGCAAGGACATGGTGCAGGTCACAGTCCTCGTCGGCAAGGACGCCAACCAGCGCTCCGAAACGCGCCACGCCGAGTTCAAGAACGGCAAGTATGTCGGCCTGAACACCGACCACCGCGCCATCCCGCTCAACCAGCTGTACGAGGCGGAGCTCGCGGACGCCCAGTCCAACTTCTCGGTCGCCAAGGCGAGGTTGATCGGCTTCAAAGAGAGGATGTCGAGAGTTGAGGATGGAACGGCAGAACCAGAGGAAACTGCCATGAGTGCCATCGACACCGTCATGTTCGGCGACTTCAAGACCAAGCTCGCCGCACACATCGAAGGCGCCAAGAACGATGTCGCCATCGCCGAAACGGCGCTGAACGACGCCTCGCTGAAGATGCTCATCATCGAGCGCGAAGTCCCGCTGGAAGTCGAGTTCTACGGCGAAGCGCTCGGCGGAACTCTCGCCGTAAACCCCATCCGCCTGTAAAACAGGCAAGGGCCCCACAGTGTGGGGCCCTTATTCATACACTTAGGGGTTGTGTAAACTATTAGTTTACCTCAATAATTTTATATTCAACTATTCCTTTCGGGGTTCGAGCTTCCACCTTATCCCCTTTTTTGTGACCAAGAAATGCCTGACCCAAAGGAGATTCGTTGGAAATAAATCCCTTAGCAGGGTCTGACTCGGCGGCGCCGACAATCACAAAAGAACGGACAGTGTCTTTTGATTCCACCTTGATACCCGAACCAACCCCAACAGTTCCGCTAAGATTGTTTCCGGTTATTATTACAGCGCTCTCAAGAGTGCTTTTTATGTCTTCAATTCTGCCCTCATTCAAAGCCTGAGCTTCTTTGGCTGAATCGTATTCTGCGTTTTCGCTCAAATCTCCCAATTCTTTGGCCTCCTTAATTCTCTGGGCTATTTCCGGACGCATAACATTAAGCCTGTCTTCCAGCTCTCGTTTTAACTTCTCCAGTCCCTCTTTACTAAAATATTGATTATCCATCCCGTTAGAAGTGTTGCTGACCATCCACCGCTTCAAAGAGGTGGCAAGTTGTAAACACTTTATTTAATGCTTAGTTTTGTTTATTCCCGATAGGGTTCACTTCTAACGGGATTAATTGATTAACGTATATTACGCCTTTTTATATAAAATTCAAGGGGTCTGTTGATATTCACTAAAATACCATTTTAACACATTATTTGCCGCTATGATGGCCAATCCCTGATTTGAAGCCGAACCTTCTATTAAAACAGTTATATTGAGTTCGGGGTGATCAAAAGGAGCAAAAGCAGTAAATAGAGAGTTTATACTTTTTCCCTTAACGACTTCAGCTGTACCAGTCTTTGCTCCCGCCCTAACGGGCAAATCTTTCAACAATCCGGCCGTTCCCGAAATAACTGTTTCTTCCATATCTTTTTTCATCTCCAGAATAACATCATCCCTGAAGGGTAGTTTTGTTATCGGCTGTTCCTTGAACACCTCCAAATCATCATTTTTTTCGTCAGTTATTCTTTGAGCCACCATCGGCTTATAAATAGTCCCCACATTATCCTGCCCCGCTAAAGATATCGCGGAGACATAGGAGTTCAGCCATAATGGTGTCACCAAAAGATCTCCCTGCCCTATGGAAATATTATAAGTATCTCCTTGATACCAATTTTCTCCTCTCGTCTTAAGTTTCCAATCAGGTGTGGGGACAAATCCATTTTCTTCTCCGGGTAAATCTATTCCTAATTTTATATTAGCCAATCCGTCTGACAAATATTTAGCTATTTTTTCAGCACCAAGACCTGTTATATTACCAAATCCGCCGCCAACAGTGAAAAAGAATATATTGCACGATTGAGCAATGGCTCGTCTTAAATTAAACAAACCATAGTCCTGTCTCCAGTTTTTAAAAATATATGGAGAATTTTTGTCGGAAGGATTCGGAACAACTAAACTGACACAATCCCTAATCGTATCTTGAGGAGTAATTATTCCCTCCTGAAGCGCCGTCATTCCCATAAACGGTTTAATAGTAGAACCGGGATTGTATAATCCTCCTATGACTCTATTAAAGAGAGGTTTGGTTTTGCTTTCAAATAAATTTTTAAATTGATTATCAGACAAACCCTTCACGAAAAGATTGTTATCAAAAGAAGGGAAACTCACCATCGCCAACACGGCTCCATTTTGAGGATTTTGTATTATCGCAGCACCACGAGACAAACCCGCAGAAGAGAGGACCCCATGAAGTTCATTATATAGTTTTTTCTGTAAATCATAATCAATATTCAAAACAAGATTCTTTCCCTGAACCGCATCTCTGCTTAAATCTTTGTCCCGATCCGTCCCGGATTGAGGATCCTCGATAGTTTTACTATCGGGACTAAAGAAAATCCTCCCATGCTCCCCTCTTAAAACTTCCTCATATTGAGCCTCCATTCCCAAGCGTCCTATTGTGTCTGTAGAGAAATAGTAATCGTCCTGCAAATCTTCCTTGTTTACCTTTCCAATATAGCCCGTAACCTGAGAGAACTGCTGTCCGTCTATGTAGTAACGCTTTGTATTTGGAACAATATAATAACCCTCCGGACTAAGAAATTTAATTGCCAAAACCTGATTTTTATCCAAGTCGGTTGCGGCAAAAAACACAGAATTTGTTTTAATATTTTCAGAAACAAAATTATCAAAATCTTCGGGTTTAATTTTTAAAATTTCGGCAACCTTGTTTTTGTTATCCTGTGATCTCGGCGAAGGTTCCCGTGCGGAGCCGGGAATCGCTGTAGGATACTCCCTTACCTCTCTGGAAATAATCAACAAATCAAAACTCGGCGAATTTTTTACTAACGGCTTTCCAAGCCGATCCATTATAATGCCCCGAGGAGGAGGAATGAGAAAATTAACAGATTTGTTTTGCAAAGCAATGCTTTCAAAAAAACCATGGTCAGCAATTCCCATTTTAAAAGTAAACGCCGTAATAGTGGCGAACATAATAATAGCTACAACAAAAATCAACCTGAAAACATCGGCTGAAATTGGCGTCTCAAGACCGGAGTACTCACTGCCTGAATCTAAAAGTGTTTCCTCAGGTTGAACCCAATCATCATTTATTGATACCCTATAATTTTTTGTCATTTTAAAAAATAACCGCCATGTTCTATTTTATGCAAATGCTTTTTTTAGAACATGTATAAAATTTTAAATTATTCTACTTATTAGAACCGATGTCTCCCAAAAAACAATAAATAAAACCAAACCCGAAAAAATCATGAAAATTTTGTTTCTAATATTAAAGAATAAATTTAATAAGAAAAGTACCCCTACTGATACCAGGAAGGGCAATATTAAAACCCCCAATCTTAAGCCCCAATAAAACTCTGCTAACCCTGAAAGTATTACTCCAAAAATCAAGCCTTGGGTGTTAATTTCACAGAACAAAAGAATAGCTACAAGAAAAATAATTGTCAAAAAACCTTCTCTTAATCCAAAAAATGCTGGAAAAATTATTCCATCAAAAAGCATAACCGCCAAAAACAAAGTGAAAATAAGCCACTTGTTTGTCATCACATTTTTATTACCAACACCCTACTGAGTCTAACATCTTTAACAGCGGGGCGAACCCTTATTTTTTTAAACATCTGTGTTGGATTAGCCTCAATGTGGTTTATGGAGCCAACAATCAAAGCGGGGGGAAACATGTCACTACCGACTGATACCAACAAGTCCTCCTCTTTTGCTTCATCATCTTGAACGATAAAATCAAGATACATCCCATCATTCAAGGCACCTCTTGCAATACCTGCCGTATCAGAACTTAGCACCTTTGTGGTAATTTTAAATTCCGGATCGGAAACAAAAAGAATTCTTGAAAAATTTTTCATGACTGTCTGAACCTTTCCAACCAATACTCCTTCCTCAGTAACAACAACATCGCCTTCAGAAATTCCCTCATCAAAGCCCTTATTAAGAAGTACATTATACCCTTCAGGGCCAAGATTCAGATTAAAGATACCGGCATAAACAACAGTTTGGTCGTGTTTTTGAGAAACTGGGACAGATCGCCTTAAAAAATCATTTTCATTTTCCAAACTATCAATTTTTGCCCTTAAATCAAGAAACATCCTTCCATCTTGTTTTAATCTTTCATTTTCATCTGCAAGGCGCCTGAAATTTTTTATATCTCCCACAAAACCGCCTAAATTTTCCATTTTCACAAACATGTAACTCCCAAAATTTACAAAAGATTTAGGGTAATAAATAATACCATCTTTAAAAAAATACTTGCTTAAAAAAACAGCGCCAATAATGGCAACCAACAAAATCCCAACGAGTTTTACCGGCGATTGTTTAGAAATAATCATCCTTTTGAGTGGCAACTAGGACATTTTTAAGTTGATCAACATTTTCAAGAACAAAACCACATCCCCTCGCCACAGCAGTCAAAGGATCGTCAACGATTTTAACGAACAACTTTGTTTCGTGAGCTATCATTTTGTCCAATCCTTTCAATAAAGCTCCACCACCAGCAAGAAATATGTATCTGTTTATCAAATCGGCCGTTAGCTCGGGAGGAGTTTCTTCTATTGTGTTTTTAACAGCAAGAACAATGCTTTTTACAGAACGCTGCATTGCCTCCCTAACCTCTTCTGAGGTAATGGATATTTCTTTGGGTAAACCTGAAACCAAATCCCTGCCCCTAACACGACCCTCCTCTTCTTCTTCGGAAGGATAGGCAGAACCTAAGGTTAGTTTTAAATTTTCTGCCGTAGCTTCTCCTACCAAAAGATTTCTTTCTTCTCTTAAATATCTAACGATATCTTCATTAAGCTTATCTCCAGCCACACGCAAAGAACGGGAGGCAATAACTCCACCCATAGAAATAACGGCCACCTCGGTTGTTCCTCCGCCCATATCCACTATCACATTCGCTACCGCCTCATGGACAGGAAGACGGGCTCCAATAGCGGCTGCCATCGGCTCTTCAATAAGATAGACCTCTCTGGCTCCGGCATTATAGGTCGCATCTTCAACCGCTCTTTTCTCTACCTCAGTTACGCCGGAAGGAATTCCAACAACAACCCTTGGACGAGGCAACAAAGAAAAACTCTCTTGATGAACCTTATCTATAAAATATTTTAACATCTGTTCGGTCACTTCAAAATCTGAAACAACTCCATTTACCAATGGCCTAGAAACCGTAATATATCCTGGAGTTCGCCCGACCATTGTTCTTGCCTCTTTTCCAATAGCCAAAATCTTGCCGGTTTTTTGGTTAACGGCAACAATTGAGGGTTCATTAATAACAATTCCTTTTCCGCGAACATAAACAAGGGTGTTTGCGGTACCCAAATCAATGCCGATATCCTTTGACCAATAACCAAATAGTCGGTTGAACATATTGATATACTACCATAGCAAAATGATTATCAACAATCAAAGAATTGCTGACACAACCTCCACACATACGGATGGAGACGCCTTTTTAAAAAGTTTGCTAATTTTGTAAAAAGTGTCCCCCCTCCGCTGGTTGCTTAGATAGTAAGTGGCGATTGGTAATAAAAGTTCAAACTATCCTAATCAAAAAGCCGTCATAGTTGACGACTTTATTCTTGTTTGAAATATTGATTACTTCTCTCAATAAAGAATTGAAAAATGGCTTTACGCGCGGATGAATGAGGACGCCCAAACCCACTAGCCCAATTACCAACAATGGATTCGGAAGTGGGGAGAGAAATGTTAAGTTCCCTTGAAACATCTACTGCTTTAACAATTCCCTCCTCAATAAACCATTTCGCTACCAAGGAAAACTGTTCATCATTTTTTGGGTCTACCAAATAAGTGAGGGCCATCTTTATAATATATGCCGCCTTTTCTCTTTGCTTAGCACTCAAATCATTCAGAGGGATTTCAGGAACAGCCACACTTACCTCCAGCCACCAAAAGAACTTGGTCTTATTATATAGAGTCTTTAATTTCTGTCAATTTGATGAGTTTAAACTCTTTTTCGTTGCGAAGCTTGAGTTCAACGCTGTCTTTTTCCAATGTTTTTTTGCTTACCACAATTCTGACCGGGCAACCAATCAAATCGGCATCAGCGAATTTCTCTCCGGCGGTTTTGCCTTCTCTGTCGTCATACAAAACCTCCACACCCGACTTCTGCAAATCATCATAAATTTTCCCCGCCTCTTCGTTTTGCTCCAATGAAATCAGGTGCACCTTATACGGAGCAATGCTCTCCGGCCAGATAATACCCTTCTCATCGTTTGAAGTTTCAACAACAGTTGCCATAAGCCTTCCGACACCAATACCATAAGCCCCGGAAATTACCGGTCGTGAAACCCCCTGTTCATCAACAAAATTCAGTCCTAATTTATCTGAATACTTAGGACCATATTTGAAAATGTTTCCCACTTCAATGGATTTTTGCTCAACCACTTTTCCGCCACACTTGGGACAAGCACTTCCGTCTTTAAGTTTAGATATCTCAATATTTTCGGCATATCCACATTCAGCGCAAAGAAAAATAGTGTCTTCCCCAACATCTGAGGCAACTTGAAATTCATGTGTGAAATTTTCAGTAAATACTCCACCTCCGGCTAATGTGCAGTACGACTTAAGACCACAACGATTAAAAACGTTTGAATATGCGCTCTTGGATTTTTCATAATAATCAGCTAAATCTTCTTCGGAAGCGTGAAAGCTGTACAAATCCTTCATCATGAATTCTCTTCCGCGTAAAAGTCCCGATTTGGCTCTCGGTTCGTTCCTGAACTTGGTTTGTATTTGATAGGCTGCGAAAGGAAGATCTTTATATGAACTGACATATTTAGAAGCAATTGAAGTCAACACTTCTTCATGGGACCAACCCAGAACAAAACTAGCTTCCTTGTCATTTAAACCTTTAGCGAAAAACCCCACATCAAGATTCCACCTGCCTGTCGGCTCCATGTATTTCTTTTCGACAAGGGCCTGCATCAACATTTCCTGACCATCAATAGCATTCATTTCTTCTCGTATTATATTCGTAATTTTCTGGACAACTCTCAAGCCAAGGGGCAGAAAAGAATAGATTCCTGCAGAATTTTTGAAGACAAATCCACCTCGTATCAAAAACTGAGCATTCTTTGCCTCTTCATCCGTGGGTGCCTCCCTAAGTGTCTTTGTAAATAATTTGGATAATCGCATTGTTTAGAAATTAGAAATTTGGATTTAGAAATTATGGTTTTTCAGAAAAACCGGAGTATGTCTTTAGTTGTCACATATACCATCAATGCTATCAAAAACATGAAGCCGACGGTGTTTACTAATTGTTCTGCTTTTTTATTTACAGGTGAACCCTTGAGCTTCTCTATAATTATAAGCAAAGCTCTGCCTCCGTCCAAGGCCGGAAATGGAATAATATTCAAAACCGCCAAATTGATAGAAATCATGGCCGTAAACTGCATTAAGTAATTTATTCCCATTCTTGCAGCTTGGCCGGTCAAAGTAGCTATCCCAACCGGACCGGAAACATCGGCAATAAGTTTACCTTGAAACAAAAGCGTCTTGAAAAGCACGAAATACCCTATAACCGTATTCATCGTAAGAACAACGGCATCAAAAACACCTCTCCACATTGCTTCATACCACGGATAAGAAACCACTCCGGTCAAAGCCAATGAAACTCCCAAGGCTCCTTGTCCCACAGGCGGATTTACTCTCGGTACAATTTCTTTTTCTAATATTTCTTCGTTTCTGTTTATTACGATAGTTAAGGATTTGCCGGTATTTTTTTGTATAAAAGCCTGAACATCTTCCGCATTAGAAACTGTTTCAAGTAAACCATTAACCTTAAACCCACTAACCTCATCAAGGAGTTTCAATCCTGCCTTATCAGCCGGACTATCTTTTGAAACTTCAATAATCTGGACCTGCTTGTCTCTGGCAAGAGATGCGGTTTTATCATCAATTAGCCCTATTCTTAATCCGAAAAAGTTCGTAATCATTAAAAGAACCACGGCTAAAAAGAAATTCATGGTGACTCCGGCAATAATAACCTTGAGTCGCGGACCAATCGCCTTAGAAGAGAAGCTTCTTGGATTATTAGCTTCTTCTCCTCCTTCGCCGAGAATCTTAACAAACCCGCCAAAAGGAATCGCGTTAATGGAATAAAGAGTCTCCCCCTTTTTAATGCCCCAGATTCTCGGAGGAAAACCAAAACCAAATTCCTCAACTTTCATTCCAGCTCTTTTGGCAAAAACAAAATGCCCAAACTCGTGGACAAAAACAAGCACTCCCAAAACGATTATAAAAATGATTGCAGTTATCATGACATCAATTCCTGCTCTTTTTTCTTGGTCATCTCGTCAAAGACACGATTTAGATCGTTCATAATTTTCTGGAGTTCTTCTTTGGCTTTAAACAAGTCACCTTCTCTGGCCTTTTTCTCTTTGACCTCAACTTGAACTTTTTTCAAAACATCTTCGCGTACCTGCCTTACTCTGACCTTTCCCCACTCTATTTTCTGATGAAGCAGTTTAATAAATTCCAATCTTCGCTCTTCAGTCAATGGAGGAATGTTTAATCTGATACCGGTGGCATCATCAATCGGATTTAAACCCAAAGAACTTTCTTTAATGCTTTTAACAATATTAGGTATAGCTTGTTTATCCCAAGGTTGAATGAGAATCGTGCGAGGTTCTGGTGTATTAATGGTTGCTAATTCCTTAATCCTAAATTTAGAGTCCATGTAGTCCACTACAATATCCTCAACCATAGAGGCGTGTGCTCTGCCGGTTCTTATGGCGGATATTTCATTTTTTACATGCTCCACAGCAGAGTCAAAGTCCCTTTTTTTCTGGCTTATGTGGTCTTTATACATTCAAAAAATATAGCATTAAAACTAAAGATTTACCAGAAAATTTTCTAATGCCAGCCGATGGTTGAATTGGGGCTGGGAGAGTAAAGAATTAAGTTTCAAAAGATTTTTTAGGACTTTGTGATTAGGATTTTCTCGCGACCGCAGGGTATGAATCAAGCCCACAACAAGATTCTGATAATCTTTTCCGGCAAATAATTTATCGGCATATTGCATACGCTCACAAATCCCCTCCTTGCAGATTTTTATAAATTCAGCTACCTCTTTAGCGGTTTTATCATCAATCTTTTTTTCAATTGTAGGCAAAAACTGCACCTTCTCGCATCTGGACAAAACAGTAGGTAGGATTAACTTCGGTTTGGAACTTATAAGAATAATAACAGTAAACGGCGACGGTTCTTCAAGTATTTTCAAAAAGGCATTGGCAGCTTGAGGAACCAGTCTATCGGCATCATTTATCACAACGAATTTGTACGGTCCATAATAGGGCTTCAGGGCTAAATAGGCTTTGAGGTCGCGGATATCTTCGGTATATATCTTGGTTTCATCATCTTCAATGCGCGGATAAATAAATTTAAAGTCAGGGTCGCCCTCCGGCTCCCGCTGATTTACCAGACGAAAAATATCGTGAGCAAACATCCTCTTTCCTATTCCCTCCGGCCCACCAAACAAATAAGCATGGGACAAATTGCCGTTTTTGACGGCATTTTCAAAATACTTTTTATTTTTATCAAAACCCGTTGTATTCCAATTCATTTTCCTATATTACCATACTTATAATTTTATCGCTCTCACCCCATCACTTTTCTGTCACGGTTCCTCTTTTTTACAGCTTTTACGATGAGGAACAAAGGTGTCTCTTTATTTTTTATTTTTAATTTTTGATATTTAACGGATTCATTTTCTGACATGTTATTTAAGGGCACATCAATTACTGACGGGGCAAAAGAATGTATTATTTCAAATCCAGCATATCCAACCGCCTCACGAATTGCGTCTTCATTTGCGTGATTATAGTAAGTTATCTCAATATCTGCCGGTAAGACAGCGGTATGTTCTGTAAGGGTTATACCTCTTGCGTTTATATATTTATTTCCTGTTGGTGTTTGGCGACCCCAATAAATCGGGTGGTGTGTTGAAAACAACAATTCACCATCATCTCTGAGGACCCTGCCAACTTCAGAAAGAAGTAAATCCCAGTCTTTCGCATAGTGAAAGGTCAAACTTGAGTAGATAAAGTCAAAATTGTTGTCAGGAAAATGTAGATCTGCCATCTCCATTTTCTGAAACTCAACATGAGGAAATCTTGTCTTTGCAATATCCAACAACTTAGTAGACACATCTATGCCCACAATCTTGCTTGGATGTTTTTTGAGTATCTCTATGAGTTCGTCGCCAGACCCAACACCGATGCACAGAACGGTTTTTCCCATAAGGTCTTCTGGCAACTCTCGCTCCATTGCTGGCTTCTCAAGGTATTTATGACCCACATTACTATCCATAGCGATTTGCCAATCTTTTGCGTGAGTATCATATTGTTTTTCATTTTTTTCAGTGATAATATCCATAGAATTATTTTTTGAATTCATATTTATCCATAATAAAATCTTATCAATTTTTACCTTACATTACCACACACCATTAAAAATTTATATTTATAAAATTTAAGAGCGCAGCCCTCGCCACTTTATGCGTATCGCCCGAGCAGGAGCAAACAAATGAACATCTCGGAGATTTTCAAGGTAACAAAAATTTAGCCGGAAAATCCTTCTGAGGAGGAACGGATGCTAAATTTTTGTCTTGAATAATGACGAGATGGAATATTGTTTGCCTGTTGAGGGCGGCCAACAGAGAGTTATGCCGGCTAAAGCACGGCAACACTCCGAGCAAGGCAATACGGAGTACACGCTTAAAGGGGTGAGGGCGGAGCGAGAAAATAGCTTATTGTTGGGTAAGCGGTAAAAGAGCCGAGGCGATCTTCTCCGTCGCATCTGGCGTAGCAAAAGTTTTTAATTTTTCACTTATGGAATTTAGTTTTTCTGGCTCAAGAAGGGACTGAATCTGGTTAATAAGAATGTGGGGTGTAAGATTTTGCTCT
>Ga0209542_10005884_pt1 | contig 24172 bp, 24 predicted proteins | sample RifCSPhighO2_01_FD_184028 | JGI IMG/M metagenome (GOLD analysis project Ga0209542, IMG submission 184028) | Soil microbial communities from Rifle, Colorado - Rifle CSP2_plank highO2_0.1 (SPAdes) (version 2) | ecosystem: Environmental > Terrestrial > Deep subsurface > Rock core/Sediment ...
TAATCCGCCATGTCGTGCATGAGGAGAAGCTCGCTGTGACTTTTGGGCTCGAAATCGAATTTCGGCAATTCACCCCACACGCGCACTTCTTTGTTGTCGGCGTCGGAATCACCGTCGGGCACGGAGATGTCGGGGACATTGGGCACCTGCACCATGAGGAGGCGCCACTCTTTCATGACCTCTTGCATCATAGCCTCATTCCTTTTGATAGATTCTTTCACGCTTTGCATCTGTCGAATGAGAATTTGGCGTTGCTCCTCACTTTTTGATATAGCTATGGAGTCTGATGCCATATTCCGCTTTGCTTTGTCTGCGTCGATTACTTCCTTAAGCCCACGGCGTCTATCATCGATGGTGAGGAGCTTATCAATGTCTATCTCGATGTGCTTCTTCTGCGCGCCTGCGGCGACGACATCCTTGTTTTCCCGAATGAATTTAATGTCGAGCATAGGTTAGAACGTAGAGGGTAGTACGTAGTACGTAGAGAAAGCCCACATACCGGCATCCACTACGTTCTACGTTCTACGGACTACGAACTGTTATATGATGATACCACTATATGGACGCCGAGCTCAAACAACTTCTCCCCGACGACTTTCCCGCCCTACTGCGGGAGATTCCTGACCGCCCGAAACAACTGCACCTGCGGGGTACGCTCCCTTCGTCGGAAAACAAGTGGCTCGCCATCGTCGGCTCGCGCGCCTGCACCGAATACGGCAGGCGCGCACTCCGTTTTCTGGTAGAAGGACTCCGTGGATACCCTATCGTTATCGTGTCGGGACTTGCCTACGGCATCGACGCCGAGGCGCACCGTGCGGCGCTCGACACGGGACTCACTACGGTCGCGGTCCCCGGCTCGGGATTGGATTGGAACGTACTCTACCCGCGTGCCAACGTGGCGCTCGCGCGGGAGATTCTTGAAAAAGGAGGCGCACTGCTTTCGGAAGAAAAACCCGACATGAAAGCGACCGACTACACATTCCCCAAGCGCAACCGCGTGATGGCCGGTCTGTGCCACGCGACACTGATGGTAGAAGCAAAAGAAAAATCGGGCTCACTCATTACTGCCAAGCTCACGACGGAATACAATCGCGACCTCTTGGTCGTGCCGGGAAATATTTTCAGCGAGGAAAGCCGCGGCACGCACCAGTTCTTGCGCCTCGGCGCTACCGCCATCACCTCACCCGAAGACGTGCTTATCGCGCTCGGCATCGCGAAGCGCGAGGGCGCGGCTACGCTCAATGAACTGCGCGAGGATTTGTCTGACGACGAAAAGCGGGTGTTTGAAATAATTATGACGCCGCGCCCCCGCGATGAACTGTTGGACGCGCTCGACCTCTCGATTTCCGACGCCAACGTATTGCTTTCCACGATGGAGATAAAGGGGCTGATAGTAGAAGAGCTGGGCGTCGTCCGCATTCGCTGAATGATTGCGTTTTCATCTCCCGCGTGGCATAACGCTACCAGTTGGCGTATGCGTCAGTTCCCCAGCCCGGCGTAACAAGGGCGTATAGAGCGGAGAACGACCGTGGCAATCAAAACGGATAAGGACGGCCATCCAATACCGGACGGCAAAGGTAAACGTTGGTGGACCCGTCTTACCCCCAACGAACGACGTCTACATACGGATTGGCGTTTTGACGCCGGACATAAGAATTCGGATGTGATGGCGGCGCTCGGCCTTTCGGTCGGCACCGTGTCCGGTATCAAACGCATTTGGCGCGAACGCAAAGAAGTATCGGGCGGGACAGCGGGAGCACCTGCTCCGACTCCGCCCAAGCCGCCGGAGCCACCTGCACCCGAGCCGCAACCACCTATACCACCTGCGCCGATTCCTTCACCGGCTCCGTCCGAGCCGAAGAAGGAGCGCGTGGAACCGGTGTCCAGAACGCTTGCGGCATCGGAGAAAACGTCATGCGTCCACAAAGACGAGAAAGGTCGTCGATGTGGCTACGCGCCTCTGCCCGATTCGACATCGTGCGGACGTCCCGGACACGATAAATAACTATTGTTCTGTTGCGTGAGTAAGGCCTGCGTCTGACGCAGGCCTTTCTGACTCCTCGGCTCGAGAGCATGAGGGGTCCTCCTGCTCTGCTCGCTCTACGTCGTCAGTAGGCCCGCTTCACCGCGGGCTTTCACTTTGCATGTTTGACATGTGCTAGGCTTATGCGGTATCACTGTGCCTCACCTATGAAATTAGTTATTGTCGAATCTCCGTCGAAAGCGAAGACTATCGAGAAATATCTCGGCACTGGATTTCTTGTGCGCGCTTCGGTCGGCCACATCAGGGACTTGCCGAAGAGCAACAAGGACGCCGTCGATGTCGAGGGCGGATTCGTGCCGCGCTACCAGATAGTGCCGGCAAAGCAAAAGGTAATTGACGAATTGCACGAGGCGGCGGAACGCTCCGACGAGGTCATTCTCGCGACAGACCCCGACCGCGAGGGCGAGGCAATCGCGTGGCACCTCGCGCAGGCAATCGGACTCAAAAAGCCGAAGCGCATCGTTTTTCACGAAATCACCGAGCACGCCGTGAACGAGGCGCTCGCTCACCCGCGCGGCATCGACGAGCAGCTTGTGCGGGCGCAGGAAGCCCGCCGTGTCCTCGACCGGCTCTTCGGCTACGACCTCTCGGGCCTGATTTGGAAGAAAGTACGCTACGGCCTCTCCGCCGGCCGCGTGCAGTCCCCCGCTCTGCGCATATTGATGGAGCGCGAGCGCGAGATACGCGCCTTTGTTCCGGAGAAATTCTGGGTGATTAGTGCGGAAGTACAGACAACAAAGAAAGAGAAATTCACGGTCACCTGCGCCGAAGAGCCGCGTGATGAGAAAGAAGCCAAGCGCATCTTGAAAGCCGCGCAAACCAAGGACTGGAGCGTGAAGTCAGTGGACGAGAGTGAGCAGGCACGTAGCCCTCGCGGACCGTTTACCACCTCGACTCTCCAGCAGACCGCTTCCACGCGCCTCGGACTTTCTCCCTCCCGCACGATGGGCATCGCACAGAAACTGTACGAGACCGGCCACATCACCTACATGCGTACCGACAGTCTGAACATAGGCAAAGAAGCGCAGGAGGCGCTCATCGCGACCGCGCGCAAAGAATTCGGCGACAAGTATGTCGAGGCTCGCGTGTACAAGACCAAGAGCAAAAATGCACAGGAGGCGCACGAAGCGATTCGCCCCACCGACCCATCGAAACGCTCCGTCGGCTCCACCGACGAGCAAAAGAAACTGTATGCGCTCATCCGCGCCCGCGCCCTTTCGTCGCAAATGGCCGACGCGAATACTCTTCGCACAAAAATCCGTGCAAACGTCGAGGGCGATACTATTCCGGATTTTTCCGCTAACGGCTCACGGGTGCTCTTTGACGGCTGGCTGGCCGCCGACCCCGACGCGCGCGGCGAAGACGTGGAGTTGCCGAAGGTCGCAGCGGGCGACCCGCTCACGCTTGTCGCGGCGCAAACAGAGGAGAAAGAAACGCAACCGCCCGGCCGCTACAGCGAAGCGGGATTGGTCAAAGAGCTCGAGGCCCGCGGCATCGGCCGGCCTTCTACCTATGCGAGTATCATCCGCACGCTCGAAACTCGCGGATATGTGGACAAGCAGGGTCGCACCCTCATCCCTACGGCGACCGGCGACGTGGTATCCTCATTCATCGAGCAAAATTTTGCGGAATACATTTCGGACACCTTTACCGCCGAAATGGAGAACGAGCTTGACGAGATAGCCGACGGGACACGCAAGTACGAGAAGACTCTCAAGGATTTTTACACACCATTCGCCAAAGCCGTGAAATCAAAAGCAAAGATACCAAAAATCACCGGCATGGGTGACGCACCGGCTGAATTTCCTTGCCCTATCTGCGGCGGTGAAATGGAATACAAGCTCTCCCGCAACGGGCGCTTCATGAGCTGCAAGAAATTCCCCAAGTGCCTCGGCGCACGCAAAGAAGACGGCGGCGAAATTGCGCCGCCCAAAGAAATCGGAGAGAAATGCCCCGACTGCAAAGACGGACAACAGATGGAGCGCGAGGGCCGCTTCGGCCGCTTCATCGCTTGTTCCAACTACCCGAAGTGCAAATTCGTGAAGCAGGACCCCACGGAACTTGCCAAGGCGAAGACGGGGGTCACCTGCCCCGTGTGCACCAAGGGCGAAATGATGGAGCGCCGCGGCAAGTTCGGCATTTTCTACGCATGTTCAAATTATCCTACCTGCAAATATGCGATAAAAGCCAAACCGACCGGCAAGGTGTGTGAAATGTGTGACTCCTTAATGATGGAGGGGACCAAAACGATACCGGAGAGGTGCTCAAGCAAAGTTTGCCCCAACCACAATCCTCACAAGCTCGCAGGTAAGAAATGATTAAGCGGCGCAGTCAGGATGCTGCGCCGCTGTGCTGTTGACGGGTCAAACCTAGCCACCGTGCGTGAACTTGTCGTGGTCCAGTAGGAGACTGTCGAGTGCCGCGTCCGACGTCGGAGGGACATCAAGGGGCACGAGCGGAACTTCGCAAACCGAGCACTCGGGATTTTTCTCCAACGTCTGTACTGTCACATACATGTGACAGACCGGGCACACATGCGTGGACTTCCCGAACATCGAGACTGTCATAGCTTAACTCCTGTGAAAGAGGCCATTTGACGCTCGCAGTCTTCAGAGTAGTATCTTTCTATGGGTATCGCAACTCCACGACCGCTTGCTGAAATCCTCACCGCCCTCACGGGCAAAGAGAATGCCGACACCGAACTCGTCACAAAGGCATACGAATTTTCGCAAAAAGCACACGAAGGACAAAAACGCTACTCCGGTGCCCCCTATTTTACTCACTGCGCCGAAGTAGGATTTCTCTTGGCAGAGGCGGGCATGGATGCGCGTGCTGTCGCCGCGGGGCTCTTGCACGACACGATAGAAGACGCGGGCGTGAAGCCCGCGACGATGGAAGAACTCTTCGGCAAAGAAGTGCTCACGCTTGTCGAAGGGGTCACCAAGCTCGGCACTCTACGTTATCGCGGGATGGAGCGGCATACGGAGTCGCTCCGCAAATTATTTGCCGCGACCGCCAAAGACATCCGCGTACTCATTATCAAGCTGATGGATCGCCTGCACAACGCGCGCACGCTTCAGTTCGTTCCCAAAGAGGAGAAGCGTACCCGCATTGCACTCGAGACACTTGAAATATATGCGCCCATCGCCGACCGGCTCGGTATGTCAGTCGCCAAACAGGAACTTGAAGATGCGGCATTCCCCCATGCCTTTCCGAAAGAATACGAGAAGACTCGCGAGCTTCTCAAGGAACGCAAGAATGAGAACGAAAAGCGCCTCGAAAAGACCGAGCACGACCTCAAGCGCGAGCTTGGTGAAGCCGGTATACGCGAATTCCGCACCGAGGCGCGCATCAAAGGTCTCTACAGTATGTTCCGTAAGCTGGAGCGTAAGCATTGGGATATTTCAAACATTTACGATATTCTCGCGTTGCGTATTATTTTCCCGTCGGTCGCCGATTGTTATTCGGCGCTCGGCATCATCCACGGCCACTGGCGGCCCGTGCCTGGCAAGATTAAGGATTACATCGCCTTCCCGAAGCCCAACGGGTATCAGAGTATTCATACCACCGTGTACACCGGTGACGGCGGCGCGCTGGAGATGCAGCTGCGCACCGAGGCAATGCATCGCGAGGCCCTCTATGGCATCGCCAGCCACCTCACGTACAAGGATACCCAGCAGGGCACCAAGAGTACGCGTCGTTCACTAGAGTGGATACGGCAATTTTTTCCCGGAAAAACTCCCGCGGTTGCTCCGGCGGAAGGCGGACAGGAAGCGGGCGTACCGAAGTGGGTTAAAGATCTCGCGCACACGGAAATGGGTGCGGACGAATCAGAGGAATATCTCGACACACTGAAATCCGATTTCTTCAGTCACCGCGTATTCGTGTTCACACCCAAAGGCGACGTTATCGATTTGCCAATCGCGGCGACGCCGATAGATTTTGCCTACGCCGTACACTCCGACCTCGGCAACAAAATGTCGGGTGCGCGAGTGAACGGCAAAATGGTTTCCCTCGATACTGCTCTGCGAAACGGCGACATGGTGGAAATCATTACCAAGCCGTCCGCGAAGCCGTCGCGCAAGTGGCACGATATTGCGAAGACAAACATGGCGAAAAAACAAATCCGCGCAACACTCGCTCAACTGGAGAAAGGTCCGGAAAAGAGGCACGGCCACTGACTACACGGTGAATTTGTTGATGGAGTAGAGGTCGTCCGACTCGCTGCCGGTGCTTGCCGAAGGTGCGGCCGGCTGTACCACTGCTTCCTGTACCGCGGCAACAACTTCGGGAATTTTCTCCGGCGGCGGCACTTCCTCGATTCTCTTCTGCTGGGTCGTAAGCGCGAGGCACAGTTGCGTAAGGTCCTCGGGAGAGAAGAAATCTATCATCACCTTGCCGCCAGTATCCTTCTTCTCGATGCGGACGCGAGTGCCGAGCCGCTCGGAGAGCTCCTTTTCGAGCGAGAGGAGATCGGGCGAAACGAGCGCCTTGTGGCGTACACGTTCGATAGCCGCACGACGTGCAAGGGCTTCCGTATCGCGCACCGTGAGGCGGCGTTCGATAATTTCTTTGAAAAGCGTCATCTGCGCGTCGATTTTGTCGGCGAGCATGAGAAGCGGGCGTGTATGACCCTCTGATATTTCACCCTTTTCGAGTGCGTCTTGCATTAGCTTGGGCAGGAGGAGAATACGGAGCGTATTGGAAACGTATTCGCGGCTCTTGCCGACACGCGCGCCGATTTCTTTGTGCTGAAGGCCGAATTGGTCGGCGAGTTGGCGGAACGCTTTGGCGCGGTCGAGCGGATTGAGGTCCTCGCGCTGTAGATTTTCGATGATTGCAAGCTCGAGCTTCATCCGGTCGGTGTCTTCACCGGTGCGGATGACGACCGGCACTTGCAGGATGCCTGCAAGTTTGGCCGCACGAAGCCGGCGTTCGCCCGCGATGAGCTCGTACTCCACCGCTATCCCCAGCCCGGGGCGCTCTATCTCTTTGCGTGTAACGGTGAGCGGCTGGAGGATGCCGTAACTCCGGATGGATTCGGCCAACGACGCGAGCGCCGCCTCGTCGAAGGTTTTGCGCGGTTGAAACGGGTTGGGCTTGATACGATCCACCTCGACCCAATATATCGAATCCTGAATGTAAGGGGCTACCATAAAAAAAGTGTAACATATTTGCTCAAGAATAAAGCGTGCTATACACTTGAAGCGAAGGGCGAGTGTCGGAACTGGTAGACGACCGCGACTCAAAATCGCGTGAACGCAAGTTCGTGAGGGTTCGACTCCCTCCTCGCCCACACAATGAGCAGAAAACGAACGTGGGCTTACGTTATCGGCGTTGCGCTCGGTGACGGAAATCTATCAAATCCGAATGGTCGCGCCATTCGCCTTCGAGTTACCTGCGACGCGAGATATCCCCGTCTCGGTAAACATATAATATCTTCGTTGAAATTTCTTCTCCCGAACAATGCTGTTTCGATAGTTCGAGTTCCGGGTAAGAATTCTTTTTTCAACATCAGCGTTTATTCAAACGAGTTCAAAACATGGCTTCCGTGGACAGTTGGGAAAGGAACGAAGGAATCACAAGGTGCGCATGTACCGGTGTGGGTTATGCGGAATAAATACTACATTAAAGAATGCTTGAAGGGACTTATACAGACCGACGGCAGTATTTATAGAGACCGCGGATATCTTATGATTAATTTTACTAATCACACTCCGTCCTTAGCGCGAGATGTCTTCAACATGATGATTACGGTCGGATATAAACCGACGCTTACGAGTACCCCGAGCAATCGCGGAAAGACTAAATATACTGTCAGGCTCGCGAGAGAGGCGCAGCGGCTCATTGACGACTTGAATTTGTTCAAAGCATGAAATCTGATCCGAAGTTGCTCGTAATTGTCGGCCCGACGGCCTCCGGCAAGAGCGCCTTGGGTGTGCGGCTGGCACGCAAATTCAATGGTGAGATTATCTCTGCCGATTCAAGGCAGGTGTACAAAGGGCTCGATATCGGTACGGGAAAAATAACGAAGCATGAGATGAAAGGTATCCGGCACCACCTGCTCGATGTGGCCTCGCCAAAGAATCCTTTTAGCGCCAGCGATTTTAAGCGTCAGGCATCCGGCGCTATCGCGCGGATTGTGGACGCGGGAAAGCTCCCGATCGTAGTGGGCGGTACCGGATTTTACATCGACTCGCTCGTCGGCCGTATCGTATTGCCCGATGTCGTGCCCAATAAGATACTTCGCGCGCGCTTGGCAAAAAAGACCGCCGTACAACTTTTTTCGATGCTCAAGAAGCTCGACCCGAAGCGCGCCGCAATGCTTTCTACGCAGAGCGAGCGCAACAACAAAGTCCGCCTCATTCGCGCCCTCGAAGTCGTCCGCCACCAAGGTCCGACCTTGGTTTTACCAAGGTCGGACCTTGGTAATTCATACAATGTGCTGTGGATTGGCGTCGTTCCGTCTGATGCGCAACTTAGAAAGAACATTACTATTCGCCTATTCGCGCGAATTAGACTAGGGATGATAAGGGAGGCAAAGAGACTGCATAAAGGAGGTCTGACCTACAAGCGCATGCATGAGCTCGGCCTCGAATACCGTTCTCTCGCCCACTTTCTGCAAAAGGAAATTACTCGCGCAGAGCTTGAAGCAGAAATTCTTTCTGACAACTGGCGTTATGCTCGCAAGCAGATTGGCTACTGGAAACGCAACAAAGACATCAAATGGTTCGACCCAAAAGATGCGGCCAAAATCGAAAAACGCGTTCGCGTGTGGCTCAAGAATTAGATTGTTTCCCGAAGAGCGTCTGTTTAAACTCTTCCCTTTCTTGTTTGTTGAGACGCAAGCGCAGTATGTGAGAAACCAGTTCAGGGCTGTAGAAGAATGGGTCGTCCGATAATAATAAGAGGTCATCAAAACTAATGAGCTTGGACGCAATTTTCTCACCCGAGTCGAGATGCGGTTCTTGCTGAAAAACGCAGTTTCTTGCAACAAAGGTGTAAACCGTCCATTCAATTTTACTGACCGGATTGACCTCCTTCCACAAAACCCAATCATCGGATACGTACCCTGTCTCTTCCAACAGCTCACGCTTCGCGGCAACGAGCGGGTCTTCGCTGGCATCGCACCTACCGCCGGGTAACGAGGAAAATGGCCGAGTCGCATCGGGCTGTTCTTCGGTTTGCGCAAGTATTTTGTCTCCGACCACGGCTATGACCTGTGCAGTATTCGGCCGTCTCAAACGCTCAAATACTTCGACGCTTCCGTCGAACATCGCTTGCTCCCATTGCCATACCTCAAAAATCTTCCCGTCAAAGACCTTTTTCGCATTCGACGGTATGCCTTTACGAAGAGTGCTCATACTTATAAATTAGAATTTATAAAAGTTCCAAGGGCTTCCAAGTCCTTTTTCTCGGGGTCGTAGTGATATGAAGTGATACCGACCGACTGCGCGCTATTAACCGCATCATTGTTATGTTCAAAGTAGATGACATCGTCTTTTTTAAAATGAAAATGTTCTAGCATCCGCAAAAAATAGCTCGGGTCTGTTTTATCCGGATTGTGTTTCAATGAAAAAACTTCATATGGCATATTGTCGAGGCCGTATGTTTTCACTTGTTCGTCGTTGGCATTCGTCAGAATAATTTTCCTGTTTGGAAACGTCTCAAGCAAATCATGCATCTCCTGAAAGATGCCCTTATCTTCGATTACCAGAGTGTCCACCGCATCAACGAGAATTATCTTCATACTTAAAGAATAACACCCTCGTCGAGAAGCTTTCGCAGATACCTGTCGAGGTTCTCGAAGACTTTCAATTCTTCCATACTGACCCACCGGAATCCGTCGTGCTCGTCGCTCAATCGCAACTCCCCATCGGCTTCTCCGATGTAGGTGAGACGGACCACGTGCTTCTCCGGCGTAGGCAAAATGTCCTGCGCGGCAATAAGACGGGGTACCGAGGTCAACCGAAGCCCTGTTTCCTCGTCTATTTCGCGTGCAAGATTATCCAGGAGCGTCGCGCCTGTATTCATACGTCCTCCAGGGATGTCCCACCTGTGCTGAACCTCCTTATATTTCTCTGCCGAGCGGCGTATCAGCAAATACTTCCCTTCCGGATTCTTCAAAAGCACCTTTACGCCGACTTGGAGTTCCATAATTTATTTTTGATATAACTCTATCAATATACCGTCCAAATCTTTTATAAATACATACTTCCCGCCAAAACCGGCAGTATCAGTTTCGGTTTCGAAATCAACACCTCTTGTCTTTAAAGTGTTTACGAGACCTTGAATATCATCGACCTCAAAACAAACATGTTTCGTGCCAATGACTCGTAAATCGCTCTTGAGAGTCTGTCTGTCTTGTGGTAGCGGCTTACTGTCAGCACTTGAGAACAGCTCGACTCGCGCATCACCAAGCACCAGATGGGCGATGGTCAGATTGTGTTTCTCGTATTTAGTTTCAAGCTGAAATCCGAGATTGTTTTTATACCAGTCAATCGACCGGTCAATATTATGTACGGACAACGCGACATGATGAATTTTCATTGCGGGCCCACTAGGAATCGAACCTAGATCTGCTCTTTTGGAGAGAGATATTCTACCGTTGAACTATGGACCCGTGTTAACCAGGAATGCCCGAGCGACCGCTTGCAGTTGCCGAGCAATCCGGGTGTCATAATACCGTATACTCGCGCATCCTGCATATCCTTCTCGCGTACGCTTGCCCGTGTGTGGCTTGCGGTACGCTTTGAGAAACTGACTGGTCGGTATCGCCGTTACCCGCGACCAATACTGCTTCTGAACCTTTTCTCTGTGATAGTCATGTAACTGCAGACAGACCCTAAACTTTCGCTCATCTAAGTCAAAACCCTTGCGCAGTAGATGAAGAAAAGTGGCGACAAGACGTGGGTCGGAATTGGCGAACGTCAGCGTTTTGTCATTTTTTGTCTTCTCACCTTCGCACCAATACATGAGCGCACAGGCGATACTAGACATACTTTTGTCCCAGTGAATACTGGCTACCATTTTCGTTGCAAAAGATGCCGACTCTTCAAGACGTGCTCGCGTTTGAGTACGGTGTGTTTCCGCCGATTTCAGACGGGCCATCTGCCGCTTTGCCTGAATTGCCTGTCGCGCTCGTTTAGACAGTGGCACGTGCCGAAGCCAAACCGAGGCCGTCGCCTTAGAAATGCCTAGCACAATAGCGATGTCACTAAGAGAACGGCCCTGTAGCCTCAGGCGTATGGCTTCTCGCTTTTCAGATCCTTTTGCCATCATACAAACCTAGAGCAATGGTTACATTATACCCGCGTGTACATAAGAAAGACCCGCTATTCACAGGTGTACTTACGCTGACCTATACCCTTACGACTACTTCTTAGCCTCTTTGTGCTTCGTGTGCGCCTTGCACCAGCGGCAATACTTCTTGAGCTCGATTTTGCGCGTGACGAGCTTGCGGTTCTTGCGCGACCAATAATTGGTGCGACTGCATTTACTGCACGCGAGTTTGAAAAGTTGATCCTGTGACATCCGCGGCACTATAACAGGCAGGCGGACGTTCCGCAAGAAGTTAGCAAATCTTGTTCCAAGGGCCGAAGGAGCTATTAGTCATGGTTTTCATCAGGGTATCGATGACTATCCAACCCGCGAGGATGATGACGAGGCCCAAGACGACATTGCCAAAAATCGATTTGCCTTGCGAATATGACTCTGTATTGCCCTGCGCCGTGAGCATTTTCCAGCCGGCATATGCGAACAGCACAGCTGAAAGTGCCACCAAGACGAATATGGCGGTATTGAGGACGTTTTGCGCAACTATCGCGATGTCGCACACGGTGCAATCCACACCATTGCAGGTGACGATTTTTGTCGGCAATCCTGCGGCAAGCGCGAGCGCGGGAGAAAAAACAAAGAACATGCCCGTGAGCCACGTGACGAAGGATTCCCACTTTCGGGTCATATCAGTATTTTAGCATAGTAAGGATAGTGAGTCCGCCAACTTAATTGATCAATTGCTTATGAAAAGTCGCAGAATGAATGTTTTCATTCTGCGACCAAGATAGGTTGGCGATTAGCCAAATTTGTTGTGTCTATATACATTCCAGATGAGTTGACCGTCACTGGCGCCGCCAGGTATCAGCTGAACGACTCCATTGCCCGCTGACAATAGAGCTACAAAGAGCAACGCCGACGCATCTAGCCAAGTAGCAATAAACCAGAGCAAGGCACCCGCAAGCAGATTCGTCGCCGGCCCTGCAAAAAGGGCACAAGCGACCGCATATCGAGGTAATACTTGTGGTTGATACAGTAATACGCCGCTATCTTTCCACGGCAATATTACAGTTGAAATAGCTATAATCGCGCCCTTGTGTCTTTTTAAATAGACGGGGCCACAGCCACGAATAACCACCCGTCGAATTTTAATTCCAAAATAACGAGCAGCGAAATAATGCCCAAACTCGTGGCTAACGATTATGAAGCAGGAGCCCACGTACGTAGCTACCAACAACAGCGGAATACTTCCGATGTTGAAGGCGGTAAGCAGACCGTCTAGCATCGGCGTTCTCCATTTCTGAATCTAACAAAGCCAGATGTAAGCTATCAAAATAAGATGAGAAAGTCTACTTGTGCGCCGGGGAGGATTCTCCCTCGACTAAACTCACACCGTCGCGTGAGTTTGCCTGGGCACCGCCTCGCGGTCCCGCAAGCTTGCGGGACATCGCTCCGGCGTTCGAATCCTCACACAGAGTGCTCAGCACTCTGCTCCCGGCGTCAAATAAAATGAAAAGAACCCGCAAAAGCGGGACTTTTCATTTTTGTGCGCCGGGGAGGATTCGAACCTCCGTAGACCGAAGTCGCATGGTTTACAGCCATGTGCATTTGACCACTCTGCCACCGACGCGCAGAGAGATATTATGCACCAATACAGCCACGCGGGCTAGACCCGCGCCGCGGCGCGGGCGCGCACGCCGTGCACTTTCTTCTCCGGACCTTTGCGTACGTCAAAGGTGAATTCTCCGTCTTTGACATCCACAACGACCTTGCCTCCCTCCATCACGCCGCGATTCACCATCGTGTTGGCGATTGACGTCATTATCTTGGTCTGTATCAGGCGCTTGAGCGGTCGCGCGCCGTACTGCGGGTTGTACCCTTCTTTTGCCAAGTGTTCGATAGCGGCGTCGGTGAGCGTCAGAGAAATGTGCTTCTCTTCGAGACGCTTCGCGACGATTTCCACCTGCATCTTGACGATGTTGTGCACCGACTCCGGCGAAAGAATGTTGAAGAGCACGATTTCATCGAGTCGGTTGAGGAATTCCGGACGGAACACATCTTTGAGCGAGCTCATCACCTTGTCTTTGACCTGCTCGTAGCGCATGTCCTCGCTCACCGAGCGACCACTGCCGAAACCGAGGCCCGACATCTTGTCGATGTGCTCGGCGCCGATGTTCGACGTCATGATAATGACCGCGTTTTTGAAATTGACTACACGGCCCTTGGCGTCGGTGAGACGGCCGTTGTCGAGTACCTGCAGAAGGATGTTGAAGACTTCCGGATGCGCTTTTTCAATCTCGTCGAAGAGAATAACGGAATACGGGCGGTGCCGTACGAGCTCGGTAAGTCCGCCGCCTTCGTCGTAGCCCACATAGCCGGGCGGAGAGCCTATCATCTTGGAGACCGAGTGCTTTTCCATGTACTCGGACATATCCACCCGTATGAGCGATTTGTCGCTGTTGAATAGGAACTCCGCCAGTGCGCGCGTGAGCTCGGTCTTGCCGACGCCCGTGGGGCCGAGGAACAGGAACGAACCGACGGGGCGATTGGGGTCGGAAATGCCCGCGCGCGAGCGCTTGATGGCATCGGAGACTTTTTGCACGGCCTCGTCCTGACCGACGATGCGCTTTTTGAGCTCGTTCTCCATGCGCGAAAGTTTCTCCGCCTCTTCCTCGAGCATGCGCGAGACCGGCACGCCGGTCCAACGTGCGACAACTTCTGCAATGTCCTCCTCGGTGATTTCCTCGCGCAAGACACGGCGCTTTTCCTGCAGTTTCTTGAGCTTTTTCGTCGCCGTCTCTATTTCTTTTTCCAACAGCGGAATCTTACCGTAGCGGAGTTCGGCGGTCTTGGTGAGGTCGGCCGCGCTTTCGGCCGCGTCGGCGTCGATGCGCGCGCGCTCAAGCTCGGTCTTCGCCCGCTTGATTTCGGTAAGCGTCTCTTTTTCATTCTTCCACTTGACCTCAAGCTCGCGCGTGGAATCGCGCAAATCCGCAACTTCTTTCTCTATGGACTTCACGCGGGTGCGGGCTTTGCCCTCCGCGGTTTCCGATTCTTTCTTGAGTGCCTCCTTCTCGATTTCCAGACGCGTTATTTTGCGGTGTGCCTCTTCGAGTACCGGCGGCTTGTTCTCCAGGGAAAGGCGTAGAGCGGACGAGGCTTCGTCGATGAGGTCGATGGCCTTGTCCGGAAGGAATCGCTCGGTGATGTAGCGGGTGGAGAGCTGGACCGCGGAGATAATTGCCGCATCGGTGATGCGCACGCCGTGATAGAGCTCGTAGCGCTCCTTGAGACCGCGCAAAATCGCGATGGCGTCCTCGACGGATGGCTCGTTGACGTAGACCGGTTGGAACCGGCGTGTGAGCGCGGGGTCGTGCTCGATGTGTTTCTGGTACTCCTTGAGTGTGGTCGCACCGATGACGCGCAATTCGCCGCGTGCGAGAGCGGGCTTAAGCATATTGGAGGCGTCCATAGAACCCTCGGCCGCTCCCGCTCCGACAAGAGTGTGCATTTCGTCAATGAATAGGATGATCTTGCCCTCAGAGCGCTCCACTTCGCGCATCACCGCCTTGAGACGCTCCTCAAATTCGCCGCGATACTTGGTGCCGGCGATGAGGAGGCCTAAGTCGAGCTGGACCAGTTCTTTGCCGCGCAAGCTCTCCGGCACGTCGCCGCTCGCAAGTCGTTGAGCGAGTCCCTCGGCGACGGCGGTCTTGCCCACACCGGCCTCTCCGATGAGGACGGGATTATTTTTCGTCCGGCGTGACAATATTTGAATGACGCGCGTGATTTCGGTATCGCGGCCAATGACGGGGTCGAGTTTGTTTTCGCGGGCGCGCTCGGTGAGCGAGCGCGCAAAGCGCGCGAGCGCCCGTGGTTTTTGCGGCACATCGCCCTCGCGGATTTTCCCCTCTTTGATATCGGTGAGGACCCGCGCGAGCGTGCTACGGTCGACGCGGAAGCGCGTAATAATCTCCGACGCCGGACCCGGGTGTTCTACGAGACCGAGTATGAGATGCTCGGGCGAAACGAACTGGTCGTTGAAAGATGCGGCGATGCGCGGTGCGGCTTCAAACACGCGGACCAATTCCGGCGTGAGGTAGAGCTGAAAGCTTGGGGAGACAGCCGTAGAACCCGACGTGCCCTCGATGGACTCGAGGACGGAATCGGTGAGGTGCGTGACATCGATGTCTACCTGCTCGAGCATCGGTACGACCATCGTCTCATCCTGCGTAAGGAGTGCGGCAAAGAGATGCAGGGTGGAAACCTGATTGTGCCCACGCTCCACAGCGAGCTGATGCGCCCGGTGGATCGCTTCTTTTGCCTTTGTTGTGTAGTTGTTGAACGGTGTCATATATGTTGCGACATCTACTTCCGCACTCAGTATATCAAAATGAGTCGCAAAATCCAAACGGTAATCTCGGTTTGCCGAGATTACATCCGTGAAGTTTGCGAGATCATTTCTTCGCCGGTGGTGCGGGGATGAGAAGCGCCGCTGTCATGAATCCCGTCGACGAAACTTCGCGCGATGCCGCTGTGCTGATCCCGATGACGTCCCCGCTGGTGTTGATGAGCGGACTTCCATAGAGAATTGCATCGGATGAGATGTCCGTATCTATGACGGTTTGCGACGGCATTGCTGTCACGATGCCCGAGGCAATGCGAGCGATGGATTTTCCCGAGAGTCCCACGACGGCTTCACCCAGCACCGCACGATCCGATGATATAGTCGCGGGTATCCATGTCGGTGTCACTTTTGGGGTGGTCGTCGCCGCCAAAAACGCGAAACCGTTCTCACTGTCGCGATGCGTGACGAATGCGCGCACGCGCGAGCCGTCGGAAAGCGCGAGCGTCGCGTCGGCAGAGTCGCCAAGCGCCGACGTGTCGGTCACGACCGTTCCCTGCTTGTCGAGCACGATGCCGAGTCCGAGAAATGTCGGAGACTCCGTTGCGTCGGTATAGATGCGCACTACGGAGGGTGAGACTTTTTCCACCGCCTGCGAAATAAGGTCACTCTCTTTGATGACGACGGTCTTTTCCTGCGTGATAACGGTCGCGGCTGTCTGCCCTTTTGGCGCGACCGTTTCCACCGTGCGCTCAATAACGCGATTGACCGTCTGTGCGACGATGGGCGGCGCCTGATCCATGAGAGAAACCGTCACAATGCCGGTCGCAATTGAGGTGACGAAACTCACGAGGAGCGTGAGGAGGATTATCTGTGATTTGGATAGTTCCTCGATTTCCATGCCCGCATCATAGCAGTTCCATACAAAAAGCAAGCCGCGCGAATCACTGAAGATTCGCGCGGTCAATACTGTGTTGCCCTACAGAGAAATTCCGGGCGTCGGCCGCCGAGACTTACCCATCTGCATTCGACAGACGGCACGACAAAGGGCGTAGAATTCATCAGGTGAGATTCTCGCCTCCGCCCGCCCCTCCGGCGCAAAAGCGGTCTGCGCTTCGGCGAGTACCACCGGAAGTTTATCTGCCATTTCAAACACGATTGCCTCGTGCTCTTCCAACGTCACTGTCGGCAGCGGGAGAAATACTAGTACCGGATTGCCTTTCAGAGCGCCTAAGCGATTCTGTTCATATTGGCGATACCTCATGATGTGCTCGTTCCACACCTGACGTGCCGCTTCGTCGGCATTCTTGCCCTCGGTCAGGGCCTTCTTTTTCGCCTGGTAGAGCGAATAGGCCAAGTGCACGAACAGCGAAGTTGAAACCTGCTTGAGGTCCGGAATATCGAATGCGCGAATCCTGCCGACGAAACGTACGCCACACAGGTTCGACAGATAGGTCAAATACGCGCGAGCATCAACAGTGTTTCGCTCAACCGCGCGCGCAGTTACCCATCCCAGCCATGCCGCACGGATGATTCGTCTCAACCCCTTCATCGGTATCTCCTTCGGAAGTTAAGGCTCACTATTTGATATTAGATAGTATCTCTTTAAGCGCGTCAACGAACCGCTGCAATTCTTTCTTTTGCGTTGCGTCGCCAAGTGAAATACGGAGAGTGTTTTCGGAACGCCACGGCTCGCCTCCGAGCGCCTCGACGACGTGAGAGCGGCGCTCCTGCCCTTCTCTGCATGCGCTCTTGGTGGAAATCGCAATGCCGCGATGGTCGAGTGCGAGCGTCACATACTCGCTCTGAATATTGGGCAAAGAAATGTTGAGCATGTGCGGGAGGCAGAATTTCAGCTCGCCGTTTATCACTGCGTCGGGCAACTCCTTTGTGAGCAACTTCGCAAGTTCGTCGCGAAGCGCCCGTACGCGCTTGCCTTCCGCGTCGCGCGACAGTGAACGCACTGCGAGTGCTTCCGCAAACCCCGCCGCGAGCGCGACGTTCTCTGTGCCGGGTCGCAATCCCCGCTCCTGCGCGCCGCCCATCGTGATTGCCGACAGTTCGACGGTGTTGTTGAGATACAAAACGCCGATGCCGCGCGGCCCGTAGAGCTTTGCCGAATCGAGCGTGAGCATATCGACACCGAGCGAATGCACCGTCGTACCGAGATACAGCGGTCCCTGCCCCGCGTCGGAATGAAAAACAACTGCTCTTCTGCAACCACACAAGTCAGACTTGTGTACACAAGTCTGACTTGTGTGATGTTCATGCTCACGCAGAGCGCGCGCGATTGCGGCGAGCGGCTGGACGGTTCCGATTTCATTGTTTGCCCACCCCACAGAAACGCACACGGTTTCCTTTTTCAGATGCTTGCGTACTGCGTCAGGCGAGATTATCCCGCGACTATCGGGCGCCACGTGTGACACATTGCCGCCGAGCCGCTCAATTTCTGCAAAACACTCGAGTACCGAGGGGTGCTCTATAGAGGAGACAACCCAATGCGTGCCGGAGAGCGTGCGCGCTTTCGTCTCGAGTTTGCGGGCAAGGCCGAGGAGCGCGAGGTTGTTGGCTTCGGTGCCGCCCGAGACGAAGACTACGTCGCGCGGCTTACAACCAAGTTCGCGAGCCACCCGCTCCCGCGCCGCATCGAGTTCCGCCGAGGCTTCCACTCCTTCCGCGTGAATAGCGCCGGGATTTCCGACTACTTGTGCCGCGCGCATCATCTCGCGCGCGGCCAATGGGTCAAGCGGAGTCGCGCTCGCGTAATCAAGATAGATGCGGGAAGAACCGAAGAATGCCATTTCAGAAGTGTACACGCCAATTCACAATTTTCAATTTGAAATTTTCAATCAATTTTCAATGCTTCAATTTGTAAAATTGAAAATTGTAAATTAATAATTTCGTCGTATACTCACCCAATCTCGGCATATGTGCCCTACTCACCTATATGAAAAACAAGCCCGAACAACTCGTAGAGCGTCCGCCCGTTGTGGTGGTCATGGGACACGTGGATCACGGTAAATCCACGCTACTTGATTTCATCCGCAAATCCAACGTAGTCGCCTCCGAACACGGCGGCATTACACAGCACGTCGCCGCCTACGAAGTCGTCCACAAGGGCAAGCACATTACCTTCATCGATACTCCCGGCCACGCGGCGTTCTCCGCCATACGCGCGCGCGGCGCCAATGTCGCCGATATCGCGATACTCGTCGTTGCGGCCGATGACGGCGTGAAGGCGCAGACGCTCGAAGCGCTCGCGCAAATTCGTGAGGCCGGCATCCCCTTCATCGTCGCCATCAACAAAATAGACAAGCCCAATGCCAACGTGGAGCGCACGCAGGGCTCCATCATGGAGCAGGGTGTGTACCTCGAAAAACTCGGCGGCGACGTGCCGTGGACGGCAATCTCCGCGAAGACGGGCACGGGTGTAGACGAACTCCTCGACGTTATTCTGCTCGTTGCCGAAATGCATGAATACAAGGCCGATGCGGGAGTACCCGCGGAGGGCTTCGTGATAGAAACACACCGCGACCAAAAGCGCGGACTTGCCGCCACGCTTATCATCGGGAACGGCACGCTCAAGAGCGGCATGGCGGTCCTCGCCGGGCGAGCCATCGCGCCGGTGCGTATTATGGAAAACCACCTCGGGAAAACATTGAAGGAAGCGACATTTTCGACACCTATACTGCTCGTGGGATTCGACGAGCTTCCCGGTGTCGGCGAGACGTTTTGTGCATACAAGAACAAGCGCGAGGCGGAGGCGGCGCGGCAACTATTGGCCCCCGCTACCGCGTCTGCCGCGCCGTCTGCCGCAGGTGAAGGACAGTACTCGATGCCCATTATCGTGCGTGCCGATACCACGGGCTCTCTCGAAGCGATTCTCCAAGAGACTGCCCGCATCGGCGACGAGCACGGGCGGGTATCCGTCGTGCAAAGCGGCATCGGGACGATTTCGGAGGGCGATGTGAAAACCGCGCTCGCGGGCGATTTGCACGCCGTCGTCATCGGCTTCAACGTGGCGACCGACCCGATAGCGGACGCGCTCGCGCGCGAGCGCGGCATACGGATTGAGATATTCGACATTATCTACAAACTTACCGAGAAGCTGGATGAACTGCTCAAAGAGTCGGCCCCGAAACGTAAGGTGGAAGAGGTGGTCGGGCGCGCAAAGATTCTCAAAGTATTTTCTTCCCGCAAACAGGAGCACGTCATCGGGGGCGCCGTTGCAGAGGGATATATGGCAAAAAAGGGCTCTTTCCGCATACTTCGCCGTCATGTACTTGTCGGAGAGGGCGTGTTTGTCAATATTCAAACCAACAAACAAAACGTTGAGCGCGCCGAAGCGCCCTCTGAATTCGGTGCACAAATCGAGACCGAGACCGCGTTCGAACCGGCACACGGCGACACGATAGAGTGCTTCGTGACCAAGACGGTGTAACGGAAGTATATATTGTTGCTTATTCAATTGAATTAACAAATAACGATTATGTCCGACAAACGACAAGCGCAGGTATCAGAGACAATCGCGCACCGCGCGGCGGATTTTTTTGCGCGCGAGTCCAACAGGCAATCGCTCGTTACCGTTACACGCGCCGAAGTCTCCTCCGACCTCAAAAACGTCACGGTCTTTTTCTCGGTCTTGCCGGAATCGGCTGAAGCGACGGTTTTGAACTTTGCCAAGCGCAACCGCTCCGAATTCCGCGAGTTCCTCAAGGAGCACACGGGGCTCGGCCGCTTACCCACCGTGGATTTCGAAGTGGACTATGGCGAGAAGAACCGCCAGCGCATTGACGATCTCACTCGTACGTAATTCACAGGACCATCTTGCAGGACTCTACTTTACCCCAATAATTAACGGATGGGTGTAAAGTACTGCGTCGACGAACAATTCTTCGATACGTGGTCCCACTCCATGGCCTATATCTTGGGATTTATTTACGCGGACGGAAGTCTCGAAGACGCACCTTACATACGAGCCAGATACCTCAGGGTTACGAACACCGATTTGGATCGAATTCAAGCAATCAAACGAATCTTAAAATCCGATCACAGAATTGTTACCGAGGAGCAGGGTGGCAATTACAGGCCGCGTTATCTGCTTAGAATCGGTAGCCACGTGTTGTACGATAAGCTGGTGAAAATCGGGATTACGCCAAGAAAATCTCTTGTTATGAAATTCCCTGATGTGCCCAGCGACTGTCTCGGGTCATTCGTGCGAGGATATTTTGACGGCGACGGATGTGCATATCTAGAGATGCGACCGACAGGTAGGCCGAAGCGCCTACTTACGGTGTTCACCAGCGGTAGTAAGGTGTTTCTAGATATGCACCATCTTCAACTCAGGACATGCGCGGGCATCAAAGGGAAGGGTCTCTATCGACACGGTAGTACGAAAGGTACATACCAACTAAGATATTCCTCCGAGGATAGCGTCCGTTTGTTTAAGTTGATGTATAAGCCGCCTCTTCAAAACGACCTATTCTTACGGCGAAAATACGATATATTTACACGGTACTTTAAGTTGCATTCAAGTATGCCGCTCGCACGCTTAAAGTTTGGTGGCCTGATGGTGAAGGGGTAACACGTCGATCTGCAAAATCGATACGCGCGGGTTCGAGTCCCGCTCAGGCCTCAAGTGGTATATAGTTCCCTATAATGTCGGGGTGGCGTAATTGGTAGCCGCGTTTGACTTAAGATCAAATGCTCGAAAGAGCGTGTGGGTTCGAGTCCCACCCCCGACACATTATGAGTAAATTCAAAAGCACTCTATCTCTGATGTGGCTCCCGATCTTTGCATTCACGGCTCTGTGCTCCTTTTATGTGCTCTGGGCACTGCTCGACCTGCCGCCCAAGGAAGAAGTCGTCGAGATAGCCAAATTGTATTTTGAGAAATACGGTCTCATTACAATTTTCGTGTGTGCGATTATCGAGGGGGTCCTTTTTGCGGGCTGGTATTTTCCCGGAAGCTTCGTTATCGTCCTCGGTGTGTTTCTTGCGGGCGACGATTATGTACAGCTTTTTGGCGTATTTGCCGTAACGACGCTAGGCCTCCTTACCTCGTATGTGTTCAACTATTACGTCGGCAAATACGGATGGTACCGGCTATTGCTCGCAATGGGATTTGCCGAGGCAATCGAAAAGGCGAAGCGACAGCTAGTAATGTACGGCCCCCGCGCGACCTTTTTCACCTATTGGCATCCGAATCTTGCCGCGCTCACATCGACCGCTGCAGGAATACTCCAGATTCCCTTCCGGACCTTTGTGCTCTACACGCTCGCGGCCACGCTAGTGTGGGACACATTTTGGACCATCGTCGGCTATACGCTCGGCGAAGCCGCGCTCACGGTCATCGGTCCGCAATATGTCGTCGCGTTTATCGCGATTTGGGTTGCCGCAATACTTTTCAAAAAATGGCGGGAGCGAAGCGCACCTGAAACAGTAAGTGACTCTTCGCAAGTGTGATTTTTTGTGTACAATGCGCAACATTCCGCCCGATAGAGCGGGACAACATATCCGCCCGTAGCTCAGTTGGTAGAGCAGTCGCCTCTTAAGCGAACGGTCGTTGGTTCGAATCCAACCGGGCGGACTTGAATCGAAAACAGCACCTGCGTGCTGTTTTCGATTACAAGTCCGGGCCGGAGCAGCTTGGCTGCGAGGCGGGGTCGCGAGCAATTGACACCCATCGCCGCCAAGGCATAATCGCCGCGGGACTGTTGATTCACTCATGCGGGGACAAGTCATGACACCACGCGAAAATAGGATACGCCTCAAGAAGTTCGACATCGCAAGCATACGCCGCAAGGCGGCAGTGCTCGAGGGCTCAATCGCCGAATTCGACCGCTTGGCCATCGTGCTCGATAGCGAGATACAGCTCGCGGAAAATCGCTCTGGCATCCACGACCCTGCGCATTTCGCCTATCCGACGTGCGCGAAGGCCACCCGTACGCGTCGCGAGAACCTCAAGCGCTCGACCACCGAGCTTCAACAACAGCTCGCGGATGTCAACGTCCAGTTGGAGCAGGCGATGGATGACCTGAAGCTCCTCGAACAGGGCGTCAGGGAACCGGCGGCAAGTTGACCACCGGTGTAATGTATCAGTAAGATCATTGACGAGAGTGTGACCTCGAAATCGTGAAGAAATCCGGCCGAAACCGATACTCGGGAGTAGGCTTTTCTTTTTTCCTGAAAACTAAAATCAGGACTTGTCCGCATCCACGCCCACAGCCTCAGAAATATTTTTAAACCCGTCGCGCTCCAGAAGCGCGGGCAGGTCAGCGCATATTTCGGCCGGCACTTGCGGGCCCTCCCAAACGGTCGCAGAGACGAGTTGGACGAGCGACGCGCCGTTGCGAATCTTGCGGTATGCATCTTCGGCACTGAAAATGCCTCCGCAACCGATGATGGCGAGCTTCCCCTTCACATGGTTGTATGCGAGCTTCACGAGGTGGTCGGAACGCTTTTGGCACGGCATGCCGCTCCAGTTGCCGGGGAATTTTTCGAGTGTCGCAAGTTCTTCGGGTATAAATGCGGGGTCTTTGCGGTTGATTTGCAAGTTGCCGAATATGACGGCCGCGACGGGAAATTGCATAATCGTGTCGAGCAGTGCTTTCACGCCGTCGTCTCCGAGGCCGATAGGCATTTTGATGAATAGCGGCTTCGGGAGCTTGAGGTCGCTAATCATCTTGAGGAGCGGCGCAAGGTGTTCGGGTTCGTAAAAGGAAACTTCCTTGAGCATGTTGGGGCAGCTGATGTTGAGCTCAAAATAGGAGAACGGAATATTCGAGTCGCGCGCTTTTGTAAACGCTTCGACGATGTCGGCGTAGGAGACGGGATACGTGTATTCCTTGAGTGGATTCGTTCGGCCGATGGAAATGCCCACCGGTACGCGCCACGTCTGCCCCTTGATACGCTTGAGCACATTACTCATGCCGGTCGATTTGAACCCCTTGTACACCAACATGGTGCGCGACTTTACGAGACGCTTGATGCGGGGATACGGATTGCCCTCGTACGCGCCGTTGGTCACCGTGCCGACACTCTGGAAACCGAAGCCGAGGCCGTCGACGATGCGCGGCATTTGCGCCTCGTGGTCGAATCCTGCCGCGAGCCCGATAGGATTTTCAAATTCAATGCCCGCGACCGTTGTACGAAGCGAGGGATGCGACACGCGCAGGAGACCGCGCATGAGCGACGGAATGCCCGGTATTTTGCCAATCACCTCGCTCATGTCGAGTACGAAATCGTGCGCCGGCTCTGAATCGGAGAGAAAAATGAGCGGCGTCAACGCGCGATACGACTTCCCCACCAAATGCACGAATGCATTTTTCATGTTTTGCAGTATATACCCACTGACCGCGTCGCGCCTTAAACGGTGTTACAATCTGGGCATGGAAATCACCTTGCGTGATTTGATTACCGTTCTCCACGGTATGGGCTTTGGTGCGCTTTTTCTGCTCGCCTTCTCCGGCGCCGTCGCCGAAATGTACCGCATGTCCTCCCCCGCC
>Ga0209542_10005886_pt1 | contig 24158 bp, 31 predicted proteins | sample RifCSPhighO2_01_FD_184028 | JGI IMG/M metagenome (GOLD analysis project Ga0209542, IMG submission 184028) | Soil microbial communities from Rifle, Colorado - Rifle CSP2_plank highO2_0.1 (SPAdes) (version 2) | ecosystem: Environmental > Terrestrial > Deep subsurface > Rock core/Sediment ...
ACACCTCCGATATTTTGACTCCTTGGGGAGCAACGCGGTCAACGGGATATGTGTACTACACAACGCGAAAGAAAATAAACGAGATCCACTGCGCCTTTACCAAGGAATTCCCGCTCACCGCGGATCAAGAAGCCGAAATTGCTCGCATTAAGGCGCTTGGCGAAGCCTTTACTCAGACAGCACCCGCTCCAACCACGAAACCCGCACCAACTCCACAGGAGAAAACAGATGAAAACGCAGAAATTGGTTCCGCGCCGGCTACTACGGCCCCCACGCAAACCGCCGCAGCGTCAGAAAGCGGCTCGTGGTTCAGCAAGCTCCTGCGCTTCATTAAGGGGAAATAAAAACAGTCTTTTTATCTCTCCCTTGATATACTAAAGGAGCTAAGGGATACCGCGTGACGAACACTCGATCAAAAATATTGCTTGGCTTGGGATGCACCGCTCTATTACTAGCCGGTGCATTTCTTGTTGCGCGAACGGTTGAGCTTCAAAATCCTGGCGCATATTCTGCGGCGGTTCTTGCAAGCAACATCATAGCGCTTACCAACTCTGAGCGCGGGGGAGTCGGTGCGCGCGCTCTTACCGAACACCCACGGCTTAGTCGCGCAGCGCAAGCAAAAGCGAACGACATGGCGCTACGCGGGTATTTTTCTCACCGGGGGCCGGATGGTAAAACGCCATGGCAATGGGTGCGCGAAGCAGGCTACGAATATCGATCGGCGGGAGAAAATCTTGCCGTTCGATTTACCGAATCCTCTGATGTGGTGCGCGCGTGGATGAACTCACCTTCGCATCGGGCAAACCTTGTTAAGGCAGGGTACACTCAAATTGGTGTCGGGGTGGCTGAAGGTTTGTTTGAAGGCCAGCGGGCAGTCTACGTGGTTGAGTATTTTGCCACGCCGACTTCGGCCTTTGCCAAAACGCCTCTCGGCTCAACCGTTGTGGAGCGGCCGACTATTACACCGCTTGCGCAGGGGGCTGCGGTTGCGGGAAGCATTGATGAGGTTCGAATAGATGAGGAAGCAGATAGTATAGAATTAGCAGATTACTAAGCAACACCATGAACAAAGATTTTTCGATACAGGAAGCGATTCGTACCGGATGGAAATTATTTAAAGCCAATGCTGTTTTCCTAATTGCACTATTCGTGGCAATGGCGATGGTGCAGGGCATATTGTACTTGCGGCCGCCGAGCGCCATTCTTGCCGCACTTATGACGCTAGTCTCCGTTATTGTTTCGGCGATCATATCTCTCGGATTCACGCGTATTATGCTCGACGTCGTTGACGGCGTGCCACTTGCCCCCGAGCGCTTTTTCAAGCCGATGCGTTCTTTTTTCTCCTACATTCTTGCCTGCCTTATTGGGGGAATCGCGGTTGTCTTCGGTCTCATTTTGCTCATCGTTCCCGGCATTATTATTGCGCTAGCGATAAGCTTCTTTAAGTTCCTTATTGTGGACCGGCAGTTGGGACCCATTGCGTCCCTCAAAGAGAGTTGGGCCATAACGAAAGGAGTGCGATTGACGCTTCTTGGTTTTTACATCGTCCTTGGCCTCTTGAATCTCGCAGGCCTCCTTGCACTCGGTATTGGGCTTCTCGTCACTATGCCGGTTTCAAGCATTGCCTGCGCCTATGTGTACCGAAAACTTGCCGGAGGTGTGCCGACGGTTCCCCTGGTGAGAACCACGCTGTCACCAACTCTTCCAACCACCCCAACCTCGTAGAATTCAATTGAACCCCATAAACAAAGATGATAAGGTATCTTTGTTTGTTTAAATTGCCGGGGTAGCTCAGTTGGTTAGAGCACAACATTCATAAAGTTGAGGTCGTGAGTTCAAATCTCACCCCCGGCACAAAATTTAGTGGGAATTGAACGGTTTAAAAATACGGAATAAAGTTGCGAGTCACTAAGGGCACATAACTGGTTAGTAATATCTCCTGTCACGGCATACAATTATTGTATGCCGATATATCGTTCGGTAAACACGAACTTTTTCAAAAAATGGTCTCCTGAAATGGCCTATGTACTTGGTTTCTTTGCTGCAGATGGCTCAATGCTTAAGAATAATCGAGGAGCACACTTTATAGAATTTCATATCACTGATCGAGACCTTCTTTACAATATCCGCTCTGTTCTTGGTTCGAATCATAAGGTCGCCATCCGCGATCGCCATAATGAAAAGTGGAAGCTCGGCTACCGGCTCCAGATTGGGAGTAAGGAAATGTACAGTGATTTAGAGCAGCATGGGTTCTCGCAAGCAAAAAGCAAAATATTAAGATTTCCAGTTGTTCCAAAAAAATATCTTCGCCACTTTATTCGAGGGTATTTCGATGGAGATGGAAACATATATTTCCGAAAACATTGGGTTAAAGACCTGCAGAAAATGAAGTGGATTTTTACATCTCGTTTTACTTCAGGTTCTCGTCCGTTTCTTAGTTCGCTTCTTGCTTTCCTTCAGAATAACGGAATAAAAGGCGGTTTTATTTTGGATAAAGAAAGGGGCTTCGAGCTTGTGTTGAGTCATCGTGATAGCCTTGCACTATACGAATTGATGTATGATAATGCTTTTGGTGGATTGTTTTTGAAGAGAAAGTACAGTCTCTTTAAAAAAGCAATTACTACCTTATATCCGAATAAATTGCGGCCATAGCTCAACTGGTTAGAGCACCCGCCTGTAGACATGCAGCTTTCTATCGAAAGGATAGATTGAAACTCTCTGGGATAACGGTGGAGGCTAAATCCGCCAGCTGGTGGACACGCGAATACCGTGGGAACCCCTCAAATTAGAGCGAGGGGGCGCCGTAGAGACTAGATACCGGAGCACCTAAAAGTGAAAACTCATGGTGAAGATATAGTCCATGCCATTATGAAAATAATGGGGTACATGCACGCGGGAGGTTGCCGGTTCAAGCCCGGTTGGCCGCGCAAAATAACCGTAGATCGGTTCAAAGATGACTGCTCAATAGGCGGTCATTTTTGCTATGATTAAGAAATGGAATCAACGAATTTAATCTGTGGAGGTACTAAATTTAAGTACAGCAATGGATATATCGGGCTTCCTGTGGAAGTTGATAGCATTCCCGATACTGTTTTTATAGAGGGAGAGACACTCCAAAAGAAAAGCTCCTTCCATGTGAGCCTACTTTGTGTCAAAGATATTCTGGCAATAAAGGATATCTCCGAACAAGAAATTCTTGAGGCATTTTGTACTTTCACGACTAACAACGATATCTCATTTTTCAGATACACAGGTGAGTTTCGTTTTGCTCAGCACGAGGAAAGAAAAACTCTTATTGCGCTTTGCGAAGTCTCAAACCTCGAGTCACTATTCAAGTTCTTGAATGCAAGATTAGGCACAGCCATTGCGACTCAACCAACTCACATGACTCTTTACACGTTGCAACCAAATGTCGGTATTGGACTCAATACTCCGGCTGACATGGAAACTAAGTCAATTTCGGTAGAACCTCCAGCAACACTTAAGGGAGTTCTTGGTATAGGTCAGGAATAAAAATACAGACCTGGTTCTCTCGTATCTTGGTTCCAACAGCGTCCAGTATGTTGCGCAACGAGCAAAGACCCCCAGCGGGGGTCTTTTTGCTCGCCTACGGCAAGACACGGGTCTTGAAACAAATTCTCAAAGGCTAACCGTCACTCGCAAGAAGGTAGCAGGTATTGAAGTGCTGCCATCAGTGCTCTTGTTCTGTGCTTTCGCCAGCTCCACAAGTTGGTTATGGAGCTCCTCCGCTTTTCCGCTCTTTTGAGCCGCTTCGACAGCGTTCATGGTTGGTCCATAGAATCGTTCAAATGATTCGATGAACTGTGTTGGGCTTTTTTCAGATTTAAAATAGAACGTATCTTTGACCATGGATATTTTTTCCTTAGGCACTCCGGCTTGCCCAAAACGCTCGATGATGTGAGTTTCTACACCCCACGTCATGGGACTCACAAAGCCTTCGGGAGGAGGGGGCGTAAATGCTGCGCTTATCTTTAAGAGCTGCGATACGAATGAAGTCGGATCGTTTGGAATCCAGTTGCCCATCACGATGCGACCACCTGGTTTTGTGACCCGGACCATCTCCTTGGCGACATCGAAGGGCTTGGGAGCAAACATGGCGCCGAATACCGAGAGAGTTAAATTAAACGAGTGATCGGGGACTCCTTCCAAGTTGCACGCATCTCCCTCTTGAAATTTCAGTTGGTTGAGACCCGCCTCGAGAGCTCGTTTGTTTCCGGCATCAACGAGGTTCTTGGCAATGTCGATTCCGACAACTTCAGCCCCCAAAAGGGCCAAAGGAACCGCCGTAGTGCCGTCTCCGCAACCGAGGTCCAAAACTCGGAGCGGCGTTGTTATCCCGAGAGACTTAACGAGTGCTTCGCCAGATTGACGCATGAAGGCGGCAATCTCGGTAAAGTCGCCTTTCTCCCACAACGCTTTGTTTGGATTCATTAGATTCATGATAACACCTCATAGTGCCAGAGTCGACGTTCCAGAATGGCACGTTGAGTTTGTGACACTGGTAGGCATCACGTTGCCACACGAACGAGCCAGTCAAGTGAGTTAAGGGGTGGTGTAAAGAGTCCGGATATAAGTGCCTTTATTCTCCCGTATCTTAGTTCCAACAGCGTACATTCGCCTTGCTCAGTATCTTCGATCCAGTATGGTGTGCAGTAAAGAAAAAAGCCCATCTGTCGGTCTTTTTTCTTTGTATTTGGTATAGTGACTGAATGGCGAGAAAAGAGATAAAACATCATCAAAAAGCACCTGCGGGAAGTGTATGGCATACCCATCGTCTTGAAGGAAAGATCAAGAATCGAGGTATAAAAGCAACAAAGAAAAAAGGACAAAAGGAAAAGAAGTAAAAGCAAGGAAAAACCGCTGAGCTTTGCCCAGCGGTAGAGGGGTCATAAAGAACTTCCTTTGTTGATTCTTCACCACTCTACAAAAAGCCGCGGCTTTGTCAATGTTTTGTTCGCTCAAAAATTGAAACTGCGACTATAATGAGATACTATGGAGTAATGTTCTGACAAGGCGTTACTCTTATTCACCATGCTTATTCCCAAAAAAGAAATCCTGGTAAAGCTCTACACCGAGCAAAAGCGCTCTGCTTTTGAAGTTGGTAGTTTCTTGCATACGTCAGAAGGCAAGGTGAATTACTGGCTGAAAAAATATACTATTCCAAAACGCTCTATTTCAGAGGCTACCTATGCCAAGCGAAACCCCAAAGGGGATCCATTTCATTTTCATCCACCAAAAACTTTACACGAAGCGTTTCTCTATGGAATGGGCCTCGGGCTTTATTGGGGTGAAGGAAACAAAAGAAATAAATTATCAGTTCGTCTTGGAAATTCAGATCCAGAGTTATTGAAGACTTTCATTACATTCCTTAAATCGACCTATGCTATAAATCCTACTAAGTTGCGTTTTGGCTTACAAATTTTTAGTGATATCTCACCGAGACAAGCAGTCAAATTCTGGAGTGAGGCTTTAGCAGTGCCGAAAGAGAGTTTCCACAAGGTAATTATTACGGAAACACGTGGAAAAGGATCGTACCGGTATAAATCTCAGAACGGCGTCTTAACTGTTTACTTTAATAATAAAAAGCTCCGTGATATCATCTGTCAGGCCATTGAAAATATTGATGGCACACTGTTGAAAGTACATAAGCCGATGTAGCTCAGATGGTAGAGCAACTCCATGGTGGAACGCTTTTCTGCCCACCCCAACGGTAACGTCGGGGCGAATCCCGAATAACGGTTAAAGGTCGGTACCGGCTCAGACCGTAGCACTTTGATTACTTGGGCGCTTGTCCCGAGTGCGAGGGGCTCGAACGACTGACAAGGGCTCGCCTCTGGCGAGAAGATACAGTCTAGCCCTCTCCGGGTACAAAGAGTAAGGAGAGGTGTAAGCGAAGGAGTAGGTCGCCGGTTCAATTCCGGCCATCGGCTCAAGCATTGTTCTTTCCCTGCCGGAGTAGCTCAGTTGGCAGAGCAATACTTTCGTAAAGTATAGGCCGCCGGTTCGATTCCGGCCTCCGGCTCATGGAAAATGACAAGCGATTGAAAGAACTAGAAGCGGCCATGGCCGTGCCGGATTTTTGGGCTGATAAGGAGAAGGCGCAGAATCTTTTACGCGAATACCAGGGGCTTAAGGAGGGGGCGGCTGGCGGTTACGAAAAAGGAAATGCCGTGCTCTCGATCTATGCCGGCGCGGGAGGAGATGACGCAGAAGACTTTGCCCGAATGCTTTTTGATATGTATCGAAAATTTGCTGAGCAGCAGGGATTTGGATTCCATGCGCTCCATGAGCATATGAATGACCGCGGCGGCTATCGCAACGTGTCTGTTGAAATACGGGGAAAAGATGCCTACGGCCTTTTGAAGGGCGAGTACGGGGTGCACCGGCTCGTGCGCGTATCTCCTTTTAGCGCCACGAATAAACGGCACACCTCGTTTGTCTTAGTTGAGGTGCTTCCGGTCATTGAACGGGTTTCAGGGCTTGATATTCCGGAAAGCGATTACGAATTTACCTTTGCGCGCTCATCCGGCCCGGGAGGACAGAATGTCAACAAACGGGAAACGGCCGTGCGCGCGCTCCATAAGCCAACCGGCATCACGGCTCACGTAGATGGCGAGCGCACGCAACGCGCGAATCGCGAAAGGGCGATTGCGATCGTGAAAGCAAAATTGCTGCGCCGGCTTGAAGAAGAGCATAAAAAAGAGATTGCCGAATTGAGCACCGATCCGGGAAAAATTGAGTGGGGGAGCCAGATACGCTCGTATGTGCTCCATCCGTATAAGCTCGTAAAAGATCACCGTACGAACGTGGAGGTGCGCGACACAGAGAAAGTTTTAAACGGAGACATCATGGCATTTATTGAAGCCGAGCGCGAGATGGAATAAGAGAGCGGGAATAAGGCGAGACGGTTTGAAAAAAAAACTGTTGATGGTATTATTTTATTTCTCCCCATGATCTACTTTGATAAAGTATCGAAAATATATAATGGAGGATCAGTTGCTCTTGAGAGCATTACGTTCACCGCCGAGCCTGGGGAATTTGTTTCCATTGTCGGACAGTCCGGTTCAGGCAAAACGACCCTCGTTAAACTGTTACTTGCGGAAGAGCGCCCGACGGAGGGCGCGGTCTTTTTTGAATCATCAAACGTTCATACGTTATCGAAACGCGGACTCAATATGCTACGGCGCCGTATCGGTACGGTATTTCAGGACTTTCGTTTGCTTCCCCAAAAAACCGCCTATGAAAACATTGCGTTTGCCATGGAAGCGGCGGGGCGCCCCGATGATGAGATTGCCTCAGACGTGCCGCACGTGCTTGAGCTCGTTGATTTGGGCGACAAAATGTGGAACTTTCCAAACCAGCTCTCGGGCGGCGAAAAGCAGCGAGTAGCGATTGCTCGCGCTATTGTTAACCAGCCGGATGTCGTTATCGCGGATGAGCCTACCGGGAACCTTGATCCCGTGAATACCTATGAAATTGTTCAGATTCTAAAAAAAATCAATGATCTTGGCACTATGGTCATTCTCACCACTCATAATAAGGGTGTCATTGATGCTCTTAAAAAACGGGTGATTACTCTCGAACGCGGGAAAATGGTCCGCGACGATAAACAAGGAAAGTACCTTCTTTAATCTTGTCTGAAGCGTCTGGCAAAGAGAGTCGTTCATGGGTATAATGAGCGATATTCGACGCCATGTGGATTAACGTAGGACGCATCATTAAATCGGGGTTTGTTAGTTTTTGGCGCAACTGGTTTGTGTCGCTTGCCTCTCTCCTTATGATGACCGTAACGCTCTCGGTCATCGGCGCGCTCATTTTTTTGAGCGCGACTCTTGCGACTACGCTTGATTTTATTAGGAGTAAGGTTGATGTCAGCGCCTACTTTGTTTCTTCTGCGGCCGAAAGCGATATCATGGCGCTTAAATCTTCACTCGAAAGCCTTCCGGAGGTTCTATCCGTTGAATATATCTCGCGCGACGAAGCGCTCAAGCGCTTTCGCGAACGCCATGCCAATGATCAGCTCACGCTTCAGGCGCTTGATGAACTTGGAGACAATCCGCTCGAAGCAAGTTTAAGCATTAAAGCGAAAGATCCCTCGCAATATGAGAACATTGCCAAGTTCTTGGGGGGGAGCGACGCGCTCGGCAGGGGAGGCACGACTCTTCTCGATAAAGTAAATTATGCGCAAAACAAAACGGCAATCGACAAACTTTCTAAAATTATCGAAGCGGCCCGGACATTCGGCTATGCGCTTACCGGCATCCTCGTCGTTGCTTCGCTTTTGATTACCTTTATTACGATTCGTCTCGCTATTTACATTTCAAAAGAAGAGATTGCGGTCATGCGTCTGGTCGGGGCCTCGAATGCCTATATCCAAGGGCCGTTTATTTTTATTGGGTTCATCTATGGTCTTATCGCGGCTCTGGTAACGATGGGGTTTCTCTACGGACTCACAGTGTGGCTCGGCCCCGTTACGGCCCGATTTTTTACCGGAACAGATATTCTTGAATACTATCTCAATAACTTCGGCGAGCTATTCCTGATTTTGCTTTCCTCGGGTATGCTTCTTGGTGTTGCGGCGAGTTTTTGGGCAGTAAAGCGGTATCTTAAAGAAGTTTAGAAAAATAAGGAGTGATAACGACTATATTTTTGTTAACCCTGTTAAATCCTTTCAAATCCGGCCATGTATTACACGTACGTACTTCGATCTAAAAAAGATGGCAATTTTTATACGGGGTTCTCTGAAGATTTGAAAGGACGGTTTGAGGAACATTACCGCGGCGCGGTGGTCTCAACAAAAAATCGACGTCCGTTGCAACTCGTATATTATGAAGCGTGTCAAGACCAGAGAGATGCCCGTCACCGCGAGCAGTATTTAAAGACGTACCATGGTAAAATGTTTCTACGGAATCGCCTCAAATCGTATTTAACAGGGTGCAAGATTTCGTAATTCATACACTCATAACGAAATCTAAGCATGGCAAAAAAAGACCATAAATATATATTCGTGATCGGCGGCGTCATGTCGGGAGTCGGTAAGGGAGTCGCCACCTCCTCGATAGCAAAAATCCTTCAATCGAAGGGTTTTATTGTAAATCCCATCAAGATCGACCCGTATTTAAACGTGGACGCTGGCACGATGAACCCGACTGAGCACGGTGAAGTATTCGTGCTTCGCTCGGGTCTCGAAACGGATCAGGATATGGGTAACTATGAGCGGTTTCTCGATAAAGATTTGAGAGACGAGGACTACATGACGAGCGGTATGGTGTATAAAGCCGTTATCGAACGGGAGCGGAGCCTTGGCTACAAGGGAAAATTTGTCGAAACGATCCCTCATGTGCGGGATGAAATCATCAGTCGGCTTGAAAAAGCGGCCGATTTAAACGGGTCGCAGGTTTCCATCATTGAGATTGGCGGGACCATCGGTGATTTTCAAAATGCGCTCTATATCGAAGCGGCTCGCGTCATGAAAATGCAGCATCCGGACGACGTGCTTTTCGTTATGGTCTCCTATTTGCCGGTGCCAAATAAAATCGGTGAGATGAAAACAAAACCGACGCAAAATGCCGTGCGTCAGCTGAACTCCTATGGCGTCCAGCCCGATATTATTATTGCGCGCAGCGAACTTCCGCTTGATAAGAAACGTAAAGAAAAACTCGGCATCTGGTGCAATGTGCGCCCCGAGCACGTGGTCTCTGCTCCCGATATTGAAAGTATTTACGAGGTACCGCTTAATTTTGAGAAAGACAATTTAGGAGAAACTTTGCTCGGTCTTTTAAAGATTTCGGGTAAAAAACGGAAAAGCGATCTTCGCGCTTGGAAAAATTTTGTCAATAAGGTACTTAAGGCCGATCGAGAAGTTTCCATTGCGGTTGTCGGTAAGTATTTCGATACGGGCGACTTCGTTCTCTCCGATGCCTATATTTCGGTTATTGAAGCGATTAAGTTTTCGGCAGCAAAACTCGGCATTCGTCCAAAGCTTACTTGGCTCAATTCTAAAAATTTTGAAATGGGCGCACTAAAACTTTCAGAGCTTAAAAAATATGACGGCGTCCTCGTGCCTGGGGGATTCGGCGAAACCGGGGTTGAGGGAAAAATTAAAGCAATTCAGTTTGCCCGCGAAAATAAAATTCCCTATTTTGGCCTCTGCTATGGTATGCAGCTTGCGATTGTCGAATATGCGCGCAACGTGCTTGGTCTTAAAGACGCTCACACGACTGAAATTAATGCGCATACGAAACACCCGATTATTTGGATTATGCCCGAACAGAAAAAGCATATGGAGTCCAGTGATTTTGGCGGTACCATGCGGCTTGGCGTTTACCCGGCCTATTTAAAAAAGGGAACGGTGGCACGGAATGCCTATGGAAAAGAAATTGTTGAAGAGCGGCATCGCCATCGCTATGAAGTAAACCCTGAATACGTCGAAAAACTCGCCAAGGCAGGACTCGTTTTTTCTGGCGTTTCTCCCGATGGCATTCTTATGGAAATTGCCGAGCTCCCAAAATCGAAGCACCCCTTCTTTCTTGGGACCCAGTTTCACCCTGAATTTCAAGCGCATCCGCTTCGTCCTCACCCGCTCTTTACCGCGTTTCTTCGAGCGGCGATGCGACGCTAGCGCTTGCGCACGGCATTCCAAAGGTCGGGATCTTCGCCTCCGTCAATCTTAAAGAGTGCAACGCCGCGTACCTGGAGTTTTTTCGCGAGGGCAATTTTGTCCGCCACCGCTTTCGCATCGCTCCACCAGGCAATGCTTAAGGTACCCATCGCTTTGGTTTGCGCCGAGGCAACGGGAAGGTTGAGCGGGTTTGCAATCGGCGGCGGCGGAACATCAGTGATGTAGGTCATATTAAGCTCTCCTGCGCTATTTCGCACTGGCGTCAGATGGAATTTTTCTACAAGTTCGCGCGCGTAGCCCGGATTGAATGCTGAGACAAGATTGTAACGGTAGCCTTCGGTGCGCGGCGTCATTGTATATTCGTAGCCGTAGGTTGCAATGCCGATAACTAATTTTCGTTTTGGAATAGTTTGGGCAGTGAGCTTCACCACTTTCTCCACCCACTTTGAGTCGGCAATCGGGACGTAGGGCCCATTATTTGCCGCGTTTAACTGCACGTCAATGCTTCCTTGGTCATAGGTCATGAGGCGGACTCGGTCACAGTATTTATTAATCGCGACAAAGTCGTTTGCGTAGATTCCTGCGCCCGGTGGTGGCGTTCCTTCGTAGCGTGAGGAAAGCGGCGTGCGCGCTTCAATGGTGCACATCACCCATTTCTTTCCCATACGTTGGTAGAGTCCTTTCAGGAAGGTTGAAAAATACGGTCGCGTCTCAGCGTACTTGCCTTCAAAATCTATATCGATACCATCAAATCCACTCGCTATCACAAGTGCCGTAATCGAATCCTCAAGCTCGATGCGCGATTCAGTGGTGCTTAATATCCGGTGTATGGCTGCGCCATCGCTCCACATTACCGTCGGAATGACACGGACTTTTTTCTGTTTAGCGGCGGTTATCAAAGAGACCCAGTGTTCTTCATTGATGTGCATAGGGTCGGTGATTTGCCCGTCGCTTGAGACGCCAAAACCAAAAGGGTTTATTTCAGTGAGGGTATCGAGGTTATTAAAGGCATCAAGCGTACCGCTCGCCGCTCTCCAATAGGGAATCCAGCCGGAAACTTCAAGTTTGGGCACCGCTGCGGCATGCGCTTTTTCCGGTGGAGTGCCTAAAAGCATCAAGGAAAGGACAAAGAGTATTCCAAATAGTAGCCTCATTACAAAAGTATAGACGAAAGTACCATGAAGTGCATTTCTATTTGAGATTTCCCTGAGGTCTGCTATCGTTCTTCTAATTGCCGGGTCGTCCCTACGGGCCGTAGGCTAATGGTAGGATCATATGAATTTTTTTGTGTATATTCTGCAGAGCGAAAAAGACAAAAAATTTTACACTGGTTATACTGCTAACGTTGATTTGCGGTTAAAAGCACACAACGATGGCAAGGTAAAATCAACAAAACATCGTAGGCCGTTTGTCTTGGTGAAGGTCGAAAACTTCGCCACGAGAAGAGAGGCAATGTGGCGGGAATGGGAGCTGAAATCAAAGGAAATAGGATCGGTTGAGAAAGCGAAATTAAAATAATTGCGGGATCATCTAATGGTAGGATGCGACTCTCTGGAAGTCGTCATCTTGGTTCGAATCCAAGTCCCGCAGCCAATTGATATGACAGTTATTCCACTCATAAAGAAAATTCTCGAATATCGAAACACTGGTACCGCTATTGATATTGGTGCGGGACAAGGACATCATTCCATTTTTCTTGCAGAACAGGGCTTTACTGTTACTGCTTTAGATGCAGACGCATCGCTTGTTAAAAAACTTTCAGAAGAGGCCAAAGAAAGAAATTTACCTCTTGTTGCAAAAGTGGGTGACGTGCGAGAGCTTGAAGGTCAATGGGACGTAGTGGTTTGCACTTTTGTGCTTCATTTTCTCCAAGATAACGAGGTAGAGAAAGCAATAAATATATTAAAGAAAATAACCAAATCAGGAGGATTAAATGTTATTGGCGTGCACACTACGGAAAATGGTGCTGAACGAGATCGTAAACCACACTTGTTTGAACTAAATGAACTCAAGGATCGGTACGCTGATTGGAAAATATTATATTACTGGCATGGGCTCGGGAAAGCGTTCGTAAGCAGAACTACCGGCGAAAAGCTCGCAAAATATCGCGCGGATCTTATTTCGCAGAAGCCTTGATTGTGGTTCCAACTTTGTACCAGACGGCCAGCAAAATTATGGAAGAAAAAACACTAAACGCACTCAATTGGATTGTAGGAATCCTTACTAAACATCGAATTCCATACAGAATTGGAGGTGGACTTGCGGCACATGTGTATGGTTCGCCTCGACCGGTCAACGATATTGATCTCTTTCAGGAAAGTCTTTTCCAACGATTATTTCGGAAGTCTCTGGATATATCACAGCAGGCCCCAAACATTATTTAAATGAAAAATGGGATTGTGATACCCTTTCGCTTGATTATCACGGGCAGGAAATCGACATCACTAACATCGATACATTACAAATGAGCAACAAAGAAAAAACGGAGTGGTTTTACATGAAGGATAGATACCGCTCGAAGGAAAACGTGACTGTGAAGGTTGGTGGAAGTGATGTCTCACTTATACACCCGCGTGATTTAGCCGCTTACAAAAAAGAGTTGGATGGAGAACATCAGCTCGTCGATATTGAGGCGGTAGAGAAATATTTAATCAAAAACGGTCTCTAGGGCGGTTCCAACATCGTACCACACGGTCATCCAGTTTGAGGCAGGCTCGGACTCCGAGGAGCATGAAAATACCAAAATTAAAATTTATAGGAAAGGTTCTCTTGGTAGTTATTTTCCCTGTAGTGATATCTTTTTGGTTGTATCCATTCTCTGAGAAGATCATCTTTAGCGGAAGAGAATATCAGCAGCATGAATTTACTCTTGAGAATTTATTCCAGAAGAAACCGACACTTAGAAATCTTATAGCCGATATCTTTTCAGTTCCACTTTTTCTTGACTGGTATAGGGTTTCGATTATCAATAACTCGACAGGAAAAAACCCAGATTGTCTGGAGGCAGAACCCCCAACTGTTTTCTTTACTTTTATTAAAGGTGATCCGCGCCTTTATTATTCTACTCTAACGGAAACAACAGTTGAAACTGGTTTTTACTCAAATTCCGGCCCTGGCCATCCTAGGTACTACCTTAAAAGTGGCAAAAGCGCATATTTCATTGCTCCGTCTTGGGAAGACTATTCGATAAACGGAGGACTCATGTTTGGAGGAGATTGCAAACTAGGTATGCCATTACTCACAAATAATGACACTACATTGGGGAACCTTTCTTTCGATTACGACATCTCAATTAAACCCTACTGGGTGTCATGGGTTGTTCGTTTTGCTATAATTTTCGTCTTCTGGATTTTCTTGTTGTCGTCCGTGATAGCAATTCGCGATTGGCTGAAAAGATAAAATTGCTCATTTCGAGGAGCGTCGAAATGGTAGAATAAAAGCAATCAGGAAAGTCCTGCGGGGCTTGATGGAGAATTATCCGATTCCGAAGAGGCCGGCAAACTCAGATACCCTTCGGAGTCATAGGAGCCGAGGGGTGCTTTTTCCCCAGGGCAACACTTTTCTGCTATAATGATTACAATCAAATGCCACTCATTGGCGTTAGAGCTATTCGTATATGACAACAGACACAGCATCAAAAAATCAAAACGCAGTTATTATCGAAGCCTGGGACGGGGTTCTTTTCGAGAAATTCAGTCGCTTCCGTTACATTTTTACGGAAGGGCTTGCAGCGCACGGCACTGTGGCTCTCGAACGCGTCAAACCGCAGAAAGGAGAGTTTGTCATTGACATCGGCTGTGGGTTCGGTGATGGAACTGCAGAGATTGCGGCCATCACTGGCAAGGCGCATGGAGTTGATTGCGCACCGAATTTCATCGCATACGCAAATGATCATTATGTCGAAAAAGGAAAGGTGAGTTTCGCCATCAAAGACGTGCAAGTAGATGACCTCGGCGGTCCATATGATCGGGGCTTCGCACGCTTTGGCACGATGTTTTTCAGCGACGCGACGGAGGCGCTTCGCAATATACGCAACCACTTGAAGCCCGGCGCCGCATTCACCATGGTTGTTTGGCGGCAAAAGAAAGATAATCCGTGGTTGCATGAAGCAGAAAAAGAAGTCCGCCGGTTTCTGGAAAAACCGGAATCGAATGCGCCGACCTGCGGACCGGGGCCTTTCTCTATGGCCGATGCGGACGACACAAGCCGCTGGATGTTAAACGCGGGTTTTGAGCATGTCTCTCTTGAGCGCAATGATATGGACATTCGGATCGGCAAGGACGCTCGAGAGGCGATGGATTTCGCGCTCGCCATCGGGCCTGCCGGTGAGATAATCCGTCTCTCGGGGAAAAAAGCGGAAGAAAAAATAGATGAGATACGTGCTGCAGTTGAAAAGGTTATAAAGCCCTTTGAAAGGAGCGATGGCGTCTGGATGGCGTCAAGTACATGGTTTGTGACCGGGCATCGCTCCAAGAAATAACAAAATAACGTATTTAGGACTCCCAGTGCGATCGCTCCCATTCATTTTTTAATTTATGAGGAATTTTTGAGTTGGAGTGAATGCGGGCGATTTGGCCACGGACACTCAAATATGACAGAATGAACGAGGCACCACTTGCCTTCTCTTCTGTTCCGAGCCCCGTCCGTCCCATTCCATTTTGAAATCCACCCCCGCGAAAACAGATAGGCAGGGAGAGGCGACGGGACGAGAAGCACGGGCACGGAGTCCAATCGTACAATTGGTGACAAAGCCACCATGCGCGCGGAGCGCGCGACATCATCTCTCGCGCTCGAAAAAGGTTCGAACTTGGTCGTACAATGTAGAATTAGGATGGTAGGAGTAATTCTGCCGTGGCGAAGGATTCGGACGGGAGCGGGGGTCGGGGAGAAGCGTATCGTCTCCCCGTGGAGGAGAGCAGGCGAAGCCGTTGAGAACCGCGGGTTCTCAAGGAGCGCAAGCGACGTGAGATTCCAAGCCCGGCAGCAAATTTATGAAACCAAAAATCTATTTTGTTAGCGGCGTATGTGGAGTTGGAAAGTCCGCAGTTATTCCGCATTTAAAAAATTTTCTACCCAAAGATAGATATGACGTACGAGATTTTGATGAACGAGGTGTACCGGATGGTGCCAATCATGCTTGGCGAAAGTCAGAAGTAAAAAAATGGTTGGAGATTGGAACCGAGGCAGCACAACGAGGTGTTAGTACTATCATTTGCGGCTTTGTTAAAAAGAAAGACTTCGAGGAAGAGGAGAAAGAGGACAGTCTAGAGATTGAAGTTATTTTGCTGGATGCTGATGCGAAGACTATTCGCAAGCGGCTAGTTGGACGCTATAGCAAAGATGGCGTATTCGATGAAACACAAAAAGTTATTGGGAAGCCGGTCAATGAGTTTATTGAAAGCAATGTTTATTATTGCCCAATCATGCGGAAGGAGAGTGTAGAGGACGGAGCGAAGATTATAGATACCTCGAACTTAACCCCTGAAGAGGTTGCCAAGAGAGTTGTAAATTTAGTTAGCCAATAACATCGTCCCCGCTTAAGGCGCGTCGATTGTGTAGTGTAAAATGTAGCTAAACCGTCAAGCAGAGCCTAACCGACCACGGTTCTAGCTCGACTCGGCCAGCAAATCAATTTCTAAAGTATGAACATTATAAAAACTAAAACCTTTGAACTGGCACTATATAAGCAAGGTAACGAAAAAGCGGAGCAACTTGTACTCTGTCTTCCGGGCCGACTCGACACGAAAGACTATGCGCATATGCGTAGTCTTTCGTATTTTTTTGCAGACAATGGATACCTTGCAGTTTCTTTTGATCCGCCGGGTACATGGGAAAGCCCTGGCGATATTTCGCTCTACACGACCCCCAACTACCTGAAAGCTGTAAATGAACTTATAGGGTATTTTGGAAATCGTCCCACAATTACTCTTGGTCACAGCCGTGGCGGCAGTATGGCCATGATGACAGGTATCACTAATGAACACGTAACGCACTTTATTGCGGTAATGTCGCATTATGGTCCTAGCGAACGGCCGGAGATCGCTGGCGATGTGCGTGTGTCGTATAGGGATCTGCCGCCCGGCACGGAAGAAACAAAAGAAAAGAAGCAGTTTAATTTGCCGATGACTTATTTTGATGACCTTACCAAATATAAAGGGTTAGAGACCTGCGCGAAGCCAAAGCTTTTCTTTCTTGGGAAGGAGGACGACGTTGTGCTTCCTGAAGATGTGCGGGAGACGTATGAGTTAGCGGCAGAGCCGAAACAACTCTGTGAACTCGATTCGGGTCATGATTATCGGTATGATCCAAAGACAATCGCCGCAGTCGAGAGGGTTAGCCTTGAGTTTCTAAGTGCAGCCAGTTTGAGATAGGTCCGGAGTCCGAGGAACGTAGAAGTGACCAACAACTTAACAAACTAATAATATAATGGGATAACATGTCAGATCCTGAAACAAGAAAGATGACGGTTGACCAGCTCGTTGAGTTGACTGGAGAGACTGTTGTGGGAACTCCAAGCGGCTTAAAAGCACAAAAAGCACAGGCCGAAATCAATCGCCGTCTTATCGAGGCATTGAATGCTTCAAAGAAATCAACAGAAAGTTACAATGAAAAACTCATCTTTTTAACTTGGGTGTTGATAGTTTTAACCGCGGTACTAGTCGTTGACTCACTTTCTAGCTTCATTTTAAAAGAATCCTCAGAAATGAGTATCTCTAGAGACTTTGATTGTGCAAAATACGTGCAAGAGAACTATCCTGGCTATATAGATTCAGGATTTACGAGCACCGTGCAGACAGAGTACAGATACAGCGAAAAATTGAATACCTGCTTGGCATACTTCCAGATGAAAGGAGATTACGACTCAAGGAACATTGTTGATCTATATTCTTCCCAAAATATTCTTCAGTACTACGAAAACTGCAAGGAGACTCAAAAGGGATTGAGCGATGGTGAGCCTGAGAAGTGTTTGGCCCTGTCAGAATTCTTAAAGCAAAAAGAATCTCTGTACTAATTCCGGGGAGCGTCAAAATGATAAAAAGTAGGATATGAAAAATAAAACACAAGTACTTGTAGTTCACGGTGGAATGACTTTTAAAAACGAAATGGATTTTCTCCGTTACATACTGAAGGAAAGAGGTGTATCGACAGGTAATAAAGTCGGCTGGAGCAAGGAATGGCTACAGAAAAGCCTCGGTAGCAAGGTTGAGGTGACAAATCCAAGAATGCCTCTCCAAGACTACTCCCAATATAAATATTGGAAACCGTATTTTGAACGCTTCTTGCCCCTGCTCGGTAAAGATTTCATCCTCATTGGTGAATCCTTGGGCGCTATATTTCTCGCTAAATATTTGTCCGAAAATAAGCTCAAAAACAAGGCACTTTCTGTCTATCTAGTTTGTGCTCCATTCGATGATACCTTGCCTCATGAGGACTTGGTGGGAGGCTTTAAACTCGGCAAGGATTTATCTTTGTTAGAACACAATACCAAAAATCTCCACCTCCTATTCTCAAAAGACGATGATGTGGTGCCTGTTTCTCATGCCGAAAAATACCGAAAGAAACTTACTGATAAGGCTAATATCATGATACTGAAAGGCAAGAAGGGTCATTTTAACGTCTCTAAACTTCCCGAGATAGTAAGGCTTATTAATGCTGACGTGCGATAGCTACTATGGACTACCTGAAACGCGCCAGTGGAATCTCAAAAACCTCCTTTGACGCCGGAGATTTTCTGGCAGTACTCATAGTTATCAAGGGCCGCCCTAGATAATGGAGAATCAATTCCTGTGGAGGAGAGCAGGCGAAGCCGTTGAGAACCGTGGGTTCTTAAGGAGGAGTCACGCGACGACGTGAGATTCCAAGCCCCGCAGCTCGTAAGTTTGGTATAATTTACTTTATGCAAACTGAACAAGATATCATCAAACTTTATCCGGACATTGATGTAAATAATGAAGGCGGACCTGATGCGTATAAAGAGGGTTTGCCTATCGTTGAACGTGACCCCATAGCCGTTATTATCAAACATCCAAATGAAAATCTCTATCTTCTTGCTGACTGGAAGCAAGCTGAATGGAAGGGATTTTTAACAGGCGGTATTGAAGAAAGAGATTCTTTAAAAAAAACTGTGCGCAAAGAAATTCATGAGGAAACTGGTTATAGGAATATTTCAAAAATCGTGCCAATGAATTTTGCATCTCATGCATTATTTTTTCATCCAGTTAAAAATGTTAATCGTCTAGCTCATTATCATCTTGTTTTTGTCGAATTGGCTGATCTTGGTAAGGACAGTGTTTCCGAAGAGGAGAGTAGTATAGCTGAATTTATATGGGTTCCTTATGATAAAGTTTCAGGCACATTGACTCGTAAAGGAATGAAACTGCTTTGGAATTTTTACATCAAAAATCTAGCTCTGGTTGCCTAAAATAGTTCTAACTTCGTACCAGACGGTCAGCAAACCCATGTACTACCAAAAATTGAAAAAACAACTTTTTGCCGATATCGAGTATCCCAAAAGCATCACTTATTTAATTGATGATGCTGAAGCTTGGAATAATTTCTGCGGATTATCGAGGGAATTAAAAGAAAAATTTTCATTTCCCCATCGACAAAAAGAAGGGGACATTGGTTATTTTTGGAGGAGTAAATCAGAAGGAAGAGAAGACAAAGAATATTTTCATATTTATCCAAATATGGTAGAGATGATACGGGCTGATGGTTTAGACGATCTCGTTGAAAGTAATCCTGTGCTGAAGAAATTTTTTGATTATACGGATAAGGTGTATGAAAGTGTTCATAATTTTGCGCTTGCCATAGGAGGTGAAATGGGAAAAGAGATTCCGGCACTTGGCGAATTAATTAGTGGGGGAAAAATCCGCTCGGTATTACGATTACTCCATTATACGAACGCTGATGATACAGAGGTTATTGCGACCCAACATTTTGACAGAAGTCTCTATACGCTACATCTTTATGAAAGTGCTCCGGGACTCCAATTTCTTAATTATGATATGGAATGGACAGATGCCCCGATAAGCAATGGCAAAACAGTTGTTTTTAATGGCTATAGAATCGAAAAGTTATCTGAGGGGGATCTACAAAAAACATGGCATCGTGTGGTTAGGGTTGGAGAACATAAAGACCGTATCTCACTTGTTCTTTTTGTATGGACGGATGTAGTTCCTAGCTATTCTCAAGACTCTAGATCGCAGGATTTGGTCCCATCATATATTAGAGCCTAGCTCTCCAATACAGTTCCAACATCGACCTATGCGGCCAGCCACTAGAAAATCTTAACGCGAAGTGCTCTAGATTTTCAGTGATCCCGAGCTTGCTTGTAGTGAGCTCGTCCTGTGGTGCGTTTCGTGTTGAATATCAAGGGTCGCCCTTGATATTGTCTGCAAGACTCATTCTGAGGAGCGTCAAAATGGTAAACTAAAAAGCGTCAGAAAAGCTCCTTCGACAACGCTCAGGATTTTCAACAGCGGACAATCATCATTGCATGCAAAAACTTCTTAAAAACGGTATTGCCCTAATTATCTTTGCCACGCTTATTTTTGTATTTAGGGACAGACTCCACAATCAGTTTTTGCAATTACGAGACCAGTTTTTTCCCTGTAAAAATCCGATTACCTATACTATTGGTACCTTTGACGTCCGGTTCGGTATTTCAAAGGCGGATTTCTTAACCGCCACAAAGCAAGCCGAAGAAATTTGGGAAAAGCCAATTGGCAGGGATTTGTTCAGGGAGGAAGCAAAAGGTAATTTAAAAATAAACTTACTCTATGATTATCGCCAAAGCGCAACAGAAAAACTTCAAACCCTGGGTCTCTCGGTAGACGACAGCAGGTCTTCGTACGATTTGGTAAAAGCTCGTTACGCGGCCCTCAACAAGCAGTATCTTGAAGATACTGCCACGCTTGCTTTGAGAGTTGCGCTACTTAAAAGTCGTCAAGACGCCTACAACAAAGAAGTCGTATATTGGAACAGACATGGGGGCGCGCCCAAAGCAGAATACGATGCCTTACAATTAGAGAAACAGAGTATTCAAACTGAGATTGAGTCCATACATCAGTTGCAGAATGCCCTGAATATAGAAGCAGGAAATATAAATGCCCTAGTTGCTACGCTGAACTATCTGGCACAAGGGCTCAATCTTGATGTTGCAAAATTTAATGAAGTCGGCGCTTCGCTCGGGGAAGAATTTGAAGAGGGATTTTATACGAGCGGGGCAGAAGGTCGGTCAATTAATGTTTATCAATACGATAGTAAGACGAGATTAGTACGTGTTTTGGCGCATGAATTCGGGCATGCGCTCTCGCTTCCGCATCTGGATAACCCGAAGGCGATTATGTATGAGTTAAATCAGGCGACTAATGAAAAACTGACGGCAGACGATTTGTCTGCGCTCAAAACACATTGCGGTATTCAGTGAGCAGGTAATAAGTTTTACTTCGCATGTATTTCCTCTACCTACTTGAATGCAAAGACGGCTCTCTTTATACGGGCATAACCACAGATGTGGAACGTCGTTTCAATGAACATAAAAATAAAATAGGAGGGCACTATACGAGATCTAAAAAAGTGGTGCGCGTGGCGTATACCGAAAAGCATCCCAACCGAAGCTCAGCGCTAAAAAGAGAAGCGGAAATAAAGGGTTGGAGACGAGAAAAGAAGCTAACATTATTTAAATAAACCCTTCTGAAATGAGAAAGACAAAAATACTTCTCTATCATCTTGGTGTTTTTCTTGCCGGCGCTCTTGGTATTGCGGCATACTTTTTCTGGAAGATTTCTGCACTTGATAAAACAGCAGGTCTCGCGGGTGTGGTACTTTTACCTATTGCCGTTGTCTATATTTTTGCGTTTGGTATTTTTTGTGCTATCTCATGCGCGATTTGGATCGCGGTTAGGTATGTTAGAGAAAAGATAGCGCGATCTAACTGAATGCGTCTGCTCCTGCGCAGCATATTTAAAAAACACCCTGGCCAACCAACCAGGGTGTAGATCAAAATGGGATTTCATCCCAATCTCCGTCATAATTTTCTTCTTCTCGTATGGAAACCACAGGAACAATGACCGGCACTATTTCGGGTTCATACCGAACAGTGATTTCGCCGTTAACCTGAAGTAGGACTACTGTTTTCGTTCGGATTTCAAGTTCAACGAGGTCGCCAAGTACGGCTTCGTCCTGCTGCAGTGCTTCTTGATGGATTTCCTCCTCAAAATTGGGGGGGCAGGGCGGATCTACGTGTTCTCTCATCACAAGAAAACTGCCTCGACGAGGAACCCAAATCTTTCGTTCGTAAACCTCACCCAGGACTATCCAATTGTGACAGTGATCACAGAAGTGCTCTTTGCGAGCCTTCTGAGTCGATTCCCAGAAAAACTGGCTCATGAGTGCACCTTAACGTCTCTAACATTCTGTTGGTATCATACCCCAGTGCAGACTTTTTGGAATCTCATTCCAAAGGTATATTGTGCATGTTAAACTAACCCCATGCCTCCTAAAAAGCTTTACCGAAGCGCTCATGACAAGATGTTGGCCGGTGTATGCGGTGGGCTTGCCGAATATTTCAATATTGATTCCAGTCTCCTTCGTCTGATTTGGGTTCTTGTCGTTATTTTTACCGGATTTTTCCCGGGGGTTCTCGCCTACATCATCGCCGCTCTTATCGTTCCAAAAAAATAGCGCGACCCCGCCGCGAATTTTATTCGGGCTACATTGTCTGCACCGCTTATTTTTTTGAAATATGTTGCCAGAGCCAGATTCCCACAAGAACAAGGTCGACGAGCACGACAAGCAACGCGAGTGAACCGAAGACACCCATTCCGCCCATCATACCCTCATATCCATAACCCATCATATTGTTTGTACTTATTTATTTTATTAATTACGACTTTTTTAATGCATTCCACAAAAACGCAAATAGCCATATAGCAAGAGCCGCTATAACGTTCCAAATAATGAGGCCAGAGATAAACGTACCGAGCGTCATAACATTCTCCAATAAACTTACGTTCGTATGAAGCGCGTACGTCATGAACCATCCCCGTATGCCGGGTACTAATGCCACCCCCCCGAAACACACGAAGTATACGATACTGATCCAAACGGCAGAAACTTTAAGCGCGTGTCTAGTGTCTATCATATGTATGCAAGTATACCACAACGCTTTCTTCTGCCCGCTATGCAGGAGTACTATGGGTATATGAAGACTAACCAAGAAAAGATTCGGCCTAAGAATGAAAAAGAACAACCCGGGTATGATAAACACGAGGGGCACCACACAGAAGACTTTTTAAGAAAGTTCTGGGTGGTGCTTGTGCTCACGATCCCCATCATTTTATATTCCGATTTGCCGGAAGCGTTTTTCGGTTGGTCTGCGCCTCTATTCAAAGGGTCGGCGTATCTCTCATTGCTACTCGGCTCAATCGTATTTTCCTACGGCGGATTGGTATTTCTTAAGGGCGCACTGAATGAGCTTAGGGCAAGGCTTCCCGGCATGATGACGCTCATTGCGCTCGCCATCTCCGCCGCATATCTCTACAGCGTCGGCTCGGTTTTTTTTGGAAACGGGATGACTTTGTTTTGGGAACTCGGAACGCTTATTGCAGTCATGCTCATCGGCCACTATGTGGAAATGAAAGCGGTGCAAAGCGCGAAGGGGGCACTTCGAGAACTTGCCAAACTTCTTCCCGACACGGCTGAAGTGGTTCGAGGCGGAGCAGTGAGCGTTGTTTCGCTTAGCGAGTTGCGAGAGGGTGATCTGGTTCTTGTGCGGCCCGGCGGAAAGGTGCCGGCAGACGGAAGGGTAGTGGAGGGAGACTCGGAACTCGACGAATCTCTTATTACCGGAGAATCGCGGCCTGTTCGCAAAGGAAAAAGTTCGGAAGTGATCGCGGGCTCAATAAATGGCGATGGGAGCTTGAAGATTCATATAGAAAAAATCGGGGAGCACACGTTTCTTGCAAGTGTCATGCGCTTAGTGACCGAAGCCGAGGCCTCAAAATCCCGGTTGCAGCTGCTCTCGGATCGGGCTGCCTTCTACCTCACGGTGCTTGCTGTGGTAGCGGGTGCGGTTACCTTTAGCGTGTGGCTTGGTGCGGGAGAGAGTTTTGGTTTTTCGGTTGAGCGGCTTGTGGCGGTGCTTGTCATTGCCTGTCCGCACGCGCTTGGGCTTGCCATCCCCCTTGTGGCATCTATTTCAACAACGCTCGCCTCACGCAACGGCTTTTTCGTGAAGCGCCGCCTCGCGCTTGAATCGGCTCGCAACATCACCACGGTTTTATTTGATAAGACCGGCACGCTCACGAAGGGCGCGTTTGGCGTTGTCGGCATCATCGGATCGGAGGAGGAAACACTCCGGCTTGCGGCGGCAGTTAATGCAAGCTCGGAACATTCGCTTGCTCGGGCCATTGTCGCCTACACAAATAAGCGCGGCATCTCCGCGCCGCAAGCGTCTTCGTTCGCTCGCCTGCCCGGCGTGGGCGCACGCGCAGAAATCGCAGGCACAAGC
>Ga0209542_10005887_pt1 | contig 24155 bp, 24 predicted proteins | sample RifCSPhighO2_01_FD_184028 | JGI IMG/M metagenome (GOLD analysis project Ga0209542, IMG submission 184028) | Soil microbial communities from Rifle, Colorado - Rifle CSP2_plank highO2_0.1 (SPAdes) (version 2) | ecosystem: Environmental > Terrestrial > Deep subsurface > Rock core/Sediment ...
CGAAGCTTATCGCAGCAACGCCACGTCCTTCATCGCCTCTTAAAGTCAAGGCATCCACCGTACGCCCTTAAATTTCCTGTTAAGAAATTTGAAAACCACAATCCAACATTACGTTGGAATAAAACAAAGCCAGAAAAAAATTTCTTTCACGACCGCTCGCTACTTAAATATTTTCTTTGACTTTCTCCTGTCTCTGACACAAAAAGACCCCTCGAAGGTCAGGACAAGAATTTAATTTTCAAAGTGTCATTCGTTCTGATTTATTCTACCCCTCGCTTTCGCTCGGGATCCTCGATTTTGACCCTTCGATAAACTCAGGGCAAAATCGGGACAAAAAAACCGCCTTTTAGGCGGCTCACACAGACAAAAGAAAAGTCTGTTAGGGCCGGCCTTTTAAACTGTTTCTTGTAATATTCATACTGATTTGTACAGTATAGTTTAATACAAAAAAGATGTCAAGGATGACATCTTTTTTGTATTAAATCAAAAATATTTTAAAGCTTAAATATTTAGTGATGAGATACTTCTTCACCGAGCTTTGAAATAAAACGTCCAGCTGCTTCTTTACCACCCAAACCAAAAGCTAGAGCGCCACCTATTGCGAGCATCGCGATTATACCGGTAAAAAGAACATTCATATAGTATTCCGCAACTCCAAGCTGACCTAGTGCAATAATGAAAGCGAAAACCCAAACGGCATACTTAGCAACAGCGCCAAGCATATTTGCCGATTTAAGATTCATACTTCTTCCTGTAGCCGTGGCTGTTTTAGAAAGAGCTTCGGAAACAATTGAAGCAATTATTAAGACAAGAGCGGCCACAACAACTCGAGGCAAAAAGCTTAATACATCATATTGTAAGAAATCTTTAATACTGTTTAAGCCAACCAAATCAAGTGAAGGAAGAAGAAAAACAACAATCACAAACCACTTTACTACTTGTCCAATAAAGTATCCAATATTAAGAGTCATGCCTGCTTTTCTGAAAAAATCATCCGCTCCGACAGAAGCAAAAAGCTTATCTATCTTTAGAGTATCACAAACTTGCTCTAGAGCTTTCGCAATAACAGTGCCTAAAACCCAACCCACCACAAAAAAAACAACTGCTATAACAAGCTTTGGAGTAAATTGAACAAGACCCCACCACAAATCTTGAAGTGATCTGTTAAAAACTTCACCCCATGTAAACCAAATGTTATTCATAGTTAATAATTAAATAATAATACTTTTCTAAGTTTCGACCTCATAAAGTTCGTAACTCTATTATACCAAATTCTAGCCCTTTTTTAAGGCTTGTGTGGATAACTCCCTCGCCTGAAAAAGAACTTCGTGAGGGTAATCAAGAATATCTCGAACAAGCTTGTCATACATATTTAGTCTGTAAAGGAATTCCTTAGTGTCAAAGATAGCGTAAACCAATTCTGTTCCGATTTCAGCTTCAAGTTTGCGGACTTCCTCTTCAATTTTACTTCGCTTCATTTTATCGCCAACAACCAATACATCCACTCGACTATCATTATTTTTAATAAAAATACCAGAAATTACAACAAGCTTTACTCGTCCAACTTTTTTAAAATTGTCTAAAAGTTTTGTTTTATTTAAACTATCCGATCTTACTAAAAGATCTTCAAATTCTCCCGCATATTTAAAAAGAGAATTAAAAGACCAATCCTGAGCACGTTTTTTAATAAAATTAACTGAAGCCAGCAACTTGAGTTCTCGGCGAACAATATCAGGACTAACTCGACTTCGCTTTACAATATCCTTACTCTTAAAACCTTTACCTCTATTGAGTAAGAACAGTCTCATTATCTTTATCCGCGACCCATTACCTAATATTTTTCCTAAAATTTCCATTGCCTTATTCTAGCTCTTTTTCAATAAAAAACAACTAGTGTTGATAGAATCCCCTTGCCTCCGTATCTGGAAGCATTATTAGATTTACACCTTTTGTCTCACAAAGTTCTATCGTTTTTTCATCATTGACAGAACCACTGGTCGAAAGAATAGTTTTTATACCGCGACTAATGAGCACTTCCGGCGCATCAGGAAAAGGGAAAAAACTATCGCTATAGGCAACTGCATTTTCTAGGTTTGCTTGATTATTTATTGGATTTGCAAATTTGGCTGCATCGTCTGCTCGAAAAATAGCCAGCTTGGCCGCACCGACACGATCTTGTTGTCCGACACCATTACCATAAAGTCTTCCCTCTTTGACGATGGTTATCGTATTACTATTTGAAGTAGAACCGATAGCCCAAGCTAAAACTACATCCTTGAGCATACTGTCAAGGACAGTCCTTGGCATATTGCTGTCAAAGACCGTCCTCGACAGATTGGGAATAAAAGTATAGTTAGGCTGAGTTAGAAAACCACCTCGTACATAACGAAATCTTTCAGTTTTATCGAGCGAATTCAATCCTGCTTTTAATATTGCTGGATTTACTAGAATCCTACATTTACCTTTCTTGCGTGCTAATATCTCTACAGCCTCTGGTGTGAAAGATGGTGCTGCGACAATATCAAGAAGACGTCTACCCTCCCCAGCGTATTTATGTATCAACTCTTCGGCAATTTTTTCATCCACATTAAAATTGAGCATAATTGATCCGCCAAAAATTGCCCGTAAATCACCTTGCAACATTTTATCTATAGCATCAATTTCGTTTTCTGCTATTCCTGCTCCGCACGCATTACCATGCTTCGCCCCAATAGCAATTTGCGACACCTTGTTGAAATTCTTTTCAAAACCAGCGCCAACGTGAGTCATTGTCTGCATCATTCTATCCAAGTCACAAATATTATTATAAGAGAGCGGGCTTCCGGCAATGAGTTGCCAATTTATAATTGCAAGTTTATCTTGTCTTGTATTTCTATCTAAATTTTCATAAAGACTCGCCGGCTTTTGATAAGCGTTTTCTCCATAGGCGCATTCTAAATTCTTCTTTCCAAAAATGCCTTTATACTCACCCCCACTATGATACTCTCCTGAAATAGAGCAATATCTGGCAATGATGGCTTCCGCCTTCGCAGATAAATTATTTAAAAATTCTTCATGGTTTGGTTCACCCGCCTTCAGCCATTCAATTACTTTTACTCTATCCATTGAATCGCAAATAGTAATACGCCTTCCTTTTGCGCCAGAACGAATCATCGTTGGACCGCCAATATCTGTTTTTTCGATTACTGATTTACTCGTAGCCTTTGGATTATTAATTTCTTCTTCGAGTGGATAAAAATCAGCACATACCATATCAATCCAAGGAATATCGTACTTTTCTAATTCAGCTAAATGCTCGGGTGTATTTAATGCCAGGAGTCCACCATGAATTTTCGGATGCAAAGTAGCCACTCTATGAGAAAGAATCGCTGACATCCCAGTAATATTAGCTACGTCGATAACTGCTATCCCGGAGTCGGATAGGTGTTTAGCAGTACCGCCGGAAGAAATTATTTTCCAACCTAAGTCTATTAAACTTTTTGCAAAGTCTGCAATGCCTTCTTTGTTGTAAACCGAAATTAAAGCTGTTTTTTGTCTTGATTGCATTGATAGATTATAACAAAAAAAGTAGTTTGGTGTTTTGGAGGGACTACGGAGGCTGACGAGCCGGAGTCGGAGCAAAAATTCAACAGAATTTTATGCGTACCCTTCAAAACACACAAACTACTTTTTTATTTTATTTAAGCTCAATTTTCCCTCCAGCCTCTTCAATTTTTTTCTTTAAATCAGCGGCTTCCTCTTTTTTCATTCCTTCTTTTAGAGTTGATGGAGCGGCGTCAACTAAATCTTTAGCATCTTTAAGACCAAGACCCAAAACTTCTTTTACAATTTTCATTACAGCAATTTTTTGCTCTCCAGCTGAAGCAAGAACAACAGTATAAGTACTTTGCTCTTCAGCGGCAGGACCTGTGGCTGCCCCTCCGGGACCCGCTACCGCAACAGCGGCGGCTGATACTCCAAACTTTTCTTCGATTGCTTTCACCAAGTCATTAAGTTCTAGGACTGATGCGCTTTCGAGATCTTTCATAAATGAATCGAATTTTGACATAATTTTTATTATAATTAATTATTAATATTATTTCTTTTTTGCTACTTCATTCACTGCTAAAGCTAAACGCTGAATCGGAGAATTAAGTAGGAATGCAAGCTTGGAAAGCAATATTTCTCGACTTGGAATGGTGGCTATTTCCATCATTTTTGCGCTATCAATAAAATTCCCCTCAAAAATTCCACCTAAAATATTTAGAATTCCTTTGTGAGTTTTTTGAAAATTATAAATTTCGCGAGGTGAAGCAATTTGATCTTTAGAATAGGCAATGGCAACTTCGCCAGCAAGTTCCGGAATTTCTCCTTGCGCTTTTCCTTTCAATGCGCGAGCAAGAAGCGTTTTTCGGGAAACTTTATAATTCACTCCTTGATTTCGAAGATCTCGACGTAATACTGTTTCATCACTTACCTTTAGACCATGAAAATTCACAAAAACAAGAGATTGGGATTCTTTGATTACCCCCTCAAGCTCTTTTATCATTTTTTCTTTTTTTGATTTTTGTAACATTGTTTTTTTGTAAGTTTAAACTAAAAAAACGGCTTTCGCCGCAAGTTCTTATCCTGAAACCTTTTAGGTTAAAGGAATATCGACCCACTAAGCAGGACTTGTGTCTTTCGACTGCCTATCCTTCACTTTTCGTTCAGGATCCCGAATTTGATCGGGGCTTTCTCTGCGGTAAATTTACTATAACACAATCGAATCATTTTGCAACCTGTGTTTTGTTATTTAATGCATTTAGTTGTTTTTCGCCTTGACCAAAATAACTTACTAAAAAAATTCCAACAAGACCCAAGAGTATCATTCCTGTAAAAATAACGAGTGTTTTAAAAAAATGTTTTGTTATCATGATTTTATAATAATATCACCACAAGCCTGAGTCTGTCGAATAGGTCATAATTTTTTAAAATTAACGATAGCTTTTTATCCAAAAGATTATAAATATAATAATTAAAATAAAAAGAAAAGAATGAAAAACATCCCAATGATAATATATATTTTTTTTCTTCAAAAAATCTGAGAACATTTTATTTCCCTCTAAAAAAACAATAAAAGGTAAAATAGCTATCATGTACCAAATTTTAAAGACTATTTCAAACATACTTTATATTATATCAATATATTATTTCTGAATCAAAATCGTAGCGACATTTTGAGATTTATCACAATCCACGTGCCATATTATTGGCAAAGTTGTACTTGAAAGTTTCACAATTTTAAAACCATACGCCTTTACAGAAAAAATTGAGCCGACTTTAACTGTGCGAGTGATGTTTGTGCGATTATCAATCATAATAGAAGTATTGTTTTTATAAGTAACATTATTCGGACGTGCCTGACAATCTTGATCTATCTGGATACGAGCATCTTTATACTGTGTTAAAGCTTGCGCGTAGCTAAGTGGCACTGTTGAATTATTAGTACTTACATTATCATTACTCGTGTTCTTTACAGAATTTATTGTTTGATTAGTATCCACGACAGAATTAGAATCAGGATTTTGTTTTATTGACCACCATGCATAAAAAACCAAAATCAAAACTATAACTAAGAGAACTACTGGATTATCGCCTTTTCCCATAAAATTTTATTTTTAATATTAAGACTAATAATGATTATTATACCACACAAACACAAAAAATCCGCCAAAAAGACGGATTTTTTGTTAGTTAATCTTAAAATTTTGGAAAATTCTAAAATTTATTGAACTGAGGCGTTCATCTTGCCTTTTGTTAATTTGCCAACGAGACCGTCAGCTACTAGACCATTATCTTTTTGCCATTTCTTAATAACAGCAATTGTCTTTGGACCTAGTTTTCCATCAACTACTAAGCCAAGATTCAAAACTTTATTTAAGAATCTTTGGAGTTCTTTGACTGATTCACCCTTACTCCCGTTCTTGAGAGTTGTAGTACCAAAGTTGTAAGGTCCAGAAGAGACCGATGAACCTTTACCTACACTACCAGTATTCCCCGCACAAGATTGACCTGTCGCTGTACTGAAACCAGAAGTTCCATTACCACATCCAGGAATTGATGCAGGAGTAGCCGGTACAGCAGGAGTTGCACTTACAGTGCAAGATTTTCCATTAGTTGTACTAAATGCTTGTCCAGCAACACATCCTTCAACTTGAGTAGCGGGAACTGCTGGCGTAGCAGGGATAGCAACTACTGGCGTAACATAAGAACTACTACCTCCACCACCACCTCCACCACCACCACCACCAGTAGTACACTTAGCAGAACCTGGAGTGATAACAACTGTCGCTCCAGCGCTAACCCCAGTAAGTGTCATCGTTTGCAACTGAGCACCACTACAGGCGTTGTTTATAGTGAAGGCCGTACTTGTAGCTATGTCTGAGGAAAGTGAACGATTAGCGGAAGTAATAATAAAGGTGCTTCCGTTAGGAACAACAGCCGTCACACTTCCAGTACCAGTCGCCACACTTGTCGCTACTGACGTTGCCAAAATCGTTAAATTAATATCCGGACTTGATAAATCAATAGTAGTATCTACATCATAAGTTACAGTTGCAGACGCAATATTCGCTCCCGCAAATACAAAAGCTAGGACCGCAAGCGACATTAAACCAATTTTTAATTTTTTAATCATTTTGTTTTTAAGATTATATATGCGGGATTCGACCTAGAGAAACTGAGCAAAATCCTGCATATTTTTTGTTAATAATTTAATACTTAAGAAACAAAATAATTAGCCGTTTACAGAACGAGAAACTTCTTTCCAGCTTGTTCCATCATAAATCAATATCAATGTATCTCCATCAGCAGCAGTGTAAGCACCTGCTAAGTTTATTGTATCTGCCGCCTCAGTAGCTGTATCGGTAAATGGAGTAGCTGCACCAAAGATAAGCACGAGCTGTTGCCCAGCAACACCTCCCGTGATAGTAGTAATAGTTGTTGTACCAGTAACGAGAACAACACCGCTATCTATTGCCATGTTGGTTGCAGAAGCTACAGTTTCAACTGCAACTGCAACTGCACCATCAGAGACAAGCACATTACCTTGAGTTACCACAACATCGCCATTCGTCAAGGTTAAAGCAGCTGTACCCTCCGCTGAACCTGTAATGACTGTGGCACCAAATTTAGCAACCGAAAACATACCACCACCAAGACTCATATATCTACCAGCGCCTGTCAATCCAGCTTCAGCGGATGGCGAGTAAATACCGATACCGGTAGTAAGAGCAGTAGCGTTTACAGCCAAAACTGTCCCAGCAACTGTAGAATTCGCAGTGATATTCACAAACCCAGCATTTGAAGTAGAAGTGTAAATACCAGTTGCTGTAAGAGAAATTATTCCATTTGTAGCAACTGCACCAGCCGTAGAAGATGTAGCTTTTATCAAACTACCTGTGGTCATGCCTGTCGTTCCTTCAACCAAAAGATTGACTCCGTCAATCATGGCGGCTGAAGTAATCTTTACGATATTAGTTTCATCAGTAGCGGCAGTTTTAAATTCAGCTACTATGCCACTAGCATTGCTAGTAGCTCCAGTGTGATCAACCAAGAGCAGTCTTCCTGCCCCCGTTAATGCTGTTGAAGCTGAATCAATATGAGCTAAGATACCAGAAGTTTGTGTAACTCCAGTAGCATCAATATGAAGTGCTTTACCTGTAGTAATAGCATCCAAGTTAGACATATCAATACCAGTACCGGTAGTCATTGCAGCAAGAGAAACATCAAGAGCAACACCAGCGGCTAAAGCATCAGAAGCGGTAACTCGCAAGATTGTTGTTTCATCGTTGGCGGCTGAAGCAACTTCAGCAACTACGCCACTAGCATTACCAGTGGCACCAGTGTGATCAACTCGTAGAAGTCTTCCAGCACCAGTTAACGCCGTTGCAGAAGAAGTAATAACTGCACCGATACCAGAAGTAAGACCATTTGCATTTACTCTTAGAAGCCCCGCTGCTGTTGTAGCAGAATTTGCAGTAAGCGTAAGTAAGTTACCTGTCGTAGTCAATGTTCCTGTTGAAGTGACAAGCATACCACTTCCTTCAGTAAGACCATTAGCCACAACATAAACTCCTGTTCCAGTTGTCACCGCATTTTCCAAGACAGCAAAAGCGGATGCTGTTGTTGCTCCGGTTATATTTCCTGAAGAAACAGTTGTAGCGCCAGTGTGTGAAGTTGAACCAAGAGTGATTGAACCAGTGGTATTAGAACCACCCAAAATAAAAGCATCTGTAGCAGCTGTATCAACAGTCACATTACCTACTGTGAGAGTCGCGCCCGCAGAACCTGCCCCAACTCCTACGACAAGAGCCAAAGCAATAAAACCTAAACCTAAACCTTTAAATATTTTTTTCATAATTAATAATTTTCCTGACCATAGCCAGGATCCTGACACAAAGTCAAGACTAATAATAATACAAACATTAATAATAAAACAAAAAACATTTCCTCAATTGCCTAATAATGCATTTAAAGACAATTCAAGATGTTCGTCCCGAGAACTCAGCTCATTCGACTGTGAAGTCTTCATGACTGAATAGCCCGAGGGATGACAAAAAAGTATTCGACACTTTTATGTATTTATAATTATACAACATCTAAAAACATTAGAACATAATAAAAACTGTGGATAACTCCCAATTTTCTTTTTGCAAAGCAAAATTAGAAAATTTAGGATTCTGAGTAAAACGAAGGATAGTTTACTTTGCTTGCGTTGCGATAGTCTCTGCAATTTTACTAGTACTCAAAAGTGGACCATAAAAGACAACATTGTCCTTTATGAGGTGCATACTCTTCGGCGCCCAAAGAGCTTCTTTTACAGGTTGAAGCTGAAAATTATTTTCTTGGTAGGATCTGTTGTATCTTTAGCAACTTGTAAAATATAAGCATTTTTAAGCTCAAAATTAGGAAAAGTTGTTAAATTACCGACATATACCTCTCCGGTCGTCATATATACAACAGAATAAGCATTATCCTTGTTTCCCTTATTCATCCAAAAAGTAATTCCTCCTACGACTAAAACCACAACAACTAGCATTACAATATTATTTCTATTAAACATATTAATTCTTTTAATTAAATCCTTCGCTAAGCTCGGGATCGTAACTTATAATAATAAGATTATACTATTAAATTATAGGGTTCGCAAATTGTCTATTTCTGTCTGAAATATATCCTTTCTAGAGGGATCTATGATAATTGCTTTCTCTAAATACGTGATTGCTTCAGCATATTTCTTATTTTCAGTTAAATATCCCGCATAGTTTGTAATCAAATCGATATGATCTTTGGTGGCTTTTAATCCATCAAGATACACTTTAGAAACAACGTCAAAAGACGCTTTCTTATAGTAATTCTCAAATGAGGCATATTCTAGCCAGTTATTTGGAATTTCCCTGTTAATGGTAACTGATTTTTTAATGGCTATTTCAGCATTTGTGTAGTCTTTAAGACCCATATAGACAGAATATAAAGACCGATAAATACGATCACTCTGCTCAAGCATTAATGCTTTTTTGAAGTACGGAAGAGCCTCGGCGTATTTTTCTTGAAGATATAATTTATGACCGGCTGTTATTAGTTCTTTGTAAGTGGTAGAAGAAACAGTGTTTGTTGGGGTAGCTGGAACTTCAATATTCTCATTCTTTGGTACCTTTATTTCTTCTTCTTGTTTTACAACTTCATTTATAACATCTGGGGCTTGCCCTCGCTTGGCAAATAAAAAAATACCAACAACAACTATAAGTAATAATACTAAGGCAACTATGTATTTTTTATATAACATAATCCTATGTTAACATTTTCACTTTAAAATAACAAAAACCCCCTTTCGGGGGTTTTTGTTTAGCTTGTAGATATTCGACCTTCTAAAAGCTTACCTAAACTAACTAATTAGAAGTTAGGTAGGATTTGTGTATGTAGAACCGAAGATATCATTCTTGAAGACATAGTCTCCTTCTTGATATTCTCCGTCGTCATTGTCTATAGCCCACTCTAAGTCAGCTGCAACATCATCTAGCCAGACCTGAATACTGTCATTGTTGTCTTCTAGGTCTGAAGTATCAGCATAGACATAGATTTTCTCAGTTGTAAGAGGAGCCACAGTTAGAGCAGCAGTGCTAAAGTTGAAGTCTAATTGAGTAGTTGCCGTAGCACTAGTTATTGTAGAGCTATCAAGAGTATTACCATCTTCGTCCTTAATAGTTACTGCTTCGGTACCTGCGGTATCATCTCCAACAACTTGAACTTGTATTGAGAGATTACTGTCAGAAGCTTCAAAGGTGATGTCCTGATCACCATTGTTGTAAATCTTGAGTACCGCAACTAACTGATTTGCGTTCATCGTAAGGTTACCACCTGCTGCGCCAGTTGCCGCTGTAAGATCAAGCGTAACCGTAGGATATGCTTCATATACAGTGTGGGTGGGAGCATCAACACTTGTTTGTGTTGAGTTCACAGCCGAACCGGAAGCAAGACCGGTAGTATCAACATCACTAAGAGTATCGTCAGTAGCGCTACCACCAGCAGCAATTGTTACTTCTAGAGTATCGCCATTTACGAATCCTACACCATCAATGTCATTTAGAATCGCCTTAACAGTCACAATCTTGTAACTGCCTGCGGTAACAACTAATTGACCGGAAGTCAAGAACAATTCAGCGTCACCACTTCCATCTGGAACAACTGTTCCAAGAAGAGTAGAGCCATTGTAGAACTTGAAGGAAGCCACAACGTCATTACCGTTGGTGCCATCATCCGTAATCTTAATAGCATCAACATTTAAGTTTTCAGTATTATTGGCTGCCAATCTGAAGGCTCCGACTGTTTGTTCAGCTGAAGAGTCAAGAAGTAATGGCGCAGTAGTGTTGTATGAAGAGTCAACAGTTACTGTAAGTGTACCACCAGTAGCGACAGTCATATTTTGACCATTACCAGTAGGAGTTACACTAACTGATGTTCCAGTAGACTTACCATTTGCGGTAACATCACCAGCGTCTTGGTCTAACCTAATTTGGAATATATCATCAACCTCAGCGCTAGCTGAAAGGTCACCAACCACCGCGATAGCTACTGAACCATTCTTTGGAACAGCAATTATCGGATTGAGGTTGAAAGTTAGAAGAGTAGTAGTGGTGGTAGTACCAGTAAATTGCTTTGTAGTTGAAACTAATGTTTCATACACATCACCACGAGCGCTAGAAGCCGAAGTCAAGTCTGCCCAGATTTCAACATTGTCAACATCCTCACCACCGGAATCAGTTCCTTCTGATACGGTAGTGTTGTTTTCCACAACAACGGTTGAAACATTTACGTCTTCACCCGAGTTTGAAGCAGCCAATGTAACTGTCGCCCAGACGTAATCTTGCTGACCAATTACAACACTGCGAGCCGCAGGAGTTGTGTTGGTAACAGCGGTAAGAGCAGCAGCCTGAACTACCAAAGTATTGCCGGAAACAGCTGAAGCAGGACTTGGAACGACAGAGTCATTAGAAGTCATACCTTTTGCCACGACGCCAGTTGCAGGATTATCAAGATCAATCTTGATCGTATCACTCAATGAAACGTCAGAAGCAAGATTTGCAGTTACTTTTACTTTCGTTACGCCAACTGGAAGAATAATAACATCCGTAAATGTTACATCTTCAGTCGTCACAACTAGGTCTTTAGGACCTGCAAGTAAATTACCCGTAGCTACATCAATCAATTTAACATTAGTTACTTGGTCATAAGTCATCGTACCAAGAGTTGAATCAACATTGATTGAAGTAAGCTTCATCGGCTCACCCAATACTTGGAAGTCAAAGATTGCCAGATTTATATCCGAACCAGAGCTGACATTGCCAGCGGCTGGAGTGGATGCTGACCTGGTGATAGTAAGAGTACCGGACTGAATTGTCTGATCGCTCCCACCTTGACCATTAGTCAAACTGTTGGTAGGTGTGATGTAGAAACCGTAAGTATTACCCACAGCTTGTACACGAACATCTGAACCATCAGTAAGGTCGGCGTTCACAGTAAGGCTTGAACCACCAATAATGTCAACACGAACTTCAAATCTTCGAGTCTCACCCTTATCAAGAGTGATGTTCAAATTATTGAAGGTTGCGAGACTATTTGCGTCCCAAGAAGCAACTGTACCAAGAGATGTCGCCTTTGAAACATCAAAGAGTTCAATGTTTGCGATATCTGAAGTAGAAGCTGTTCCTTGTCTTTCAAGCGCAATTTGTTTGATTGTTATAGTTTCGGTTGAACCAGCTGTTAATTTGAATTTGTTAAGAACCACATCAACATCACCGCCGTCAGGCTGTGAATCTGTGACTGTTCCATCTTCATCAGCAGTTAATGTACCGATAGTAAGAAGAACCGTGCTCATCGTGTTACCCTTTACAGGGAATGATCCACCGACGGTGACATTTGCCATAACGTCGGAAGCTGAATCAATACCGAGAGCCACAGTCTTTCCACCTGTTGTACCATCAACTACACCCGCGCGAATGTAAAAAGATTTTACAGTATTGGCAGGAATAACTAGGGCTGGAGAGAAACTGATTTGTGCTTTGTTATTACTATTTAAGCTACCAGAAGATGAAACTTGAACCATGTTCTCATCAAGAATCTTGATGTTTTCAACATCAGAATTGACTGAGAAACCATAGCGAGTTACATATATGGTGCTAACGCTTGTAGGTGTTGAGCCAGAGCTGATTGTGAACTTTGTAAAGTTCGCATTCGCAGCATCTGGAACAGTACCGGAAGCTGGGTTATCAGATGCTAAAGCAACTGCAGCAACTCCCGAAGAAGTTACTACACCCGTTGAACATGATGCACCAGTTGTAGGACTAAATCCTGAATTTGATGTACAACCTGCTGGAAGTGTAGTACTACCGCTTGCACACGATGTGCCAGTTGTAGGACTAAATCCTGAAGTTGATGTACAACCTGCTGGCAAGTTTCCTGAAACTAAACCACCTGTCCAAGCAGCGTTTGATTTAGGACCGAATACTCCGTCAGCGACTAATCCTTTGCTAGCTTGCCAAGCGACGACAGCAGCTTTTGTTTTTGGACCAAAGTTACCGTCTGAAGTCAAGCCACCTAGGCCATCCTGAAGACATTTAACTTGATCACCTTTTGAACCTACTCTTAAGGTGCTAACGATTGAACAATCAGCTGAAGCTGAAGTTGCATCTAAAGCAACAACACCTACAAACATAACTGCGACAATCACAACCCCAAGAAGGAATTTTGATTTTAATAAATTACTCATAAATTTTTTCTAATTCTCTACGCCATTAATTAGTTTCGACAAAACTAAAAGCGTAATTTTTCTATCACTATTTTTTCATTCGCTAATAAATAATAATAAACATAATAATGAAGCAAATAAATAAATAGTGAACAGATATAAACTTACATTGAAAACAAAACTATTCAGTTTTCAATGACCTTTCCATCTATTCTCCTTCAAGATTTTTTCGACGAAATCGTGAATGAAAACAAATATAATTCGTGAACACAAAACACACAAAGTGTATTCTGTAAACACAATAACATTATAATATAACCGCACAAAATACGGCAATATATTATGTGGATAACTCTCAAATTCTAATAAACGAAAAGGCTTATAGAATTCAGGAATCCCACCCAAAGGCGGAACAAGTCCCACACCCATATATTTACATACTTTTAGCTAGAATGCAAGGATACCGATTATCAAATATTTAGCTTTTAATAAAATATTTACTCCAACGCTTGTCTCCCGTTTTATAAAGGACATTGTCTTTAACCATAGATACCAACTCTCTTTGTAGTGTTTTTTCACTACATGAGACAAGAAAGCCGGATAGTTCGGGCATCGCTTGAACTTTGTCCTTAATACTTTTTATAGTAGCGCTTTCCCCAATAGTCTTTATGATATTAATAATATTCTCTCGTCTTTGTTTTTTTAAAACCCCAAAACTATCTACATTTGTGATTTTAGTGTTATTGGACAAAATAGAAGTTTTATCGGACAGAGCTTTCATAAGAGTACTTCCCTTTTGGACACCAATTCTTGTATGTATTTGTCGATTGTGTAATTTATGATGTCCAATAGATTTACGTCCATTATTTTCATCAGAAGAAGTTGAAATTTTTTTATCAGATTGATTACTAAGTAGAAATTCTTCAAGCCATGTTGGCTTAGCCTGTGTACACTCTTTTATATTCTGATTAAGTTCGAGAAATTCTTTTTTAAGGATATTGCAGTTCATTTCAGAAATTAAATTCATAGCTGAGGCAATATTTAAAAAAGACACGGTTTCAGCAATTTTATTACACGCATCCGATGGAAGAGAATGTATGTCCGATATGATTTCTGCCCCTAAATGTCTTAATTTATTTCTAATCGGTTCTCCTCTATCTACTATGTCCGTTACCATGTAAAGAGCAGTTATGAGTTTGCTGGTCTTTGTATAAGAAATAGACAGGAAGCTGTCCTTTATAACAATATCCAAATCAGATGTGTCGTCCTTGAAATTGTCATTTCCTGTTAACATTTGTCCATTATATATAGGACAACAAGAAAGTCAATTAGGTTGTAGGCACTAGACAAGTAAAATAAAAATACTAATAAAAAGAAAAAAACGGATTGTTTTTTTAGACTGCCTTTTGAAGCGCGACGGCGTGAGCACGAGTAATTTTTTAGCAAAAAAATATCCGTGCAATATAAAATAATAATCTGTTTTTTCTGCCTAGTACCTAGCGCCTGTGTTGTGTTAAAATACTGATATGGCAAAAAAGGAAAACGAGAAGAAAGATAATAAAGAACATTCAAGAGGACTGAAAACTCAAACTAAGCATGGGATCATGGCAGTTATATTTTTTGTTTTTGCATTATTTTTTTTGATGTCCGCATTCAATATGAGTGGTGTTGCCGGCAGATTTATTTATGAAAAACTTTATTATCTTTTGGGTATCGGTTATATTCTTCTTCCGGCTCTTCTTGTTTTACTTGGATCTTCATTTGTGAAATCGGAAACTCCAAACATTGGATGGAGAAGCGTAATAAGTTCAACAATGTTTCTCCTCTCTGGTTTGGGAATGATAGATATTGCTTCAGGGAAACATTCTGGTGGATTATTGGGAGAAATTTTATCAATACCTTTTGTTTCCCTTTTTGACACATATGCAAGTATTATTTTTCTCGGTGCAATTTTAATAATTTCAATTCTTGTAATATTTGATGCAAAATTAGAATTTAGTTCATTTTTTAAAAAGCTTTGGATTTTTATAACAAGAAGAAAATCAGTCCCTGTGCAAGACCTCGAAGAAACGAGAGAAGAAGAACCTGTGGAAATTGAAAATTCCAATGATACAAAAGATGAGAGTGTAAAGGAAAAAGTTAAAAAAGTTCTCGGTATAAATAAAAAAGATGAGGAAGATGAGGAAGAAATGCCGATTAAAAAAAGAAAGGGTGATTTGGTTTCTACTTATCTTCCCCCGCCATTGTCATTATTAGAAGAAGATCAAGGTAAACCCAATACTGGCGATATTAAAGCCAACGCAAATATAATAAAACGCACACTAGCAAATTTTGGCATTGAAGTTGAAATGGATGAAATAACAGTTGGTCCAACTGTTACTCGTTACGCATTGAAACCCGCCGAAGGAATGAAACTCTCACGTATTATCGGTCTGCAAAATGATCTTGCACTTGCGCTTGCGGCACACCCAATCAGAATAGAAGCACCAATTCCAGGAAAATCTTTGGTTGGCATTGAAATTCCAAATAAAACAAAATCATTGGTTGGTCTCGCCACACTCCTTTCTGATGATAAATTCCAAAATTCCGTAAAACCTCTCACGATTGCTCTTGGTCGTGGAATTTCAGGCAAATCATTATTTGGCAACCTTGCTAAAATGCCACATTGTCTCGTAGCAGGAACAACTGGATCCGGAAAATCAGTAACTATTCACTCCATGATTACTTCCCTTTTATATAGAAACGGACCGGATGATTTGAAATTTATAATGATAGATCCAAAACGCGTAGAATTAACTCTTTATAACAATATTCCGCACTTGCTTACTCCTGTAATAACTGATGCTAAAAAAACAATTCTAGCTCTTAAATGGGCGGCCAAAGAAATGGATCGTCGCTATGATATATTGGAAGCAGAATCTGTACGAGACATAGAATCTTATCATAAAAATGTTTGGAATTCGAATAAAAAATCCCCCGAGAATTCTAAAGATGATGCTAGTGTCTTAGTTGGTGCATTAGATCGTTTGCCATATATTATCATCATAATAGATGAATTGGCGGACATAATGAGCTCCTATCCAAGGGAACTTGAATCTGCTATTGTGCGCTTGGCGCAAATGTCACGAGCAGTTGGTATTCACTTGATACTTTCCACCCAGCGACCAGAAGTAAATATAATTACCGGTTTAATTAAAGCGAACATCCCAGCTCGCGTCGCTCTAAAGGTATCTTCTCAAGTAGATTCACGCACGATTTTAGATGCAGGTGGAGCAGAAAAACTTTTGGGTGCCGGTGATATGCTCTATTCTTCGGGTGAAGCTCAACCAGAACGATTGCAAAGCGCATTTATCTCAGAAACAGAAGTTAAAAAAGTCGTAAAATATTTAGCGGATACATATAAAGATGAAATATCTGAGGAAATAACTTTTTCCACAGGAAGTATCTCGGCTGATAAAAGTATTTTTGAAAGCACGCTTGAGGATGAAGAGGATGATAATGATGATGAGTTGTATGAGGAAGCTCGGATTTGTGTAATAGAAGCAGGCAAAGCATCAACTTCTTATCTGCAAAGAAAATTAAAATTGGGATATGCACGCGCAGCGCGCCTGATGGACAAACTAGAAGAACGTGGAGTGATTGGTCCAGGAGATGGAGCAAAACCAAGAGAGGTATTAGAAAAAATCACGCACGATGAAAACGGGGGAAATGTAATTTAATAATTTAAAATAAAAATGAACACTAATGCAAAAAAAATATTACAAATATCAAGTCTTTCTGTTTTTTTTCTGTTAATTATTATTTATGCTTTTTTTGGCTCTCATAATTTGATTTTTGGGGTGAAAATAAAAAATGTAAATATCATAGATGGAACAAAGATTACAACTGGAGTTCTAGAAGTAACAGGAAATGCAAAGAATGCGGTAAATCTAACTTTAAACGGAAGAGAAATTTCAATAGACCAGAAAGGTGACTTTGACGAGACAATCGTTCTTCTAATAGGATATAATGTAATAAACATAAAAGCTAAAGACAAATTTGGATATAGTGATGAGAAAAATTATAAGATAATGTATTGAAAAATTTGAATAAATATGAAACTCTTTCTTGGTATAATTTTTTATAGACACGACATAATTTTCTACTGAAAATTTGCTATGCTCGGCTCGACAGCCTGTGCAATGTCTATCAAAAACTACACCTGCAACAAGTTTCATTATTCAAATTAAACAATAAAATCATATGTTAAAGAAAAAAGAAAAAAAAGAGGATAAAACTGTGGGAATGGCTGTACTTGAAGATACCTTAAAGTCAATCCAAACAAAATTTGGCGAAGGAGCAATTATGAAGTTCGGCGATTCACCAAAGGTTGACGTCAATGTAATACCGACTGGTTCCATTGGTCTTGATATGGCACTCGGAGTAGGTGGAATACCGCGTGGTAGAATTATTGAAATATTCGGACCTGAATCCTCTGGAAAAACAACGTTATCGTTACATATCGTGGCTGAAGCACAAAAACTCGGCGGAGTCTGCGCATACATTGATGCCGAACACGCCATGGATCCAGAGTATACAAAAAAACTTGGAGTGAATATAAACAATTTGCTTATTTCTCAGCCCGACAATGGTGAACAAGCGCTAGAAATTGTAGAAAGTTTGGTACGAACGGGTAAAATTGATGTTATTGTCATCGATTCGGTAGCGGCATTAACTCCGAAAGATGAAATCGAAGGCGATATGGGTGCATATCACGTCGGTAAACAAGCTCGGTTAATGTCTCAAGCGCTTCGTAAGCTGACCGCTATTGTCGCTCGTTCTAAAACTGTGGTCATCTTTATAAACCAAATTCGCATGCAAATCGGAGTGATGTTCGGAAATCCAGAAACCACTCCAGGAGGAAAAGCGTTGAAATTCTACACTTCTGTAAGACTTGATATTCGTAAAATCGCTCAGATAAAAAAAGGAGAGGAAGTCGTAGGCTCTCGCACACGCGTAAAAATAGTGAAAAATAAAGTTGCGGCGCCATTTAAACAAACAGAATTTGATATCATTTATAATGAAGGAATTTCTAAAGAAGGTGAGATTATGGCATTGGGAGAAAAATTTAAAATTATAGAAAAAACCGGAAATTCGTATTTCTATATGCCCACCGGAGAGAACAAGGAAAAAACCAAGCTCGGCGTGGGTTATGATTCCACTCGCACGTTCCTGAGAGAAAATAAAAAACTTGGAGAACAGATTTTAAAAGAAATAAAGAAAAAATTTGCAGAGGAAACGTAAAAGATAATGTATCTTTTGAAGGGGTTTTGAGGCTGACGAGCCGAAAACTTCAGGATTTTTTAAGCTTCAAAAAATCCGTACCGTAAAAAGATATTTTGTCTTTTACGTTGTTGAATTTGATTTTATTAATTAATCTGATAGCATATTGTTTATGTCACAACTTCAATACAATGAAATTCGAGAGAAGAAAATAATAATTCATAATGATGAGCCCTGCGAAGTGGTAGAATCTCATGTCGCACGTACACAACAGAGAAAGCCCCAAAATCAGGTAAAATTAAAAAGTCTAATAAGTGGCAAAACTATTGCCGCGACTTTCCACGTCTCTGAATCTGCCGACGAAGCAGATATTATAAAACGCGATGTTACTTTCCTTTATCATAATAAGGGAGAATATTGGTTCTGTGATCCACAAGATAAAAGCAATAGATTTAAATTAGATGAAGCTCTAATGGGTGAAACTACTAAATTTTTAAAACAAAATAGTAACGTTACAGCCTTGGTTTGGGATAATGATGATAAAGAAACAATCATTAAGATTACCCTCCCGATTAAAATGGAATTTAAAGTAAAAGAAGCTCCTCCGGCTGTGCGCGGAGATACTTCAAAAGGGGGTATTAAAGTTATAATCCTAGAAAACGGAGCAAATCTCAACGCTCCGATGTTTATCAAAGATGGCGACGTAATCAGTGTTAATACGGAAACAGGAGAATATGTGGAACGAATTTAGTAATAATCTCTTTCTTGGCGTACTTTTTATAAAGCAATCTATCTAGCAAGGCTTTGCTAGCGAACTGCTCACGCCGTCGCGCTACGCAAGGCTTTCTAAAAAGTACGCCTGCGACGAGATTTTCTATTTAACTACAAAAGGAAGCAAACCTAGAAATCGAGCATGTTTTATAGCAACAGTTAATTGACGCTGATTCTTAGCAGTCACACCGGTACGCTTATGGTTTACGATTTTACCGTTAGGATTTAGAAATTTCTTTAGGATTTCAACATCCTTGTAATCTATATATTTTATATTGTTAGCTGAAAAATAATCTTGTTTCATAAATTTAGAAAGGTTAGAAAGGTATGTCTTCGGGATTAATATCTTCTTCTGGGTATTCTATTGAATCAACTTCTTCAGGACTAGATGAAGTGGGGGCTTTTGAAGAACCGACGCTTGATACTCCACCACTTGAACCTTTCGGACCAAATTGCGTACGATCAGCAACTATTTCCGTACGATATTTTTTCTCCCCACTTGTCTTATCATCCCAACTCCTTGTTTGTATTCTGCCTTCTACTAATATAGAACTTCCCTTTTTCATGTATTGTGCAACCGTTTCTGCTTGGCGTCCAAAAACTACTATATTATGATAGTCAGCAGATTCTTGACGCGCGCCATTTTTATCTTTCCAAACACGATTCGTAGCCAAGGAAAATGAGCAGACCTTAATTCCAGAAGGTAACGAACGAAGCTCTGGATCTCTAGTAAGGTTACCTATTAATATTGCTTTGTTTAAATACATAATTTTTATTTGTCTCGCTATAGCGGAGCAAGTTAACTTTAATAATTATACTGCAACTAACGCATCTATTTCTTTATCAATTTCTTCTTTATTGATAGGAACAACTGCTTCATTTCCTGCACTCTTTTTTGGAGTCGAAATTCTATGATATGATTCTCCCCGCACAAATCTTTTTGCGGCGATAGTATTTTCCTTTACTGTTTTCAATATCAAAAATCGAATAAAATTGGGATCAAGATCAAGATGTTTTTTCAATTCCAAAACTTTTTGGGAATTCATTGTGAATTTAGTCCAACCAAAATATGCGGTGTTGAATTTTTTGCGCACATTTGATGTTACTTTCGTCATGGAATAAGCAAGTGGAATCATTTTAGGCATTTCATCCATTATAATTTCCCCGCTGAAAGATAAGAGTAATTCTTTCAAATTGCCGTAAAAAACCGGTAAATCTTCCTCTTTGATAGTAGGCACTGAAAGATAGCCAAGTTCATAAACCTTAGAACTTGAGTTATCTTCTTCTGTAGACGTATTATTCTCCATTTCTTGCATGGATTTCATATTAACAAAAATCCTTTAAGAAGTAAATCCCCATACCAATTTTTTATATAAGCCGTTGACGTAAAAATAAAACCTTAAATCTTAAAAACTCGTTTGGCATTTGCAATAATTATCTTTGCAACTTCGTCTTCTGATAAATTTTTAATCTCAGAAATTTTTTTAACGACTTCTTGTACATAAGACGGTTCATTCCGCTTGCCTCGGTATGGCGTGGGTGTAACATAAGGAGAATCTGTTTCAGACATAATCATATTAAGTGGAATATTTCTTATCACTTCATCATAATCGTGCGTAAATGTAATAACTCCGGTAAAAGAAAAAGTAAAACCAAAATCCAAAAACGCTTTCGCTTCTTCCCAATTCCCGGCAAAAAAATGCACATTCCCTTTTACTTTTGAATGTTCCTTTAAAATACTAAATGCATCCATATAAGCATTGGGAATTCCCTCTTTACCCGTAGTCAGCTCTTGTTTTTCATTATTACGAATGTGAAGCATTAAAGGTTTGTTAAATTCATTCGCAAGTTCTATCTGTTTTATAAAAGCTTCTTTTTGTTTATCCATGTATTCTGGAGAAACTCTAAAATAGTCCAAACCGCATTCGCCTATTGCAACAACTTTTTTGTCTTTCAAAAGATTTCGATAAGATTCTTTATCAAAAACCTCACCGCGCGAAGTAAATTCTTTTCCACCCTCGCCTAATTCTTTTTCATCATGATATGATGCTCCAGTATGTATGGGATGAAGTCCAATGATAGCATACACTCCTTCGTTATAATTATTTGCCATCTCTACCGCCTTCCTTGAAGTATCTATCTGCGTGCCGACATTTATGATCCATGTATTATTGTCTAATGCACGGCGAATTACCTCATCTCTGTCTTCATCGAAAGCCTTAAAATTAACATGTGAATGTATGTCTATGTATTTTGGAGTCATTTTAGTCTTTGCGTAAAAATAATGGTTTCTTCGGTTTTTTATTTTCTTTAATTAATTTTTGTATTTTCTCAGAAGTTTCAGGAAGTAACGGTTTTAAATGTTCTGCTATATTATCTAGGCCTAGAACAAGCTCGGAGATAATTATTTTTGCTTTTTTTGAATCTTTTTTTACTAATTTAAAAGGTTCTTCTAGTTGAATTCTGGCATCCAATGCACCGATCCACAGCCAAATAAGCTCAATAGCTTTTTGAACATTAAAATTCTCCATATTTTTTAAAAATACTTGATCAGGGCGAAGTGTGGATACCTCAACAGGTGAAGTTAAATTATCTTCAGCCATTTTCATAATTCGCGACACAAGATTTCCTAACCCATTTGCTAAGTTCGCATTATAGGCTTCTTTAAAACGTGCCATTGTAAATGGACTATCTTCAAAAGAAGAAATTTCACGTAAAAGAAAGTAACGCAATGCATCAGTGCCATATTCTTTCACAATATCACTTGGATTTATTACATTGCCAATGGATTTAGACATTTTAATTCCACCCTCACCAGTGATAAAACCATGATAGACAATCGTATTAGTTACCGGCAAACCAGCAGACATCAACATTCCCTGCCACATTACGGATTGAAATTTAACCATGTCTTTTCCGGCAGTTTGAATTTTTTCCCCTTTTGACCAAAATTTTTCAAAATTATTTTTCTTATCTTTGGGCCAACCTAAGGTTGAAATATAATTCACAAAAGCACCAAACCAAACATACATAACCTGCTCATCATCTTCTGGTATTGGTATTCCCCATGAAACACGTTTTTTATTACGAGAAATTGAAAAATCTTCCATGCCGTCTTGCACAAAATCGATAGCCTCTTTTCTGCGCCACTCCGGAAATATTACTTTTTCACTAGAGAGATATTCGAGAAGTTGTTTTTTGTAATTTTTTAATTTAAAAAAATAATTTTCTTCTTCGACAAATTCAAGTTCTTGAGAAGGATGGAGCAGACATTTAGTACCTGCAAGATCTTTATCGGTAACAAATTTTTCACATCCAACACAATAAAGTCCTTCATATATTTTTTTATAAATATCCCCTTTTTCGTCACATAGACGCCAAAATTCCTGTACTGCCAAAATATGCTTTTTACTTGTTGTTCTAATAAAATTATCATACGAGAGATTTAATAAATCTTTCAAGTCTAAAAATTTTTCCGCATAAAAATCAACATAATCCTGGATGTTTTTTCCTTCTTTTTTACTTGCCTCCCAAATTTTTTGGCCATATTCATCCGTACCTGTGCTAAAAAAAACATCTTTTCCAGTAAGACGTTGGTATCGCGCGATAGCGTCTGACTGTACAAGTTCTAACGCAAAACCAATATGAGGATCTGCATTTACATAGGGTATCGTTGTTGTAATGTAAAAAGATTTTTTTTCTTTACTTGTCATTATTTATTTTGAGTCTTGGATAAAATTTTATCTTTTTCGATATCACTTAGAAATTCCATTACAATAACAGCCACAGGAATCGCCAGCACTACTCCCCAGAATCCACCCAATTCAAAACCTATCAAGGCCGATAAAATTATAACAATCGGCGAAAGACCCACAATTCTTTTAATAATAAGTGGAGCAAAAAGGAAAACTTCAAATTGATGAACAATTACATAAGCTCCCGTAACCATTAATGCGCTAGATACTCCGCCGGAAAGATAAGAAAAAGTGAAAGCTGGAATTAAAGCGACTAAAATTCCATAAGGCACAAGTTCCATTACTCCCGCAATAATAGAAAGAAGAAGAGCATACTGTATGCTTAAAAGAGAAAGCACTAAATAAATAAGGACGGCCACTACACAACCTAAAACCACTTGTCCTTTCATCCACAGAGCTATCTTTCGACGTGAACGTTCCCAAAGATCTACCACATAATCATCATATTGAATAGGAACAATAAGTCGAAGGAAGTTTTCTATCCCTTTTTCTTGAATTGAAAGATAGAAAGAAATAAGAATAATTAATATAAAATTGAAAATACTTCCGAAAGCGACAGAAAGTGTTGTAAAAAATCCTCCCGAAAGATTTAAAATAAAAGCTTTAGATACCGATAATAACGTCCCAAGTGAAAAGTTATTTGAAAGACTATTAACTATATCTTTAGCACCAGAGAATGCTTCATTTTGAAAATAGCTTAAAAAAGAAACACCTGGAATGTAAGCCGAGACAAATGTGGAAAAATTATAAATTTCAGTTATTAAAAGCGGGGCAAAAAGATAAAACATGCCAGCTAAAATGGAAAGTGACATAGCATATAAAATAACAATCCCAAACACTCTATTGACTCCTATTTTTCTAAAATGAGGAACAGCTGATTCGGTAAAAGAAGCGATCACAATGGAAGTTAAAACAACAAGAACCAAATCTCTCAAATACCACAACAAAAAAATACCTAGAGCAAGCAAAACAGCTCGGACCATTGTGTCAGTGGATATGGAAACAGAAGTAGTAATGTTCTTATCAAACATAAGAATATAATACCATATTTCTCAAAAAGGCTCAAAAATAAAATTGATCACCCCTCTTTTCTAACAAGA
>Ga0209542_10005889_pt1 | contig 24154 bp, 31 predicted proteins | sample RifCSPhighO2_01_FD_184028 | JGI IMG/M metagenome (GOLD analysis project Ga0209542, IMG submission 184028) | Soil microbial communities from Rifle, Colorado - Rifle CSP2_plank highO2_0.1 (SPAdes) (version 2) | ecosystem: Environmental > Terrestrial > Deep subsurface > Rock core/Sediment ...
CGCTTACTTTTTCTTTTGTAGCAAGAATATAAAATTCGCCTGCTTCAAGCAAGAGGCGACCAAATTCATCGACTTTTAATGGTTCCCAGAAATCTTCAACTGTATAATTACGAAGTTGTAGGTCTAGTACATGGGCAGGATTACGTTTTGCTTTCCAGCCAATTATCTCTTGTTCTAGTTCAAGGTAGCAGATTAGGCCGTCTTGAAGATATTTTTCGTTTAGCGGCAGCGGGGCGCCGGTTTTGTCATAGAGAAAAGGAGGGGCGCTGAGGCGTATGGCAAGGTCATCAAGTGTTGAATTGCCACAAATAAAACGAATTTGATTTATAGCGTCACCTGTGTGGGCTTTAATCATGGATAAGCAAGGAGTGATGCGATTGTAGGCCATACCTTGGTGGTAATTTGTGAGGGTTTCATCACCATATCTTGTTGTGAATTTTGTTTGCAGATTGATACGGCCTGAAGAACTTTTATTGTTGACTAATCCGCGGATTTCTGGTGGGAGATTTTGGAATTGTTCGCGGGTGGGAATTAGGTAGGTTGCGTCTTTTTCTAGAATTTTTCCTTCTTTGTCTAGAGGGAAGTCAAATGAGTATGAATGTTTTGGAAGAGGGGTTTGTTGGAGTTCTTGTGCGGTTGGCCGTGCGATTATGCGATAGACATGCGAACCTAATGTAAGATCGAGACTGGAGGGTTGGATTTGTTGTTCTAATTCTGCTAATTGGTCTTGATATTCTTCTGGGAGATGGATGATTCTTTTTTGGATGAGTTGGCGAAGTTCTTGGCTTGGAAGTACGCCAGATTTGTTGTTGGTCATGTGGTGATTGTTTTTGTTGTTGTTTAAATTGATTGTTATTGTTTGATTTACGGTATGGGATGGTTATACTGAAGGCACTAATTAATCAAATAAAATAGTTAGTGCCTTCAGATAATAGTTAACGCATTAAAATGTTCGGACATTTAGTGCGTTAACTATATATTACAGTTGGTAAAAGTATTTAAATGGCGAGGTTAGGTTACTTTTTGATATTTTGTATTAAGAGAAAGGGGTGGGATTTATGGAGCAGTATTTGTCTTTAGTGGATCGGATTTTAACTAACGGGGTATACAAAGAAAATAGAACAGGTATAGGTGCGTATACGATTGTTGGAGCAACTATTGAGCATGATATGGAACAGGGATTTCCGCTTTTAACTACAAAAAAGATTCCATTTCGGTTAATTTCTTCTGAGTTAGAGTTTTTTATTAAAGGGTTGACGGATAAGAAGTGGTTGCAGGATAGGAATAATTATATTTGGGATGAGTGGGCAAGTAAAGGACTGGTTCGGGATAAATTATTGAATACTTCGGTTAGTTATGGAGGTGGGGAAGTTGAGAAGGTTGGTATTAGACAGAATTTTGGTATTGTTTTATCGCGGATGTGGTTACAATATAAAAAAGATCATAGGGATGCAGAGGGGAATTTAGTCATGCCTCCAAAACTGCGGGCAGCTATAGAAGATTTTAAATCTAATGGTTATTTATTAGATCCTGATAATTTCTTTTCAGAAGATACTTCTTCATTTGAAGTAAGCTGGGATAGTCTTACAGAAAACAAAAAATATTTTGCAAAAGAAATTGATGATACTTTTATTGATAAGATTTTAAAACTTGGCCAGCAGTTAGAAAGAGATTTAGGACCAGTGTATGGTTTTCAATGGCGGCATTTTGGTGCAAATTATAACGGATATCATTGGAATCATAAAGGTTATGGTGTTGATCAATTGGGAAATGTTGTAGAAACTCTTAAGAAAAATCCTACTGATCGGCGAATGTTAGTAACGGCGTGGAATCCTGAAGATTTAGATAAGATGGGGCTACCAGCGTGTCATTATGGGTATCAAGTGACGGTATTAGATGGGAAATTGAATTTGATGTGGAATCAGCGATCGGTTGATACGATGTTAGGGTTGCCTTTTAATATTGCAAGTTATGGATTATTATTACATCTGTTGGCAAAAGAGAGTGGTTTTAAAGAAGGGAAATTAATTGGTTTTTTAGGAGATGTGCATATTTATGAAAATCATATTGATGCAGCAAGAGAACAATTATTACGTGAGCGACGAGAGCTGCCAACGCTTGTGACTGATAATTTTGAATCTATCTTTAATTGGGAATATACGCAGTCACGAGTTGAGGGATACAATCCTCATTCCAGAATTAAAATGCAAGTTGCTGTATAATAAATGATGGTGATAAAAAATGGAACTTATACTTATCGCAGCAATTGCGCAAAATAATGTAATTGGACTAAATGGAGAATTGCCATCGTGGAAAATTCCTGAAGATATAAAGCGGTTTAAAGAGTTGACAGTGAGGCATCCGGTGATTATGGGGCGAACGACGTATGAATCGATTCCGGAAAAATATCGGCCTCTTGCTGATCGAAGAAATATTGTGTTGTCTAGGCGAGATGAGTATAGACCAAATGGGGTTGAGGTTGTGGGTTCATTAGAGGATGCTGTGAATCTTGTTAAATGCAATCCGAAGTTGGAATTTGATGAGAGTAGCATTTATGTTATTGGAGGGGCACAGGTATATGCTTGTGCCATGCCGATTGCGACAAAATTAGAAATTACTCAGATACATAAATCGTATATTGGTGATGTGTATTTTCCGGTAATCGATAAGTCAATATGGAAAGAAGTGCAACGAGTGGATAGGCAGAGTGGTGTAGATCGGTTTTCGTTTGTGACGTATCTGCGCAAAGAGGTGTGAATGATGGCAAGAGAAGGGAGAGGAAAATTTGTGGTTGTAGATGGTATTGATGGCGTGGGGAAAGGGGTGTTTTTAGATGAGTTTGTGCGCTGTGCAAAAGAAGAGGGAAAAAGAGTGTATGATGTTGAAAAAAAGTTTTGGAAGAACAATTATCATCCAGATATAAAAAGAATGGGTTATTTATATGATGTGATTAAGACGTCGGAACCAACATTTATGGGTGTAGGTAAATATATCCGTGATGAATTGACATCGAAGAAGCATACAAGAACGTATAGTCCGCAAGTTGTGATGGAGGCGTTGGCACTTGATCGTAGAATGTTGTATGAGCAGTTGGTTCTTCCAGCACTTGAGCAAGGGATTGATGTGTATCAGAGCAGATCGTTTTCAACATCGCTTGTGTATCAATCACAGATGTTACTTAATGAGAAGTTAATTGATTCTCGCAGATGGGCGATGCAGCATATTTTAAAGATTCCGGGCAATGCGTTTTGTTATCAAAATCCGATGGATTTTTTAGTTGTACCAACAATTGCAGATGTTACAGAGGCAGTACGGCGGGCAGAGTCTCGTGAGAAGCAGGATAATTCGGTGTTTGAGAATTTGGAATTTCAGTTGAACGCAAAAAAAGTGTATGAAAGTTCGGATTTTAAACGGCTGTTTAAGAAGATCGATGTGCCGATAACTTATATGGATGCAGGGAGAACAATTGAGTATTCTAAAGAACAGGCAAGAGAGTTTTATTCTGAGAATTTGAGATAATTTTTTAAGTTATCTTTACTCTTTTAGAATTTTTATCTCTTGAAAAATAATAAAAAATATTTTATTAAAAAAATTATTCTTCTTTTATTGGTTCTTCACTTGGGAAAAAAGAATCTAACTTTTTGCACTTTTGCTGTCCATTATAAGAAATTTTTGTCATAAAATCTACCACCTCTTTTTTCCCAACATCTATCGTTAGTGTAGTAAACAGTGTAGATATATAAAGACTATTAACGTCTAAACTATATTCTGAATTGAGATACCACTTGAGAAATGAAAATGTATTTTGTTACTGTGAAATGTGTGTTTGGGTATTGAAAGAAAATTATTTTTCTATTATTTTAATTATTTTTTTTCTTGATATCAGTTATCCTGTTCTTTGATTGAATGTTTTGATTTTTGATAACTGCGACTGGGGCTGATACTTTTATTTCCCTTTCTTATCTACCAATTCAATTGCTTGGTGGGATTCGAGGATGCCGGTGTTGGCGTTGATTTTGAGGTTGATGAATTGGATTGAGGTTGTGATGAATGTGACGTTGAAGAGGGTTTTTTGGTTGAGGGTTTGCAAGATAAGAAAGCCGTTGCCGATCTGTTCTTTAGGGAATCTTTGTTTGAGTTGTTCTTTGATTAAAGGGAAGAGAAGTTCTAAAGATATGTTTACCTCTTTGAGGTTTAATGCTTCCACAACTGAATTTTCTTGTTTGAAGACGTCATCTTCAGGTTTGATTTCAAAGTCGTTTGTTTGGTTATCTTTGATTGGAACAAACACAGTTATTTTTTCTGTTGAGGGGTCAAAGTAGCCTAGTTCCCAATTGTTGATGGAGAGCAATTGGTCGTTTAAAGGGCAGAATAAATGAGAAAGAAATGCTTGAGGGTGCTGCAGGGACCATTTTTGAAATAGTTGGTCTTGCTGCAAGTTTGCGATGATTTCTTGCGGGGAGAGAAGGATCATTGTTGTTGAATTTGAAACATTGTTTTGTTATCTGTTATCCTTTTGTTGTTTCTCTATGCGTATTCTCTCCAGGTGTAGTTGCATTTGGTGCATTTGAAGAATCTTGTTTCTGGTTCGTCTGCGCCTCTTGTCTGTTGTGTCCAATAATAGGCAACGGTATTATTGCACTTTTCACAGGTGATTTTGATTTTTGGATTGGTTTCTATACTTTCCATGACTTCAATTTTTTTGGCAACTTTAGTTGTTTCTTTTAGTTCTGTTGATGCTTCTAGTTCGCCAGGAGTTTTAGTGAAGCCACAGGTGCAATAGAGAATTTTTTTACCTGCTTTATCTTTGGGACGTAAAATGGAACCGCATTTTGGACAAAACATAATGATCACCACATATTTATTTGAATTTTTACTCTTTGTATGATATTTTTGTGTTTTTAAGACGTTTATATATACTTTTGATCTATTTATATATCTTTATGATACTTAGTTTATAGGGATTTAGGGTTGGTTTATATATTTTGCCTATTTGGGGTATATGTTTTTGATTATTCTTGGAGAAGTTTATGATAGTGAGGGTCAAGCCTATTAACTGCGTTCTTAAATGGTTCTTGAGAGGCGGGTTCTAGATGCTTTTTTTTGAAGTCGGCAAGGGTTTTATATCCTGCTCCTTTGTATGCAAGGCAGAGGAAAAAAAGTTCTTGGGTTTTTGGGTCGCGAGGGGCAATGACATTGTGGTAGTCTTTAATTACATCCATTCCTTTGCTTAGTTCGTTTATTCCGATGATATCTTGCAGGGTAAGACTGCGAAAGCCATAGACGTTTGTTTCAAATTCAGTGAAAAGGGGTGTATAAAATAAAAGGGCATGGGTCATTTGGTGTTGTTCTATTTGTGATGAGCGATGTTGATTAAACTCACTATAAAATTCAAAGAGTTCGTTGAGCATGTTCACAAAATCTGACAGCGGAAGGTTTCTTTTTTGTTGCAAGGTCATTTGATAGGCAATATATTTTATTGCTCTATCATATTCTGTTCCAATGCCCCAGCTTTGGATACTATATTTCTTATCAAATACACGAAGGGCATATTGATGGTGAATAGGTGATGAGGAGAATTCATCGGTTTTAAAAATTGTTCCCATAGTTGGTGCAACCAAGTCATGGACAATGCGTTCAAAGAAATCAACAACATTATCTCCAAACGTTCTACCATGTTCATGGATTATTCTTGCGTATTCAAATAACGCAGGATTGGAGAGTATAATTTCTTTATATGTTGATTCTTCCAGACATTTTTGAAAGTCTTGATATGTTCGTTCTCCATCTCGTTTCTGTATTGATATCCATTGGGCATATTGCAGCGCGTTTTCTTTGGTTGTTGATTTGATGGTGTAATGGGGTTTTGAGAGAATGGTTGGATTAGGACGGGAGGTTAAGAGGACGTGATGTGAAGAGAAATGTTGGGTGATGAAATTAAGTGTATGTGCTCTGGCGTTTGGTTCTACTATTTCATCCAATCCATCAAAGATGAGTAAAGGTTTGCTTGTTTCAAATAGTTTTTGATACTCTTGGGGTGGTTGATCAAACAGAGGGAAGGTGCAAGTTGAGAGGTGTTCGTATAGATTTTGTGGTGTTGTCATTTGCGCGAAGCGTTCATTGAGAGGGATGAAGAGAGCGGTTGTGGATGGGTGGGAAGGAATGTCTCCTTCTTCTATTTTGTAGGTGAGATGTTTTGCAAGAGTGCTTTTGCCCGAACCGCCATCACCAATTAGAATATTAATTCCTGGTTGTACTAATTCTTGTTCATTTATTTCTGTTCCTATGGTGTTTTGCAATACAGGTTTGAGGAAACTCATCCATTTTCCAAGATAAAGAGGATGAGGGACTTTTTCGTATTGCTGGGCCCAGAGTTTTAATTTGAGTTCTAATTCTGACATTTGGTGAGTTGTTGTGGGAGGGGGTTTATAAATTTTTCTTAGTTTTCCACTTTTAAGTAGTTAAAATGGAAAAGTTTATAAATAGGGTGATTTTTAGGGTATGAATGGATGAACGAACGAAACGATCGGATGTTACTTTTGGCAATGAATTACTTGAAAATCTGGTAGATCTTGGTGCTCGAGCGTATTGTGTTTCTTTATTTAAGCGAAAAGGATTAGCGGTTATGGTTGATGATAAATATATTACTGAGGCGATTGGATATTATTCTGAAAAAGGTCGACAAGATATGGTTGAACTTTTAAATAGAAAAAATATTCCTACGCGAGTAGCAGTTCCTGTGCCTGTGGCAAAATTTGATTCTTTAGAAGTGTTGTTAGCTGCTAAAGAGTATCAGAATGCAGCAGTGAAAGCCGCAGAAATGGGCAGGTATCTTGAGGTTGTGTCGCGGGCGATGATGGATGGGGAATATGATACGGCTAAGAGTTTATATACTGCTTTACTTTCAAAGGATGAGGGTCAGAGGAAGAGAATGGTTGTTGCAAATAATAATGGAAGTGTGGATAATGGGGCGACTAAATCTGTTGTGCAATTGTCAGTTCAACAACCAGAATTATTGGAAGCGGTAGGAAAATATCAAGAAGCGATGAATTTGTATGATAAGTTAGGAAGAGTGGATGAAGCGGTTGTTGTGGGTGTTAAAAATAATTTATTTTTATCTGCGTATACGCTTTATGAACAGAAAAAGAGGTTTGATATGGCCGCAGTTGTGGCGTTATATCAGGGGAATGAGAGAAAAGCGGATTTGTATACACGGCTGCATCAGTTGACGGTGTGAGTACTTATTATTTAATTTTTACAAATAGATTTAATAGTTTAGTTTGTTTTTTGGGTGTTGTATACTTATAATTAGGATTATAATAATTATATTACGAAGAGTTATGAAGAATTATATTACCAAGGATACATTATGATTAATGACACTTTTAAAGTTGCACAGAAAGAAAATAAGGGAAGGACAATTGTACGTGTTACAGATGTAGAGTTTGGTGGGGAGAAGGTTGTCATTATGGCAGGGCCATGTTCTGTGGAGAGTTGCGAGCAGATATTTGCGATTGCGAAAGAAGTGAAAGAGAAAGGTGCTCGTGTGTTACGCGGTGGGGCGTTTAAGCCGCGAACGAGTCCATATGATTTTCAGGGTTTAGGTGAACAGGGTTTGTTATGGATGCGAGAAGCAGCGGATGTGTATGGCTTACTTGTGGTGACTGAAGTGCTTGATGTAGGTGATGTTACGTTAGTTTCTCGTTATGCGGATATTGTACAGATTGGTTCGAGAAATATGCATAATTTTGCGTTGTTGAGGGAAGTGGGAAAATGTGGGAAAGCGGTGTTGTTGAAGCGGGGAATGGCAGCGACGTATAAAGAATGGTTGCTGGCGGCGGAATATATTTTAAAAGAAGGCAATTCTCGAGTTATTTTATGTGAGCGGGGGATTCGGACGTTTGAAACGTATACGCGAAATACGTTGGATTTAACGGCGGTTGCGGCGATGAAGGAGTTGACGCATTTGCCGATTGTCGTTGATCCAAGTCATGGGACGGGGAGGCGAGAATTGGTTTGTGCGATGTCGAGTGCTGCGGTTGCGGCGGGAGCGGATGGGTTATTGATTGAAGTGCATACTGATCCAGAGAAGTCGGTGAGTGATAAAGAGCAGACGATTTCGACTTCTGAATTTGGATTGTTGATGGAGAGGTTACGAAGAGTTGCAGAAGCGGTGGGACGAGGGGTTTGATTATAGGTCTTTGTGTAGATATCTTTCCATATTCTTATCAAGCCAGTCTAGGGTAAGTTCTATTACTTGCTGAGGATTTATTCCTACGAAACCGCAACCAAGTGTTTTGATTGGAGCAGTACTGTTTTCTTCTCCTTTTTGAATGTTAAACTCGGGAATGATTGCTTCTACAACATATCCCCAGCCAAAGAGAGGGGTGTAGTCAAACATATTTTCTGGAGTAGGATTATTAATTCTCTCTACTTCAACATTAAGTTCTTTTTGGATGTAAGGTAATGCGGCAATTCCTAAAGAAACAATTTTTTGATATCCTTGAGAATGATTATGTGTAGGGATAATATTGCCATGATATTTTCCAATTTCACGTTTCCACTCTGCTAATGCGTTGTTGAATTTTTCTTCAATATCTATCTTATCTTCAAGAGTCATGATTTTTGGATAGTATGAATACTACTTAATAAAATTTATGGTTATTATTATTATTATATCCTTTATTACAATTATCGTTCTATAATTATCCCAAATAAAGCCAGAATTTCTACAAAAAGAATTTTTACCCAGCCTAGATAAGGTACTTTGGCGATGGCTTTGCCGTAGATACGGTTGATGGTGATGTCTTCTTCGCTGTTTTGGCCGTTAATTGAGGCGCTGTTGTGGTCGCCTTTGGTTTGGTAGTGTTTTTGTCCGTCTTGTTCCCAGATTTTGACAACGCGATGGATGATGGGTTGGGCGCGGTTGCCTTGAAAGACTAGGGTGTCGCCGAGTTTGATGTTATTTTCGTTGGCACGCCAGATGATGATGACGTCGCCTTTGCGAAAGCCGTCTGAGAGGGGGAAGGATTGGAATTTGGTTTTTGTGATGTTGCGTTGTTCGTACCAATAGCCGCAGATGCTCCAATAGTTACTAAATGATTCTTTGAATTCGTTGAATTGCTGACTGCAGAGGACGTTGTTATGCAGGCCATGTTCCATGCTTTCGCTAATGACGGCGACGATAGGAAAGCCAGTGCCGAAGATGATGCCAAGAACGGGATAGAAGATGAAGCGGATGAAGAGGAAGGCGACTACGAGGTTTGCAATCCAGCTGGCGGTGGAGTCGTCGTGCCAGAGGAAGTGCCAGGTCTTTTTAGCGTAGTGTTTGAAAGTTTTACTCATGTTTTGGTAAGGAGGGGGATGACGTTTAAAAAGGTTTTTATAGGTTGGGGGGATTTGTCTCTTTGATATGGCAGGATTAACGGATGAGCAGATAGGAATTATTGTTACAGAAGTGCAGCGCAAGAAGGAGTTGCAGGGCCTATCTTGCGATTTTGTGGCTACGGCGGTTAGGGATTTTTTGCGTAAGAATTCGGTTTTAGAGAAAAAATTGCTGTTGAAGTTTCATGTGAAGTCAGCGGTGTTTGAATATGTGGTGAAAAATGTTCGTGCGGAATTACGGCGGTCTGCGGGGTTGTTTCAAGTATCAGGGGATTTGAATGAGATTAAAGAATTGGTTGATAATTATTTTGCGGAAAAAATTGCGGTGAAACAGGAGAAGATTTTAGTGTCTTTGTTAGAAAGTCATGCGTCAACGCAGGAGCGATTAGTGATTTATTCTGAGTTGTATACCAAATTATTTGCGATTACGGGCAAGCCGGGGGTTGTGTTGGATTTAGGATGCGGATTGAATCCGTTGTCTTTACCTCTGATGAAATTGAAGAGTGTTAGTTATTTTGCGTATGATATTCATGCGGATCAAGTAGATTTGTTAAATGCTTTCTTTGATTTGATGCAGAAGAGAATGAGTGCATTTAACGGCAAAGCGAGGATATTGGATTTATTGGATGTTAAAGTTGTTGGGGGATTGCCAAAAGCGGATATGGCGTTGTTATTTAAAGTTGCGGATGTGCTTGATAAGAATAAAGGGCATACGAAGAGTGAAGCGGTTTTTCGTGCGGTGCCTGCGCGATTTGTGGTTGTGAGTTTTGCGACGAAGACAATGAGCGGGAAGAGGATGACCGCGCCGAGGAGGATATGGATGGAGTGGATGTGTGATCGGTTAGGGTGGAAGTATACGGTTGTTGAGTTTGAGAATGAAATTTTTTATGTGGTTGAGAAGTGATTTTTACTTTTTAGTGATTAAATTTATAAATACGTCTCATTTTTTCTTATTATTATTATTATTATGAATCAAACACTTATTACATTGGTTGAAGATATGTTGCGGATGCGTTGTGTATATACTTCAGGGAGTGTTTTACGAAATAATCATTTTTTTCAAGATGAACGCTTAGCTGAGGGGGTGGAGCTGAAGATGAATTTTAGTTATTTTAACGGGCGGCAGAAAGGGTTGTATGGAGTGGTGCGAGAATTTGATGAGAAGAAACCGGTTGTGGATTTATTTTTTTTGCATGAATGTTTTCCAAGTGAAGTGTATCAAGATGCGATCTGTGAGATGAATATAAATTATATTGTGGGAGGTGATATGCGCGTGCCGTTAGAAGATCCGCTTACAGCGGAAGAAGTTACTCGTTCTCTTTTTGATGGCACATATCAACCTTTGTATGATACGCGGCCCTTATTAAATGCAAGTTGGATCCGTGTGAAACCGTTTTATGCAATCGGTGTGGAGGAAAATGTTGAGGAAAAAGCGTTAACAGAAAGTATGTGGCAGGTTAGAATTTTTTTGGAGATGTATAGTCCTTTGAAACGTTTATTTACTGATGTTGATTTTTCAGTTCATGATCCGGCATTATTTTCGAAATTTTTAGTTGGAGCGGAGTTTTCGTTTGCAGATAATGTTGAGGGAGCGGATGTGATGGTGCAACGAGCAAAGGAAGTGTATGGGATGTTTAAATCTCAATAAATTTGTTGTTGTTAAAAATAATCTTTATCTTTCATGGTATTTTTTATAAAGAGTAAGTATTTTTGTTGATAATTATGGCAGAGTTTACGTTTATCGATACACAGCAGAAGCTGATGCAGGCGGCAGAGGAGTGGCAGGATTTGAAAGAGATTGCAGTTGATTTAGAGTGTGAGAATCAGCTGCATTATTATGGGTCGTTTTTGTGTCTTGTGCAGTTGTCGAGTCGAAATAAGAATTGGATTATTGATGTGTTGGCGGTGCCGGATTTAGGACCGTTGATGTTGATGTTTGAGGATAGGCGGATTTTGAAAGTGTTTCATGATATTAGTTTTGATTTTAGGATTTTGTTTTCACAATATAAATGCGTGCCCAAGCATTTTTTTGATACGCAGTTGGGGGCGTTATTTTTAGGTGAGGAGAAAATTGGGTTAGGGTCGTTACTTGAGAAGTATTTTGGTGTACATTGTGAGAAGAAGTTTCAGCAGGTGGATTGGACACGACGGCCGTTGTCGTCTGAGATGCTGGCGTATGCGGTGCAGGATACGGCGTATTTGCTTGGGTTGTATGACAAATTGTGTAGTGAGTTGTTGGTGTTAGGAAGGGTTGAGTGGGTGCGTGAGGAATGTCGGTCTCTTGAATCTGAGGATTATACACTTAGAGAGCAAGAGCATATGGATATTTCTGGGTATAAGAGTATGATGCCTAAAGAGCGAGCGGTGTTGCATGTGTTATTTGATGAGCGCAGGCGATTGGCGAAGTTGAAGAATGTGCCGTCGTTTATGATTTTCACAAATAGGCAATTGATTGCGTTTAGCGGAAGTTTGCCGTATTCGGCGGAGGATTGGAAGCATTTACGAGGGGTACATCCGATTGTGAAAGAGAATGCGCAGCGGTTGCATGAGTTGGGACAGCAAGCGCGATCTGGGTCGGGGGAGGAGTATATACGTGAGCGAAAAGAGAAGATGCCGATGGCGGAATATGAATTGCTGACGCAGTTAGGAGAGGTGAAGAAGAAAATTGGGGCGAGGTTGGGTTTGCGGCCGCATTTATTATTATCTGAGGAGCAGGCGAAAGATGTGGTGCTACGAAAATCACTTGAGGGGTTACGAAGTTGGCAGAAAGAGTTGTGGAAAGAAGAAGAGATTATGAAGAGGATTATGGATAATTAATTGCGTTTAATATTTTGATTGCATTTAACATTTGAGTGCGTTTAACATGATTACATTTAATAAGAAAAAGATTGTATTTAATATTTAGGCTAGGTATACTGAAATTCCATAGAATTCGAACAGAATTTCAGATAAAGTCACTAGCGTTCCTAACTTCCTTATCAGGAAGTAATAGTTCGCCTATTGTTGAATTTAATTGTTCGAATTCAATGGAAACTCACTATATAATGGATACAACACAATTTTCAGCGGGAATTTTGGATTGGTATGCTATTCACAAGCGTGATTTACCCTGGCGGGAAGTGGGGTTAGATCCGTATAAAGTGGTTGTGGCGGAGATTATGTTGCAGCAGACGCAAGTACCGCGGGTGATTGAGAAGTATAAAGAGTTTTTAGGTTTGTTTCCGACGATTTATGATTTGGCGCAGGCGTCACGAGAGTCGGTGATACTTGCGTGGAGCGGATTGGGGTATAATCGGCGTGCGATTATGTTACAGCAGTTTGCACAAGAAGTGGTTAAGTTGTATGATGGGAAGATTCCGCAGGTACCTGAGGCGTTGATTAAGTTGTCTGGAATCGGACCATATGCGGCGGGGTCGATTGCGAGTTTTGCGTTCAATAGACCGGAGCCGGCAATTGATGTGAATGTGCGGCGGATTTATATGCGATATTTTCATGGGCGAGATGAGGGGTTGCCGATGGGACGCGATGAGGAGAAGAAGTTGTATACGCTTGTGAAATCGAGTATCCCTGATAATAAGAGTTGTGAGTTACATAATGCGTTGATGGATTTTGGTTCGCTTGTGTGTTTGCGCGATGCGCCGCGGTGTACTTTGTGTGTGCTGCGCAAATCGTGTGCGTTTTTTCCTCTGTATACTGTTGAGAAAGAGAAGGTATTATTTGTTGCGGAGAAGAAAGTGGAGAGAGGGGTGAGTGAGAATGGGCGGCATATCCCGAATCGGATATTTCGCGGAAGAATTGTAGAGTTTGTGCGCAAACATTCTGGTGAAGAGGTTTTGTTGTTGGAGTTTGGATGTGCGGTGAAGAAGGATTATGTTGCAAGTGAGGAGGAGTGGCTAGTTGAGTTGTGTTTGAAGTTGGACAAAGAAGGGATGATTACATTTGTGCGTAGAGAGGAGGGAAAAATGGAGGGGAGGGTCGTGTTGGGATTGGGGAAGTGAACAATGTTCTTACTTTACAGTAAATATTAACACAAGATTTATAAATAGGGCTTATTTTTATTAACAAATGGTAGAACAAAATGGATTAGAAGAAATTGTAGAGCGTAAATCTAAGTTTGGACTATATGCAAAAGTTCTTTTAATTCCCGGGTATAGTTTTAAGGCCGAGTATGATGGGAATAAAAAGCGTGGATACAGTACAATGGATTCATTTTTTATGACTGGTGAACTTGCCGGGTTTGAACTCTTTAAGACTATAGCATATGGTGCTGTGGCCTATGCTATTTATGATAGATTAGTAAATTAATTTTAGTGTTCTCTTTTTACTTTTTACGTTATTATCTTTTTTTGTAATTTCTCTCCATATTATTTATATATTGCAGATATATTTTTATGATTTAAATGACTGATGATAATTATATTTGTCCAATTGATGGATCTTTAATGAATCCAAGTGTTCTTGCTGATTATACGAAAAGTACTTCTGAGTATAGTTGTCGTAGTTGCAGTTTTAGATATTCAACTACTGATTCTGCAACAGTTGATGAACAGGCGTTAGGGTTTGTTCGTGGGCTTGTTGCTGAACATGGCGCTTTGTTGCGAGAGAAAAGAATTTATCTTGAGAGATTTTATGGAAAAAAATTTGATTTAGAAACGAGAATAAGAATGATTCAACAAAGAGCGAAGGGTGATTTTATTCAAGAAGCAAAGTGCGGTTCAATTCCCAAGATTATCCAGTATGGGACGGATTATGATCATAGTGGGAATACGTAGATTATTTGGTGTATTCATTTTTTAGGCTAATTTTTAGGAGTTTGGGAGAAACATAATCCTCACTTTAACCGTGTCGGATTCGATACGGTTAGATCAAATGCTGGTTTAATTACTTCTTTACTAAAGAAAAGCATAAATAGGGAGCGGTTATTTTTAGAGGTATGGATGCATTTTATAAGTTTTTGGACCATACGGCGGATGTGATGTTTGTGGCGAAAGCTGGGACGTTGCCTGAGTTGTTTGAGCAGTGTGCGATAGCGACAGAAGAGACGATGGTGGATGTTGCACGCGTGAAGCAGAAGCAAACAGAGAAGATTTTAGTTGAGGAGAAGTCAATTGAGCAGTTGTTATCAAGTTTTCTTGATGAGTTGATATTTTTTAAGGATTATAAGCAGTTGATGTTTAGCAAGTTTGAGATTGAAGTAGTTGAGGGTGTGGGGAAGTGGGAACTTTCGTGTGTTGCCCATGGGGAGAAGCTGGATTTGACGCGGCATAATCCGAAAGTTGATGTAAAAGCGGTTACGATGCATTTGTTTAAAGTTGAACAGGTTACGTCGGGGTGGAAGGCGCAGGTGATTTTAGATATTTGAATGGAGTTGTTGATATTTGTTTAGATTTTAAATATATTATTGAGGTTTACTATGTTAGACTTAGGCAGACTTATTCGTACACTCTTATCAAGAAAACAGAGAGGGTTTGAATTACATATTCCTGATTCTGTTGATGGTGAGGATGGTTGCGATGATGTAGGTAACAATAGAAATCCATACTCTGAAACACATTTTCAATTAGGTGAGTATGATGTGCCAAAAATTCTGCATGAGAATGGTTTTTATGCGATTCATTATTCTGCGGCAGAGGCACCTGATTTATGTTTTAATTTTTATGAGCGTTATGTATTATATGATCGTAAAGAAAAAATTTGTGTGGATGTTTCAGGTGATGTGATGGGCTATTCTTCTGTTCCTCCAACACTTTTTGAGAATAAGGCAGTAGATTTTATGGAATCTCTCTTAGTAGGTACAAATCGTCCACTCTACCGAGATGAGCCAGCGATAGAGGGTATGTTATTTTTTCGAGCATGGGAATTAGAGGGAAGTTATGATAGTTTATGCGGTAGGATGATGAAATTACGAGAGACGCGAAGGGAGTACGATGTAGCTGTGGCGAATTTACAAACAGAAGCGCAAATTTTGAGAAGAATGTATCTTGGGAAAGAATAATATTTCAAATATTTGTGTTTAATCGTTATATTTATATATCTGTTTTATTTTATAGTAGTATGGTTGTTGTGAGAGATGTTATTGTACGATTTATTTTGTTAAGCGCACTCTTATTGTTATTTAGTTGTTCTTCATCGGAAGGTGTGGGTGATGATTTGGTTGATTCAGTGAATGTGGAAGATGGTGGAGAGGTTATTGATGTTTCAGATAAAGAAAAGAAGGATGATTCAGGTATTGTTCCTACGATTAATGTAACTGCAAGTGCAAAAGTTGAATTACAAAATACAATTTGTGTCTCGGAATGGATTTGTTTAAGTGCAAAGTCAAAGATTTATCGCGAGGGGAATTGTAGTTTTACGAAGCGAGAGGATTGCAAATTTGGCTGCAAAAATAATACGTGTGCCCCTGCTCCGGTGTGTACTGCGGGGTGGAATTGTGATGGGAATTATTATCGCGGGTATCGGTTAGAGAGTTGTGAGTTTACTAACAAAGAGAAGTGTGATTTTGGCTGTAAAGATGCGGTGTGTGTGGCAGAGCCAGTTGTGAATACGACAGTTGTGGCTGAGAATGCGCAGACAAGTGGTGCGGGAAGTGCGGCAGCAACACCGGCGTTGTCTACAATTTCTTCTGGTGAGATGGTTGTGGTATCTGGTCACAATGTGAGTATTTATACGATGAGTGATACGGTTGTGATGCTGATTGTGGATGGCAAAAAAAGTGATTGGCTCAAAGAAGGGGATACGTTTAAACGCAATGAGTTTTCTTTAGTGATTGAGGAGATTTTGTTTCAGTCGTATAAGGATGGGCTTAAGCAGATTAGTTATAGGGTGAAATGAGAGTAATGGGTTTTGGGTGGTTTTTGAAGCTGTTTTCTCTTATAATAATATATAGAATGGTGCGGGAAGTGTATATTGGTATAGGGAAAAGGGAACTGTGGTTAGTTCATTAATTCAACTTTGAATGATTTTTCATCTAATGCTTCGATGCGGATTTTTTTGCCTACAGTTAGACCATGTTCGCGAAGTTTTTCAGGTAGTGTTATACCAATACTGTTGCCAATTTGGATGATTTGTTTCTCTTGATCGACAATTTTGTGAAAATCTATGCGTTTACGAAAGTCGATGGCTTGATCTTTGGTTAGGGTTGTGAAGTGGCATTTTGGGCAGACCATGGCTTTAGTGAGGATATGATCTATTTTTGTCTCTTGTTCTTCTACATATGCGCCGCAGTCGCACTTTATTTTTCGTGGGTGAGCCATGGCATTATTTTTGATATTATAATTGTTGTTATACTCTTTGTTATAACTTATATTAAAACTTTTCTCTTGTTTTGGTAAAAGAATATAAATACTATTGTTTTTCTTTCTTTTTATGGCAGACACACTTTTTTCGCTCGCAGAGCAGATTCGACGTTGTACGGCGTGTCCTCTGTATAAAAATAGGACGTTAGCGGTGCCTGGCGAAGGGAAAGTTGGTTCGCGACTGATGTTGATTGGGGAAGCGCCGGGAGCGGAGGAGGATAGAACTGGCTTACCGTTTGTGGGGCGGTCGGGGAAGTTTCTGGATATGATGCTTTCTGTTGCGGGGTTGAATAGAGGAGATGTATTTGTGACGGGAGCGTGTAAGTGTCGACCGCCGAAAAATAGAACACCGAGTACGCGTGAGATTACAACGTGTCATGATTTGTGGCTGGTGAAACAGATTGATATTTTGAAGCCGGAATTGATTGTGGTGTTAGGTGGTGTGGCGTTGAAGTCATTGTTGGATGGTTCGGAATATGCAGATTTGGAATTGAAGAAAATGCATGGTAAATTAATTGCGTTTAACGATTTGAAGTATTTTGTTACTTATCATCCGAGTGCGGGGATGAGGTTTCCGGCGATACGGAATTTGATGGAGGGGGATTTTTTGAAGTTGGGGAAGGTGTTAAATGCAATTAGTAAATAGATTACTTTAAATAGCTCTTACTTTTAATATTTTTTATGAACAAATTATTATTACAAATTATTGTATTTGCGTATGCGTGTACTGCGGTTGTTGCGACGATTGGATATATTCCTACGATTAAAGATTTATGGCTGTATAAAAAAAAGAGTGCGAATATCACTTCGTATGTTATCTGGACAGCATCTTCAGCTATTTCATTTTTGTATGCGTTGTTTATTCTTCCCGATCTGTTATTTCAAATCGTTTCGGGATTGGGGTTTTTGTCGTGTGCGATTATTTTAGGGTTGAGTTTGGTTTTGAAGTATAGGAAGGATTGAATTTTGTTGTAGAAAAGTTTAAATAAATAGATTTTTATTTGGTTTAGATGGTGTATTATTCTTCCACAAGTGCGGGATATGTGTCGGCAACAAAGATGTATGGTAGTTGTGATTCTCAGAATATCTATTCTATTAAACCAAAAATGATTTGCTGCGGGTCGCATCTGCGCAAGATGAGATGTGTGGGATGTCCGGGGGGGTGATTTTTTGTTCCCAAAGTTTTATATATACTACTTATGGATAGTTTTCTTATCATTCGGAGGTACTTATGGCAGATTATTATATTTGTGTGGGGAGAAAATTGGAGATTAATGGTGGTGTGTTTTCTTCGTTAGGTTCAGAGCAGGTGTTTATTTGTGATAAGGATGGAAGAACGTCGGATGATTATACTACTAATTTTATTCCTGCAGATGAACCAAATAAGGATTATCAATTGGAAAAATTGCAGTTTGGGGAACAGGCTAAATTGGAAGAGTTGTTAGATCAATATGCTCCACGAAAGGAAGGGTATGTAGAGGGTTCAGAGTGGACTTATCATCGAGGGGATTATGTTAATTTTGCAGATTTATATGGACGAAGACAGCGTTGGGGGGAAATGCTCACACCACAGATTTTAACATCAGTTCAACAGATTTCGCAGAGTGATGTTGATACGATTTGTAATATATTATGCACTGAAACTCTTCAATTTAATTCAGCTCGTGATAGAATCAAAAGCAAATATCAAGCTGAGTTGAATGAGGAAGAATTGAGATATCATGGACAGACACGTCTTATTAATAACGCTTTTCAAACTGCCTTAGTAATAATAGAACAACCTCGTTCTTTGTTAGAAGTTGCGGCAAGTTTAGAACGTTAGTTTTTTCAATTTGTTTATTTTCTATATGGTTTAAGATAACTGCGTTTAGTCTTTCTTTATGCTGCAATATTTTGAAAGCCTTCGCGTTTTAGGGTGATATAAACTGGGTAGTAGACAATTCTTTCGATGTCCCAGTCGGAAAGCCCGGTTGTTTCTGGATCAAACATTGAGCGTCCTTTTGTTTCTTGTTTAATGTCACGTCCATCGATAAGTTCGTCTAGCCTTTGCCAGAGACTTCTGTATGTAGGATTCTTTTGCATATTTGAGTTGTTTCGAAAATAGTTCTCATGTGGAAAATGAAAGCGAAAGTTGTTGGTAAAATAGGGTTGGTTACCAGGGGGTAAGAGGAGATTAATCGATGAGGAGGGTTGACCTGAAAAATAGAGTGTATTATTTTGAATATGTGTTAGTATGTCTCTATATGTTTTATTCATTTTTTCGAGTTCTTCTATGCTCCCATGGAAAAAAAGGGAAAGGGTTTCCCAACGAACCGGTGAATCGAGGGTTTTACCGTCATCTTTAATCATAAGATAAGTTGTGATTTGTTCTTCGAGAGACAGTGCTTGATATGCTTGCTTTGTTAGATCTGGTATGCCGAGTTCTTTAAGTGTTTTGAGTTTCATTTTATTTTTGTAATAATTTATTTTCTATATGCTTTAATTTTATTAAGTATTTCTTGGTTGTTGGTATCGGCGTTGATGTAGGATTCGATTCGGGTAGCCAAGATGCGATAGACTTGTTCGCGAGTGGGATTTTTTTCTTGATAGATTGACGGAAGCAGCGGCTGGTGGTTTGGTTTTAGGATTAAGGCTTGAAATAGAGTTTGGGTTGTGTGGTCGAGCGTTTCTTCAATAAAGATGGCTTTGGCAACAAGAGTGGTTTTGGTGCCGTATTTGACAAGAGCTATAGTGTTATGGCTGCAGTAGGATGACCATTGGTCTTGAATAAGAAGATCAAGTTGGTATTGTGTCCAGACTCTTTGGTGGAAAAGTGAGAGGTATTTTTTGGTGTTTAGTTTCATGGTGGTTTAAGGATATTTTTCTTTTTATAGTTTTGTAACACTTCAGAAAACCACTTATTTATTGAAAAAGATAGCGGAGGGTGGATTTGAACCACCGATCTATGGGTTATGAGCCCATCGGGCACTCCGAGCTACCCTACTCCGCTATAACTACTAGTGAAATAGGGCTGTTTTAAAAAGGTTTGGTTTGCAAATGTGTCAAGAACAAGATTTATATAGGATGGCTGATTTTGTGCTGATATGAAAAAGGTGGATCCGTTTGCGACAACTGTTGAACAGCCGGTGAAAAAAACTAGGCCGTTATGGGTGACGATTGGTATTTTATTTATTGTTTTTTTTGTGGTGATTCCTTTATTGTCTACGTTTTTGTTTGATGAGAAGAGTGTGGGTAATGTTGCGATAATTCCGATTCATGGGGTGATTACAGGTGATGGGGAGGCGTCGTATATGTATGGGCAAACGGTTTCTTCACTTCAAATTATTGATTATATCAAAGCTGCGGATCAAAATAAAGCGGTGAAGGTTATTTTACTTGAAATAAATTCGCCGGGAGGGAGTCCGGTTGCGTCTGATGAGATTGCAACGGCAGTGAAGAAAGCACAAAAGCCTGTTGTGGCATTGATTCGAGAAAGCGGGGCGTCAGGGGGGTATTGGATTGCGTCAGCGGCTGATCATATTATTGCGCATAAGATGTCGCTTACGGGAAGTATTGGGGTTGTGGCGTCGCATTTAGAGTTTAGCGGTTTGATGGAAAAATATGGGGTTGGGTATGAGCGATTGATTGCGGGAGAAGTAAAAGATATGGGAACACCGTTTAAGAAGATGAGTGAATATGAAATTGGGATCATGCAGAAGAAGTTAGATATATTACACGATTATTTTATTGATGAAGTTGCAGCGAATAGAAAGTTGGCGCGCGAAAAAGTGAAGAAATTGGCAACAGGGGAAGTATATTTAGGTGTGGAAGCCAAGCAGTTAGGGTTAGTTGATGAATTGGGTGATTATGCTGTGGCAGAAGAGTATGTGAAAAAGACGTATGCGTTAGATTCTGTTGAATATATGCGTTATGAGCCAGAGAAAGGTTTACTTGATGTGTTGCTTGGTGTTATGAATGAGTTTTCGTTTCATGTGGGGCGAGGAGTTGGAGCAAGTGTTTTATCGCAGGAGCAGAGTAGTACTATTATGTTGAAATAAGTTTACATATTAAACTAAGTTACAATTATTTGAACTGTTGATGTTGTAATACGTTGGAATGTTGCAGTTTCGTGAATAATAAAAAATCTTGAATTAAAGATCTTGAGGCGGTTATGAAAAGGCGTGGTTTTATTTTAATTTTGTTGTTGTTTGTGTTTTGTGTTAGTGTGGTTTCTGTTTCTCTTGTTGCTGATTCTACAGCAGCTGATGATGTCCGAGTGGATGAAAATATTGAGGAGATGTTGGATGAGCAGGAGAGTGTGGCGGTGATTGTGGTGTTGAAAAGGGGGGGTGTTACTGCTCAAGAAACAGGTATAGCTGCGGTTGAAGAAAACGCAGAGAATGTTTTGGCTGAGAGGGGGGATGGCTTTGAAGAGGCAGAAGAGAGGCAAAAAGTGAGGGCGAGGGTGGTTGAGCGGCAGGTGCTTGAGGGAATGAAAGTTCGTGATGCAGAGAGGGGTCGTGATGCAGATAGAGAGGCAGCGGAGGCTGAACGAGTGCGTTTAACAGGAGTGCGTTTAACGGATGATGCAGGGATTATTGGAGAAGATGTGGTTACAGGAGAAGATGGGAGTACGGAAGAAGATGCGGTGATTACGGGAGAGGATACGGGCGAGCAATATGATTTTGCATTGGAGCGGGAATTTTCTTTTTTTGCAGGGTTTAGCGGGAATATAACCAAAGCGGGCTTAGCGAAGCTGCGAGAGAACCCAAATGTCGAAGGGATTTATGTTGATGAGATACGACATATTTTTTTAACGGATTCGGTGCCGCAGATTAATGCAAATGATGTGTGGAATTTTTCAGTTGGTGGCTATAATATTACGGGGGTTTCGGAGACGGTGTGTGTGATTGATACAGGTATTAATTATAGTCATGCGGGACTTGGCGGGGGGCTTGGAATTCGGGTAATTGATGGGTATGATTTTGTGAATTCGGATACGGATCCACAAGATGACCATGGGCATGGGACGCATGTGGCGGGAATTATTGGTTCGAATGATTCGACGTATAAAGGGGTTGCGCCGGGGGTAAAATTTGTGGCGTTAAAAGCGTGTAATTCTGGCGGTTCGTGTAGTGATTCAAATGTGCTTTCAAGTATTAGTTGGTGTATTGATAATTCAACGTTGTATAATATTTCAGTTATTAGTATTAGTTTAGGTGGTGGGCAATATACGGGGTATTGTGACAATGAGGTGAATTCGCAGTATCATACGTTGATTAGTTCAGCGGTTGGGAAAAATATTAGTGTGGTTGTGGCAACGGGAAATACAGGGAGTACGTATACAAATAAAACAGGAGGGATTGCGACGCCTGCGTGTATTGAGAATGCAACAAGGGTGACGGCGGTGGATAAGTCGGATGGGATGGCGAGTTATGCGTTTCGTCATTTTAATTTTACGGATTTCATTGCGGCGCCAGGTAGTTCGATTGTCTCGCTTTCGTATACAGGAGGAACGACGTCGTCTTCGGGGACTTCGATGGCGACACCTCATGTATCTGGAGCGGTGGCATTGACGAGGCAGTATCATCGGGTAGCGTATGGAGGGGGAGTGCCCAGTGTGAGTTATATTATGAATAAGATTCGGACGGTTGGTGTGCAAATTAGTGATTTAGCGAGCGGGTCAACATTGATTATTCCGCGGGTGGATGTGTTGGCGCTGATGCAGCCGTTTATTAATTATACTTCTACGAGTGTTGCGAATGGATCTACGGTTTTAGCAAATAATGTACTCATAAATATTAGTTCGGATGTGAATTTGTCGGTTGGGTTGCTTGAGTGGCATTATAATAATGGAACGGTGCAAAATTTATCGATGAGTGCGTTTAACGGAACGAGTTATTATCTTACTATTGGAAATTTAGCTGATGGGAATGATTTTTATCAAGTATATGGGAATGACACGGTGAATACGTTTGGGAAGACGTCGATACGAAATATTACCATTGATGCGACGGTGCCTGCGGTTACGGTTGTAAATCCGGCGAATGGGAGTAATTTTAGCAGCGGTACGCAGGCGTTTAATGCGACTGTGCTTGAGCGCAGTATCGATTCGGTGTTATTTAGTTTTGATAATGTGACGGGGAGCGGGATTGCGTTTAACGTGAGTGCGTCTAACAATAGCGGCAATTGGAATGCAAATGTGGACTTATTGAGATTGCAGGAAGGACGGCATGTGATGAATGTACTTGCAAATGATACGGCGGGGAATTATAATCGAACATCTATTGTACAGTTTGTGGTTGATCGAACGGCGCCGCTTGTTGTGTTTGTGACGCCTAGTGCGGATCGGAATTTTAGTGTGAGTATGAGCAATCAGACGTTTAATGTATCTATTCGCGATAATTTGTTGAGTATGGGAGCGGTGTTGTTTAGTTTTGATAATTCGAGTGGTGCGGGATTCAATATTTCGGCGTTGAATAGTTCAGGGTATTGGAGTATGTCGTACAATGTGTCAACGCTTGCAGAGGGGAATCATATTGTGACGGTGCTTGCCAATGATTCTGTTGGGAATTATAATCGGTCGGTGAATGTTAGTTTTGCGGTTGATTTTACGCCTCCTGCGGTTACGTTGAATAGTTTGAATAATGGGCAGAATTTTACGATTCTTTCCAGCAATCAGACGTTTAATGCAACGATTCGGGATAGTGTGACGGGTTTGTATACCTTGCATGATGTGTTGTTTAGTTTTGATAATGCAACTGGTGTGGGCTTTAATATTTCGGCGTTTAACAGTTCAGGGTATTGGATTGTGTCATATAATGTGTCAACGTTGGGTAATGGAAATCATACGGTAACTGTGCTGGCGAATGATTCGGCAGGAAATAGTAATTTTACACAATCGTTTGTGTTTACGGTAGATTTAGAAACGCCGGTTGTGGTGTTGAATAGTCCAACAAATAGGACTAATTCTTCTGTGGCCACGGTTATGTTTAATTGCAATTCGATTGATAATACGAGTTTGAGTAGTGTTGCGTTGTATGGGAATTGGAGCAGCGGCTGGCATGCGAATGTGACAAATACAACGGTTGATGGAAAAAGTAATGTGACGTTGTTTACGTTGACGCTTTTGGATGGGACGTATGTTTGGAATTGTTTGGCAACTGATGGTTCTGGGAATAGTGGATTTGGGGCAGGGAATTATACGATTACGGTTGATACGATCTATCCATTGCTGACATCAATAAGTTCGGGGAGTCCGACGTCTTCTGCGGCGACGATTACGTGGACAACGAGTGAGGCAGCGAATGCGAGTGTGGATTATGGGACGACATTGGCGTTAGGTACACGAGGTTCGGTGCTTTCAAAAGCTACGTCGCAGAGTGTTTCCCTTTCTTCGTTGAGTGCGTCAACGACGTATTATTATAATGTGACGTCGTGTGATTATGCCGGCAATTGTAATAGGACAGATGGTGGTTCTTTTGCGACAGCAGCTG
>Ga0209542_10005890_pt1 | contig 24151 bp, 19 predicted proteins | sample RifCSPhighO2_01_FD_184028 | JGI IMG/M metagenome (GOLD analysis project Ga0209542, IMG submission 184028) | Soil microbial communities from Rifle, Colorado - Rifle CSP2_plank highO2_0.1 (SPAdes) (version 2) | ecosystem: Environmental > Terrestrial > Deep subsurface > Rock core/Sediment ...
TTATATATAAATGTTATTACTTATTTAGATGCTTTTCTTTTACGTTTTTCTTTTCTCATTCGTTTACGTTGCCATTTCCATCGCATCTGTCCTTTCTTTTTCCAGCGTCGTGAACTTCTTTTCATTTGTGAATTATTATTTTGCAAGTATTTAAAAATGTTTGGATTTATATGATGATATATCTGTTTGTTTCAGAAATTATATTGTTTTCAAATTATCTCTTAAGTCTCTAATCATTTTAAGATAATTTAATCCAATTCTTAGAAAATTTAAATGATTTCTAAAATCATAATTTCCAGCCTTATCATATAAAGTTTTATTTGGCTTATCAATATCAGTACCTGAATATAAATCAGGAATACTTCCAAATAATTCATAATAATGCAATAATTTTTTTGTGGCATTTATTTTAGGAAAATACCACTTAGCAAATTCAAGATCAGTCATATTAATAATATTCTCAATATCATCTCTGTATCTTGTATGCGGTTTTATTATAGATTTATCTGAATTTTTTGACATTTGTTGATTTGTACTTAATTTATCTAAATATTTGTCTATTGGCATATTTTATTTATCCTGGGAATCCCTCAAAATTTTTATTTTAATTAAATATTCCAATCCTTTATTTAACGCATCTAAATGCATATTAACCACGGCTTTTGATCTCATATCATAACCATGCAGATGCTTACCTGTTCCATAAGTAAGGTTAGGAATACTAGCAAATAAAGAATATTTTTTAATAAGTTCTTCTGTAGCCTTAAATCTTTCATCATACCACTGACTAAATTCCGAGTTACTTAATCTTAGAAGATGGTCTATATCAGATCTATATACCTGTTTTAGTTGCGGATTAGTGGCTTTTTGAACTGAATTCTGTTTATTTGAAAGATCAATATTTAAATTTTCCAGATATTTATCTATTGGCATAATCTTATAAATTGTATAAAAATTTAAACTTTTCCTATTCTACAGAAATTATTTTTTCTTTGCTCTTTAAACCTTTAACTATGGTAATTTTATTTGTTTTAAAATATTTTGATAGAAATTTAATTAATTCAAAATTAACTTCATTATTAATAGGTTTACCTTTGACTTCAATAATATAGGTATCATTTTCTTTATTGTAAGAAATGATTTTAGTCTCTTTCTTATTAGGCTTAACTAGTACCTTCATAATTAAATTGTTTCAGATTTTTTTCGCATTACATAAGAGATGATAAATAGAATACCCAGTACTACTAATACTGGAATTGCTAAATCTTTAGCTATATCTCCAGTACCATATCTTCCACAAGGTTTACAACTGTTTCCGCAGTCAACATCTACTTCATCGTTGTTTTTTATACCATCATTGCAATTTCCATAACATTCCCTAGTTTCTGTTGTTTGATCAGAACATGAGTTTAAGTCAACACAATTTCTTGTTTGAAGACCATTGTCGCAGTCATTCCATTCAGTGCAACTCCATTCTGATTCACATGTTGCAGCTCTAGAAGGAATATAAGCGCAAATTTGTTCAACTGAAGGTTTATCTCTTGATGTTCTACAATTTTCTAAATCATTACAGACCCTAAATTGATTATTTGAAATACTACATCTGGTCCATTGAGTACATTCCCAATCTGGCCTACATCTTCTTCTACCACTCCCACCACTGGGACCTCCGCCGCCTGAACTGGATTGGCCTGTCATTGTCACAGTAATATCTTTATATACAGTTGCATCAATTGCTGATTGGGCGTGTATTACAGATGAAATATCAGTTTGACTTTGAATAGATCTAAATCTAACTGACGTTCTACCTTTATCATTGGTGAAATTACTATTTTGGCTTAGTGTTCCACTACCTGAAGTTATAGAGAATCTGATTTCTTTGTTAGCTATATCATTGTCTCGGCTTGTATAAGTGACATTGATTATAGAAATAGAGTTTCCATCTGCTGGAATTGTACTTGGAACTGCAGTTAAGGTAATTGATGACCTATTTGATGTTTGCTGACCTATTAAAAGTAAAGATATTGTTGCATAAATTTGTGTATTACCTAAAAGTTGTGCTTTTACTTCTGTAACCATATCAGTCTGACTGCTTGCTGATTTAAATGTAATTTTCGCTTGACCTTGGCTATTAGTTGTTATTGTTGGTAAAGATGTAAATGATCCCAGTCCGCTTATAATTGAAAAAGTAATTTTTTTACCTATCTGAATTTCATTATCTAAATTGTATAGGGTTGCTATTAACTCTGAAGTTGAGTTACCGTTTGCTTCAATAGATAGTGGATTTCCGCTTAATGTAATTCTAAAATTATTGTTTTGTGGTGGTATATTACAAGATACTGCGTCACCAAAATTTTCTTGAAAACAAAGAAAATCCATGCTAGTTGAGGATATGTTTATGCAATTATCTCTATTAAAATCTCCTTCATCTATATAAATTGGGTCATTTATGCAAGACCCAGACTTTTGAATTAGTAAGTTTAAGTCGAGATTTGTGACTTGACCATCAGAATCAAAATCTGCACAACCTTGTAAGCACCCACAATTTCTGCTTTGCAATGGACATTGAATGGATTTTCCAAAATCTTCTCTCCAACATGTTAAATCAATATAATCAATATCTAAGTCGTCGTCATAATCCATGTAATCTTTGTAATTGACATCAGGATATTCTTTTAAATAACTTGATCTTAGTATACCTAAGTCTGCACTATCCACTAGACCATCAGAATTAAAGTCAGAACAACCACCTGTCATGGGAAAAAGTACAAAACCTGTTGGTGATGATTGAGATTCAACAAATTGTGTGAATAAAATAAATAATACTGCAAAAATTAATATTTTTCCCCTTTTTTTAATCTGCATCTCAACTCCCTAATCAAAGTACTTTTTTACAGTTTATAAATGTTTCTTTTTCTTAACTATATGAATTATTATTAATGCTAAGATTAATAAAGTAACATAAGAATAATAAGTTTTAAAACCTGTTAATATGGTGCATTGAATTTCTGTGCATTTAGATTGTCCTGAGTAGTAGATTTGTTCTTCTGGGTTTATATATCTTGTTAGCTCATTTGCTAATATGTCTTTTAAATAGGGATCTGTATATGAATTACCTTCAAAATCTATAAAAATAGTTGCTGGTAATTTTTCTATTTTCCCAAGAAATATTTCATAAATTTTTTCCTGGGATCGAATGATTGCAATACCATTTTTTATCTGGGGAGCATCTCCTGTTAAATAGAAATAAATCCCTTTAGGTTGAGTTAATTTCACCTTGTCATAATATATGCCATTATTAAAGTCAAAAATGCCTAAGAGTTCATCGTTAAATGAAAATATTTCCAACTTTGATTTTGATTTTTTAGTTGTTTTTATTTCTACATTATTTATATCACTTATAGTTAACGGATTTTTTTCGGTTTTTACATTACAGTACATTGATCTTCCTAGATTATAAGTCATACAATTATAATCAAGTTCTTCACTACTTAATTCAATACAATTATCTTGATCAAAATCAGCTGCTTCAACATAATTTGGGTCTGATTTGCATAAATCACTTTTATCATTGAATATTTTTATATCCTTTGAAGTGATTAAAGTATCGCCATCTAGATCTGGACATCCGTTAAAGCAACCACAATATTTTGTGTTATCTGGACATTTTAAGTTAGTTCCTTCAAATTCTTCAAAACAGGATAAATCCCTATCATCAATTTTATCATCATCATTGAAATCTTTTCTAGGGTCAAAATCTTTATCTTTGCTTGATATACCTCTTGATTTAAAAATTTGTTCAAAATCTTTTTGATTGACTTCACGATCGTTATTATAATCTGGACATCCACCCTGATATTTTGAATAGCTACAGTAAGTTTTTTTGCCAAAATTATTTTTTAGACATAAATAGTCTTGACTGAGTTGGTGAGAGTTTATGCATCCATCTCCATCAAAATCTGCAGTTGGATCATATTTTGGGTCATCAATGCAAGTACCAGATAATTTGTTTAAAACTACTAAATCTAGGACACTAACTTCAAGATCATTATTCAAGTCTAAACATCCTTGCAAACAGCCACATTGTTTAATATCATTAGGACATGATATGGACCTTCCAAAATCTTTTTGCAAACAGACCACATCATTTTGATCAATTATTTCATTTTTATCAAAATCCATTTGAGGATCATACTGGGGGGAAATAATTGAAACTGAAATTTTACTTTGTATCTCATTTAAATCTCTTAAACTTACTCTGCCATCATCATCTGTATCAGAACATCCTCCAGATGTATAGTTAGTAAGAACGACCTTACCGGTTATATTATTAGGATGGTAAGAATTAAGGCCTATTGCCAAAATTAATAAAAATAATATAGTAATGGATAATATTATGCTATCTCTGTACATTGAATATCTCAACGATGAGGTCACCTCTTTAATGGCATCAGGATTATCTTCTTCTTGATCTACTGGATGATCGACCAGCTCTTGAAGATCTGCTAATCTTTCTTGATCTTTGTTGTGATCTTATTCCTGTTTGCATCAAATTGGCTCTATTTCTTTCAACCAGAGTTATAACAGCAAATAAAACTACTAGTAATACTGCTGGAAAGAATAACCAAAAAACTAACCATGATGCATTTGGTGATGTTCTTGTTGCGCTCCCTGTAAAAGTTTTCTGATCAAATAACAACACATAAAGGCTAAAGATAACAACAATAAATGCCAATGCCATAACGAATCTTTTTTGAGCTTCTGTCATACATTAGCACTTAGTTTATTTATTTATAAATTTTTTGCTTTTCTTGTTAAGTGTTTTTTTAAGAAAATAGAGTAAATAAGAAATCCGGAGATTATATTTGATATAGGCTGATAGATTTTTAAATTTAGGAGAGAATACAGTAATCCAATAATAAAAATAAGGGATATAAGAAAATAAAATCTTTTCTTTAGTTTAAACTGTAGGAGAACTCCGCTGTTAATTAAATAGATACTTAAAATTCCAATTATCAATGTTGAAATTGAACTTAAATTGAGAGAAAATATTATAGTTAATGGTAGAAATAACATAAAATCAACAAAAAAAGCTAATAAAAAACCTATAATTAGAAGGACTAGATCTGAATTATTTATTGGATAGTTATATATAAATATAACAATCAACAAAATCAATCCTATAAATTTTTGAAAAAATTCCAGGTATTTTTTACTTATTTTAAACTCATCTTGTGAATATTTACCTACAATTTGGCCTATTAAAATGCTAAATAAAAGTGTCAAAAATATCAAAAAGGATTGTAAAACCATATAATTTGGAATTTTTTTTGTTTTAAAAATTTTTTGTAATATTGTAAAATTACTATTAGACAATAAAAACTTTTATAAATATAAGGTATATATTGTTAATGAAGAAGGGGGAATAAAAATACCTGAAATTAAATATAAGGACGAAAAAGGTGAAAAATATAAAATAAGCTGGAGTGAAGAACTTCAGGTGAAAAACCTTAAAGCGGCTAAAGAAAATACCAGGTGGTTAAGAATGAATTTTTATGCAAAAATTTTCTTAGCATTAATTGTATTAGTATTGACAGTAGCCTTCCTATTTCTACTATTTCGATTGGATAGGGTGGACTTTTTTACAAATGTTTTACGGTAGATCGCAGTGAGCCTAAAATACAATATCATTTGCTCTAATCAAGATAAAGCCAGTATTAATATAAAAAATGCTTTGGTAGATTTGTACCATTTTAAAGAGCAAAATCTATATTTTGAAGAAAGTTTAGTTTATTCAAAGGCAAACATTAGTATTTACTCTATTTTAAGTGAATCGGTTTTTAGAGAAGGGCTAGACAAAGAATTACCTGCCGATGTATATTTATTTGCTTCAAAACACCAAAGTAAAAAAGGTGTTCCTACCTTAACTGTCCATAGTATAGGGAATTGGGGTTTAGCAGAATTAGGTGGTAAGGATAATACTTTAGTATTAAGTTCTGCTTGGTTGCAAAGAGACTTATTCATTAATTTACATAAATTTTCTAAGGATTCAATTTTTGAAATTGTTAATGAAGCAACACATCATGGGCCTTTTCTAGATAAACCCACCATATATATTGAAATTGGATCAACTGAAAAAGAGTGGGAAAATTTAGAAATGGCAAAAGTTGTTGCCAAAACGATAATGACTACTTTGGCAGAAGAACGAGATAAAACAAAGGTCGCGATTGGGATCGGTGGTTTACATACTTGTAATAACTTTAATAAAATTATTCTGAATAAGAATATAGCGATTTCTCATTTTTGCACAAAATATGCGTTACAATATTTAAACAGAAAATTGATAGAAGAAGCAATTCAAAAAACATCAGAAAAGGTAGAATTAGCCATACTTGATTGGAAAGGTTTATCTACACATAAAGATAATATAGTAAAAAATCTAAAATCAATAGGATTGGACTTCGAGAAAACTTCTACAATCTAAATTTTATTTAAATTAATGAAAACATCATTGAGTTGTAAAATGAAATAAATTATTTATAATTAATTGAACTAATGTATATTCTTTTTATATCTTTCAGATTTTTGATTTTACTTAATATTGCTGAAATAGATTGAGGATTTTGTAAATTAATTTCAAATCTACATTCCGCTAGTTGAGTGTCCAGTAACTTAGCTTTAACTTTCTTAACATTTATATTAAACTCATAAAATATATTCATTAATTCTCCAAGTAGACCTACCCTATCCGTTGCTATAACTGTAATAGGAATAGATCTGTTTGGATTAATATTCCAACTTATAGGGATTTTCTTCAAATTGACAGATATAGGTACTTTGCAATCATGACTATGAACTGTAATTACACCCTTTTTATTTTCAAAACCTTTAATATTGTCCAATGGTAATGGAGAGCAACAAGGTGAGAATTTAAATTTTGAATTTAGATTACTTGATGTTTTTATTAAAGAAAGATTTGACGTTGATTCAAATGAAATATTCTTATATGGTATTCCACTACTCTTGATAGCTTGAATTATTTTAGCTCTGGCTTTATTTGTTTTGGCAAATCTAAGCCAATCTTTGCTGGGTTTATGTTTTTTATTAGTAACAATTTTGACAACATCTCCATTACTTAATTCGTAATTGAGTGGAACAAACTTATCATTTACAAATGCACCATGACATAAATCACCAATTTGGGAATGAATTGAATATGCAAAATCAATTGGAGTTGCACCCTTGGGTAATTTTATAATATCTCCCTTTGGTGTAAAAACAAAGATTTCATAGTCAAATAAATCAAATTTTAGATTCTTAATAAAATCTTGATAACCTAAATTTTGCTGCCACTCGAGAATTTCCTTGAGCCATTTCATTTTTTTTTGAAAGCCTTCATCTTCATGAAATCCTTTATAACGGTAATGCGCTGCTATGCCTTCTTCATTGATTATGTGCATCTCCTCTGTCCTAATTTGCAGTTCTATTGGTTTACCTTTAGGCCCTATTACAACTGTATGTATACTACGATACATATTTTCTTTTGGCATTGCGATGTAGTCTTTCAGATATCCAGGCAATGGTGTCCAAAGGTGATGAATTAATCCTAGAGCTGTATAACAATCTCTTTCGTTTGTCAATATAATACGTAACGCAATTATATCATAAATTTTTTCAAAAGGTACCTTTCTTATATGAACTTTCCGATAAATACTATATATATGTTTAGTTCTTCCGTCAACTCTGAAACTTAAATGATTTTGACTTAATTTTTGTTCAATTAACATTTTTGCTTCACTAATAATTTCTTGCATATCATGTAATGTTAATTCTAATCTTTTGCTGATTGATTTAAATTCAACAGGATTTAGATATTTAAACGCTAAGTCTTCAAGCTCTGCCTTAATTTCACCTAGACCAAGTCTATATGCAATGGGAGCATAGATTTCTAAGGTAAATTTGGAGATTTGCTGTTGTTTAGAAGGAGGAAGAAATTCTAAGGTTCTCATATTGTGCAAACGGTCGGCAAGTTTTATTAAGATAACTCTGATGTCTTGGGCTGAAGCCATCAACATTTTTTTAATGTTTTCAATATTATAAATATCTTTATCCTGGAATCTGATGGAGCTAATTCTGGTAACTCCGTTAACTAAAAATGATATATCTTCACCAAATTCTTTTTTAAGCTGATCAATTGATATATGGCAATCTTCAATAACATCATGAAGTAAGGCAGCAGCTATAGTCTTTTCATCAACTTTCAACTCTGCTAAAATATAAGCCACATTTAAGGGATGAGAAATATAAGGATCTCCTGAAAGCCTTTTAATGTTTTTATGAGCCTCGGCTGCGTAAGAATAAGCATGTTCAATTAATCCTCTGTTGAAATTGGGTTTATAAATAGAAATACTTTTAATAAGATTATTAGTATCCAACATATTGATTTAAATTCATTACTTTTATAGGTATTAAAGCTTTATAAATTTAATTATTATTGCCAAGTAAAGAATTTTAAGTACTTCTTTTTCGAATCAAAGATTGCGCTAAAATTACAACTGAGGATAGAACCACAAAATATATAGATAATACAAGCAATTCTGATATAGATAAAGCAATAGAGAGATCAAATATCATAATTTTTCGTAAAGCTATTTCTGCAACAACAAATGGACTAAATTTGGTTATGCTGCCTATTATAGAAGGCAATGTTTCCACTGGGAGGAGTATTGAACTGAATAATAAAAATAATATTATTGTAGATATTCCAGCAACAGTTGATGTTTCTTCAGATTTAAAGATATAGCCGATTAACATTCCAAATAAAATAAATATTGAAGAAATTATAGTTATTAATATGGCTATTTCTGCCAAATTTTGTTGTAATGAGATGCCAAAAACAAAACTGGATATAATTAAGAGTATTGCAACTTGAGTAAGTACCAAAAATAAGGATGATATAAAAATGCTTAAGGCAAAAACAATATCATTGGTGGGGCTTATCATATTTCTAAAATAAACAGGGAGATTTTTTTCTTTAACGATTAAAATACTTGATAATAAGATACTATCAAACATAATTACTAATATTAGGAGACTTGGTAGCAGATAATCCAAATATGTAACTGAGTTAGAAATAGAACCCGCTTCTAAAATGTCTTCTGACACTGGTTTATATTCCACAGGAATAGGTTGCAATATTAGATCTGGATCAAATTGTTGAATATCACCTAAATTAGTATCGAGTGTTTGAAATACCTTATCAATTTGGTTAAGATCTATTAAATTTTGGTTAATCATATCTAGAATCCTTGAGATATCTGTTTTAATGCCAAATATTGTTTGACTATTAGAATTGATAGATGACTCCATATTATAGAGCGTTGATGTTGCTGAATTTAATGATTGCAAGCTTGGACTGTAAAGAGTTTGTAAATCTCTTTCTAGATTTGCTGCATATTGTGCAGAATTACCCCCCATTTGCTTTAAGGAGGTTATGGATACCATTGCACGAGTATTAAATGTCTGCAAGTTTGATTTTACTAAATTGATATTATTTGAGATGTCTGAAATTTGTTGAGATATTTGTTCAGAGCTAATTTGGTTTTGGTCTATTGCATTTAGAATTCGTGTTAATTTGTCTCTAATTTCTTCTTGTGTATTTTTTAAATCTAAAATTTTTTTTCTATTTTCTGTAGCAAAATTTGTGTAAGTGTCTAAATTATCCATTCCTTTGTCTATAATTCCTCGGCTTATTTTATTTGACTCAGAAGCTACAACGGTCCTTATGACCGATGTAATTGCCCAAACCAGCCTAATATTGCTATAATCCAAGTAAAATACAACTTTATTCCCTAGTTTTTGTTCTAACAATTTAGGAGTATTTTCTCTCTCTTTGATTTCTATGCAAATATGGGTATTGCCCTGTTTAACATTGTTTTTGCAAGATTCTAATGAATCTTCATGGATTACACTAAAAGTTCGCTCCTCGAGTTTAAATTTTAAAATATCAGCAAGATCTGTATCTAGTTTATCATATAATCCTACATTGATCCCATATAAGCCCGAACTGGTGAAAGCTAATCCGCCCAAGAGCATAATGATAAGAGGACCTAATATTATAATTAAAGATGATCCCTTAGCTCTAAGGATTCTAAGAAAATCCTTATGGATTATAGTAAATAATTCGCTTACCATTTACGTGATTAAATTCTCAAAAGTTTCATTTAGTTTAGGTAATTCATATTCTATTGAAGTTATAGTTTCGCCTTGGCTGCTAATAATATTTACAATTTTGTAAAAATTAGAATTATCGGTTGGCCTAGCAAGATGCAATTCAAGTTCTGTTTTAGTAATTTTAGATTGTTTTAAAGAAATTAACTGATTAATTTTTTCTAATATCTTAGCATAATTTCCTGGAGATGAGCAAATTTTTAAAATAGTATATTTCGCATATTTATCTCTAACATTTTGCGGTGTATCACATATCATAAGTTCGCTTTTATTCAAGATTCCAATATTTGTACAAAAATCTTCTATCTCATCTAGGTAATGTGAAGAAAGTATTATTGTGATCCCTAAGGCATTAATTTCCCGTAAGATTTTTATCATTTTTTTTCTTAATATTGGGTCTAGTCCTGTAAGAGGTTCATCTAATAATAGAACTCTCGGACTATGTATCATGGAACATATTATATCTAGCCTTCTTTGAGTTCCACCTGATAAATTTTTTGCGATTGTGTCCTTATAGCTTTCCAATTCTAGTAGATTTAACAAAGCATTACAAGTTCTTTTCATTATTTTTGAATTAACTTGATATATTCTGCCGCTGTAATTAATATTTTCTAGCACAGTTAATTCTGGGTAGAAGCAATGATCCTGGGTACAAAAACCAAATGTTTTTCTAATATGTGAAATTTTATTATGAATATTTTCATTTGTTAATAAGATTGTACCTTTGTCTGGTTTTAAGAAACCAATGAGTAGTTTGAGAAATACAGTTTTTCCCGCACCTGATCCTCCGATAATTCCAAATATATCTCCCTTATTAATTTGCAGATTTATATTCTGGAGAATTATTTTATTACCAAATTTTTTAAATATATTTCTTACTTCAATTAAAGATTCCACAAGCCCTCAAAGCTGAAATAAGAATATTTATTTAAATACCTTCCTATTTTATAATTATCCAAACCTTTTTAAATCACAATTTAATTAAGAAAATTGTAAAATGACTGTGATAACTAAGCTTAAATTATCAGGTTTCAAATCCTTCCCGAAGGCAACAGAAATTCCTTTTGAAAAGGATTTTTCCATAATTATAGGTCCAAATGGTTCCGGGAAAAGTAATATTATTGATGCCTTTTGTTTTGTGCTAGGTAAAAGTGGCTCGAAGTCTCTTAGGGCTGAGAAATCAAGTAATTTAATTTTTAATGGTGGGAAAAAGGGATCTGCAGCAAAAGAAGCAGAGGTTGCTATTTTCTTTAATAATGATAAAAAAGACTTTCCTCTTGAAGATAAAACTATAAAAATTTCAAGGGTTTTGAAAAAAACCGGAAATTCTATATATAAAATTAATGATCAAACGAGAACAAGACAACAAATAATTGATTTGCTTAATGCCGCAAAGATAGATCCCGAAGGTTACAACATAATTTTGCAGGGGGACATAATAAAATTCACAGAAATGAGGTCAGATGACAGGAGAAAACTGATTGAAGAAATTGCTGGTATTTCAGTATTTGAAGATAAGAAAGAAAAAGCACTTTCTGAGTTAGAGAAAGTATCAGGTAAACTAAATGAGGCAGAAATAATTTTAACAGAGAGAGAAGTTAATTTAAGAGAGCTAAAAAAGGAAAGAGATGATGCAAAAAGGCATAATGAAATTCAGGAGCAAATCAAGAATAATAAGGCAACTATTCTAGATCATAAATTAAAAGAAAGAGAGGCCAAGAAAGCTATTATAGAAAAAGAAATTAGCGAATTTGATAAAAAAATAGAAAGTCAAAATCAAGAAATTGACCAACTTAAAAAGTTTACAGATGATGCAAAAAAAAGAATTTATGAAATAAACAAAGAAGTAGAAGAAAAGGGCGAAAAAGACCAAATAATATTAAGAAAAAAAGTTGAAGGACTACGAGAGGATATTATAAAACATGAATCTAGGATCGATGTTCTAAAAACCGAACTAAAGAAAATTACTGAACGAAAATATCAATTGAAAATCAATGTTTCCGATCTAAATAAGCAGATCCAGGAAAGTAAATCTACGAAAAAAGATCTATTAGAAAATGAAAAAGATCTAGCTCAAAAGGAGAAAATCAAAATATCTGAAATTGACACATTCAAGCATAAATATGGGCTCTACGAATTTGGTGAGTATCAAAATAAAATACAGGTATTAGAAAAAGATATTGAAAAATTCATAACTGAAAAAGAAAAAATAGTTCTTGAAGAGCAAGATACTTTAAGAGAAAAAATAAAAGTTGAATTATTATTGGAAGAGGTGAATAAAAAACTAGTTGTAATAGATTCCATGAAGCAAGAAGATAAACAAAACCTTAAGAAATTGAATCTATTAAGGGCGGAGTTTAAATCTATTACAGAAGGATTAACTAAAAGATTGAGCGAAGATTCTGTGTTTGCTTCTCAATTGAATAGTTCTCGGAGAAATTTAGTTGAAAAAAATGAAAAGTTAGCTTTATTACGTGCAAAGAATATGGGAATAAAAGATCATGTTTCTCAAGATATTGCGATCAAGAAGATAATTACTTCTGGAGATAGTGGTGTGTATGGGACTTTAAGTTCATTGGGAAGCATTGCAAGTAAATTTGCTTTGTCTCTTGAAGTAGCGGCTGGATCAAGGATGAAAAGTGTAATTGTCTCAAACGACGTGATTGCTGAAAAATTCATTAAAAAATTAAAAGAAGAAAAATTGGGAATTGTAACATTTTTACCATTAAATAAAATAAAAGAAAGAAAAAAGGAGAATATAACCAATCTAAATGGGGTGTATGGCTATGCGGATAGCTTGATTCAATATGAACCTAAGTTTAATAATGTTTTTTCATATGTATTTGGGTCAACTCTTGTAGTAGATAGTATTGATGTAGCTAGGAAAATAGGTATTGGTAAAATAAGAATGGTAACCTTAGATGGCACTTTATTAGAACCTTCTGGTGCTATTATTGGTGGGTATAGAAGGTCTACTGGTCTGGGATTTTCACAAAAAGAATTGGACGAAGAAATAAAGTTATTGGAGAAAGAAGGAGAGAAACAATCTAGGTTGATTGATCTTATAGAAGATAAAAAAATAAAAAATGAGTCGGAAATAATAAAACAACGAGAATTAAAGTTTTCCTTGGAATCTGAGATTGTAAAGCTAGAAAGTTTAACGCAAAATAAACTAGACACATACACTTTAGATACTGAGAAATCAAAATTATCACAAAGTTTGGCTAAATATGATGGCAGTATTAAGACTTTAAATAATAAACTTGAAGAACTAGAAGTTCAGATTGCCAAATTAAGATCGAAAAAGAAAGATCTAACCACAAGCGTTGAAAGTCAACCAAATGTTGGAAAAAATTTGGACAGCTTAGAGGAATCTCTAAACCAAATTAGAAGTGATATAAATCAACTAAAGAATGAGCAAATAAATTATGATAATCAAATAAGTAAATTATTTATGCCAGAAATTGACAGAACTCAGAAGATTATTAATGATTTAGATAAGGAAAAGAATGATTTTGAAAAAGAATTAAATGACTTGGGTCTGATATTAAAGAACAAGAAAATTGACCTGGATGTGTTGCAGAAGGAAGAAAAAAAGATCTATGGAGTTTTTAGGGATCTAATAAATTTAAGGCATAAATTAAGTGAACAAATACAAGGTAAAGAAAAATTAGTAATTCAAGAAGAAGCTAAGATAAAAAATTTCCAATATAAATTAAATGATTTAAGTATAAGCATGGCTAAAGTCAAAGCAGAAATAGAGGCAATTGAAGTGGAGTTTAAGAATTATCATGATTATAAAATCAGAAGAGGTATAATAATTGAAGATTTAAACTTAGAAATAAGGGAACTGGAAAAAGAAATCAGTAAGATTGGCAGTGTTAACTTAAGATCCCTTGAAGTTTATGAACAGCTTGAAGTAGAGCATAAGGACCTGGTAGAAAAAGTAACAAAATTAAAATTAGAGAAAGAAGATGTATTAAATTTGATAAGTGAGATTGAAGGGAAAAAGAAAGGTTTGTTTGTACAGACTTTAGTTAAGATTGAGAAAAGTTTTAAGGAAATATTTTTTAATTTATCAAGTAAGGGAGAATCATTTTTAGAATTAGAAGACGAAGAAAATCCATTTAATGGTGGGCTTGACATAACTGTAAAGATAGCAAATAATAAGTACATGGATATTAAAAGTTTGTCTGGTGGTGAGAAAACAATGACGGCTCTGGCTTTCATTTTTGCAATCCAAGAACATGAACCTGCCTCTTTTTATTTGCTTGATGAAGTAGATGCTGCTTTAGATAAACATAATTCCCAGAAATTAGCTAATTTAATTGCAAAATATGCCAGTAAGGCACAATATATAGTGATTAGTCATAATGATTCTATAATTACAGAAGCTCATCAAATATATGGTGTTTCTATGCAAGATGGGATATCAAAGATTCTCAGCTTAAAAATATAGATTTTAAGTTTTTGTTTTTTTACGTGGCATACGTTTTTTAGGTTCGGTTTTTTTAACGGTAGTCTCTGATTTGGTTGTTATTCCTGATTTATCATGCTTGTCTTTTAATATTCCCAATACTATTTCATCTTCTGGCTCTTCTTCTTTAGTAAACTCTTTCTTAATATCTTTTTTTTCAATTTCTTGTTGTTTCTCAGGTACCTTAGGTGGTAATTTAGGTTCATCTTCAATTTCTTCTTCAAAAAAGTTTGCAAATTTATTCCTATATTTATAGATTATTAGGATGAATAAAAGACCAATTACGGCAATAATTAATGTCACACCATATTTTGAAAAGATATTGGGACTTTGGTTGCTTTCAGAATCGTTTAGCTGAGGAATAGATTCATTGGAGATCACTTCTTCAATTTCTTTCACAGAGATATTTGCTGTTTTATTAATTTCTATAATTTCTTTTTGTATTTCCTTTGGTATAACAGTTTTATTTGTGATGTTAACTTGGGTTGTGATATTAGGTTGAGTGACATTTTCAAATGATAAATTTTCAATTTCTCTTTCTATAGTTTCTTCCCTTGTAAATAGGCCTTTTATTTTTAACCATGCTCTAGTAAAGATATTAGGCTGAAGGGTTTTTTCTTCTTCAGTAGTCAAAGCTTTACTTTCCAATACTGTAATTTTGATGCTATCAGTAGCCAAGATTGTAGAATCCTCCAATCTTGCACTAATAGTAGCTTCATAATTTCCATTTGGGGTCTGAGAATTGGGAGATATAAACAGAAATACTACCTCTGATTCTCCAGATTCTATTGTAAGTGAAGCAGGATTTAATTGAGTAAAAGTGACTGCAGTACCAGTAACGGATAGAGTGTAAGTAGCATCATTATTCCCTTTATTTTCTATAAGTATTGGAATTGTGGCACTGGAGTCAAAATTTACATTAATGTTATCTTTTTGAATATTCACATTTGGTTTGAAACACTCTTCTCTAGACACAACTTGAATATTTAATTCATCTTCAGCTTTAACCTTACTTGAATCAAAAGCCTCAGCAATAATTTTTATTTTATAATCTCCTGATGGAACACTTGAACTTGGTCTAATTTCTAAATCAATGTTTCTTTGTTCATCTGGTTCTATCCTAATTTGATTGTCATCAAGAACTGCCCAATTTGGCCCATCAATTTTCAATATAAAATCCTTTTCAACTGTACCTGTATTTTTAATAATAACATTGTAATCATTGTTAATAGAACTGCATATTATATCCTTATCTCTTTCTATAATCAATGCTACATCATGGCATTTATTAACATTGACATTAAATGATGTAATGCCTTCTAAGTCTCCTTTTATTGTAGCAATAGACAAGTCTATTTTGTAGCTCCCTTGCACCAAATAATCGGGATTGAGTAAAATCTTAAGGGTTGTTTCTTCCCCTTTATCTAGCGTGACTGTATTTTTGTTTAAGTTTGCCCATAATGGACCTTCTGTCTTCATTTTGTATGAATTCTCTGTGCTTCCGATATTTTTTAGTTTTATTTCAAATGCGTCTAGAGTATGTTCACACATATTTACAAAATTTTTATCTGTATTTATTTTAAAAGAATAGCATGGGTTAATTACAACATTTGCTTCAACTGATTTAACTATGCTTGTAGATTGGCTTTTAGCATTAATAGAAAAGAAATATTTACCCTCTGCAGAACTTGGTGCTTTTATAAAAGCAGTTATAGATTTTTTTTCACCTGATTCTATTGCGAGGAAATTGGAATTTAATGTAATCCAATCTTTTGCCTCGCCTTCAATACTCAAACTATATGTGTCATCAAATTGCCCGAGGTTTTCTAATTGAAATCTTACCTGATTACTATCAGATGGACAAATTTCAATTGAATCTTTCAAGGCAACAATCTCAAAATCGTTACAATTTTTTACGATGATTCTATGTTCAATACTATCAGCATCTCCTTGACTAGCTAAATTCACAAGTAATGAATATATACCTGTTTTAGTTGTTGTTCTTGGGGTAATATATGAATAAATAGATTTTGACTTTCCTGGATCTAAGATCATTCCATTTGGAATGACAGTTACAAAACCAGAAGCACTACCACTAGGAGAAATAGTTAGAGAAAGGGGTTGATTTCCAATATTTTCAATTCTATCAATGATTAGATTAGTGGTTCCTGGGCATGTTTCTTTGGATTCTCCAGTAAACAATTTATAATTAGTTGCTGCATTGCCTTGAATTGGTAATATAATTAGGGTTATTAATAATAAAAACCAAATTTTATCACTGCTTTTTGAGATCATTTTATAGTCACCTTTTAATGACGTGTTTTATTTAAATAAATTATTATACTTTAAAGTATATACTATCAAAGGAATAGTTTAGAAATATAATAAAAAACCAAAACTATTCAAAAAACCATTTTCTTTTTTTATTGGAACCAAATAAAATTACATTTACAAAAAGGGATATAAAAAAGCTGTAAAGTAAAACAGTGAGGTTATAGAAATTACCCATATCCACTTTAAATGTACCCGCATAGGAAAATGGGATTACAAAAAATATTAATATTATATATATTATAATACCGATGATCATGAATTGAAGTGGTCCAGAAACTGTATCCCCTCTTTGCATAGGAATTGAAAACATCAAGGATATTTAAATTTAACTAATAGTATTAATATTCAATTATTATTATTTGTTATAAAGAAAAAAAGAGAAATAAAAAAGAAAAAATTGAAAAAGGTTTAGTAGTAACTTTGTCCGTTTGAAGGTTCTTCTATTTCATCTTTTCTGCCGATTCTTCTTGCTGCTATTACTAATCCAAGAATTACAAGGATTATTAAAAGTATGAAGAATCCAACTTCTAATCCTGTTCTAACATTAGCCCAAGGATCACTTGAAACAGTTCCTTCTTTTACATTTGCAGTCAAAGATACTTGTTTGATAACTTTACCACCTTCAAGTACTTTAACGTTGAATGTGTTTATACCTGGTTCAGCATCTTCATCTGCAGCTACGAATAAAGCTAATTCACCAGTTTGGTCTTTAGTTACTGTAACTGCTTGAGGATCTACTCTGTAGGTACCAAATTGATCAACATTTGATACTTCTAAAGAATAGGTTTTACTACTTTCACCAAGGTTTGCGAACATAAACTTATAGACTATGCCTTTACCTTGCTCAATGTCTTGTCTTGTAGTATCTATTGTGACAACAGATGATACTGTATCTGGCTTGGTTCCATCGGTTGGAACATCTGCTTCAGTTGGTACAACAACCAAGGTATAAAGTTTTTCTTCAACTGTATTACCTCTATTGTAATCAACAGACAACTTAAGCTCGTATTCTCCTTTTGCATTTTTTGGAATTCTAAGCAATAACTCATCTGTGGACACTGAAGTTTCTTCATCATCATCACTTAAGTCTTCTTCGTCAGATACTAATTCATCAACAAAGACACTATTACTTAATCCAAGCTCTGGAATACTCATTGTAACTTTTATGTCTTCTTCTTTCTTTTCGCCTAGGTTCTCAATTCTAAGTACTGAGAAAAGGTTAGATCCAGCATCAACTTTAAGACCTGGATTGAATATTACATCTAGGATGTTTACAAAGTGTCTTATTTCTTTGATTCTTAATGTGAATCTTTCGGAAATACTATTATCTCTGTCACTTATTCTTATTCTTAATGAATAATCAGTGCTGCTTGGTTCAATGTCATTTGGGATTTCTAATCTAAGAACCTCTCTGTAAGTAACTCCTGGCTCAATTGTAAAGATATCCGAAGTATCTTCAATTTCACCGTGTTCATATCCAAAGATTTCAGCTTCAACTCTTACGTCATCAATTTCTTCTTGTAGATTTGGATTACCTTCAATAACTACTTCAATAATTGAGGTTTCTCCTCTCTCTACCTTAACAGTGCTACTGGTTGGTACGCCGTTTTCAAAAACTGTTATATCATTTACTTCAACACGGTTAATTCTGTAACCGTCAGTTGGATTTACAGCAAATGCTACTCCAGTATTGAACAGTGCAAATACCACAACAAAAGCACAAAATAAACTAAAGATTTGCTTCATTTTTTTACCCCCCATATATATGGAAATTATGTTGTTATTATTGAGTTAATACTAGTATTTAAACCTTTTGGTGGTAATAATTAAAATACCATTATATTACTTCAATTGATGTATGTTTGATACTATGCCAAAATCTATTATAGGCACGTGCTTCAACAATGTAATTACCACTTAGTGAATCATTAGGAATTTCTAAATCAAAGATTAGAAGTTTACCTGATTTTTCAGAAATCGTAACTGTTCTGATTTCTCTTATTCCTAGTTCTTTTATTTCAACCCTAACCGTTATCCTCTCATCAGTAGTACCATTATTTTTGATTCTTGTTAATACTTGCATGGATTGCCCTGGTTCAGTATTAATATTATCTATGTATAAGCTAGATATTGAAAATTTATGGCTAGTGGAATCTCCATTGTCTACTTTACTTTCATCACTGTATACTACGATTTTTATAACCTTTTTAGTTAGGTGTAATTTATCAGAGACAATAAATTCGACTAAGTACTCTCCAGTTTGCCCTTCCCTAGTATTCCAGTAGAAAATTTGATTATTTCGATCAAAAGAAGCACCAATTGCCTTTGGGTCTATATTACTGGTAAATTCAAGCTGGTCGTTTTCTGGATCCTCTGCTTGAACTTTAAAGGTTAAAACATTACCAGCTTTTACTTTCTTATCGCTTAAGTCCTTGAAATATGGAGCCTGATTCTCATTATTCGATGCTTTAACTAAGATTCTTAATATACCTTGAGCAGATCCGTTTAATGAATCCTTTGCTGTTATAGTAATATTATATAAACCTGCATCGCCTAATTTGGTATGCCAAATTCCATTATTTTCAATTGGCCTAGTAAATGTTAAAGAGATGTCGTCATTATCTGGATCTGATACACTTATTTTTTTATTTAAATTAATAATATCTCCCTCGAGGACTTCAACATTTTGAATATCTGTTATCACGGGATTTCTATTTTTATCTATAACAGTTATTTTTACTTTTTCAGAATCATTTAGAATTCCATCAGTTACATTAAATTCAAGAATAAATTCCTTTTTAAGTTGAATTCCAATCCGATCCATTAATTGATTAATTATGTTATGGTCCACTGTTTCATAATCTGGGGTCCAGGTAAATATGTTATTTTCTATTCTAGCCCCATTTGGCATACCTTCAACATTGTAAATTAGATTGCTATTTCCATTATATTGGACAATTAAAGTAAATCTAACTTCAGAATTTTCAATAACTTCTTGATCATTAATTTCTTCTATGTTTAAGTTAAATATAGGTGGTTGTTGCCCTTCTCTAACTAATAAAGTTGTTTCTATGTGATCAGGAGTATTTTCTATATTACTACATCTTGGATCTTCTGCTTCTGCATCAACTATAATATTGTAAAGGCCTTTGCTCAATGTATTCCAATCAAAATCATATTTAATAAAGTCATTTGGATTTGAGTTTTGGGGTATAAATTTAGTTTGCTCAAAAACTAAAGTTCCTTCTTTAGTAATTCTTAATCTAGATTCTGTGGCTACTGGAGTTTTCAAATCATTTTCTATAAAATTAGTGATTTTCTTAACAAATATTTTAATAGGCTGATTTTCAATTGGATGAAGATCACTAAAATCTAATTCATTTAGTTGAGTGTAACAACTTAATATTGGTAAGTTTTCTAGGACTTTAAATACTTTTACAGCTTGTTGCGGGATGTCATTATCTTGGTTACATTGGTCATCTATAACTGTTGTAGTTAATTGTGCCCTGTATCTTCCAGGAGTGGTTGGAGTCCAAGTAAATCTTACTGATTTTTTTGTATCTAAGTAAAGGTTTAATAATTCTTCGTCTTCAAAAACAACTCTATTATCTCTATTAAGTATTTTTACGTTTACATTGGTTTTGGCTGAGTAAAATTCATCCCTAATGTTCTGATCCGGTGGAATATAAAAAGGTCTTATATTTGGTCTTGAAAATGCACTTGATGTATTTGCACCTAAACTTGTTTGAACATCTATTTGAATTGGTTCATTAGGGTTAACTTCATTAATTACATAAAAACTATCAATAGCACTGCTACAGTAATTTAATTTATTAAAACTGTTATCATAATTAAATTCATGACCTGTACCCCAATCTTCAACAGTAGTTTCTAATGGTAAATAACCTGTTCTATAAAAGTATTCTGCATATCTTGTTGGATTACTTGTTCCTAGAAATTCAATACTTATTTTATTTGTGGCTCCTGAGTTCTTCTCAAACCTACCTGGAGTTAAATCAACATTACTACAATTATCATCAGTGCATTTATAGACTAATGCTCTAACATTATTTAAGGGTTGATTTGTTGTAGTTTCGTAAAAAAAGTTGTTTTCAATATTTCCTGCAATAGCTACTGTAATATATATATTAAAGAATATAAATAAGGCAATAAAAATTGTTAATATTTTTGGTAATTTCATTTTAATAACTCCTAATAATTAGTTTATGGATTTTCTACTCCGTTATGAGGATCATCCCTATTATGACCCCAACCATCGGGTAATTGTGGTTTTGACTCTTCTTTATCTTCAGTTAATAATTCAATTAAAGTATATGTGCCAATACCCACCAAAGCCCCAATAATTATACATTTTTTCTTACTAGGTTTCTTTATCTTAGGAATAACTGCTTCTTTTACTTCAGGTCTAATTTGATATTCTGTGACTGCCACTGTGTCTTTAGGACTTGGTATAAATACTGTGTCTGGTTGAGCTACTCTTTCTTCTAGACTTAAGTCCACTAAAAATGGAAGACTTTGACAGTATTTGTTATCTTTATCATTAGCCCAAACAACATATCCCTTTAAATTAGGATTCTTTGATACATCTAAAGACAATCCATGATAATTTGCTGCAGCTTGTTTGTCTCCAGTTTTATTAAAGTATTGGGAAATTCTGTCTAGTAAACTTGCTGCATTTGGTACTTCTCTAATCCCAACTCTTATTCCAAGTTCATTTAATCTTATCGTATCAGCACAATCTATAACTTCTGATGAATCAGGATTTGAATTGAATAAATAGTAATTATCTATATTTAATACATCATTAGGAACTATATTTCTGCTAAATTGAAGTGGAGTCATTAAAGTTTTTGTATGTCTAGCAGTATATAGGGGATTATCATTGGCGATATACCATCTGTTTGTAGGTGCTGTAACTTGTTTTGTTGATTCTGGTTGCTTTGGTTGAGTTGGTATTAAATTAGTATAATCTATTGAGGTTGTGTCTATTGAAGCATAACTTGTATCTGCTTGTAAAGGAAAAAAGTACATATTTGACCAGCCAACAATTACTGGATCAATAGGATTTCCTAAATTTTCTTCTTTTTGATCTCTATTGGAGACATGAATTTTTGGGCCTCTTGGTTTGTATTTTAATGTTTCAGAGATTGCAGGTCCTGCAGATAAGTTTAAAGTTGTGGCTGCAAGTCCAGCTGAAATATATCTTAATGCTTTATTAGTAAACTTCATATTTTTAACACCATAAAATTGCTACGACTTTTGAGTAATTAACTTGTATATAAATGTTTCTATTTGTTACTATTGATTAATAATTAATTTTTCTAACTATACCATTTTATATTCGATAAACTTATATTTTTGTAGGAAATAAATAAAGTATAGTAAAGCTGTATTTGAATATTCTGGAGTTGTAAAACAGCATAGTAAATAGACTATTAATTGCTAAAAAGTAGTAACAAAAAGAAAGGTTTATATACTGAATAAATGCTTAACAACAATAGAAGTAGAGTATATAAACAGTGGTAAAAGAATAAATTTTAGTGAAAGGGCGATTTAGAAAGATTTTTAAGAATATTATTGTGTTTATAATTGGAAATTTATATGATAAAAAGTAAGGTTCCAAGGCATATCGGGATTATTTTAGATGGAAATAGAAGATTCGCTAAGAGATTAATGTTGAAACCCTGGAAAGGGCACGAATGGGGGTCTAAAAAGGTTGAAAAGTTAGTTACATGGTGTGAAGAATTGGGAATTAAAGAATTAACATTATACGCATTTTCACTTGAAAATTTTAGCAGACCTAAAGAAGAATTTAGTTTCTTGATGAATTTATTTAAAGATTCAATTGCAAAGTTTGAGGAAGATCCAAGAATAAAGAAAAATGAAATTAAGGTTACTTTTATTGGTAGAATTTGGATGTTTCCTAAAGAACTCCAAGAATCTATGTATAGGCTTATGGAAAAAACTAAGAAATATAACAAATATAAAGTAAATATTGCAATGGCCTATTCTGGAAGAGCTGAAATCATTGATGCTGTAAAAAAATTAGGCGTTGATATTAAAAATGGAAAATTAAAAATAGATGAACTAAATGAACAAGTGTTCAATAAAAATCTTTATTTAACTAGTGAACCAGACTTGATCATTAGAACTGGTGGAGAAAAAAGGATGAGCGGCTTTTTATTATGGCAAGGAAGCTATGCTGAGTATGTATTCTTTGATAAATTGTGGCCTGAATTTGAGAAAAATGATTTAATTTTAGCTATTAACGAATATGGAAAAAGAGAGAGACGATTTGGTCAGTGAATCTTTCTAATAATTTTTTTATAATCTATTCGCTTAGCGGTATCTATAATCATAACATTGTGTTTATCTTCTACAGCTTCATTTAAACAAATATCAAATATCTCAGAATCCATGTTTTCTCTTATTTTATTGAAATTATATTTTCGTTTTTTTAGTCTCTTAACTAAAACTTTTAAATTACATTTAGTTACAATACATAAATTTACTAATTTATTTGGTAAACAATGTGATAAATGAGAATCAATAATTAAACTTCTATTAGAGTTTTTGATCAGGTCTATCAAAATTCTATTAAGTTTATTTATATTTATTACATAAGTTGATCTTTTTTTATCGTAGTTTAAATTCAGTTTCTTTGACTTAATAATTAGATTAATATCTATGTAAGTAAAGTTTAGTAAATTTGCAAGTTTTTTAGCTAAAACTGTTTTGCCTGTACCAGGAGTTCCGGTAACGATTATTATCTTATTCATAAGAATTGCTTTATTAATTAATTGTGGTACCGACAAAAGATTTACTTTGAAATACTTTTTCAAGATTTGTTAGTTTTTCCCCAATAATTATAGTTTTTATTTTATGTTTTTTTATTAATTTAGATGCTGTTTGGTCTAATATAAAATGTTGACCGTATGAAAATTTTATTTTATGCATTAATAAATTAAATTTGTCATATGTTATTTTCTTAAGAAGTTTAGCATTTTGGTGACTTCTTGGATCTTTATCAAATAGACCTTTAACATTTGTAATATTAATAAATAAATCTGCTTTTATATAATGAGCAAG
>Ga0209542_10005893_pt1 | contig 24145 bp, 22 predicted proteins | sample RifCSPhighO2_01_FD_184028 | JGI IMG/M metagenome (GOLD analysis project Ga0209542, IMG submission 184028) | Soil microbial communities from Rifle, Colorado - Rifle CSP2_plank highO2_0.1 (SPAdes) (version 2) | ecosystem: Environmental > Terrestrial > Deep subsurface > Rock core/Sediment ...
CCTGCAGCGTCCACAGGAGAAGTATATGAATCCCGTTAGAGGCCGCGGTCGCTGCATACTTTACGGAAATATGCTACCTATAATAAAGGATGTGTCTAAATGACGATAAGACCGCAATCACAGTCACGACCGCGACCTGCCTCTAACGGGATGAAATACACCACAGACAGAAAAAGCTTGGAAAAAGAAAGTGAAGTCGAGTTCTTTCGAGGTTCTGGTCCAGGAGGCCAGCGCAGGAATAAAGTGGAAACAGGAGTTCGATTGCGTCACGCCAGCGGCATTGTGGTGGAAGCGGTAGACAGTCGCTCCCAAGCACAAAACAAAGAAACAGCGTTCGTGCGACTCAAGGAACGCCTAGACGAACTCCAAAAACCAAAAAAACGCAGGAAGCCCACCAAAGTTCCAGCTCGCGCAAAACGAGTACGCCTCAAAGAAAAACGCGCCCTCTCTGAAAAAAAGCAACGGCGCAATCGCCCGGCAGTAGAACTCTAACCGCCGGGCTTTTCTTTTTCTGGTTTTCTGCTATGGTTTCCACAAGCACATTCACAATTGGGGGATGAAATGAACGTACTCGTGCTCGGTTCTGGTGGGGCTGGAAGACAAGACGCAATCTGCTGGGCGCTTCATAAGTCCATGGGGGTAGACGACAGACTATACGTCGCGCCCGGGAACCCAGGCACTGCGCGCTGGGCAACGAACTTGGAAGTCAACCCGCTTGATAACGTAGCGGTGTTGAAGCTTGTAAGGGATAGGGATTACGAAATCAATCTCGTAGTGGTGGGTCCTGAAGCCCCGCTCGAGAATGGCGTGGTTGACTATCTCAACGAACACGCACCCGATGTTCTCGTTTTCGGGCCCACGCAGGCTGCGGCACGACTCGAAACGAGTAAGCGCGAGGCCATTGAAATTATGGCTATTGCGAAGGTGCCACATCCGGCGTCCGAGTTCTTCGAAAACCCCGAGGCAGTGAAAACATATGTGGCGGCCCATCCTGGCAAAACGTTTGTAATCAAGGCAGATTACCTAGCACAGGGAAAGGGCGTGCACATCGGCGAAACTCCAGATAAGGCAAAGGAGGCTGCTGAACATATAAAGAAAGGAAATCTGCAGCGCTCTATTGTCGTGCAGGAATTCCTTACGGGAATAGAAGTAAGCGTATTCGGGTTTGTGGATCGTCGCAATGTTTCAAGACTCATAGCAGCTTGCGACTACAAGAAGTTGCATGGCAAGAATACCGGCGGCATGGGTGCGTATGCCCGGGCTTCTTTCTGGACCCGGCGGCTCGAAGCATATGTGCGCCAGTACATCATGCTGCCCATAGTCCGGGAAATGGAGGGGCGCGGAACTCCGTACTGCGGAGTCCTGTACGCAGGCCTCATGATACTTCCCGATGGTACGGTCAAGGTTCTGGAATTCAACTGCAGATTGGGAGACCCGGAAGCTCAAGTTATCCTTCCGCGTTTCAGGGGTAACTTTTTGCGAACCCTGGTGTCGTGCGCGAATGGTGACCTTCTCACGGTTCCTATGTCTTGGAAGCGAAGGGGCGTAACGGTTGGAGTGGTTATCGCGTCTGAAGGATATCCCGACGCTCCCAAGATCGACCGACTCATCGACGGTATTGAGGAAGCAGAGAAGCTGGGCTGCATAGTGTTCCACGGAGCAACCGAACGTACAAATGCGGGGATTGTCACAACCGGAGGAAGACCACTCACTGTAGTTGCGGATGCGCTCACAGTAGAACAAGCGCGAGAACTCGCGTACAAAGCTTGCTCAAAAATACAGCTCAAGGGCAAACAAACGATTGACAGTGTGGGGCTATAACCAAACGCCTTGGACAGTATGTCCAGGGCTTTTTTATTTCCCAAGTTTGAGGTTTTCCACTAGAATAGGGGAATGGCGAAAAACGCATTTGCATACTTGACGCAATGGTACGTGTTTTTGGCGCCTCGGGAAATTCTCAAGGGGTGGGCAAACATCCTTTGGTTCAACCTGGAGTACTTCTCAATATTCCCTCTTTTAAAAACGCTCTTTTCGCCTTGGAGGAGAAATATGTGGAGTTATGGCAAGGGGTTTAATATAGGAAGGTATATGGAGGTTTTGCTCGGCAACCTCATTTCCCGCATTCTGGGAGCCCTCATGCGCGTAACCATTATTGCGGCAGGATTGTTTAGCCAAGTCCTCTTGTTCGCACTCGGCCCATTTGTTCTTGCCCTGTGGTTTTCGTTTCCCGCAATTGTTTTTCTTTCTTTCCTGCAGGGTTTTCGCACCCTTCCCGCGCTTCAGGGATATTTACTTTTAGTAGCTTCGTTCTTCCTACTGCTTTGGCTTGTTCGGTTATTCTTGAGGAACTACGCAGCAACACAGCCAACGCCCAAAGCAAAAAACCTCGCGGAGTTTATACGAAAAACCCAAAAAGATTTACAGTTTGTGTGGGCGCGGCTGTTGTTAGATCCTAAAGAAATAGCATTGCGTTTCGAGCAGGGCGAAATCCTTGGCCCGGCCAAGGAAATCCTTGGTCGGGCCAAGGATGCAGAAGATGTGTTGGTTTTGGCGGCAAAGGAAGATATTACTTTTCAGAAAGTACTTATAGACCTTGGTACGAGTTCGAAAGACCTCGAGCAAGTTATTTCGTGGTTCCAGTTTTTAAAACGCCAGATAAAAAACCAGGCACAATGGTGGACCAAGCGGAACCTGCGACGCCAAGGCACCCTGGGACGGCAGTGGACGTCTGGCTTCAGCCCCTTGCTCGATGAATTTTCAAGCGATGTTACTCAACAGGTGCGGAGACAAGGATTCTTCCAACTAGTAGGGCACCAGCAGGAGATACGGGCTCTGGAACGCATTCTTGCCAAAGACCAAAACAACAACGCCTTGGTGATAGGCGAGCCTGGAATCGGAAGATGGGCCGTAGTTTCAGAGCTCGCACGGAGAAGCTTACTAGGAGAAACACTCCCTGAGCTGAACTACAAGCGCGTGGTGGAGCTCGACATTCCTGTTTTGCTCTCTCGCGTTTCAAGCTCGGGCCAACGCGAAGCCGTGCTCAGCCAGATATTCCAAGAGGTCATGAACGCGGGAAACATTATTCTGGTTATCGACGAGTTCCACAACTTTGTTGACTCCACGCGCCAGAGCCCCGGCAAGATAGACATTTCTGGCATTCTCACAAAATATCTTGCTTCTCCCAATTTCCCCATTGTGGCGCTCACCACCTTTGCCGGGCTTCACCAGGATATTGAGAAGAACCCTTCACTCCTTTCCTTGATGGATAAGGTGGAAATGGTGGAACTTTCCGAAGACGAGGCCCTGGAAGTATTGGAACATGCGGCTTTAGTATTTGAGCAAAAATACAAGAAGTTCATTTCATTCCAGGCGCTCCAAAGTATTGTCGCAATGTCACAAAAATACATCCAGGCGGTTCCCTTACCTAAAAAAGCCCTGGATCTGCTCGACGAAGCAATGGTATATATCTCGCAATCCAAGGAGCGGATACTCCTTCCTTCTCATGTTGCGAAAATATTGGAAGAAAAGACCCAAATACCCATTGGCGAAATAGAAACAGACGAAAAAGAGATCCTTTTGAACCTGGAGGACTATATACACAAGAAAATCATAAACCAGGAAGAAGCGGTGAAAGAGGTTTCGTCTGCTTTGAGAAGAGCGCGCTCAGAGATAAGCTCGCGCAAAGGCCCTATTGGAGGATTTTTGTTCCTGGGCCCCACCGGAGTGGGAAAGACAGAAACCGCAAAAGCCCTCGCATCCATTTACTTTGGCAAAGAAGAGCGCATGATACGGCTCGACATGTCTGAGTTCCAAAATATGGAAGACATTGAGCGGCTTTTGGGAACTCCAACCCAGGAAGGTCTGCTCACCACGCCCATACGGGAAAATCCATTCTCACTGCTATTGCTCGACGAGGTTGAAAAAGCCCACTCCAACATTTTGAATCTTTTCTTGCAGGTGCTGGATGAAGGCCATATCACAGACGGCATTGGAAGGAAAATAAGCTTCCAGCATACTATTATCATCGCAACCTCGAACGCCGGCTCCCAGCTCATTCTGCAAGCCATTAAAAACCAGGAGGATTTTGGAACACTCAAAAACACAATACGAGACCATTTGTTTGAGCAAGGAAACTTCAGGCCAGAGTTCTTGAACCGGTTCGACGCCATGGTTTTGTTCAAACCTTTAACCCAAGAACATCTTCTCGCGATTTCCCACCTGATGCTAAAAAAACTCCAGAAGAACCTCAAAGAAAAGGGTATCGACTTTGTTATCACCGAACCCTTGAAAGCAAAATTGGTGGAGCTTGGGTATGACCCGGTGTTTGGAGCGAGGCCCATGAGAAGAGCCATACAAGACAACGTGGAAAACGCTTTGGCAGTAGGATTGCTCAATGGAAAACTAAAACGCGGTGACAGGGTTGAAATTAATCCCGAAGGGTTTATAATACAACACATATGAGTCCAAACCCTAGAGACTACTTTAGGAACGGAGAGGTGTACGTTTGGAAAGAAACATTCGCGGTTGTGAAGGCAAAGCGGCCGCTTTCAGGTTCTTTTGCCATTGTGCATGACCGGAAAGAAACCAACGAGATCACCGCGATCATCGACCAGGCAAAACTGGAACAACACAAAGAAAACATCATTGAGTATGATGGCGACTGGAAAATCATCACCTTTGACATGATCCTTCCCTTAGACATGGTTGGCTGGCTGGCAGAGCTTGCAGACGAGTTCGCTGAAGAGGGAATAAGCATACTCATTCTTTCCACGTTCTCCACCGACCACGTGTTAATTCAGGATTACGACCTTGCGAAAGCAATGAAGAAACTCGAGTCTCTCGGCTGCAGAGTGCAAGAACGCTAAGAATAAGTCTCACCTAGTGTGTGGATTATATAGAGCGCCCCTAAGAGGGCGCCTTCTATTTAAACTAAGCTAAGCTTAGTTATCCACACCTAAGCTCTGCTTAGTTTAAGACTCACTTAGTGGGGAAAACCTGTGGATAACTGCTTAGAATAGAGCTAAATAAGGAGGGACCTAAAAGTGGTTGACTAAGGGGCTTGGTGGGGCTATTGTGAAATCAAGTGGAAAATTGTGGAAAAAGGTGGGGATAACTCGCCAAAACTGTGGATAACTCAAAATGTTCATAGGCGAATATACATACTCAATAGACGAGAAGAAGCGCTTGGCAGTACCTCTCAAGTTCAGAGAGCTTTTAGGAAAGAAAGCGGTCATAACCAGAGGATTGGATCAGTGCTTGTTCTTGTACCCCATGAAGGAATGGGAAGTGCTTGCTGGGAAAATAAGTAAACTGCCTTTAGCCCAGGCAGACGCAAGGGGATTTGGCAGATTGATGTTAACCGGCGCCATGGAAGTAACCTTTGATAATTTGGGAAGGATCATTGTTCCTGATTTTTTAAAAACATACGCATCTCTGGGAAAAAAAGTAGTGGTTGCGGGGTTATACAATCGCGTGGAGGTGTGGGACGAAAAAAAGTGGAGCGACTATAAACAGAAAGCAGAAACCGAAGCAGGTGACATAGCGGAGCGATTGAAAGAGTTGGACCTTTAAAAACAAAACAATGCATACCCCCGTTCTCAAAGAAGAAGTTCTGAAGTATCTGAACCCCCAGCCAAACGAACATATTGTTGACGCGACCCTAGGATTCGGAGGGCACACAAAAGCGATTCTTGAGAAAACAGGGCCCAAAGGGAGAGTGCTGGGAATTGAGTGGGATAGGGAAGTGCTCGAAGCCGCGAAAGCAGGCATGGGCAAAGAAGAGCTCGCGAGAGCAACCCTGGTCAACGACACGTACCGAAACCTTGAGGATATTGTGAAGCGAGAAAAGTTTCCCAAGGTGTCTGGCATACTACTTGACCTGGGCATGTCATCCTGGCACCTCGAAGAAAGCAAGCGGGGATTCTCCTTTCAAAAGAACGATATCCTTGACATGCGCTACAACCTTGACCACAGCCTGGATGCCAAAAAAATACTGAACTTCTGGTCACGCTTCGACATCGAAGCGGTGCTGAAAGAACTGGGAGAAGAGCAGTTCGCGAGAGACATCGCAAAAGCAATCGTGGAGGCGAGAAAAGAAAAACCGATCATCAGAACAGGGCAGTTGGTAGAAATCGTGGAGCAAGCAACCCCCAGCTGGTACCACAAAAAAAGAATACATCCAGCAACCAAGACGTTCCAGGCCCTGCGTATGGCGGTGAACAGCGAGCTCGAAAACATCAAAGCAGTTCTTCCACAAGCGGTATCAGTCTTGGCAGAAGGAGGAAGGCTGGCAGTCATATCCTTTCACTCCCTGGAAGACAGGATTATCAAGAACTTTTTCAGGGAAAACCCGGAACTTACCATTATTACCAAAAAACCAATAACCGCAAGCTTCAAAGAGCAAAAGGAAAACCCAAGAGCACGGTCTGCAAAGCTGAGGGTGGCAGTCAAGCAAGTAAAATCACATGCAACAGAAACAGTTTAAAACCAAACGAGTAGCAGTAGTGGGAGTAGTAACGCTCCTGTCGTTGCTGTCTTTGTACGTATTCCAAGTCAACTCTTTGACAACCTTAGCCTATTTCGCCAAGAACCAGGAAACAAAGCTCACGAAAATAGCCGAAGAATCAACGGGCTTGGAAACCCTGCACCGAGCGCACTTTGGCGTAGTTTCCTTGGAACAACTTGCAAAAAACCTCAGGTTTGAGAAAATTGCGAAAGTGACCTACATCCACATTCTGACTGGATCGGTTGCCCAGAATCAGTAGGAATAACCCCACATGAGGAATCACTGGCGCGCGTACCTAACTCTTTTTGTATTAATTGCGTTGGGCTTCTCTATTGGAGCCCGGCTTTTGTTTTTACAGGTCTTGAACGCGGGTTTCTACAAAGCCCTGGCCCAAGGCCAGCAGGGAGCAAGCATGGTTGAGAAAGGGGAGCGGGGGAAGATATTCGCCCGGGACAAGACCGGAAACTTGGTTTTGCTGGCTGCCAACCAAAAGGTTCCCTATGCCTTCCTTTCGCCAGCCGAGATCCTTTCTGAAAACGAAGAACAGGTAGCAACGCTCCTTTCTCCCTTACTCACTATTGACCAGAACGTCATTCTCCAAAAAACAAAGAACAAGGAGAGTTTTTTTGAAGTGCTCAAGAAGAAAATGACAGAGGAAGAGGCAAAAGCAATGGAAGCGTTAACCCTTGAGGGCGCGCATATTGGCTGGGAAATTTCACGAGTCTACCCCCAGGGTTCGTTTGCTTCACACCTTTTGGGGTTCGTAAACCATGAGGGCAAAGGCCAGTATGGAGTGGAAGGATTCTTTGATGAGGTGCTCGCGGGAAAAGAAGGGGTGAGAAGGAATATCCTGAATCCAGCTTCCTACTTTTTGGGAGCAGGGGAGAGCAGCGCCGAGAATGGGAAGAACATCATTCTCACCATTGACTACAACATCCAGTCTTTGGCTGAAGCTCTGCTCAAACGGGCACAAGAAAACCTGGGCGCGAAAGAAGGCACTATCATTGTTATCAACCCCAGAACCGGGAAAATCCTGGCTCTCGCCAACACGCCCAGCTTCAACCCCAACGAGTACGCAAAGGAAAAACTGGAAACATTTCCCAACGCGGCAGTCGAAAAGATTTACGAGCCAGGTTCGGTGTTCAAAGCGATCACCATGGCTTCTGCATTGGAAGAACACGCGGTTGAACCCACCACCACGTATGTGGATGAAGGCATACTGCGCATTGGCGGGTACAAAATACTGAACTACGACAACAGGGTGTGGGGTGAACGCACCATGCGGGAAGTTCTAGAGTTTTCCATTAACACGGGAGCGGTGTTTGCCGCGACAGAACTCGGCCACAGCATATTCATGAAATTTCTAGATAAGTTCGGCATTTTCGAGAAGACGAACGTAAGCTTGCCGGGAGAAGTTGCCTCACAGAACCGCGAGCTGCGCCAAGGGTACAACATCACGCTCGCGACAGCTTCATTCGGCCAAGGCATTGAAATGACTCCCATGCAGTTGGTACGCGCCTATTCCGCGCTTGCCAACAAAGGAAGGCTTGTTACCCCCTTCATTATCGAAGGAGAAACTCCTGAGCTTTCTCAACCCATTCTTTCTCCGCAAACCGTCTTAGATATTACTTCCATGCTTGTTTCAGTGACAGAGGAAGGATTCGGGAAAGCAGCCCGTGTTCCAGGATACGCGATTGCGGGAAAGACTGGGACCGCGCAAGTATCCTGGTCTGCATTAGGCGTTCAGAAAGCAGGGTATTCAGATCAGACCGTGCAGTCATTCATAGGGTATGCTCCTGCCTACAACCCCCAGATGCTCGTGTTGGTGAAACTTACGAATCCAAAAACTAAAACCGCGGAATATTCGGCAGTTCCCTTGTTCAAGGAAATCATGAAGTACTCGTTAGATTACCTTGAAATTCCTCCGGACACAGAACAATAATGGTGGCCCCAAGGGGATTTGAACCCCTGATCTCTTGGATGAGAACCAAGTGTCCTTGGCCACTAGACGATGGGGCCAGCTGCCCCTTTATACCATGGTATTGACTTTTCGGCTATATGTAAGTACTCTACAGCCAGAGAGTGGCGAATTGCGCTCGTCGCGATGATGAGCAGATAGGCTTGTGCATCAAGCCTCGCACGATTCCTGCCCTGGGGCGCGTGACCGCATAACCAACGCAGTGACTCTGCAGCACACACAATCCCTCGCCACTCTCTCTATCTCAGGCCCTCGGCAGTTCCAATGCTGCTCTGCTGGGGGCGTTTTCTTTTCTTGACAAGACTGCGTAAGTTCGTATGATGAAAATGAGTCTGGGCGGGGATGTCATTGCAGCTACTCGCACAACCAGTGCGTGCGGTTGCTCTGACTATATACCGCATAAAGGTCGGGGGTTCGGGCAGCTTCGTCCCCCGGAAAAACGAGGTAACTCAAACTCCTTGTCGACCAAAAGCATTCGAGCAATTGGATGCACCCAGACTCCTAAACTTGACATCTCGCTGCAGCCCGCAGCGGGGTGATCCAGACCGGCCCAGGTGACAATCCGTCGCCTGGGCCACTTATTTTTTATTACACTTTTCTGATACAATAGCCGAATGGGACATAGAGTAATAGACCCCCGGGGTCTATTATATTATACTACAGATATACTATGCGGAGAAAAATTCAATTCGAACAAGGAAAGCTCTATCATCTCTGTAATAAAAGTAATGATGGAAATACTATCTTCTTCGAAAAGCGCGATTATGCGCGTATGCTTTTCTTTATGCTCTTCTATCAATTTTCTACCCCCTTTCTGAATATTGGACGTTCCATATCATACTTCACAAAACACTCGCGGTTTAACATTCGTTCGAAACGAATGGAAGAGATATATCCACACCGACAAGTTCAATTAGTTGCATTTGCAATTATGCCTAACCATTTCCACATCCTTGCACAAGAAAAAGAAGAGAAAGGGATTGCCAAATATCTTATGCGTCTCCAAGGAGGTTACGCAAAATATATAAATACAAGGCGCAAGCAAAGTGGCCATGTTTTCCAGGGGAATTTCCGTGCAGTTGCGGTAAAGACAGACCCGCAATTACTCTATCTATCCGCATACATCCATCGTAACCCTCGCGATCTTAGTGAGTGGAGAGGTAAAGAAATTCGTTATCCCTGGTCAAGCTATCAAGATTTTGCGCAAAAGAACAGGTGGGAACAACTTCTCGTACCCACAGTTGTACTTAATCAATTTTCCACGCCACACTCATACAAGGAATTTGTAGAAGCGAGTAGTGCAAAACTTAAGAAAAAGAAGGTTGATATTAGAGATCTTATTCTTGAATAGTTGAATAATAGACCCCCGGGGTCTACGGGGTCTATTATTTCAGCGGGTTCACGCGCTGCTTCGCTGGGGGCGCTTACTTTTATCGCGGAGTATTGACAAAAGATTAAGACCTTGCTACTAGGAAATTACCTCTGAAGTGGGATGCGAGGATGGGCCTAGGCCTCATGGGAGGGATAAGAGGGAACTGACGAGTTCCCAAAAAGCGCGCCTACGGAGCAGCGACCTTATCCAGCAAGATGCGGCAACATCCGACGAGCCGCTGATGCAGCAGAATGAGGCTGCTTGAAGTCAAATCATCATTCCACTTCAGGGGTGCGTTCTTTATTCAAGCCCGCCCCATCCGCGGGACGGCCCGAGAGCAACTGCTCTCTGGCCGTCTTTTTTTTCTTGCTCTGAACGAACTCGAAGGGTACAATATATCGAATGGATACCCTGCAGCACAATTGGCATTTGCTTTCGTTTGAAGGAGTAGCCAGTATTCTCGAAACGGATGTTGAACTAGGGCTTACTGAAGACAAGATAAAAGAACGGAGAAAACTGTTCGGAAGAAACCTTCTTCCGCAGGAAAAAACCCCTTCCCGGTTTTTGGTATTCTTCAGCCAACTCAAGAGCCCGCTCATTCTTATTCTGATCGGAGCGGGCGTAATCACGTTGTTCCTCAAGGACTTCACAGACAGCATTGTTATCTGGGGAGCCGTGCTTTTGAATTCGCTTTTGGGGTACTTTCAAGAATACCGCGCAACCAAGGCCTTGGCAGAGCTCAAAAAAGCGCTCAAGATATCCGCGATTGTTCTGCGAAACGGAAGCGCCAAAGAAATACCACAAGAAGACATTGTGCCAGGAGACATACTCCTGCTCCAGGCAGGTGACCGGGTTGCGGCAGACAGCCGTATTGTGCAGGCGTGGAACTTGAAAATACAGGAGGCGCAGTTAACAGGGGAGTGGCTGGCTTCTGAAAAGACCAACGCCATACTCAAAGGCGACATTCCTTTGGGAGATAGAGAGAATATGGCCTTTACAGGCAGCGTGGTGGAAGAGGGGAAAGGAAAAGCAATTGTCACCTCAACAGGCAAGCACACGGAGCTAGGCAAAATAGCTTCGCTCTTAAAGGAAATAAAAGGGGAGGAAACGCCTTACCAGCTGCGCCTCAATAAATTCGCAAGGTTCATTGGCATTTTATTCGGGCTCATTGCCTTGCTCCTCTTTTTGGAAGGTCTTGTCGCGGGAAAAGAGTTCCAGGAAATATTCGCGGTTGCGGTAGCGGTTGCCGTTGCCTCAGTGCCTGAAGGCCTTCCCATTGCCATTACCGCGGTTTTGGCCATTGGTATGACGCGCATGCTGCGCAGAAAAGGGCTTATCCGCAACCTGGCTTCCACGGAAACCCTGGGCAGCACCTCAATAATCGCCACAGACAAAACCCTTACCTTAACAGAAGGGAAAATGGAGGTTGAGGAAATATTCTCGCTCAATATAGAAAACAGGCAACGGGTTCTTACCATTGCGGCCCTGGCGAACGACGCGTTCGTTGAAAACCCTGAGGCAATGTTCGAGCAATGGATTATCCGGGGAAAACCAACCGATAAAGCACTCTTGGTAGCTGCCAGAGAAGCCGGCATTTCAAAAGCCGAGCTTCAAAAAGAATTCCCGTTGCTTGAAAAGATATCATTTGAATCAGCAACCCAGTACCAGGCAGCCATTCACCAGGTCAAAGGTGACATTATCGCGTTTGTTTCAGGCTCTCCTGAAAAACTCTTGAGTATGGCTTCTCTTAAAGACAAACTGGCTGTGGAGGAGAAGCTGAAAGAGCTCACCGAAAAGGGCTTGCGCGTCTTGGCTTTGGGCGAGAAAGTACTTCCGTTCAAGAAGTTCCCAACCTCAGACCACGTGGAACTCCAGCTGCGCGATATTGAGTTCGCGGGCCTCATTGCTTTGAAAGACCCTCTCAGAAAAGGCGTGAAAGAAGCCATTGCGAAAGCAAGGGAGGCAGGCATTGAAACCATTATGGTGACCGGAGACCACGCAAGAACCGCGAGCGCGGTGGCAAGAGAAGTTGGCATTGATGGGGACCCTTCGTCTACCATTGAAGGCAAAGAGCTGGAAAAACTGTCTGACCAGGATTTAGACGCCGCGCTTCCTCATTTGAAAGTGTATGCCAGGGTTGAGCCAAAGCACAAACTCCGCATTATTGAGGCCTGGCAGAGAAGGGGACAGGTTATTGCCATGACCGGAGACGGAGTGAACGACGCTCCTGCTCTGAAAAAAGCGGATATTGGCATTGCTTTGGGCTCTGGCACTGAAGTGGCAAAAGAAACAGGTGACTTGGTGCTCTTGGGAGATAGCTTCTCAATCATTCCTTTGGCTATTGAGGAGGGAAGGGTTATTGTGGACAACATCCGGAAAATCATAACGTATATGTTAACGGGGAGCTTTACGGAAATCATCCTCATTGGTTCATCCATTCTTTTGGGCCTTCCCATTCCTATCACTGCTTCCCAAATTCTGTGGGTGAACTTCGTGGAAGACGGATTGCCTGGCATTGCCTTAACATTCGAAAAAGGAGAAAAAGGCGTGATGAAGCGAAGGCCCGAAGGAAAGAACATCGCCCTGCTCACGCTTCCCATGAAACTCATTATATTCGTGGTTGGTATTTCTACCGACATTGTACTCCTGGGGCTGTTTTTGTATCTCTTGCACTTCACCACATATTCCATAGAACACATCAGAACCATTATCTTCGTGGGGCTTGCCTTGAACTCGCTTTTATACGTGTTCTCATGCAAAAACCTCAAAACGAACATTTGGCATTACAACATATTTTCCAACCCTTACTTAGTAGGAGCTGTGCTTATTGGGTTTATCGTCTTACTCTTGCCCCTATACCTTTCTCCTTTGCAAGCCTTGTTCCACACCCAGCCTTTGCTCATGATTGACTGGGCAGTGGTATTTACCTTTGCATTTTTCAATATCCTCCTCATCGAGCTCGTGAAGTGGATATTCATTCGAAAGAACAGCCAAGGGTAACTGCTTGACACGTGCCCTTGCCTCTTCCATAATTGATTGAAGAGAGGGCGTTCTTCTCTGAGTAGGCGAAACGAGGTGTCCTCATGTCCAGCACCAGTCCTCCGACCAAGACCGGCACCCAGCATGACGCAACGACGAAGCAGAAGACCGCAGCGTCACGGACGACCACTGGCGGCACGACCAGGCACCACACCACGACGATGGCGCCGACTCGCGACCACCCGGCCCACCCCACGACCTAGTCGATGGACGTGGGTACAAGCTCAGCTGAAGCTGAGCACCCGCTCCTGCGCGATACCACCCCCTCGCGCAGGAGCACTTATTTTTTCTGGGGTAATTATGGTATAGTGCGTTAATGGAAACTTACGCACTTCTAGCAATCATAGCCGTACTTTCTTTGGGGATATTCGTTCTTTTGCTCCAAAGAAAAGGAGGGACCAAAGACTCCTCCATTTTATTACTGCAAAACCAAATTCAAGATTTAAATCGGAGTATTGATGAGAAACTTGGAGATTCCTCCAAGATGTTCCAGCGCCAGTATGTGGAAAGCGTGAAGGTTATTAAAGATATTACAGAACGTTTGACAAAACTCGACCAGACAAACAGCCAAGTTCTCAATTTTTCTGAACAGCTCAAAAACCTGCAGGATATTCTGCAGAATCCAAAGCAAAGGGGAATACTGGGAGAATACTATCTTGAAACAGTGCTCAAGAACGTCTTGCCGCCCAAAAGCTACCAAATGCAGTACGGGTTCAAGGACGGAAGCATTGTAGACGCGGTCATCATCGTTCAAAAAAAACTCATTCCTGTTGACTCAAAGTTCTCTTTGGAAAACTACAATCGCATTCTTCAGACAAGGAATCCTGAAGAGAAAGCGAACTTTGAGAAACTCTTTCGCCAAGATCTCAAAAACAGAATTGACGAGACCGCAAAGTACGTAAAACCCAGAGAGGGGACTATGGACTTTGCGTTTATGTTCATACCTTCTGAAGCCGTGTTTTATGACTTGTTGGTGAACAAAGTGGGAGCTATTGAAGCCAAAGACCTTATTGAGTACGCTTTCAAAGAAAAACACGTTATTATTGTTTCCCCAACTTCGTTCCTTGCATACCTTCAAACCGTATTACAGGGTTTGAGAGCTTTGCAAATCGAGGAATCCGCAAAGGAGATACGCGAAAGAGTAGAAGACTTGGGAAGGCATATTTGGAGCTATGAGACGTATATGAAAAAGCTGGGAGGGCATTTGGGCACAACCGTGAATAGCTACAACACGGCTTACAAAGAACTTGGCAAGATAGACAAAGACGTTCTGCGCATCACCGAGAAAACAAGGAAAACAGCAATGGAACCCTTAGAACTCGAAAAACCCGCAGTAGAGCTGGAAGAAGAATAGGCCTCGCCTAGTTATCCGCATCCAGGCTAAGCCTAGTTGGTTGACGAACCCCCTGTTCGTATGGTACCTGGATAACAGGAGGAAAACATGCAGGAAACTAGCGCAGAAACCGAGCTAGTCCGGGAAACTCTGGTAGAGTTAGGCGCAACCCTCCGTACCTTGGGATACAATTGCCCAATTTCTGTTAATGGTTCGGGAGTAATCCACGCCTCCATTACCTTCAAGCAAACTCCTGACCCGAAAGTCATTAATGAGCTACATAGTGCGATTGCACCGCTCACCAAAGGAACAGATCTCCATGTCTCCATAACTGGGCAGGGCCCGAACGGCTACTCCTGTCAAGTCAAAGCCTAAGCACAAAAGGCACGCCCGCAAAGCGGACACGGCCTCTTTTTTTATTTGAACTAAACTCGGTTTAGTTTGGGTTTGACAGATACCATAAGTACGCGGTATGGTTTTATATCGTACTTTGACAATACAATCATTTCCTAAAGAGTGAGTTGCGCATAAGGTGTACGCACCTTGTGCCCAGCTCATCTCTTATGGGAGATGAAAGGTTCAAGAGGACGCTACGGCGTCAAGATGGGAGAAATTACAATGTGCCCAAGCTTCCAACCAGAAGAGTTAATGGCCAGCCTTCCCAAATCAGAACAGGTCAACCTTATTATGGAGGCCCTGGGAAAATATTGGGAAGAGGGAGACAGGTTCTGGCTTCTTGAGGCGCTCAAACGGATTTTGAAAGATGACCAGATAGAGTTGCGAAAACAACTCATGATCTTCTACGCAAACCAGGAGTGCATGTCGTTTGTAGAAACACAAGAGAAGCCAGTCTCCGACGCATTTAAGCGTGCCCTGCTCAAAGAAATTTTGCAGGGATGGGACTGGCAGGGCATGAAAAAGAATGACGACGCAGAGAAATGCTTCCTATTTTTTTGCCAAAATCTGCATCACGACACGCTTCGCGATGAAATGATCCAGACGCTGCGGGAGCACATCAGTTCCCGAAACCCCGGTCATAAGTTCTATGAGGAAAGTAAACCACGGGATAAGTGGCACTTCTCCGATCTCGACGAATGGATCCTCCACGCCCACGTCCCAGACGATATTCTGGAGGTTTTACTCCATGCAAGAGTTCGTTTGGGAGGCGGAGTAAATCTTCGAGCGGAAATGGAGTTTTTTGAATCTCTCGGACCTAACCTCCAACACTACCTTGGTCCTGCTGGCCCAATGTCGCTCGTCCAGGAAACAATCGCGAGAATTCGTGAAACATTCGAACTTCTCAGTCATATAGGAGATCCTATCGCACCAGAAGAACTTACTGGAAAACCAAATTCAGAAGCGTTCTTGACGCCGGAAGACAAGGTATACTGGAGGTGGGACGCACCCGGCCTAGTTAAGGTAAGGATTGAATTTGGAGGTATGGCAAATCTCGAGGCAGTCGCAAAGCTACAGGAACTGAGCGCAGAGGTTGTGCGCAAATCCGGCCTTCCAATTCAAGTCATGGTTGAAGCAAGGAAATCTATTAAATCCAGTTAGGGATTTCTAAAAGAATCAAGAGGCACGCCCGCGTAGCGAACACGGCCTCTTTTTATTTCCTCCTTAGCCTGGCTAAGGAATATTGACTTTTGGAGGAGTTTCCCATACACTAGGGAAGTATGGCACAATTCGCGGTAATCAAAACCGGGGGGAAACAATACATTGTGACCCCTGGGCAAAAACTGAAGATAGAAAAACTTCCCCAAGAAGACGGGAAGGAAGTTTTGTTTGAGGAAGTATTGCTTGTAGAAGGGGAAAAAGACCTTCAGCTCGGAACTCCTTTTGTAAAAGGTGTGAGCGTAAAAGGAAAAGTGTTGAGACAAGGAAAAAGAAAGAAATTGGTGGTGTTCAAATTCAAAAACAAGTCAAACGAGCAGAAAAAAAAGAAAGGGCACCGGCAGCTCTTTACCGAAGTAGAGATCACCTCGATCTCTTAGCGGCGCGAGGCAAAGGCCTGGCGCAAGGTTTCTTCATCTGCGTACTCAAGTTCACTCCCAATGGGAAGACCTCTTCCCAAGTGTTTGGTTTCCACGCCCAAGGGCTGCAGCACACGTTCAAGATAGAGAGCCGTGGTTTCACCCTCTGTGGTAAGATTTGTCGCAAGTATCACTTCTTTTGGTTTCTGGTTCTGTATTCGCTGCTTTAACTCCTCCACGCGAATACCCTGCAGTTCTTCTTTTCTCAACTGGCCCACGTTCCCTCCTAAAATGAAGTAGAGGCCATTATAGCTTTTAGTCTTTTCCAGAGCTGCTAAATCGCTCTCTTTTTCCACCACACACAAAAGAGTGTTGTCGCGTGAGTTGTCTTTGCAAATGCCGCACAAGCCCTCACCGTCATCTTTTAAGTCAAAGGGGTTGAAACACCACTTGCAAAGCTGTATTGATTGGCGCAATTGCCGCACTGCTTGTACAAACTCATCAACTTCAGAAGAGGGGAGTTTGAGTAAATAAAAAACGAGGCGCGAAGCAGTGCGCGGGCCAATCGTGGGGAACCTGGAAAAAAGCTCAATGAGCTTTTGTATTGAGGAAGGGTACATGGTTAAAAGTCAATGCTCTCGCCTGTGGCATATTCCTGGGAACCTTGCTGGTCTTGTGCCAAGTCGCTAAAGCTCACGGTTTTTTCGTTGAAGAACAGCTTTATCGAGCCAACCGGGCCGTTGCGATGCTTTGCGATGATGATTTCCGCAACGTTCTTTGCTGCCCCCTCTGGGTTGTACCGGTCTTCGCGGTAAATGAACAGAACCACGTCTGCGTCCTGCTCCAAAGAGCCTGACTGGCGAAGGTCAGACAATCTGGGCCGTTGAGGAGAACGCTGTTCCACAGCCCTTGAAAGCTGTGACAACGCAACGACTGGAACATTAAGTTCTCTCGCAAGACCCTTTAGGGCGCGGGAGATCTCGGTTGTCTGCTGCACTTCGGAAACCTGCATATTTCTAGGTTCGATCAACTGAAGGTAGTCAATGATGATCAATCCCAGGCCTTTGTTTGCCTGTAATCTTCTTGCCATGGCCCGCATTTGCAAAATGTTCTGGGAAGAGGTGTCATCTATGAAAATAGGGGCTTCGGCAAGCACGCCCAGGGCCTGCTGTATTTTGGTAAAGTCATTCTCCGCGCCTTCTGAAGACAGTCTACCTGTTCTCAACCTCCACAAGTCAACTCCTGCTTGGGCGGCAATCAAGCGGTCTACCACCTGATCGCGTGACATTTCCAAGGAAAAAATGGCAACAGGGATTTTGTCCTGTACTGCCACCCTTCTTGCAATATCTGCTGCCAACGCGCTCTTTCCCAAACTTGGCCGAGCTGCCACAAAGATAAGGTCTGAATTCTGGAATCCCGAAAGAATGTTATCTAAATCCTTGAACCCCGTGGGAACGCCTCGCGTGGTCCGCTCGTGGCGAGAAAGTTTCTCAATGCGGTCAAACGCTTCTTCCAGTGTGTCTTTTACTCGTATGAAGTTGCGGGAAAATGACTTTTGCGCGATGGCAAATATCTTTGACTCTGCCTGGTCTAAAATAACATCAGTATCCTCGTCTTCGTTGAACCCCATGACGCCAATGTCGTGGGAAACCGAGATGAGGTCACGCAGAATGCGCTTTTTCTGCACAATTTTCGCGTAGCTCAGTACATGGGAAGCAGTGGGAACCGAGTTAATGAGCTCGGTTAAGTAGCTGTTGCCGCCAACATCATCGAGTTGGCCCTTTTCCCTCATCCTGCCAGACAACGAAAGCATGTCTATAGGTTCACCTCTCTCAAAAAGCTCTTGCACCGCCTCATAAATAGTCTGATGGTCTCTGCGGTAAAAATCCCGTGGCTCCAGAAAGTCAACCACCTTCACAATGGCGTCTTTGTCGAGCATTAAACTTCCCAATAAAGACATTTCTGCCTCCAACGATTGCGGAGGAAGTTTATCTGGAAGAGTGAATTTTTCGGTCGTAACCCCGTTTGCCATGATAAACCATGATAGCCCAGGCCAAGGAGGTTGGCAAGAAAAGAAAACGGGGCTCCACTTCTTACGAAGCAAAGCCCCTGTTGCGTTAATTCCGCGCCATCCAGTTATTGAGACAGATCGAGCCTCTCTGCCTTGAGTTTCAAGTCTCCGATCTGTTTCTTTGCAGCGGCGTTCGCTTTGAGTCTGATGTGCGCAATCACCGTGATTGTCTCGTTCGCTCCGACGCGGATACGAAACTCTGACGGAAAGGTGTTGCGACTCAGAGACTCATCGGTCAAGCCGAGGCTTTCCCAGGTGATGGTTATGATGTTTGAGTCGCCACTGTAACCGCTGCTGTACGTCGCAGGACGATAGAGCTCCGGTATCGACCCCCGGAGATCATACCCCAGAGGTGAAATATTCGAGATTTCGTACGTCACCGAGAGCTCTTGCCCCGGCCACAGCGCCAATCCCGAGACCTCTCCTGTCTCCTCGATTACTTCGGTCTTGAACGGTACATTCGAGGTGAAGTTCGTCACGAGCCAACCAACCGGCTCTTCGCGCGCGGTTATGTTGACTTTTACGTTGTCTCCCTGGGAAACGGGCAGGCCGGTCGAGACTTCCTGGATGGCTAGGTTCGCCGACGCCTTGCCGCCGCAACCAATGAGCATGACGAGGACCAATGCCAATGGCAGAAGCATACTGAGTTTTCGCACAGTTTTCCTCCCTTTATCCCCGTGGACACAAAAATGGACTAGAACAATACTGACAGCATTAAAGCAAAAACAAAGGCATTTGTCAAATAAGATACTTACCTTCTCTTCAGCCGCGGGCCGCTTGCTGTGTCTTCAACAATCCAGCCCTTTTGCTCAATGCGTTTCCGTACCTCATCAGCCTCTTTCCACGCTTTGTTTTTGCGATGCTTCTCTCTGGCTTCCACGAGCTTTTTCACTTCTTCAGAAACCCCCCGATGGTTTTTCTTTCCCCAGAAAATGAGACCAAATACCTCGTCTGCCGCTTTTAGGAACGCGAGTATCTCTCTCACGTCTTTTTGGCTCAAGAGGTTCTGTTCAAGGAAAGGATTGGCTTTGCGCGCCAGTTCAAACACAACTGCCACTGCTTTTGAAGTGTTGAAGTCATCTTCCAGGGCCTTTTCAAACTGCACTTCAAAACGAGCCACGTTTACTTTTGAAGCTTTCCGGGAAAACTTTTTTGCCTGCAGTTTTGAAACAAACTCATCTATTCTTGAAAGCTCCTGGCTCACTTGCTCCATGCTCTTTTCCGAATAATCAATAGGGGAGCGATACAGGGTTTTTAACACCAAGAGCCGCAGAGCTCTCGCGGAATGCTTTTTCAAGAAATCGCGAATGGTAATGAAGTTGCCCAGGGATTTTGCCATTTTTTCGCCCTTCACCGTGAGAAAGCCCGTGTGCATCCAAAACTTTGCCAAAGGATGCTTTCCAGAAATTGCTTCCATTTGGGATATTTCAGCATCATGGTGAGGAAAGATAAGATCCCGTGCTCCTCCATGAATGTCATACTGCTGGCCAAAAAAGGTTTCGGTAATGGCGGTGTCTTCAATGTGCCAGCCAGGCCTGCCCTCGCCCCAGGGACTTTTCCATTTTGGTTCCTCTGGTTTTGAGAACTTCCAGAGGGCAAAGTCACCTTTATTGCGCTCTGGAAGTTCTCAAAACCAGCGCGAAACCGCGTCTTCTGCATGTACCGCTTTTCTCTTTGAAAGCTCGCCATAATGGCGGAATCTGGCAACGTCAAAGTATATGCCGTCGTTGGGGATTTCATAGGCGTAGCGCTTCTTGAGCAATCGTTCTATTTGGTTGATGATCTCCTCGATATAATCAGTGGCTCTGGCATACTTGGTAACACTGAACACAGCCAAAGACTTCATGTCTTTCAAGTATTCTTGTTCAAATTTCTTTGCCAGAGCCCTGGAGTTCGTGTTCGCTTCTTTTGCTCTTTGGATGATTTTATCATCCACGTCTGTAATGTTCTGCAAGTAAAATACTTCATACTTGGTGCTCCGTAAATATCTCACGAACGCGTCAAAAGCAATGTAGGTTCGGGCGTGGCCAATGTGAGAAAAATCATACACGGTGGGGCCGCAGACGAAAAGTCGCAACTTTTCGCCCCGAGCCGCAGCGAGGGGCTTCAATACTTCCTTTTTTCTCGTGAGTGTATTGTAGATTTTCATTTCAAGATGTATCGTAACATATTATGGCGAATCTCGCATTGTACCGAAAATACCGCCCAAAGACCTTTGCAGAGGTTATTGGGCAGGAACACATAGTGCAAACCTTGATGAACGCGGTGAGCCACAATCTGCTTTCCCACGCGTATCTCTTTTCAGGGCCCCGGGGAAGCGGAAAAACAACTATTGCGAGACTCCTTGCAAAAGCAGTGAACTGCCAAAAACCAAAAGAAGGGGAACCCTGCAACGCGTGCGCCTTCTGCCTTGAACTCAACGAAGGAAGGAGCATGGACTTGGTTGAAATAGACGCGGCTTCAAACAGGGGAATTGATGAAATGCGGGCTCTAAAAGAGGGGATTGGGTTCTTGCCTTCGCGCCTCAAGTACAAAGTGTTCATTGTTGACGAAGCGCACCAGCTCACCAAAGAGGCCTCAAACGCGCTCCTAAAAACCTTGGAAGAGCCCCCAAGCCACGCCATATTCATCTTAGCAACCACCGAACTCCACAAGATGATTTCCACCATTGTTTCAAGGTGCCAGCGCTATGACTTCAGAAGATTGAAGGTAGGGGAGATCGTGAACCGGCTCCAATCTTTGGTGAAAAGTGAAAAAGCAAGCATAGAACCCTCAGCCCTGGAACTCGTTGCCCTAAACTCAGGCGGCTCTTTGAGAGACGCGGAAGGCCTCTTAGACAAGGTTTTGACTTTTCACTCAGGAAGTGGTAAAACTAAGGAGATTACGGTTACAGAAATGGAGGAATTACTGGGCATTGTAGACCTGAGCATTCTCGCAAGTTTCGTAGACCTTCTGTTGGAAAAAAACACAGCTAAAACAGTAGAATACCTTAACTCGCGCTTAGAGCAAGGCATGGATCCCTACGAATTCGCCAAGAATCTCATTGCGTATTTGCGAGAGGCACTCTTGCTAAAAGTCAGCCCCAACTTGAAAACCGAACTGCTCCAAGGATTCACGAAAGAACAACAAGAGAGAATCCTTTTGCAGTCGTCCAAAGCAGAACTGCAGCAGCTGCAAAGGACCGTTGTACATTTTGAAGAAGCGGAGAATAGAATGAAATACGCCAGCATTGTGCAACTTCCTTTGGAGCTTGCGATCATAGATTCTTGTTCACAATGAACAAGTCGAATTGCGGGGTCGTCTAACGGTAGGACACATCCCTTTGAAGGATGTCATTCTGGTTCGAGTCCAGGCCCCGCAGCACTTCGTCGCTTCCGCTCTCTTCGAGCCTGAAGGCTCTCAGAGCCTGAACGGCCTCGGTGCCTTCGGCCTTAGTATATAAAGGCGACGAAGTCGCTGAACGCAGTGAAGCGCTACCAATGCTAAGTCAGGTGACTGAAGTACAGAGTATAGAATATAGAATATAGAACGAATTTATGATTATCGATTCGTACGATAAAACCCAAGCGTATACAGAAGAAAACCTACGCGAAGCCATGAAAATCCACTCAGAAGAGTTTTCTTTTTTTAAATTTCTATACAATCAGAACCTTGAAATAACAAATTGGATGAGTAGTGGCAAAAAAATTGATTCTGCAAGATCAGCTTTCGTTCTTAATCGTTTACATAAAGCTCAACGATTTCTTTTTACCTGTCATACGCTTATATTGTCGGGTCAGTGTGACGAGGCTAATGTTTTGATGCGTAACATAATAGAACTTTTACTGAGTGCGGTGGATATTAAGATCCATGATCGGGGATGGGGAAAAATTCAAGCCAGTAGCTATTCTTTTAACACATGTTTTGATAGGATCAAATCTAACGACATACTTCGCCGTTACCATAAATTTATTACTGAACATGGAAAGTTATCCGGTTTTTGGTCTCATGAAAATTTCAAAACAGATCGAATCGAGTCGATTTTAACAACTGATCAGGATGGTGAACAAAGAGTACGGCAGGAATTAAGCACTGGTTATTCACATAAGAATCCTCTTATGTGGATTTATTTGGCCGACGTGGTTAAGTTAAGTAGAGAAATAACGCAAACAATTGACTTTCTATTCGGAGAACTTTTACAAAAAGAGAGAAAGGAGGAATGGGAAACCACCAAGTCTAAATTTGAAGGGTTTTTAAAAAAAGAAAAAGTATTTAAAGAAAAGATAGGTTGGAAAGATTAGATATAAACTAATGACCCCGACCGAGAGGGATAGATGAGACATCCTTAGAAAGCCCCGAAATCCCTCCTAAGCCCTTGGTTTTGACGAGATACGCAGTCCAGTCTGAAATAGGTTTAAAACTCAACTAATGGATATTCCTCAAGAGTTGCAGCCCACAGATAAAATTGAAATTCAACTTTCAGACAAGAAGATAGTTTTTTTGCCCGTTTCCCGCCTCAGATTTTCTACGTGGAAAGGAGATCCTGTCAATTTTAATTATGGTAGTAAACCCATAATAAACTACAGAGACGAAGCATGTTTTGCCGAACTCGCCATATTACGCATTTTGCTTGAGCATGGCTGGGATGGCGTATGGGTTGAAACTTATGGTGGTATTCATTATTTACGAAGTATGCCGCAGACGTGGAGTTTGAAATCGAAGCACACTTCTATTCCTCATGATAAAGAAGATTTTCTACAGAAGATATGGAAAACAGCGAAGACGACAGCATGTTTCGATGTTTTTGCATGGCACGGGGACCGCATAGTATTTTTTGAAGCAAAAAAATCTGGAAAAGATAAACTTACTTCTGCTCAGATACGGTTTATAGAAGGAGCCTTGGCATGTGGTGTGTCGTTAGACTCGCTCATACTTGTTGAGTGGGAAGATATTGATCTATCTGTTCGCAAAACGGAAATCATGCCGAGAATTGCTCATAAACAAAGACCATGATTACGTCTGACCTTATTCAAAGAAGAATAGAGATGTTTTGGGGCTATGGTAGCTTAGACGCGCCGGTGTGGTTTGTGGGTATGGAAGAGGGATTTCGTATTACTTCTGACGTTGTAGCTGATAGAAGAATGTTGGAAAGGCAGTTTTTGTTGCCAACGGTAAACGGAATGTTTGATGCGAGCCGTCCGATTGATCGCGATGTATGTGATTTGACAAACTTGTCTCCGTTTTTGCCTAATGCGAAAATGCAAAGGACATGGAAATTTCCTATCACATTATATATATCTCTTCGAGATGGAAAGGCGCCAAATGAAGATGAAATTTTAGATTTTCAGCGTTTTGTTCTTGGAGATGGAAAAAGGAATGAAGTGGCAACAATAGAACTGATGCCGCTCCCGTCGCCGGATATCTCTTCATGGCCATATGGCGATATCTCTAGATTTGAAACACGAGAATCATATCTTCGCACATGCAAAAAGCAGAGGGTTCAAGGTTTGAGAGACTTGGTACAAAAGTACTCTCCCAAACTTGTTATTTTCTATTCCGTAGGATATTTACGTGATTGGGTGGCTGTGGTTGGAAAGATGCCTGATGAAATTACGCACCAAATGTATTTTACAAGAACAGAAAAAACATCTTTTTGTATTATTCCTCAGCCTCAGTATCTACCGCGTGCATATGAACGTTTATACGAATTTGCCGAAAAGATTCGAGGAGAAATTACTATTTGATATGAGAATGAGACGCGAGACATTACAGCTATCCAGTGTCTCATTTGTCTCATTTTGTGTTAAAATGACCCCGATAAATCTGATACGCTAGCAATAATGAAAATCCAGTATCGTTACCCAAAACTATACCAAATTTTTGTGCATAAAGTTC